>Ga0302135_10001153_pt1 | contig 15810 bp, 13 predicted proteins | sample CBN3_surface_MG_FD_203119 | JGI IMG/M metagenome (GOLD analysis project Ga0302135, IMG submission 203119) | Marine microbial communities from Western Arctic Ocean, Canada - CBN3_32.1 | ecosystem: Environmental > Aquatic > Marine > Oceanic | place: Canada: Western Arctic Ocean | collected...
TCCTGCCACCCCCGCGATGATCAAGCAGACCCTTATTCCCAACGCGCCGCTCGGAATCGACGAGGTTCAGCTCGGAGTTGTTGCCGCCTTCATAGTCGCCATCGGGATCACGGTATTTATCGCCCTGTTGAGCGGTGTCGTGCTGGTCTGGTTCTCGGGCATCGCCGCGACGATTCTGACCCTCACCATCCTGGTCATCATTCACGGCATCTTCGTCCACTGGGTCGACCTGTTCCGGTGCACCCAGGCATTCTACGGCATCCCGAAGTTGGCGGGGATCGAGGCCATGCTGGTCGCCACCGCCGTCTGCATCGTAATCGCGCGGCTATTTAAGGATTTCCGTATCGGCGTTCAACTGCGCGCCAGCGCGACCAACCTGCTCGCCGCCAAGGCTATGGGAGTGAACGTGCGCGCGCTGCGCCTGATCGCCTGGGTGCTGGGCGGCGCGGTGTGCAGCGTGGCGGGCTCGCTCTACGCCTACTACGTCGGCACGGTGAACGCCCAGGCGTTCTTCTTCCACGCCCCGTTTCTTACGCTCGCAATGCACATCCTGGGCGGCATGCGCTCGGTGACCGGCGCGGCGGTCGGGGTCGCGCTGATCTCGACTACCATGGAGTTGATCCGCCACCTGAAAAGCGGCCCGGTGATCCTGGGCGTCAAGATGCCCAAACTGCTCGGCCTTGCGGGGCTGATGCTCGGCGTCATCATCGTGCTGGTGATGTGTTCGCGTTCCGACGGGTTGATGGGCGGCATGGAGCTCGACGAACTGCTCGGCCGCGTCTGGAAGCGGTGCGAAAAAAAACGACTAGGCGGCCTCGGTCCTAATCGTCGGAGATCTTGAGCGCGGCGAGGAACGCCTCGTGGGGAATTTCTACGTTGCCCACCTGGCGCATCCGCTTCTTGCCCTTTTTTTGCTTCTCCAAAAGCTTTCGTTTGCGCGTGACATCGCCGCCGTAGCACTTGGCGGTAACGTCCTTGCGCAGCGCGCGGACGGTCTCGCGGGCGACGATGCGCCCGCCGATCGCCGCCTGGATGGCGATCTGGAAAAGCTGGCGGGGGATCAGCTCCCCGAGCCGCTGGCACAGCGCCCGGCCGCGCGATTCGGCAGCGGAGCGGTGAACGATCATGGCGAGCGAGTCGACAGGCTCGGAGTTGATCAGGATGGACAGTTTGACGAGTTCACTCTCGCGATAGCCGTCGAGGTGGTAGTCGAAGCTGGCATAGCCGCGCGAGGTCGACTTGAGCCGGTCGTAGAAATCGAACACCACCTCGTTCAGAGGCAGGCGATAGACCGCCATGGCGCGGGCGCCCGCATAGGTCAGGTCGATCTGCTCGCCGCGCTTTTCAGTACACAGGGCGAGGACGCCGCCCAGATGCTCGCCGGGCACCAGGATGGTGGCACGGATCCAGGGCTCCTCGATATGGTTGATGTAGGTGGGATCGGGCATGTCGGCTGGATTGTGCAACTCGAGCACGGACCCGTCCGTCTTGTGGAGCCGGTAGATAACCGAGGGTGCAGTGGCGACCAGATCGAGATCGAACTCGCGTGCCAAGCGCTCCTCGACGATCTCGAGATGGAGCAGCCCGAGGAAGCCGCAGCGATAACCAAAGCCCAACGCGGCGGAGGTTTCAGCGATATACTCGAAACTCGCATCGTTCAGCCGGAGTTTCGCGAGACTGTCGCGCAAATGTTCGTAATCGGCAGAGTCGGCCGGAAACAACCCACAGAAGACGACCGGCACGACGGGCTGGAAGCCTGGCAACGATGTTTCGGTGGGACGCTTTTCCCCGGTCAGGGTATCGCCCACCTGGCAGTCGGCGACCTCCTTGATCGCCGCCGTGATGAAGCCGATCTCGCCCGGCCCGAGCCGCTCGCTCACCGTGAGCTTGGGCGTAAAGACGCCGACCCGCTCGATCTGGTGGGTCGTGCCGTTGGCCATCATTCGGATCTTCATGCCCTTCTTGAGCTCGCCGTCGTGAACCCGGACCAGGACCACGACGCCGAGGTAGGAATCGTACCAGCTGTCGACGAGCAGGGCCTTGAGCGGTGCTGCCACCCCGCCTGCGCGCGGTGCCGGCAGATGCGCGACGATGGCCTCTAGCACCCCGTCGATGCCCTCGCCGGTCTTGGCCGAAATGGACAACGCCTCGGTAGCATCGATTCCGATGACCTCTTCGATCTGCTGCTTGACCCGCTCGGGCTCGGCCGAGGCGAGGTCGACCTTGTTCAGCACGGGCAGGATCTCGTGGTCGGCGTCGACAGCCAAATAGGCGTTGGCGAGGGTCTGAGCCTCGACGCCCTGGGTCGCGTCGACCAGCAACAGCGAGCCCTCGCAGGCGGCCAGCGAACGCGAAACCTCGTAGGAAAAATCCACATGACCCGGCGTGTCGACCAGATTGAGCTGGTAGGTTTCGCCGTCGCTGGCGCGATAGGCCAGGCGCACGGTTTGGGCCTTTATGGTGATGCCCCGTTCGCGCTCGATATCCATGGAATCGAGCACCTGCTCGTGCATCTCGCGGGCCTCAAGCCCGCCACAGCTCTCGATCAGACGGTCTGCGAGCGTCGACTTGCCGTGATCGATATGCGCGATAATCGAGAAATTTCGGATATGGGCGAGGTCAGTCATGGCCTAGAATGCATGGGGATTGAACTTGCGCCGGAAGATAGAACGCAAGGGACCGGGGGGCAATGGCCATGGCGGGGTAACCCCGGCTGCTTGATTGCTCCCCCCCCCTGCTCCTAGATTCATCCGGGAGCGATAATCGGCGGGAGGGGCCATGACGACGTCTAAAATTCCGATTTTTCGAGCGAGATGGAACCGCCGAGGCGGTCGCGGCAGCGCTGGAGGACACGGGCTGCGCGATGGTTTTGCGCCGAGTGGGCGACACGTTGATGGACCGTATCGCAGGCGAACAGGCGTTCCATCTCGAGGCAACGCCCTTTGGGCCTTCGGAGTTTTTGGGCGGGCACACCCGGCGGGTCGCGAACCTATTCGCCAAATCGGTAGGTTGCGCGGATCTTGCGCTGGACGATCTGGTGCTGGGCGTCGCCGACCGGGTTTTGCTGCCCCACTGCGCGCGCTATCAGATGAACTATGGGGGGATGATGCATCTCTCCCCCGGCGCGCCGGCCCAGGAGCCTCACCGGGACGGGCTGCTCTATCCCTTCCGCCATCCCCACCCGCCGACGATCCTCGCGGCAATATGGGCGGGCGACGAGTTTTCGGCGGGGAACGGGGCGAACCGGATCGCGCCGGGCAGCCACCGCTGGGCGCATGAGCGGGCGCCAACAGACTCCGAGCTGATCTCAACCGCGCTGCCCCGGGGCAGCGTTGTGCTCGATACCAGCAGCGTCTATCACGGCGGCGGCGCGAACCGCTCGAATGGACCCCGGGCGGGGATCGCCATGCATTACAACCCCAGCTGGCTGCGCCGGGAGCATAATTTCTATCTGGAGCTGCCGCCCGCAATCGCCAAGACGCTGCCCGAAAGACTTCAGCGCCTAATCGGCTACGACTTTATGGCCCCCTATCTGAATTTCGTGCAGCAGGGCAACCCCCACAAGCCGCTCGAAGACGACCCCGATCCGGCCCCCATGAGCGCACGAACGACGAGCTCGATGCCGCCGCCGCACGTGTCGCGCCCATCCCGTTCAGCGAGCCGGGCCTCGGAGGAGCCGGTCCAGCCGAACAGGTGGCCTTCCGACTGCATCGCGCGCATGGTGCCCTCGTGGAGTTCGGGTTCGAACGCGCCGCAGCAATCCTCCAGCGTCATGACGTAATAGCCCAGATCGACCGCCTCGCGGATAGTGCCCTCGACGCAGCATTCGGTAGTCACGCCGCAGATCAACAGGGGGCGTACGCCACGGGCCTGGAGCTGGGTGTGAAGGTCGGCGCTGGCGAACGCCCCAAAGGTCGGCTTGTTGACCACTATTTTGTCCTCGGCCGGGGTCAGCTCGGGCAGGATCTGAAAGCCCGGCTCGCTCTCGGTCAGGATGCGGCCCATGGGGCCTGGGGTGCCCTGTTCGGCGCCCGCGGCGCGGCTCTGTTCGCGCACGGAATCGGGCAGGTTGGACAGGTCCGGCTTAAAGCCGTAGCGGGTCTGGGCTACCGTCATGGCGAGCTCGCGCGCCGCATCGAGCACCGCCCGAACCCGCGGCACACAAGCCTGCAGGGACTTGAGATCGAGATGCCCGCCGCCGCAGACGCCCTCGTCAGCCACAAAATCGTATTGCATGTCGACGATGAGCCGCGCGGTCGTGGCGGGGTCGAAGGAGAATGTCCGGCCCGCCCTACACGGAACTTCGATCATTGCTGACCCTCCAGTTGCAGTCGGGATCAGCATAGAGTCGACGAATGCCAAGACGAAAATCGGGCGTTTGGCATACCGCATGCACCAATCCCCATGGAAACTTGGGATACCGCCTATTTTCCTTGGGCCGGACACACCGCTAAACAGACAGGCAACGCCCCGCGTCAAGAGGCGATGGAGCAACCTTCAGCCAAGCCCGGGGATGAAACGCCATGGATGCAGTCGAACTAACCCGCCAATTGATCGCGATGGAGACCATCAACCCGCCGGGTAACGAGCGAGATTGCGCCCATTTCTTGGGCGAGCTGATGGCAGCGGCGGGCTTTACGGTGAGCTATCACGAGTTCGCCGAGGCGCGCACCACCGTGGTCGCGAAGATCGGCGGCGACGGCGAGCAGGCGCGCAAGCCGCTCGGTTTCGCCGGCCATATCGACACGGTGCCGCTGGGCACCCGCGAATGGTCGGTCGATCCCTTCGGGGGCGAGATCGCAGACGGCAAGCTCTACGGCCGGGGCGTGACCGACATGAAAGCCGGCATTGCGTGCTTCGCTGTCGCCGGCATCGAGTGTGCCGAGGCGCTTGGCGCCGGTGCGGGTGCGGTGCTGATCATGGCCGCCGGCGAGGAGACGGGCTGTGAGGGCAGCCTGCATCTGGCTCAGACCGAGGGCGCGATCGGCGAGGTCGGCGCGCTGGTGGTGGCCGAGCCCAGCTACAACATTCCCCGCGTCGGCCATAAGGGCGCGCTCTGGATGGAGATGAGCAGCACGGGTAAAACCGCGCACGGCTCCATGCCCTGGGAAGGCGACAACGCGCTCTATAAGGCCTCGCGCGCGGTCGGCAAGCTTGAGGATTTCGACTTCAACGTCGCGCCTCACGCGTTTCTCGGCGGCAATTCCATCAATGTCGGGACCATGCATGCCGGCCAGAACGTAAACTCCGTGCCGGATTCAGCGAAATTTCGGGTCGACGTGCGCACCATTCCCGGCATGGACCATGGCGGTATCCGTAAGACCCTAGCGGGTTACCTGGGCGAGGACGTCGCCGACGTCGCACCCTTCGTCGATGTCGGTGGGGTCTGGACCGACCCGGATCATCCCTGGGTTCAGCGGGTCTTCGACCTCGTCGCTCCCCATCTGGGCGAACGCCCCGAGGTCGGCGCGCTGCCCTTCTTCACGGATGCTTCGGCGCTGACCCCGGCCTACGGCGGCGTGCCGACCCTGATCCTGGGGCCGGGCGATACCCACATGGCCCATCAGACCGACGAGTTCTGCATGGTCGAGCGGATCCCCCAATCGGTCGCCATGTACAACGATATCATCGCCGACTGGCTCGCCGGCTGAGCCCCTTCGGGCTGGGCTTTACGCTTAGGTCTTTGCCGATCCCGCGAATGTATCCTATGGTTACATGAACGGAAATCAATGGATTGGCCCGGGGATTAGCCTGGAGATCGGAAGGACAGGATGAGACGGTTTCGGGTCGCCAATACGGATCTTCACTTGCTACACGTCTTTCTGACCGTGGCGCGCTGCGAGGGATTCTCGGCAGCCCAAGCGGAACTCAACGTCAGCCAGTCGACCATCAGCAAGCATATCTCCGACCTCGAAACCCGCCTCGGCCTGACCCTGTGCCGACGCGGACGCACCGGCTTTGCGCTGACGCCCGAAGGCGAAGAAGTGCTCGACGCCTGCGCCACCCTGTTTTCCCAGCTCGAGGAATTCCGCACCTCGGTCGGTTCGATCACTGGCGAATTCGTTGGCGAGCTGATCGTCGCCGTCAACGACGCCAACGTGACCCACGACGAGTTCCTGTTGCACAAGGCGATCGAGCGCTTCAAGGAGCGGGGCGGCGACGTACAGATTACCCTGCAACTGGGGCCGCCCAACACAATCGAGCGGATGGTGATCGAGGACAAAGCGCATCTCGGGATCGGCTTCTTCCCGCGACGCCTGCCGACCCTCGACTACGAGCCTATATTTACCTCACGGATCGAGTTGTTCTGCGGCCCCGAGCATCCTCTCTTCGACGCCGGGCCCGAGAACCTGACCCAGGAAGACATCATCGCAATGCCCCATGCGCGGCGCGGCTACGTCTCTCTCGATCAAGCGCCGGCGCTGCACCGCCAACTCAACGTGCAGGCGACGGCCTCGAGCATGGAGGGCCTGGCTTACCCCGTGCTGTCAAACCGGTTCCACGCCTTCCTGCCGACCCACCTGGCGGCGCGCTGGGTCGAGCAGGGCCAGATGCGTTCGCTGATGCCCGAGATTTTTGCCTACACCTCACAATTCGACATGATCCGGCGCAAGGCAGTGCCCCAGACACTGGTCGTCAAGGCCTTCATGGAAGATGTCCGGGCCGTTGCGCCCTTGAGCGCGCCCGCGCCCCGCCGGAAGCGACGGCGCGGGGCACATCGCGACGTGCTTAGCTCTCCGTAATTCTGAGGAACCCGTAATCGTCGACCCCTATCTTCTGGCCGGGGTGGACCAGGGTGGTCGAACTCGGCTCTTCGACGATGAGGGGGCCGTCGGCCGCGAAGCCCGGGGGCAGACGGTCACGCTCGTAAACCGCCGCCTCGTGCCGGCCATCTTCTCCGAAATCAACCATGCGCACGCCTTTAGCCGCAGCTTCCGCCGAGCGCCCCTCGGCATCGAGGCGGACCAGCTCGGGGCGCGCCACCCGCGCCGTTGCCGTCAGGCGGTAAGTGACGAACTCGACGGGCGTGTCGTCGAGGCGGAAGGTGTAGGTCCGCTCGTGCGCGGCGTGGAAATCGTCAATAACCGATGCTACCGTGGCCTCGGCGAGATTGACCGGGACGGTGACCGAATGCTCCTGCCCGAGATAGCGCAGATCGATCCGGGTTTCGCTAGAGAGCGCACTCGCTTCGTGGCCGTCGGCCCGGTAATACTCCTGCGCCTCGGCCTCCAGCCCGGCAAAGAGCTCGCGGATACCCTCGATCGCGACATCCTCGGCGCGGCCCAGCGCGGTCTGCATGAAATCCCGCCTGGGCTCCGTGGCCAACATGCCCCAGGCTGAAAACAGGCCCGGGTGGATCGGAATGATGACCTCTTTTACGCCGAGTTCGCGGCCCAGCGGCGCGCCGTGCATGGCGCCGCCGCCGCCACCCACCACTAGGGCGAAGTCGCGCGGGTCGTGACCGCGCTGGATCGAGACCAGCTTCAGCGCGTTGATCATGTTCGCGTCGACCGTGCGGATCACCGCAACGGCCGCCTCCGGGACGGAGCAGTCCAAACCGTCAGCGATAGTCTGCATGGCGAGGCACGCCTGGTTCTCGTCGAGGGCAAACTGACCGTTGGCAAAATAATCCGGATTGAGCACGCCGGTAATGAGCTTGGCGTCGGTCACGGTGGGCTCCGTGCCGCCCCGCCCGTAGCAGGCCGGACCCGGGTCGGCGCCCGCGCTGACCGGCCCTACCTTCAATAACCCCGCCTTATCGAACCAAGCGATCGAGCCGCCACCCGCCCCGATTTCCACGATGTCGACTACGGGCACGCGAAGCGGATAGCCGAACTGGCTGCGGCTGTATTCAAGGCGGTATTCGGTGCTGACCTTGGGCTTGCCATCCTCGATATCCGAGCATTTGGCCGTGGTGCCGCCAATATCGAGGTAGATCACGTTGGACAAGCCGCACAGCTCACCGACCAAGGCGGCGCCGTTACAGCCCGCCGCGGGTCCCGATTCCATGAGCGTGATGGGGTGCTCCTTGGCCCAGGAAAAGCTCGTCGTGCCGCCGTTCGACTGCATCGCGGAATAGGGGCAAGTGATGCCCGCCTTGGCGAGCGCCTGTTCAAGCCGGTCGAAATAGCGCTGCACGATGGGTTGCACATAGGCGTTGAACACCGTCGTGTTGGCGCGCTCGTACTCGCGCCACTCACGGGTGATCTCGTGCGATGCGGTAACCGCCACGCCGGGCAAATTTTCGCGCAGGTAAGCGGCGCAGGCGGCCTCGTGTTCGGGAGCGACGTAGCTGTGCAGGAACTGGACGGCAACGGCCTCGACGGCCTCGGCTCGACAGCGCTCGACGATGGGCTCAAGCGACGCCATATCGAGCGGTTCAAGCTCGTTGCCGGCGGCGTCGATCCGCTCCCGCGCCTCGAAGCGCAGTAACCGGGGCACGAAGGCCTGCTCCTTCTCGAAGCGCAGATTGTAAAGATCGGGACGGTTGCCGCGCTGAATTTCGAGCACGTCGCGAAAGCCCACAGTGGTGACCAGCGCCGTCTTGACCCCCTTGCGCTCGGTAATCGCATTGATCACCGTCGTGCCGCCATGGACGAAGAAGCTCACCTCGGCAGGGTCAAGCGCCGCCAAGTCTATAGTATCGATGACGCCCTGCGTAAGCTCCTCGGGCGTGGTCAGAGATTTTGCCGTGATCAGCGCGCCCGTCTCCTCGTCGAAATAGACCAGGTCCGTAAAGGTACCGCCGATATCCGATGCGAGGCGTCCCATCTCAGGCACCCGCCCGCAAGGCGGTGGTCGCAGCCTCGTCGAGGCTCGCGCCGTCCGCGCCGAGCACGACGCCGTATTCCTCGCGCGCCTGCTCGGGCGTGATGTAGTCGGCGCGGACCTCGGCGAAGACCTCCTCGGCCGGCCGGGTAAACGGGTCGCCGTAGCCCCCGCCGCCGCCCGTATACATGCAGATGCGATCGCCCCGATTCATGACGGTGGTCGGCGCGCGCGCGGCACGGCGCGTGTCGCCGCCGACATTGAGTTCGAAAAAATTGCACGAGCCGCCGCGCCCGCCCGCCATCGGCCAGGGCCGCTCAATCGAACGGCCGTAGCTCGCCGAGAGCACCGTATCGTCGGCAAGAATCTCGTATTCGCGGACCGAGCCATAGCCGCCCCGGTAGCGCCCCGCACCGACCCCACCTGCGACGTTGAGCCCGTATTGATGGACCCGCACGGGGAATTTGGCCTCGAGCAGCTCGATGGAATAGTTGAAGGTGTCGCCGTTGGTGATCGCGCTGGTCACGCAGTTGCCGTCGCGCTCGTCGGTTGCGCCCCAGCCGACCATGCTGGGCTCAATCATCACCCACGGCTCATGGCTCTCGCCCTGCACGCCGCCCAGCACAGTGACGCACAGGCTATTGGCGCTTCCCGCGCTGACCCGGTCGGGCACGATCGGGGCCAGCGCCTTCCAGGCGAGCTCGGAGGCCTGGCCGGTGCCCTCGTAGTACCAGCCGGTCGGTGCCGGCTTGGTCGCGGTAAAGCACAGCCCGTCGGGCGCGACCACCTCGAGGGGGCGGAAATAGCCCTCGTTTGACGGGCCCTGGGGATCGATGATCGCCTTGAACACGGTTTTTACCGCCGAGATCAGCGCGCCGCGCGAGCAGTTCACGGGCCCCGCAAGCTGCGGCGAACACTTCGAATAGTCGAAGCTGATCGCATCGCCCTTGATCGTCACCGAGACGTGGGTGGGAAAGCGTTCCTCGGTGATGCCGTCGCCGTCAATCCAGTCGCTTGCCTCGTAGGTACCGTCGGGCAACGCCGCCACCGCCGCGCGGCTGACCGTCTCGCTAGTCTGGAGCACATGCTGGAAGGTCGCCTGCACGGCGTCGGCGCCGTAGCGCTCGCACAGCTCGAAGACCCGTCGCTCGGCGATGCGCACTGCGGCAAGCGACGCATTGAGGTCGCCTAACGCCATCTTGGGCAGGCGCACATTGGCGGCGATCATGTCGAAGATGCCATCCTGACGAACGTCCTCGCGATAGAGGTAGACGCCGGGAAAACAAATCCCCTCCTGGAAAATCTCGGTCGAATCGGCAGGCAGCGAGCCCGGCGCCTTGCCGCCCACGTCGGTCCAGTGCGAGATCGAGATGGAAAAGGCGAAGAGCTCGCCCGCGCGGAAGATCGGCTTGATAACGCCCACGTCGTTGTAATGGGTGCCGCCGGCGTAGGGGTTGTTCAGCATGTAGATATCGCCCGACCGCATGCGCCCGGAAAACTTCTCCATGATGTGGTTCACCTGGATCGCGAAGGTGCCGGTGAACACGGTAATCCCGTTGGTCTGGGAGATCAGCTGGCCCTCGGGATCGCACACGCCGCAGGCGAAATCGAGCACCTCGTAAATCACCGGGCTCATGGAGCTGCGCTTGAGCACGACCCCCATTTCGTCCGCCGTTGCGAGCAGTTTGCCACGGATGATCTCGAGGGTGATGCTGTCGGTGCCGCCTGCCGGCACCGCGGATGTGTTCGCCATGATCGTCTCTCCCGGCCCCTATGCGGAGGCAATTCGAGCCGCGATTGCGGCCTCTAAACGATATGAGAGCCCACCAGTAAAATAAATACAATTTCCCCGAACGACACTTCGGGAATTCCGAATGCGGGCGGGTGCACTACCACGGGTGCGCGAACCCCCAACCTAGCTTCGAATCATCGGAATGGACTCCCTGACCCTGCCCGCCTCAGGCTGTTGCAGAATGGCAAGCGAGGTCTAGGATAGCTTAAGCAGCAAGGAGGGAAAGGCGCCATGACAAGCAAGGTGTTTCCGAAGGAAGAATACGAGGGCCGCTGGGCGAAGGTCCAGGGCGAGATGAAGCGCCGGGGCTATGAGACGGCGGTGATCTGGTCGCGTGGTGCAAGCTCCTACGACCGTTGTTCGAACCTGCTCTGGCTGGTCAATCACTATTCCGGCCATCCGGGTCAGACCCCCGACAACAACCTGTGGCAGGGCCGCGGACACAACGCCGTGATCATGCAGGCGGGCCAGGAGCCCGAACTGCATAACGACGAGCTGCTCGAGCCCGCCGACTGGCTCGCCACGGACAACTGGCAGTGGCACCAGAATCCAATCAAGGGCACGGCGGATGCGCTGATCGAGAAGGGCGTGACCGGCCGGGTCGCCATCGTCGGCACCGATTTCCTGCCCTGCAAATACATGGACTGGCTGCGCGAGTGGTGCTCCAAGATCGAATGGTGCCCGGAGGACGACCTCGTCAAATCAGTCCAGCACGTCAAGACCGAACGTGAACTTGAGGTCTTCCGCGAGGCGGGAGAGATTTCGACCCGCGCGCTTAACCTGATGATGGAGGCCCTGCTCGTGGGCAAGACCGAGGCCGAGGCCGGCGCGCTCGGCGCGGCCGAGGTGGTCCGTGGCGGCGGCGTGCCCGACATCATCCGCATCTCTCACGGTACGGGCAACGAGATGAACAATTTCAGCCGTTATCCCTTGACCGGCGCGGACCCGGATTCGGCGCCCAAGGACGGCGATTTCGTGCGCGCCTGGATCATGGGGCCGATGCGCCACGGCTATTATCTCGATCCGGGCCGATCCGCCGTGTGCGGACGTAAGCCGAGCGCCCGACAACGTGAACTGCTCGAAGCCTGCATGAGCATCGTGACCGGCGTGATGAAAAAAATCCGCCCCGGCGTCTCGCCCCACGAGCTTGCCCGCGAAGGCGACCGGCTGACCAAGGAAGCCGGCGGCGGCGACACGGTGGACCAGGCGGGCCTGCAATGGCCGCTCTACGGCCACCTCTGCGACATGATGTTTGAAAACCCCATGTACGGGCTCTCGACCTGCAACGAGGACGAGCTTATCCTGGAGAACATGGTCTGCAGCTCGGAGGCCTTTCTCGCCTGGGAGGGCGTCGGGGCCGTAGGCTTCGAGGAGAACCTGATCGTCAAGAAGGACGGCGTCGAGGTCCTCACCACCTCGCCCATCTACTGGGAATAGCGGGCGTCACGAAACGAAAGGGCCGGCCGTAGTGAGTAGTGCTGAAAATGGAAATGGATCAGCCACGAACGGATCGCTCGACGCGTTGACGGCGACGACGCGCGCGGTGGCGGATCGTCCGCTCGAGCGCGCGGTTTCGTTTCCGGCCGTAGCCTATGTTTTCGAGGAACTGGCCGAACGGGAAATCTAAGAGATCTTCCGGTAAAGACTGGATCTGCCTGGGCCGGGCCGACGAAGTGGCGAAGCCCGGCGATTACATCACCAGCGAGGTCGCGGGCCAGCTAATCGTGGCCACCTGCGATAAGAAGGGTGCGGTCCGGAGCTTCTCGAGCGTGTGCCGGCATCGCTCGCGCCTCGTCGCGGACGGGGAAGGAAACGCGTCGAAGCTGGTCTGCCCGTTCCACGGTTGGTGCTACGACCTCGACGGGCGGCTTTCCAGCCCGCCCCGGATGAAGAGTGCCGCGGGATTCGACAAGACGGGTTACCGCCTGCCCCCAATCCGCACGGAGATCTGCGAAGGCTGGATCTATGTGACGCTCGACGACAAGGTGCCACCGCTAGCAGAGCGTTTTGTGCTGGCCGCCGGAAAGACCCGGAACTACCGGATGGCGGAGTATACGACCCTATTCCGCGCCGACGAGGTGCGCGAGACGAACTGGAAGCTCTTCATGAAAAATTTCATGGAGCCCTACCACGTTCAGATGACCCATGAAGGCTCGACGAAGATTTACGGCGCGGACAGCAACGTCGGGATCGACATGTTCCCGAGCGAGTCGCCCTCTTTGAGCTATCACTACGAAGAGTGGGGCGGCGGTTTTCTTGAAGACGCCAGTAAGCTGGCCGCCGACTTAATTAACTTCGAGGCCACCCGCGCCGTGCTGATCGGCAATTTTCCGTCTCACGTCTACGCCGTCTTTCCGGGCGGCCACATGCTCTGGATGAGCCTTCATCCTGAGGAGGTGAGCCAGGTGCGGATGCACTGGGGCGCTGCAGTTGCACCGAGTTATTTGGAACTCACGGGCGAAGATCCCGCCGGCATCCGGACGGTCTATGAAACGCTCAACGCCGAAGACAAGGCGATGAACGGACCCCAGTACCAGAGCTATGCCTCGCCGACGCCGGGCACGGGCCCGCTCTTACCCCTTGAAGCCCCGATCCGGGAGTTCGGCCGCTACCTCGCTTATCGGCTGTGCGGCTATAGAGGCGTCCGTCTTGAAATTTTCTGAATTGCGGAAGGATAGCTAAGCCATGGGCAAAAAGATCAAAATCCCTGCCGGGCACGGCAAGGCCACCCGGCTTGCCACAGGACAAAGCGTCAAGCTTATCAATACGTCTGGCCAACAGGTGGTGGATACCTGGGCGCTCAACGCCTATGACCTCGCCGAATATATGTGCATGACCTCGACGCGCGTCTGGAACACCCAGCTCAACCCGAACACGGGCGATAAGCTGGTAACGCTGAAGCGGCGTCCGATTCTGACCATCGTCGAGGACACAACGCCGGGAATTCACGACAGCTTCATGGCGGCCTGCGACGAGTACCGCCACTACCTGCTGGAACTCAAAGGATATCACCGCAACTGTCAGGACAACATGGCCGAGGGTCTTCAGGAGCTGGATATAACCCCGCCCTTCCCGATCGCCGGCTAGTATAACGTGTTCATGAACATTCCGGTGCTCGAAGACCGCGATTCGGTCGACTTTCGCCCGACCCAGTGCGATCCGGGCATCTTCATCACCTTCCGCGGCAAAATGGATTGTTACGTTGCGTTTTCGGCCTGCCCGCAGGATGTCCTACCGATCCACGGTGAGGGCGGCGCACCGCCGACCGACGCCCATTTCGAGGTGCTTGACTAAGGTCAGCGCAGGGCCCGGGGCGGCAAGGAGGACCCATGGACGTTCCCGTCAAACCCGATCAAGGGCTGGAGGTACGATAGCGGCCGGTACGGCCGCGCCAAGCTCCGTTTCGTGGTTCTCGCCATGGAGCAGACGGTGGAAGATGACGTGTTCACCATGAGCCCGCCGGGCGTCGGCATCCATTTCACGCGGATTGCCGTGTCGAACGACGCGACCGTCGAGAGGCTGGCAGCGATGGAGCCCTACATCGAACAGGCGGCAAGCCTGCTACTGCCCGACTCAAAACTCGATTCGCTCTGCTACACCTGCAACAGCGATACCATGGTGATCGGCGAGGAGAAGGTCATGGCGGCGCTTAGGCGCGCCAGCCCCGAGGGCCCCCGGTCGACCGGCGTATGGCGGGCGCTCAAGGCGCTCGACGCAAAGAAGATCGCGGTGGCCACGCCCTATGCGGGCCAAGTGAACGACTTCATGCGCAGCTTCCTGGAGGGCCACGGCTTCGAGATCGTCTCGTTTTGGGCCATGGGGATCGTTCAAAATTCCGACATCGGCCGGGTCACCCCCGCCTCGATCCGCGACTCCGCGGCCGCCGCCGGCCACGCCGACGCGCTTTTCGTCTGCTGCGGGGCGCTCCGCGCACTCGATGTGGTCGATGCGTTGGAGAAACGGGTGGCAAAACCCGTGGTCGCGAGAAACCAGGCGATGATGTGGGATTGCCTGCGGCTCGCCGACGTCGACGATGTGCTCTCGGGCTACGGCCGGCCGCTTACCCTGCCCGGCTGACCTATCTAGCGCCTGGTCAGGGTCTCGACCATGGTTTTCGGCCAACCGGCCATGACGCCGCCGTCGGCGACGATGGCGGCGCCCGTGACATAGGAGCTGTCTGGAGAGGCGAGGAAGTGGTAGACGGGCGCGATCTCTTCGGGCTCAGCCGCTCGGCCCAGGGGGGCTTGCAGCTCGGTCATCCGGGTTTCAGGCTCGCCGGGCACTTCCGTAACCACCGGCGTGCGGGTCACCCCCGGACAGACGCAGTTGACCCGGATGCCGCGCGGTCCCAACTCGATGGCCGAAGCCTGGGTGAGATGGATCACCGCCCCCTTGGTCGCACCGTAGCGGCCGTAACCTGGCTGGGCCGCAAGCGCAGAAATGGACGCGGTGTTGACGATCGAGGCGCCGTCGGGCATGTGCCGAGGCGCGTGCTTGAGGCCGTAGAAGACCCCGTTGACGTTGATCTGGAAGGTGCGGTTGAATTCCTCGGCATCGTCCTCGGTCAGATCTTTGTCGAGGGGCTGATGGGCCGCGTTGTTCACGAGAATGTCGATCTGGCCGTGCTTCGCGGCAACGGCTTCGAGCATGGCCGCGACCTGCGCTTCGTCGGAAACGTCGGTCTTTATGAAATCGCCGCCGAGTTTTTCCGCTAGCGCGCTGGCGTCGTTCCAGTCGACCAGCGTGACCTTCGCCCCGGCGGCGGCAAACCGCTCGGCGATCGCCTCACCCAGGCCGCGCGCCGATCCAGTGATTACGGCAACCTTGCCTTCAATGGAAAACAGGCCGGACATGAATTCTCTCCCTTTGAGCGCTGCCCGATACAGTGACGGCGGGCAGTCTAGCAGAGGCGGTGGGCCGGTTTAGCCCCGCAGACTGGCGCCGGTCGCCTTGGCCACGGCCGCGATGATTTTTCCGCTGGTGGCCTCGATCTCGGTGTCCGTGAAGGTATGGTCGCTCGGCTGAAGGCGCACCGCGACGGCCAGGCTCTTCTTGCCCTCGGCCACGCCCTCGCCGCGATAGACGTCGAACAGCCGAACCTCCCAGATCAAGGCCTTCTCCGCGCCCTTTGCCGCGCGCAACACCGCCTCGGCGGTCACGCTCTCGTCGACCACGAAGGCGAAATCGCGCTCTACAGCGGGAAGACCCGAGGCGCGGAGCGCCGGGCGGGCGCGCCCGCTCTTCCTGGC
>Ga0302135_10001154_pt1 | contig 15807 bp, 24 predicted proteins | sample CBN3_surface_MG_FD_203119 | JGI IMG/M metagenome (GOLD analysis project Ga0302135, IMG submission 203119) | Marine microbial communities from Western Arctic Ocean, Canada - CBN3_32.1 | ecosystem: Environmental > Aquatic > Marine > Oceanic | place: Canada: Western Arctic Ocean | collected...
ACGAAGCATATCTTTGTGTCCAGAGGATGATGGCTGTCCAGGCCTGAAAGGGGAGACAACTCCCCCAATTGGCACACTAAGTGTCACATTCCTTAGCAAAAAGAGCCTCGGCAAAAGCCGGGGCTCTAGCTATATGTTCGTATGTGGCTGCCCGGCCTGGATTCGAACCAGGGTCAGGGGATTCAAAGTCCCCTGTGCTACCGCTGCACCACCGGGCATTGGCGTGAGCCTATAGACCAGTCTAGCTTGTAGTACATGCTAGGGTCTAGACGCAGAGCAAGGTTTAGGGCTAAAAACGGTGATAATTAGTGCTGGTGGGCAGGGATACCTAAAGTGCGCGAGTTGTCCAGCATTGCTCGCAACACCTCTTCAACCTCATTGGTGGAATTAACGTAGTACGGTGCGGCGCTTGAGGGCTTGGGCCGCCCAACCCGCACGGCAAACCCTTCTTCCCCAATTGCTTTAAAGGCGTCTTCATCTGTTACATCGTCGCCGATGTAGATTGGCAGGATGCCTCCAACCCTACGCGGAAGCGAATCCAGCAGGTTGAGCAACCACTTGAGAGCAGCACCCTTGTGCCAGTCCAGTGGCGGTAGGAAGTTCAGCACCTCTTTACCCTTTACCATGCGCAGCTTGCCCTCATTTAGATAGGGCTTGGTGATTATACGTATGGTACGAAGGACGGAGGCACGCTGGTCTGATGGAGCCAATCGATAGTGGATGCTCATGGACAGGCCTTTGTGCTCAAAGATGACTCCGGGCGTGGTTTTCAGGACAGTTTCCAAGACTTTGCCAATCTCTGCCACTGTGGCACGGAATTCCTCTGCTTCTGGAGGAATGTGATGGAAACCAGGCCCGGCAATCTCTAGTCCGTGGTCTCCGGCGTACGCGATGTCCGGCAGGTTGATGCGCCCCTTCAGGTCTTCCATTGATCTCCCACTCACCACTGCTACGGCAAACCGGGGTTGGTTGTTGAGATCCTTCAGCAGCTTTAGACGAGAATTGGTAATTTGGGCGTCTGCCGGGTCAGGGACTATGTCTGCCAGGGTGCCATCAAAGTCTAGTGCCACCAGAATCTGGCCGGTGCTAGCTATGCCTTCAAAGATTTTTTCCATATGCTTCAGAAGGTGAATCACTGGACATCCACCCCGCCGGTGCGAGCCATCTCCTGTAGGAACCTTCCTGCCCAGGCGTAGATGTTGTTCTGGCGCACAACGCGCCGCATTCGTCGCATCCGGTCTGTCTTTTGGGCTTCCGGCATCTGGATTGCCTGATCCAATTTCTTGGCGAAATCGTCGGCATCGTAAGGGTTAATCAACAAAGCATCAGGAAGCTCTCTTGCGGCACCGGTGAATCTACTCAACACCAGAACCCCGCTCTCATCAACCCTGCTGGCTATGTACTCTTTGGCTACCAAGTTCATGCCGTCATGCAGTGAGCTGACAACACAGACATCTGCAAGCTGGTACAAAGCCATGAGGTCTGCTCGTTCAATAGGATCCCGCCAAAGAATGATTGGCACCCAATCCGCTGTACCGTGGCGGTCATTGATCTGCTGGGTGAGTTGCTCCACTTCTAGGTTCAGTTCCTGATAGTGGGATATCTGCATTCTGCTGACCTCTCCTACTTGGAGGAAGACGAGTTTCTCCTTGTACTCTGGGTGATCCTGGAGTAGGCGGTCTACGGCTATGAGGCGCTCTGGAATCCCTTTGGTGTAATCAAACCGATCAAGACCCAAGAGGACGTGGTCATAGCGTTCAAGGGAGAAGAGTACTTGGAAATATTCCATCTGGTCGGCAGCTTCCTGGGATCGGGCTACCTCTTCTTCTTCTTCGACATCCACGCTGATGGGGATGTCGATAATCCTCGTCTCATGACCCAGGCGCACTACCCGGGAGTGTTCCCGGTCTAAACGTGCTTCAAGCTCCCTCTCTACGGTGGCAAGGAAGTTGTTGCCGTGGTACCGAATGTGAAAGCTGATGACATCCGCTGCCAATAGCCCTTCCAGAAGTTGCACGCCGTAGGGGCACGTTCGGAAAATCTCAGGGTTTGGCCAGGGAATGTGCCAGGAGATGCCAATGGTCAAATCCGGACGGGCTTGGCGGAGGTAGTGGGGCACTAGGCACAGATGATAGTCCTGCACCCATACGAAAGCGGATTTTCCATCAATCTCTTCAAGAATTGCGTCAGCAAAGCGCCGGTTGACCTTTTGGTAGTGTTCCCAGTCCGATGCTTTGAACCTAGGGCGATGGAACACCACGTGGCACAGGGGCCAGAGCCCCTCGTTGGCAAAACCATCGTAGTAGCCTTCTATCTCCGCCTGCTCCAACCATATCCGTTTAAGGGTGTAGGCAGGGTTGTCTGGTGGGACAGGGACACGCCCGGAGGCATCAACGGAAAGGCGATCCCCCTCCCCTGTACCCTGGGCCACCCAGAGGCCTCCTTCAATGGCCTGCATCACCGGATCCAACGCAGAGACCAGCCCACCGGGGGGGCGACGCCACGTAAGCTCGTTTTGGTTTTCCTCGTCAAGGTGGTGGAGGTAGGGCTCACGGTTGGAGACGACCACTAGGGGGGCATCGACGAAAAGCTCGCGAGCGCCGCTCCTTAGACGCGCTTGCGTCCATTGCCCATGTTGGGTTGCTCCTACAGGTTGGCCTGGGTATGCTGAATCGTAGTTGACCATGGTCTACCTCCTGCCGCTAGGACAAGGAGCGGCACGGCCACCCCTGGGGGCTGTTTTTTACCATTGTTTGGTAGCTATGGTCAAGGGCTAGGCATCAGATGGTGGATAAAGCTGGCGTATCTATTGACAGCCAACGGCCACCCACGTACAATTCACTTTTGCGCCTAATTGGCGGTGGACTTTTTGTGATTGGAGCACATCGTTGCCGACGATAAATCAGTTAATCAAGCAAGGGCGGAAACGGGTTAAGGCGAAAAGCCGAGCCCCGGCGATGCACTGGCGTCAGAACTCATTGAAGAACCGAGTAGCGTGGGACAATGTTGGTTCGCCACAGCGTCGGGGGGTCTGCATTCAGGTGCGGACCGTTACGCCGAAGAAGCCTAACTCCGCATTGCGGAAGGTGGCTCGTGTGCGCCTGACCAACGGTTTAGAGGTGACGGCCTATATTCCTGGTGAAGGCCACAACCTGCAGGAGCACTCTGTGGTGCTAGTGCGGGGCGGGCGTGTCCCTGACCTACCCGGTGTGCGTTATCACATTGTTCGTGGTGTCTTGGACACTGGCGGTGTCAGTGGACGGCAGCAGGGACGAAGCAAGTATGGCGCGCGGCTAGCCCGCGGCTAAAAATAATTTGAAGACAGGCTGGGCGGACAAGAGTAATGCGAAGGCATAAAGCAGAAATACGAATAATTCCTCCTGATCCTCAGTATGGCAATGTGGACCTTGCAAGGTTCATTAACCGGATTATGCTGAAGGGTAAGAAGACCATTGCACAGCGGATTGTCTACTCTGCAATGGAAATTGTAGAGAAGCAGGCTAGCAGGCCTCCGCTGGAGGTATTTCAGGAAGCGCTTCGCAACACAACTCCGCTTCTTCAGGTCAAGGCCCGCCGAGTTGGCGGAGCTACATACCAGATACCAATTGAAGTGGCCCCGCGACGTGGTACTGCCATGGCAATGCGTTGGCTCATAACCAGTTCACGGGCACGCAAGGGTCGCCCGATGCACGAGAAGCTGGCCCAGGAATTCCTTGATGCAGCGCGCGGGGATGGGGCAGCAGTGAAGCGGAGAGAAGATCTTCATCGTATGGCTGACGCTAACAAGGCCTTTGCGCACTATCGCTGGTAAAGGCCTCGCAACACACTTCATCGTAAGTAGAGAAGCGGAATAGGAAGGGTCCCTTGGAACGGGTACGAAACATAGGATTTATTGCACATATTGACGCCGGTAAAACAACGGTTACCGAGCGTGTTCTCTTTTTCACTGGCCGAACACATAAGATTGGCAATGTGGATGATGGCAACACGGTCATGGATTGGATGCCCCAGGAGAAAGAACGGGGTATTACGATTTCTGCTGCGGCAACCGCTTGTGAGTGGGACGGGTACGCTGTCAACATTATTGACACCCCAGGCCACGTGGACTTCACCGCGGAAGTGGAACGTAGCTTAAGGGTGTTGGATGGCGGCGTGGTGATTTTTGACGCTGTTTCCGGTGTGCAGCCACAATCAGAGACGGTATGGCGTCAGGCTGACAAGTATGGGGTTCCCCGTATTGCATTTGTAAACAAGATGGACCGCTCTGGAGCGGACTTCAATCGCACGGTAGCTATGATTGCCAGTCGGTTGGGGGCACGGCCAGTGCCGGTGCAGATGCCCATAGGGGCTGAGAGCGAATTTCGTGGCGCGGTTGATCTGATTGAACAGGTGGCGCAGATTTACGGTGAAGAGGCAACTGCTCCTGAGATAATGCCGATTCCCGCTGAGCTACTAGATCAGGTGGCGAAATGCCGAGACTATTTGTTTGAGAAGGTGGCAGAGACGGACGATGCTCTCATGGAGAAATATCTAGAGGGCAAGCCCATTACCAACGAAGAACTGAAAATCGCTTTGCGCAAGGCAACTATCAGCAACACCCTTGTCCCTGTGCTGTGTGGCACCGCTCTGAAGCATAAGGGTGTCCAGCCAATGCTGGATGCTGTGATTGACTACTTGCCGGCTCCTGATGATATTCCGGCGATTGAAGGTACAGACCCTAAATCTGGTGAGACAATCGTACGGAAGACGCTGGCAAATGAGCCGCTTTCCGCGTTGGCGTTCAAGGTTGCTTCAGATCCGTTTGGGCGACTGGTGTTTGTCCGCGTCTATTCCGGTACGTTGAAGTCAGGTACGTACGTGTACAACTCCATCAAAGAAGTTGACGAACGCATTGCCCGATTGGTGTTGATGCATGCCAACCACCGTGAGGAAGTCCAAGAGCTTAAAGCGGGGCAGATTGGCGCCGTGGTGGGCTTGAAGACCACCTTCACTGGCGAGACCATTTGTGATTCAGGTTCACCGATAATCTTGGAGCCACCGAGTTTCCCGGAACCGGTTATTTCCGTGTCTGTGGAGCCCAAGACGCAGGCCGACCAGGAGCGATTGGAAGAGGCTCTCCGCAAGTTGGCGGAAGAGGATCCTACGTTTGTGGTTCGGTATGATGCAGAGTCTGCTCAGACGATTATTGCTGGCATGGGCGAGCTTCATTTGGACGTCCTAGTTGATAGGATGAAGCGCGAGTTCAATGTGCAGGCCCAGGTGGGGAGGCCCAGGGTCTCCTACCGAGAAGCTATCAGGGATCATGTGCGGGTGGAAGGTAGGTTTGTCCGGCAGACCGGTGGACATGGTCAGTTTGGCCATGTGTGGCTGGAGCTGGAGCCAATGGATACCGGCGGCGGGCAGGTCTTTGAGAACAAGATTGTTGGGGGCTCTGTTCCCAGAGAATACATCAACCCGGTTAAGGCCGGAGTGATGGAAGCTCTAGACAATGGGGCTATGGCAGGCTATCCTGTTGTAGACGTAAAAGTGTCCTTAGTTGATGGTAGCTTCCACCCCGTGGACTCTTCAGAAATCGCTTTTAAAATAGCTGGTTCTATGGCTGTGAAGGAAGGCCTCCGCAAGGCGAGGCCTGTACTCATGGAACCGTACATTGAAGTTGAAGTAGTTACCCCGGGGGAGTTCCTAGGTGAAATCCTGGGAGATCTCTCCGGGAAACGTGGACGAGTTCAGAATATTGAAGGCGAAGGGGATCTCCAGACCATTAAGGCGCTGGTGCCCCTAGCAGAGATGTTTGGCTACGCTACCACAGTCCGATCCATGTCCCAAGGGCGAGCGAGTCATTCCATGGAATTCCACCACTACGAAGAGGTGCCTGACTCTGTGGCGCAGCAAGTAATTGTTCGGGTCTAGTTTATTGTGTGTAGCGAGGTAGGATAACAACATGGCCGGTCAGAAAATAAGAATCATTTTGAAAGCCTTTGATCACCGGGCCCTTGATTTGTCAGCTCAGCAGATTGTTGAGACGGCAGAGCGAACGGGTGCAGTGGTTGCTGGGCCTGTGCCGCTACCAACGCATAGGCAGCGGTTCTGCGTGATTCGGTCCCCGCACATTGATAAGGACTCACGTGAGCACTTTGAGCTGCGTACACATAAGCGTTTGGTGGACATTTTGGAGTCAACTGGACGCACGTTGGAAGCGTTGTCGCGGCTTAACGTAGCCGCTGGTGTAGACATAACAATCAAGACATAGAGTGATTATAATCTCTGAGGACGGAGCCATTGGGTGGTTCCGTCTTCTGGTGATAGGAAAGTATCGACGATGGCTGTAGACGGCATTTTGGGCACAAAAATAGGAATGACCCAGATCTTCCGCGAAAACGGGAAACTTGTGGGGGTTACCGCTGTGCAGGCAGGCCCTTGCGCAGTGACTCAGATTAGGGTTCTTGAAAAGGACAACTACAGCGCTGTGCAGATTGGGTTTAGCGAGACGCGTAACTTGAAGAGTCCGGAACGTGGGCACTTGAAGTCTGTGGGTAAGCTCTTCCGTCATCTGCGAGAAGTGCCTGCTGCTGATATTGCGGGTATTGAAGTTGGCGACCCTGTTGAGGTTGATATTTTTGCTGAGGGCGATTTGATTGATGCGATAGGCATCTCCAAGGGCCGTGGTTTCGCAGGTACTGTGAAGCGGCACGGGTTTGCTGGAGGTCCCAAGACCCACGGTCAATCAGATAGGCACCGAGCTCCGGGTTCCATTGGTTCAGGTACTTTTCCAGGCCGTGTCTGGAGGGGTACAAAGATGTCAGGGCACATGGGTGCGGAGCGCGTGACGGTTCGCAACCTGGAGATCGTTCAGATAGACAAGGACCGGAATCTGTTGTTCATTAAAGGCGCCGTACCGGGGACTTCAAAGAGTCTTCTGTTGCTGCGACGCTCCAAAGGGAAAAAGTAAGACATGGAACTTTCATTAAAGGACATGCTTGGCGCGACGGTGGGTAGCATCGAAGTTAGTGATGCTGTCTTCGATGCGCCGCTGAACAAGGCCCTGATTCACCAGGTTATGGTGGCGCAACTTGCCAATAAGCGGGCAGGAACGCACAGCACCAAGACTCGCTCAGAGGTTCGTGGTGGCGGTCGAAAGCCTTGGCGTCAGAAGGGTACAGGCCGAGCGCGGCAGGGGAGCATCCGTTCCCCGCAATGGCGCGGTGGTGGTGTTACCTTTGGCCCGAAGCCACGGGACTACAGTCAGGCAACACCGAAGAAGATGCGGCGTGCGGCCATCAAGTCGTTGCTGTCTCAGAAGGTTCGTGATGGTGAGATTACTGTTGTCCAAGAGTTTGTCCTGCCAGCGTTAAAGACCCAAGAGGTATTAAAGGCTTTGGCGGGGTTGTCGATCGCTACGAGCACTAAGTGCTTGGTAGTCAATAATGCGAATACTCAGAAGGATTTGTGGCAGGTTTGCCACAACCTCCAGCGAGTGAAGTCCATCCCAGCAGCTACACTGAATACTGTGGACCTGCTGAACTATGACCACCTGGTGTTGAGCGTTGAGGCAATCAGGCGTATTGAGGAGCTTTGGGCGGAGGAACGCCCTAGGTTGCCAATGCGCCGGGCCATCGAAGCGTCAGCTGTGCAGGGTGGGGAGTAACAAACGATGACAATGGCGCAATTGACCAGTGTACTTATTGGCCCTGTAGTGACCGAGAAGAGCACACGCCTCCAGGAAGAGGACAAATTCACCTTCCAGGTAGCGTTGACTGCTAACAAGACGTTAGTAAAGCAAGCGGTGCAGACACTGTTTGGTGTTAAGGTGTTGAAAGTGACAATCATTCATCTTCCTGGTAAAAGGAAGCGGTTTGGCCCTCGTATGGTGAAGGGTCCAGACAAGAAAAAGGCAATTGTGACCCTCCGGGCCGGAGAAAAGATTACCGTGTTTGAGGGAGTGTAAGGATGGGCCTTAAGACATTCAAGCCCGTCACGCCAGGCTTGCGCCAATTGGTGCGACCCGACTTTGCTGAGATTACGAAGAGCAAGCCGGAACGTTCACTGCTAAGGGCTTTGCGCCAACGGGGTGGTCGTAATCGACAAGGTAAGATGACTGTTCGCCATCGTGGTGGTGGTCATAAACGGATGTATCGGATTATTGACTTCAAGCGCAGGGACAAAGCCGGAGTACCCGGGGTTGTAGCTAGCATTGAATATGATCCTAACCGTTCAGCCCGAATTGCACTGATTCATTACAGGGACGGCGACAAGCGGTATATTCTCTGGCCAGTGAACGTGAAGGTGGGCGATCCTATCATGTCAGGCGAAGAGGCTGAGATTCGTCCGGGCACTGCGATGCCATTGCGGGCGATGCCTCTAGGTTCGGTTGTTCATAACATTGAGCTTAAGCCGAGCCGAGGCGCGCAAATGGTTCGTACCGCAGGCGGTAGCGCCCAGGTCATGGCACGAGAAGAGAAATATACCCAAATTCGGCTTCCTTCTGGTGAGATTCGTCGAGTGCTGAGTGAGTGCTACGCAACTATTGGGCAGGTAGGTAACTCTGAGCATCAGGCTACCACCATTGGCAAGGCTGGTCGAAACCGCTGGCTTGGAAAGCGACCGGAAGTGCGCGGGAAGGTCATGAACCCCAGGGATCATCCGCACGGCGGCGGCGAGGCAAGGAACTCCATTGGTCTGAAGTACCCCAAGACTAAGTGGGGGAAGCACGCCTTGGGCGTGAAGACCCGGCGAAACAAGGATACAAACCGGTTTATCATACGACGACGAAGGATAGGTTATGGGACGCTCCGTTAAAAAGGGGCCTTTCGTTCACCCAAAGCTGCAAAAGCGAGTGGATGTGGCCCAACGAACAAGTGAAAAAATGATCATTAAGACGTGGTCTAGGGCATCTATGATTATGCCGGACATGGTCGGATTGACCATTGCCGTGCATGATGGCAGACGCCACGTCCCTGTGTATCTGTCAGAGAACATGGTTGGCCACCGGTTGGGCGAATTTGCTCCAACTAGGACCTTCCGCGGTCACGCAGGTAGAAGTGAACGAACTACCAGGCCCCAAGGCTAAGGGGAAAGAGGAATACCGTGGCAGTACGGGCTATTCATAGAAATTTCGGTATGTCGCCCCAGAAGGTGCGACGGGTCTTGGGTTTGGTGCGCGGCAAACGTGTAGATTTGGCGTTAGCTGCGCTCCTATATGTGCCCAGTCCTACGGCAATCGCCGTTTCCAAAGTCATCCGGTCAGCAGTGGCGAACGCTGAGAATAATCGGTTTATGCAGCCTGAATCACTGAAAGTGGTGGAGGCATTTGCGAACGACGCCCCACGGCTGAAGCGTTTTCGGCCCCAGTCCAGAGGGCGAATCAGTCCAATCATACGTCGCTCGTGTCACATCACTATCGTCGTAGACCAGGAGGGGTAAGGCTTTGGGTCATAAGACACATCCAATAGGATTCCGTCTAGGAATCATTAAAGAGTGGGATAGCCGGTGGTTTGCTGCAAAGCATAAGGACTACCGTAATACTTTGCAGGAGGATTTGCGGCTGCGTAACGCGATCCTAACAAAGTACCCTGAGGCTGGAATCCCCAAGGTAGAGATTGAGCGGAGCCCCCAAGATGTCTCCGTGGTGATTTGGACTGCCAGACCAGGAATTGTCATTGGACGCCAAGGCCAGCGGGTAGAAGAAATGCGCCAGGCTTTGGAGACACTAACGGAACGCCGCGTTCGGATTTCCGTGCAGGAGGTTCGTCAGCCAGAGATGGTGGCGGCGCTGGTGGCACGTAACTGCGCTGAGCAGTTGGAGCGTCGCGTTGCCCATCGGCGGGCAATGCAGCAGACGGCCCAGCGTTCTATGCAGGCCGGGGTTCAAGGCGTGAAGATTATTGTTGGCGGCCGATTAGGCGGCGCGGAGATTGCTCGAACGGAGAAGGTGATGATGGGCAGGGTGCCCCTCCACACGATTCGTGCTGACATTGACTTCGCAATCAGCGAAGCCCGCACAGCTATGGGTCGCATTGGTGTAAAGGTTTGGCTCTATAAGGGCGACGTAATTCCTGAACGAGAACGGGCAGCAGCCGAAGAGGATTTGGCGCCAATTGAGGTGACAATGCGTGCGGAAGATGAAGGGACGGATGTTTCGGCGAACGAAGCAGCTGAAGCGATAGCTGAGGGAGATAGTGATGCAACAACCCAAAAGGGTTAAGTATCGCAAGGTACATCGTGGAAGACGCAAGGGAGCAGCGACTACCGGCGCAATACTCCACTTTGGCGAATACGGACTAAAGGCAATGGAGACGGCATGGCTCACGGCGCGGCAGATTGAGGCTGCCCGGCGAGCGATGGTGCGGTACATACGCCGTGGTGGTCAGGTGTGGATTAGGGTCTATGCCGACAAGCCTGTGACCAAGAAGCCCCTTGAGACTCGTATGGGTAAGGGCAAGGGCGCGGTGGATCATTATGTGGCAGTTGCCAAGCGCGGCAGAATGCTATTTGAGCTTGGTGGCGTACCGGAAGAGCTTGCAAGAGAAGGTCTACGGTTGGCGGCAGCAAAACTGCCAATACCTACCAAGATAGTGACTAGAGCAGATTTCTTCATGCACACAGCGGCATAGAATAGATATTGAGTAAACATGCGAGTTGAAGAAGTTCGAGAGAAGAATAACGAGGAACTCCAGCAAGAGATGGATGAATCCTATCGGGAGTTGATGAATCTTCGATTCCGATGGGCCACGCATCAATTAACCAACGTCCATGAGATGAAGGTAGTTAAAAAGACTATTGCCCGCATCCAGACTGTGTTGCGGGAACGAGAGATGGGGATTCGTTAAATGCCAGTGAACCGCCGAAGTTATGTAGGGCGAGTTATCAGCGACAAGATGCAAAACACCTTGGTGGTTGCGGTAGACCGCGTCAAACACCATGAGTTGTATGGCAAGGCTCTTCGCCGCAAGACGATATTGTATGTCCATGATCCACTGGGAGAATCTCAGTACGGTGACTTGGTCCAGGTGATTGAAAGTCGTCCGGTTTCCAAGACAAAACGCTTCCGGTTGCAGCAGGTTCTGCAACGACAAGAAGTGCTTCAGCCCGAAGAGGTGGCCGCTGCTGAACTAGCAATGGCTGAGGCCACTCTTGCGGCTGGTGCGGAAGCGGCTGCTGCAGCTGCGGTAGTTCAGGCGGCTAAAATAACTAAAGTGGCTGAAGAAGCTGCTGCGGCAGAAGAAGAAACTGTTGAAGCACCTGTAGCGGAAGCTGAGTCAGAGGCTCCGGCAGAAGAAGAAACTGTTGAAGCACCTGTAGCGGAAGCTGAGTCAGAGGCTCCGGCAGAAGAAGAAACTGTTGAAGCACCTGTAGCGGAAGCTGAGCCAGAGGCTCCGGCAGAAGAAGAAACTGTTGAAGCACCTGTAGCGGAAGCTGAGCCAGAGGCTGCGGCAGAAGAAGAAACTGTTGAAGCACCTGTAGCGGAAGCTGAGCCAGAGGCTGCGGCAGAAGAAGAAACTGTTGAAGCACCTGTAGCGGAAGCTGAGCCAGAGGCTCCGGCAGCTGAAGAAGTTGTTGAAGCACCTGTAGCGGAAGCTGAGTCAGAGGCTCCGGCAGCTGAAGAAGTTGTTGAAGCGTCCTCGGAAGACGAGTCTGAGGCCAAGAAGGAAGACGCATGATCCAGCACATGTCTCGATTGTCCGTAGCGGATAACTCTGGTGCCAAGCAGGTTATGTGTATCGGCATACCTGGCTCCAGTCGTCGCCGCTACGCAGGGCTTGGTGATATCATTACGTGTTCTGTTAAGGACGCGGTTCCTAATGCGCAAGAGGCCATTCGTGCCGGCAAAGTGGTACGGGCGGTTATTGTGCGGGTAGTGAAGAACACGCGGAGAGCTGACGGCACGCACATCAGGTTTGATGAGAATGCTGCGGTAATTTTGACAGAAGCACAGACCCCGGTGGGTACCCGTATCTTTGGCCCCGTGGCCAGGGAGTTGCGAGAAAAAGGTTTCATGCGGATTGTGTCACTTGCGCCAGAGGTTGTTTAGCAACCCAGCTCAATCGACAGTACATCGTTAAGTAAACGGAGAAGGACAAGCGGCAATGGCACAGAAGATCCATAAGGGAGACACAGTCGTGATCACCAAGGGGAAAGATCGCGGCAAGCAAGGTGAAGTCCAGCGGGTTTACCCTCAGGACAGCCGGGTCTATGTTGAAGGCGCTAACATGGTGAAGCGCCATCGCAAAGCCCAACCGGGAGTAAGCCAGGCAGGAATCATCACTATGGAAGCGCCTTTGTCTATATCCAACGTCAAACTGGTGTGTCCCCTCTGCGGCGTTGCCGCCAGAATGGGATTTACATTCTTGAACGACGGCAAGAAAGTGCGGCTATGCAAGAAGTGCAACCAACCGATCGAATAGAAGAGCCTGAGGAATCTGCTGAGTCCAGCGAAGAGGAGACCCAAGAAGCTCCTGCAACTGGGCAAAGCGGTAAACGTTCTAACGCTGAGGGCACAACTTCCGGGCAGGCGGCTAAGGGCCGTAGACCCGTGATAAGTAAAGAGCGTCCTCGGTTGTTACTACGTTACCGTGATGAGCTGAAGCCTCAGATGATCCAGGAGTTCTCCTACGGTAATGTGATGGAGGCTCCCCAGATTCAGAAGGTAGTTATTAACGTTGGTCTTGGCGAAGCCCTGACTAACGCGCGAGCTATGGAAGCCGCACTGAATGACATTGGCATGATTACCGGGCAACGTCCGGTGTCTACAAAGGCCCGTCGCTCTGTTGCATCGTTTAAGCTCCGGGAAGGGCAGCCTATTGGCGTCATGGCGACGTTACGTGGCGACCGGATGTACATCTTCCTGGACAAGTTGTTTAACACAGCGTTACCACGAATTCGTGACTTCCGAGGGGTGTCTCGGTCTGCATTTGATGGCCGGGGTAACTATTCCTTGGGAATCCGTGAGCAGATTGTGTTTCCGGAAATTGACTACAACAAGATTGATAAGTTGCGTGGGTTCCAGGTGAACATCATCACCAGCGCCAAGACGGATCAAGAGGCGATGCGGCTGTTGGAGTTGATGGGAATGCCTTTCACTCGGATTCAAGAGAGAGCAGCCGTCAACGCATAGCCTGAACGAGAAAACCATAGGAGCAAGTGGTGGCTAAGACCAGTATGATTGCCAAGTCAAAACGGCCGGCGAAGTTCTCCACAAGAGAACATAACCGGTGTCAGTTGTGTGGACGTCCCCGGGCGTATATCCGGCACTTTGGCCTATGCCGCATTTGTTTCCGGACCCTTGCCCTTCGTGGCGAGATTCCGGGAGTTCGTAAAGCAAGCTTGTAGGAGCAGTCGTGAGTGGAGTAACTGACCCAATTGCAGATTTGTTGACTCGAGTACGCAACGCCGGAATGGCGCGGCATGACTCGGTGCTTGTGCCTTTGTCCAAGATGAAACAGGCACTGGCAAACATTCTTAAGGACGAAGGGTTCGTCAAGGATGTGGACACGGTGAAGAACGGCCAATGGCGCATGATACGATTGCGGCTGTATCCCACCGTGAGGAACCAGGCATCTATTCGAGGATTGAAGCGGATTAGCCGTCCCGGTCTCCGGGTCTATGTGAACCGCGGCGATATTCCTCGGGTGTATGGTGGCCTTGGCGTGGTTATTCTTTCAACGTCTCAAGGCGTGATGAGCGGGCAAGACGCTCGAAATCGTGGCATTGGGGGGGAAGTCCTCTGCTACGTGTGGTAGAAGACTGTACAACATGGTAGAAAACGATAACGGACAAAAACGAATAGTGGCTCGGATTGGATCAATGCCTATCGAGGTGCTCAAGGGTGTTGAGGTCACTGTGGGGGCAGAGAACGCCGTTACAGTTAAGGGGCCAAAGGGAACACTTGAGCAAAGCTTTCACCCAGAGCTTGGGATTATCCAAGCGGACGACATCATTAAGATAGAACGTCCCTCTGATGAGGCGGGGATTCGAGCGCTGCAGGGTTTGACCAGAGCGGTGTTGAACAACATGGTGCTTGGAGTGACAGAAGGGTTCCAGAAGAGCCTGGATCTGGTTGGTACGGGTTACCGCGTACAGCAGACTGGCCAAAACATAACGCTCCTGGTGGGGTATAGCCACCCGGTGGACATTGAGGCACCGGCGGGAATAACCCTGACTGTTGAGACTCCTACTCACTTGCTGGTAGATGGATGCGATAAACAACAAGTTGGTCAGATTGCAGCAGTCATCAGAGCAGTGAGAAAACCGGACGCCTACAAAGGCAAGGGGATCCGGTATACCGGTGAGGTAGTAAGACTCAAGCCTGGTAAGAGCGCTGCGCGGTCCTAAGCGTGCAGCGGAGAGGATAATGTGCCAACAAAGGTAGTTGCTCTACGACCGTTACGATACAAGGGAAAAGCAAAATCAGCGCGGGCAAAGCGGGTAATCCGCCATATCCGCGTGCGGAGAAAAGTGTATGGTGCCCCAGAGCGCCCGCGTATGGCGGTGTTCCGGAGTAGTAATCACATTTTTGTTCAGATTATTGACGATCAAGCGCAACACACTGTTGCTGCTGCTTCGGACATGGATCCAGAGATTCGATTCGAGTGCGAGGGGAAGCGCAAGACAGAAGTTGCCAAACTGGTAGGAACACTGGCTGCAAGCCGCGGTAAGGCTGCAGGAGTGACCAAGGTGGTTTTTGATCGTGGTGGCTATGCATATCATGGAAGGGTGCAAGCCCTGGCCGAAGCAGCTCGCGAAGGGGGGCTAACGTTCTAATATGCCCAAATTGACACCGTATGACCTGGCCCCTAGAGTGGCACCGGAAAAAGCGCAGAACCTAACAGAGCGAGTGTTGCTTATCCGTCGTATCGCAAAAGTGACTGCGGGCGGTAAGAACATGCGCTTCAACGCCATGGTTGCTGTTGGCGATGGCAAGAGCATCGTTGGCATTGGCCTGGGCAAAGCTGCGGCTGTACCGGATGCGGTACGCAAAGGCGTGGCGATTGCTCGGCGGAACCTCATTGAGATTCCTTTACGCGGGAATACAATCCCGCACGATATCATGACAAAGTACCATGCATCAAAGGTGATGCTGAGGCCCGCAGTGGACGGCACTGGTGTGGTAGCAGGAGCGACAGTTCGTGCAGTGATTGACCTTGCAGGGATTAAGGACGTGCTGACCAAGGCAATTGGCAACACCAACCCTATTAACCTTTCTAAGGCAACAATGGACGCACTGGCGTCTCTACGTGACCCTCAAGTTGAAGTTGCACGCCGACGAGCACGTAGGACGGTACCGGCAGCGCCCGTAACACCGGCACCAGCAGTGGCCCCGGCACCGAAACCGGCAGTGTAACTGCCAAACCTCATTGGACGCATTTGCGTAAACGTTAATGGAATAGGATGACCCAGATGGCAAAACTACGGATTACTTGGAAAAAAAGCGACATTGGGTTTGAGCGTGACCAAAGGGCCACAATCAAGTCTTTAGGCTTGCGTAAGCTACACCAAACAGTGGAGCGTCCAGATACAGCCGTGGTTCGAGGAATGATTTTTAAGGTTCGCCACATGATTCAGGTAGAAGAGATACAGGACTAACAGGCAGGAGACTCAGTAGTGAAGCAACATGAACTCCGTGCCCCCAAAGGCTCCAGGCGCACTAGTAAGCGCGTGGGCAGGGGCAACGGCAGCAAAGGTAACTACTCCGGCAAGGGAATGAAGGGGCAGCAATCGCGCTCCGGTGGTACTGTGCGCCCTGGGTTTGAAGGCGGGCAGCTTCCAATGGTTTTGAAGCTGCCTACGAACCGAGGGTTCATTAACATCTTC
>Ga0302135_10001158_pt1 | contig 15800 bp, 12 predicted proteins | sample CBN3_surface_MG_FD_203119 | JGI IMG/M metagenome (GOLD analysis project Ga0302135, IMG submission 203119) | Marine microbial communities from Western Arctic Ocean, Canada - CBN3_32.1 | ecosystem: Environmental > Aquatic > Marine > Oceanic | place: Canada: Western Arctic Ocean | collected...
TGTATCCCAAACCACGCCAGCTTGGTGCTCGTGACGGTCGCTGATCCATGCGGTGACTTCGCTTTTGCGAAACCGTGGTTGCCCTCCATCGAAAATTAGGTGCGAAGGCTCACATGGCGCTGGCGTGCTGAAGCCGGCAGCAATTGTTCAACGGCGTAACCAGGCATAGACCCTTGCGGATGGCTAAAGAGGGCATGCGCTGCAGGGTTCGTTGCTTCGATAGTGCCGGCGGCTCCAACGATTAACAAAGCATCTGGAGAAGTGAGCCAAAGGTCATCGGCCGATACTGTTGTCGGAAGTGGAAATATCTCAGGGTTGGTGGACATAATTTAAGGGTAGACCAAAGAGGAGACTGTTGCCTTGTCTTCCTAAACTGGAACCATGACCGAGCATCAATGGGGTTTCCGTACACGAGCGTTGCATGCCGGCGGTGGGCCTGACCCCACTACAGGGGCACGAGCAGTACCGATTTATCAGTCCACCAGTTTTGTTTTTGAAGACACCGCCGATGCCGCCGATCTTTTTGCTCTACAGAAATACGGCACTATCTATTCGCGTATATCCAACCCCACCACCGCGGCTTTTGAAGAACGCATGGCCAGCCTTGAGGGTGGCATCGGTGCGGTGGCTACCGCTAGTGGACAGGCCGCCGAGTTTCTCACTGCCGCTGCTTTAGCGGAAAATGGCGACAATTTGGTGACCTCGTCAAGCCTGTACGGCGGCACCCACACCATGTTTGATGTGACCTTGGGTCGGTTTGGTATTGAGGCCCGCTTTGTAAACGGCGACGACCCCGAAGCCTTTGCTGCACGAATAGATGACCGCACCCGTTTTCTTTACACCGAGGTCATCGGTAACCCTTCGGGGGCGGTGGCCGACCTGGCGGCTTTGGCCGACGTAGCTGGGGCCCATGGGTTGCCTTTGGTCGTTGATGCCACCTTTGCGACCCCTTATCTGTGCCGGCCTATGGAACACGGTGCCGACATTGTGTTGCATTCGGCTACCAAATTTATTGGCGGCCACGGCACCTCGTTAGGCGGGGTGGTTTGCGAATCAGGCCGTTTCGACTGGGGGCAAGGCCGGTTTGCCCAAATGACCGAACCCAACCCGGGCTACAACGGTTTACGCTTTTGGGAAAACTTTGGCGAATACGCTTTTTGCACCAAACTTCGTGCCGAGCAACTACGCGACATCGGGGCCTCGCTGTCGCCCTTTAATGCTTTTATGTTGTTGCAGGGTTTAGAAACCTTGCCGCAACGCATGGATGAACACGTGGCTAATGCGCAAAAAGTTGCGGAGTTTTTAGATGCCCACCCGCAAGTTTCGTGGGTGGCTTACGCTGGTTTGCCCGACTCGCCTTACCACGAGTTGGCCCAGCGTTATTTGCCCAAAGGCCCGGGCGCTATCTTTACCTTCGGGGTAAAAGGCGGTCGAGCAGCAGGAGCGACCTTTATTGAAAGTCTCACCATGGTCAGCCACCTAGCCAATGTGGGCGACGCCCGCACCCTAGTTATTCACCCGGCGTCAACCACTCATCAGCAGTTGTCGGACGAAGACATGAAATCTGGTGGGGTCACCCCAGAAATGGTGCGACTTTCGGTGGGCCTCGAAGACGTGGACGACATTTTGTACGACCTCGGCCAAGCCTTAGAGAAGGCCGGCGCATGAGCGAACAACCGGAAATCCCGGGGTGGACGGCCCCTTCGGCGCAAAAACGTAAACAGATATTGTCATCGGTACGTACCATCGCCATGGTGGGGGTGTCGGCCAACCCGGCTCGACCCTCAAACTTTGTGGCCACCTACCTTTGTAGTTCTTCGGCCGATTTTGAGGTTTATTTCGTTAACCCCACGGTGGACGAAATTTTGGGCCAACCCTGCGTGCCTTCTTTGGCTGACCTGCCGGTAACGCCCGACCTGGTGGACGTGTTTCGCAAACTTGATGACGTGCCTTCGGTGGCTGACGAGGCGGTTGCGGTGGGCGCCAAAGTGTTGTGGACTCAGTTTGGGTTGTGGAGTCCGCCGGCTGCACAAATTGCTTTAGCGGCCAATATGGAACTGGTTATGGATCGCTGTCTAAAAATTGAGCACGCTCGATTTGCCGGTGGCCTGCATTTAGCGGGCTTTGATACCGGGGTTATTGATTCTCGGCGTCGACGCTAGCCCTCTTGAGGTTCGCAAATAATTAACGGAATATCCCGCTCAGTTTTAGTTTGGTATTCGGCGTAATCGGGCCACACGGCCACCGCAGCAGGCCAACGCTGAGCTTTTTCTTCTGATGAAGCCACCCGAGCGGTGCAAGCAAACACCTCGTGGCGGTCTTGCACGGTGATGTTGGGGTCGGCTACTAGGTTTTCAAACCACGCTGGGTGATCAGCGGCCCCACCCTTAGAGGCCACCAAAAGGTAGTTGTCGCCGTCATGAACGCGAATCAGGGGGGAGAGGCGGGTCTGGCCGCTGCGTCGACCGGTGGTGGTCAGAATCACACAAGGGGTGCCTTGCATATCAAAACCTTCATCATCGGGGGCGAGGTAGCGCTCTACATGGTCGGCTACCCATTCCCAGGTACTGGGGGCATAGTTGTCGTTTGTCATGTCTTGAACCTAGACCCTGAGTGAAGCAGAGTAAAGGCCGGGACATTTTGGGTGAAGACATGCCAACTTCCCCCGCTACGCTAACCGTGTTCCTGCTTTGGCGGGAAACAAGCATCGGTGCCCGAGCGGCCCAAGGGAACGGTCTGCAAAGCCGTAAAGTCGCGGGTTCAAATCCCGCCCGGTGCTCCATAATCTGGGCGGCCATTTTGGCCGGGGCACAAACCAGAAAGGTAACGGTCATGAGTGATCTCACCGAAGACAATCAAAAAAGCGCAAGCAATAGCCCGCCTTTGCCGCACACGCCCCCTCTGGGTATTAAAGCAGTGCACCCGGGCGACGAACCTCCGGGTTTGGCTATTCCTATGCCCCGGGAATCAAAGCGCCCATCCGTTAATTGGGCCGCTTCCACGGTCGCTTCGTTGGGGGTGGTCTTAACGGTTTTAGCAACTTTTCTCCCGTGGGTGATTGCCGAAGGAGAGTTTACTATTGAAGAAATTGGCTGGGACCAACCGGTCGATGCTTTGCTGGTTTTGTGCTTCGCTTTGCTGGCTGGGGGAGTAGCAGCTGCTCTTTGGACAGCCGTAAAGGGCTGGATGGTGACCGCTGTTTTGGTGGTGGCCGGTTTGGTTCATATCGGTATGGCTACGGTAAAGGTTTTTGATGTGGCCGGCATGGAGTCTTTAAGTGGCTACCAATTTTCGGTGGGGATGGGGTTGCCGCTGTTGGCTATTGGCGGGGCGCTGCTGGTGTCGGCCGCTCTTTTGGATCGGCGCTTCTGGCGCTGAACTTCGGCCGGCCACTGCTACGCTTCGCAACCCGGGGCCATTAGCTCAGTTGGCTAGAGCACCTGCATGACTCGCAGGGGGTCGGGGGTTCAAGTCCCTCATGGCCCACCACAATGACCAGCATTTTGCTGGTCATTTGTGCGTTGCGAGTCTTCTCGGATGTTTAGTCTCTCCACGCTACGGAGACACCGCAACGCTCGTCCACATCCCTAGTCAGGCGCGCTCAAGCGTCAAAGACCCGCTCTCGCGTGCTGTGTCGACCCGCGTCTAGCGGACGACCCGCGCCGTTGTAGAGGAGAGCGCACTGGCTACCTCGGCGGCAGTGACCATGGACGTGTCACCTGGAGTTGTCATTGCCAGGGCGCCGTGGGTGGCACCGTATTCGACGGCGTCGGTGGGCGACATTCCCTGAAGTAGAGCGTACGCAAGCCCTGACGCGAAGGCATCTCCGCCGCCGACCCGGTCATATATGTCTAGATTTTCGCGGTGGCGGGCCTCATAGAATTGACCCTCGTACCAAAGGATCCCTCCCCAATCGTTTCGATTGGCGGTGGTTGCCCCCCGGAGGGTCGTCGCCACCGCAGAGAAGTTGGGGTAAGCGTCCACTACTCGGCTGATCATGGCTTTGTAGGCGGTTGGGTCGAGCGACGCTAGTCCAGCCTCCACATTTTCGATTTCGAATCCTAGCCCAGCTGTGAAGTCCTCTTCATTCCCGATCATTACGTCGACTAGGGGAGCGATACGTCGGTTGGTTTCGACCGCGGCCTCGAGCCCGCCCAGCCTGCGCCAAAGCGACGGCCGGTAGTTGAGGTCATAAGAGATGACCGTGCCATGTCTGTGCGCCGCGGTCATGGCTTCGATTGTTACGTCTGCTGTTGATGGCGAGAGTGCACTAAAGATGCCGCCGGTATGGAACCACCTGACGCCGTCAGACCCAAAGATCTGGTCCCAGTCGATATCTCCGGGAGCAAGCTGGGACACAGCGGTATTGGCGCGATCTGAGACCCCACGAGCCGGCCGAATCCCAAAACCCTTTTCGGTGAAGTTCAGGCCCAGCCGGGCGCTCTCGCCAATGCCGTCGTAGTCGACCCATTCGATGTAGTTGGTGTCGGTCCCGCTGGTCATGATCAGGTCCTCAAGAAGGCGGCCGAGCTCGTTGTCGACGATGGCCGTCACAATCGCTGAACGCATTCCGAATACCTTTCGGATAGCGCGGGCAACGTTGTATTCGCCGCCGCCCTCGCTGACAGCGAAGGTCCGCGTTGTGCGTACCCGACCCCAGCCGGGGTCGAAGCGCAGCATTACTTCACCCAGTGAGACGACGTCGTACTTGGTCTCGTCGGTTGAGCGGATCTCGATCGCCATCAGGCCGTCTCCAACGATTTGAGGGCTTCGTCGCGGGCAGCTATAGCGGACACAACCCGTTGCTCAATACCGGCCCAGTCTTTGGCGTCGACCATCGCTGCGCTTACTAGCTTGGATCCAATACCGACCGTGGTCGCTCCGGCGTCGTACCACTCAGCGAGCGAGCTAGCCGTTGGGGCTACGCCGCCGGTCGGCATAACCGACAGCCAGGGGCAAGGCGCCAGGATCGCCTTTAGGAAACCCGGTCCGCCGTGACCACCAGGGAAAAACTTCAACAGTTCACAGCCCGCCTCGCTGGCCGCCAGCATCTCAGTAAGAGTTGAGGTGCCGGGGATGTAAGGGATCTGGCGGCGGTTCGCATACCGGGCCACAGATGGCACAAATGCTGGACCGACAATGAAGTCCGCGCCGGCTGCTACGTATTGAGCTGCTGTTTCGGGATCGATTACGGATCCGGCGCCAAGCACCAACTCAGTGTCGGATGCGTCGCGCTGCGCGGCGATCTCAGTAAAGCTAGCGAGCGCACGATCGCCGCGGTTCGTGAACTCCAGAATCGATAGCCCGCCGGAGAGAATCGCGGTGGCTGCTCGAGCGGCCTTCTCGCCATCGGGATGGTGGAAGAGCGGGACAATTCGCTCGCTCGACAGCCGCTCTATTACGTATCTCTTGTGGAACTTAGCCATTTAATGCCTCGGATCTATCCCCAGGACACACGATTAGCAGTCCAAGTTTGGTCTACGAATCGCATTAGCCCCAGAGGGTTATCGGGTTTGAGTTCGTCTGGCAGTCGTGCCGGTCGAACGTTGTCAAAACATTGCAGCATCCCGAACCGTTCGATGCTGGCCGGGATCCCTACCGCCGTAAATCCTGGATGGCCGGTGGCGGGGTAAGGCCCTCCATGATTCATGGCAGAGAGTACCGCGACTCCGGTAGGGGTTTTGTCGTTCAGCAGCCGTCCCACACGTTCAGAAATTACCTCGACAATGGCGTCATAGGTGTCATCGTCGGCGCCGTCTGCGGCCGAGTAGATCGAGCCCGTAAGGCTGCCACCGAGTACATCGATGCAAGCGTGCAGCGAAGCAATGTCTGGAACCTCAACCAGTAGTCCCATGTTGCCAAACGCCTCAAGCTGCAGGGGAGTGTGGTTCTCCACGAATGCGGCGGCGGAGACCCTCATGAGAGTGTTCGGGAACGAACATCCAGGGCCTTTCGCGTTGGACTCCGTAACCTTCTTGGCGCCCGCGGCGCTCCAGGCCTGGTATGCGGCTGAGAGGCCAGTTTGGACTCGTTGGTCCAGCAGCGTCCCAGCACTGGCGGCGTCCAGCTTCGATGCGATCGCTTTTGCAAATGCGTCGGAGCCTTCTTCCACAGCAGCCAGGATGATGCCTGGGCTGGTGCAGAACTGGCCAACCCCCATAAGCATGCTTTCCGCTATCTCCGTGGCGAGTTCTTCACCACGCTCACGCCACGCACCTGGTAGAACCACGAGTGGATTGGTGCTGGACATCTCTAGAAAGATCGGCTTACCGACAGCGTCCGCAGCGGCCTTTAGTGCCAAGCCGGCGTTCTGCGAGCCAGTGTAGGCCGTCGCTGCGACGCGACGGTCACTGACGAGTTTCGCCCCCACAGCATGATCGGTGCGGTAGATCATTTGTACAAACGCAGCAGGCAAGCCAGCATCGGTGGCCGCTGCCAGGGCTTCTTCGGCTAAAAGTTTGGTGGTGCCCGGGTGACCGGGGTTCGCTTTGGCGATGACGGGATGCCCAGAGGCCACCGCTGCTGCGAAGTCTCCGCCCGAAACACCGTTGAACGCAAATGGGAAGTTGTTGGGTCCAAATACCACCGCTACTCCAGGTATGGGACGCAGCATCGAAGCGATCTTCTGAGTCGGGTTGATAGTGGGCCTTATCCACGCACGACCGAGCGCGGCGGTAGCGGCCTGTCTGAGTTGCCCCGTGGTGCGGGGAATTTCAACATCTAGGAGCCGCGGGTTGAGGGGCAGCGCTGTCTCGCTATGGGCCAGGCTGCATATCTCTACGGCCCGGCTATCCAACCGATCGGCGTAGTCGTTGAGGAAGGTAGCGAACACGCTGGGGTCCGTGGAAGCAACGCTTCGGTAGGCATCCCAGCCTGCCTGCAGAGCAGCGTCGACATCGTCCCAGCTGCTTACTGGGTAGGTGCCGAGACCCTTGCCCGTTTGAGGGTCTGTCGCGACGAATGTTTGGTCGGTGTCGCCCGGCACCCAGGAACCATTGACCAGAATAGGTTCGGTCATCGTGTCCTACCGTGCTGTGTCGAGGATCGGGGAGCCCAGCGCCGCGAGGATGGGTTGAACGCCAAGGCCAGGAGCAGTTGAGGCTGCCATCCGGCCACCGTCACGGTGTGGAGCGCCCTCGGCGATATCAACAGTGACATAACTGTTGAAGTCCGTCGAGCTGAGAAGTAGATCAGTCGGCGTGCTGTGGGCCAGGTGGGCAATGGCTGCGGTGACGATGTCGCCACCCCAGGCATCTTCGATGGTCATCGCTATGCCGAGCGACGCGCACATATCGCGGGCTTGGCGTGCTTTGGTTAGTCCGCCGAATTTGCTGATCTTGATATTCACAACGTCCATCGCGTTGTCAGCGTTGCCGCGTAGAAGGACATCGAGACTGTCGATGCTCTCGTCCATCACAAAGGGGTGATCTGTACGCCGCCGGATTGAGAGACACTCGTTGTAGCTCAAACAGGGTTGCTCTATATATACGTCGACGTCGTGTACCGCCCGAACAACCCTCGCTGCTTCATGCATCAGCCAACCAGTGTTGGCGTCGGCAATTAGCTTCTCGCCGGGGACTACATGGGCGCCGACATGGCGAATGCGCTGTATGTCAACGTCAGGATCGCCGCCGACTTTCAGCTGGAACCGACGATACCCCTGATCGCGGTACATCTCGACGTTGTCTGCCATCTCCTCGGGGGATCGCTGCGATATCGCCCTATAGAGAACAAAGTCCTCACCGCACCGTCCACCAAGCAGAGTGGTGAGGGGTTGGCCAGCTACCTGCCCAAGGATGTCCCAGCAGGCCATGTCAAGCGCCGACTTTGCGTAGGGATGACCCTTTAGCAGCGTGTCCATCTGTCGGTTGATGACATCCAGGTGGGTGGGGTCAGCTCCAATAAGATCGGGGGCGATATGGGCGATTCCGACACGTGCTCCCGAGGCGTATGAGGCCAAATATGCTGGTCCTAACGGGCAAACCTCCCCGTGGCCGACGACACCTTCGTCAGTTTCGATTCTGACCACTGTGGAGTCGAACACATCTACTGACTTTCCGCCGGACCAGGAGTAGTTGCCTTCGTGAAGGGGGAGATCCACCTGGTAGGCGAGAATTCTTGTGATTTTCATCGGGTTAGCTCCAGTGTTGGTAGTTCTGGGTCATTGTCTGAGGGCGCTGTTCTGGCTTTGGGCAGTGTGAACTCTGCGTCCAGGTGAGGGGTCCGATTCTTTGCAATATGTCGTGTTGACTGCCCGGCACAAACTATAGTACCATGTCACATGACATGTATACAAGGCCAGGAAATTTTCGCTCATGGTTGAGAAAAGAGTAGGTAGTGCCGAGCCAAGGGCCTGACGTGCCTGAGACTAGCGAATGGTCTCGGTTTTGTGGGTCTTTGGCGACCCTTGCGACACCGTCCGATCCGCAGATCTCCGCGCTGGGCGATGTCTCGTTGACCATTTCGCGTTGGGTCGATGGCTCGTTTCATCGGACCGTCGAGGTGTACCGCCCAGGCAGCGGGGTCCGAAAATACTTGGCCACGGCAGGATCGTGTGCCCGGTTCTCTCCAGACGGGGCGACGCTAGCCTGGCTTAACCCCGCAAGCTCTGAAGTGCTTCACTTGATGGCGCTCGATCACCCCGAAGATGTAACTCAAATTGCTGTTGGTTCTGGTTGGAGGGCAGAGGCCATCAGCTGGTCCCGGCATGGAGACCGCATTTACGTAGTGGTTGCACCTCCACACACAGACCTCGCCGTCGGTGACGGCGCGATGCGTGCTCAAGGTCAAACCTTGCCCCAAGTTAGATCTGCAGGGTCAAACGTTCGCCGGATCGTTGAAGTCAGCCCCGGTGGGCATCCCGTTCCCACGGTTCTCGAGACTGGCGCTGCGACCATCTGGGAAGCAGCAGCCCTGTCCTCACACGAAATAGTCGCCGTTATCTCAGACGATGCCACAGAGTCAGGGTGGTACAGCTCACGCTTGGCAATCCTCCAAGACGGCCACGACGAAGTGTGCATTTATGAGAGCGAATGGCAGATCGCAGTGCCAGTGGTCTCACCAGACGGGACCTCAGTCGCCTTTGTGGAGGGGTGGGCCAGCGACCGCGGATTTGTGGCTGGCACCATCCAGATAGTTGGCGTTACCGGCACAGCCGAAGCAGCCACGATCGACACTCTCGATCTAGACGTGGTGTCGGTTGCCTGGACATCCGACACCACGCTTGCCTATTGGGGTTGGCGCGACCGGACCGCAGCATATGGGACGATCGATCTCAGTGACCCCAGGCACTCCAGCTCCGACGAACTGCCGGAAGCCATCGCCGTAGGGTTATCTCACAATCAACGTTTTGTGGATGCTGTTGCTTTGGGTCAAAGCGGCACTGGCTCGCCAACAGCGACTACCTACGTTAAGGACTGTCCACAGACGCAGCTGTTGGCTACGACAAATGACTCGAATACTCCTGGCGTGCAGTCAAGGCTCGTCGAGTGGCTCGCATCCGATGGTGTCGAGATCAGAGGATTCCTAGTCACAGATCGCTCAGGCTCGGCCGATGCCGCGCCGCTAGTTGTAATGGTGCATGGCGGGCCAGCCAACCTTTGGAAGGACTCGATCCCGATTGGTGCCGTTGCACTCGTAATCTCCGGCTACGCAGTTCTGCTGCCCAACCCGCGAGGCAGCGTTGGTCGTGGCTCCGACTTCGCGCGCAAGAATTTGGGCGATCCTGCCGGCGCTGAGTTGGACGATCTCTTCGCCGGTGCCGCCATGTGTCGCCAGCTAGGTCTTGTATCCGACCAACGAGTTGGCTTCGTTGGCGGCTCCTATGGCGGGTACTTGACAGCTTGTGCCTCCGTACTCGGAACCGATGTCGGCGCATGCGTGGCGATGTTTGGCCACCCAGATTTGTTGAGTGCCCGGTTCTCCTCGAACAACCCCGCGTTCTATGATCGGCTGCTCGCTGGTGACCTTACTGCTGAGAAGATGGGTTTGGCGTTGGAACGTTCGCCGGTCTTTCACGTCAGTGACAAGACCTCCCCAACTCTGCTTTTGCACGGTGACCGTGACGCGTGTACGCCTCTTGGGCAAAGCGAAGAGTTGTATCGGGCGCTTCTCGATGCAGGTGTGGCCTCAGAACTGGTCGTTTACCCGGGGGAGGGCCATGGATTGCGCTCCCCGGATGCCCAGATCGACGTCTGGCAACGCACCATCGAGTGGTTTGATTTATATCTACGAAAGGGGGATGAATAGTGAGAAATCGAAACCTTGGGCGCTACGCAGTGCGGCGACTCTTGATGCTTATCCCGATTGCTTTCCTTATCAGTGTCGTCGTCTTTTTGTTGACTTCACTGGTTCCGGGAGGGGCGGTCGCCGCCCTAATTGAGGGCCGGCCCACTAGTCAAGGAACCGTCGAGGCCCTGAAAGCGAAGTATCACCTCGACGAGCCGTTGATCACCCAGTACTGGATTTGGCTGAAGGGTGTGTTGCAAGGTGACTTCGGCAGGTCATTCCAGTCCAGCCAACTTGTGATGGACTCGATCCGATCCAGGATTGGGCTGACCATTTGGCTAAACGCAATCGGGCTGTCGATTGCGCTCGTAATCGGTGTCCCGCTCGGGACCTGGGCAGCCATGCGCCGGGGAAGCAGCCAGGACCGCACCATTGTCGGAGCCAGTATCTTCGCCTCCAGTACCCCGAGCTTCGTTGTGGCTCTCGGTTTCTTGTGGTTGTTTGGCCAAAAGCTCGACTGGTTCCCACTGTATGGAGTTGGCGACGGAAGCTTCCGCGACCAGATGTGGCACCTCGTGCTGCCAGGGATAGTGATGGCGATAACGCCGACCGCACTCATCCTCAAAATTACGCGGGCATCAATGCTCGACCAGATCGATCAAGACCACATTGCCTTCGCTAGGGCCCGAGGTCTGCGTGAGCGGAGAGTAATCTTTGTCTACGGGTTACGTAACGCGCTAATACCGGTACTAACGGCGGCGGGGCTGATCTTTGTTGGCCTACTGACCGGCACTGTGTTCGTTGAGTTCGTATTCGGATTGCCAGGCCTTGGGGCGCTTCTGGTGATCGCCGTCAAGAACAGTGATATTCCGGTAATTCAAGGTTTGGTGCTGGTTGTCGGCGTCTGGATCAGTGTGGCCAACCTGCTGGTTGACCTGTCCTATGCGGCAGTAGATCCCCGCGTGACCTTTAGGAAGGTGTCTGACTGATGACCGTTCATACTAAGGACCAGCCGGTCTCGCTGGCGCGGCGGGTAGTTCGGTCAAGACCACCGTTCAGCATCATGGTGGCGTTCTCGTTTGTCGCCGCCGTTCTGGTGATCTCTGTTGTAGGTCAAGCACTTGCCGGCTCGGCAAACATCCAAGACCTTGCGTCGGTGGCCAACCCGGCTAGCGGCGACCACTGGCTCGGCACAGACCGGTTGGGCCGAGATGTTTTGGCCCGGGTCTTCGCAGGCACCAGGACAGCGGTGATCGGGCCGTTGATTATTGCTTCAAGTGGCCTGGTGCTTTCCAGCATCTTCGGAATTGCTGCGGGCTACATCGGGGGAGGGCTCGATTCCACAATCATGCGCACCGTCGACTTCTTCATTGCTCTGCCAGGTCTACTCGTGGCGATTGTTGCGGTGTCGGTCTTAGGCGGAGGATATGGCATGGCCATTATCGTGCTGTCGATATTCAATGTGCAGGGCGACATCCGTATCGTTCGCGGTGCCGCCATTGAGCAAAAGGGCCTGCCCTATATAGAGGCCCTCCGGTCGCTTGGGGTAAAACGCCTGCGGATCATGTGGAGGCACATGCTCCCAAACGTTTCACCGGTCCTGGTTGCCGACTTCGCTATCGACTTTGCATTGTCTCTCGTGGCTCTCGCCGGGCTCAGCTTTCTCGGACTTGGCTCGCAGCCAGGTACCCCGGAGTGGGGCGGGATGCTCGCCGTCAACCAGGCCATCTTGTTCTCTAACCCGCTTGCCTCTCTGGCACCCGGGTTTGCCATCATCCTTTTGGCTGTGAGCGTGAACCTCATCGGTGACTGGCTCTACGACAAGTACACGGCTCCTGACCGGGTTAGGAATTAGCTCATGGACCACGAACGACCTACTGAATTCGAACCACTGCTTCAGGTGCGTGACCTGTCCGTGGTTTACAACTCCCGTAAAGGTGCAGCGACCATCCTCTCGGACATCAACCTTGAGGTTGGTAAAGGCGAAACGATCGGCATCGTGGGGGAATCCGGGAGCGGCAAGTCGATCTTGTCCAAGGCGGTGGCTGACTTGCTCCCGCCAGGAGTTGTGGTGTCGGGCGGAGGTATCCACCACGACGGTACATCGCTGTTGGATCTGGACCGCAAAGCAAGAGCCGCATACCGGGGTGAGCGAATCACCCTGATGTACCAAGACCCGTTTACGATGCTCAATCCGTTGATGCGGGCCGGGACTCACATCGTGGAAGGCTTGCGCCGTAGTTCCCCCACTCGCATTTCTAAAGCTGAAGGCAAAGAAGAGGCGATCCGTAGACTCGCCGAGGTCGGCATCACCGACAAAGACGTTGTCGATCGCTACACCTTCGAACTTTCCGGTGGGATGCGTCAGAGAGTCGCGCTGGCTGCAGCATTAGCGCGTGACCCCGATCTGTTGATAGCTGATGAGCCATCAACGGCACTGGATGTGACCACCCAGGCTGAGATCTTGAAACTGTTGAGTCGAGCCCAGCAAGCGCGAGGCATGAGTTTGGTGCTGATTACCCACGACCTACGGGTTGCGTTTTCGGTGTGTGACCGCGTGTATGTGCTCTACGCAGGCTCTGTACTTGAAGTCGGCAAAGCGCCGATGCTCCAAGCCCAGCCTCGGCATCCCTATACCCATGGATTGTTGTTGTCTGAACCGACCGCGAAGAGTCGCCAGGCAAAACTGATCTCCATAGAGGGCACGGTTCCTCGGCCCGACGAGGTTTCTGACCAGTGCGGGTTCGCTCCGCGGTGTCGGTGGGCGGCCGATGCCTGTCGCTCAGAGCGACCCATTCTCGCAGAGTATGAACATGAACACCTAAGCCGCTGTATTCGAATCACAGCGATTGCCGAAGAGATGCGCACCGAACGTGCCTCTGCCTTGGCGCCGGCCGAGCCACGGCGGGTTCCCAAGACTAATGATGACATCGCAATGGTGTCGATAGTTGATGTCCACAAGACATTCGCTACCGGCAAAGGCGCAGCGGTGAAAGCACTTCGGGGGGTGTCTCTCGAAGTGGCTCGGGGCGACACAGTTGGACTGGTTGGCGAGTCTGGATCCGGCAAAACGACTCTCGGGCGTTGTGTCGTGGGTCTGGACACACCAACTCAAGGCCAGATCCTGCTGGCACCTAAGAGCGGCTCAGAGGTTCCCCTGAAACCAACCGATGGTGCGGCCCGCCGGGTAGTGCAGATCGTGTTCCAGGATCCCTACTCGTCACTTGACCCGCGTCAGAAGGTCGGGTCTGCGTTGATGGAGCCGATCATGACCCTTGGGCTTAGTCGCTCCGACGCGTACGATCGCGCCGAGGAGCTCATTGATGCCGTTGGTTTGCCGCGCGAGTACTTGAAACGGCACCCGGCATCGCTGTCTGGCGGAGAACGCCAGCGAATTGCCATCGCCCGGGCGCTTAGCCTTGAGCCAGATCTCTTGGTGTGCGACGAGCCTGTATCAGCCCTGGACGTGTCCGTTCAGGCGCAGATTCTGAAACTCTTCCGAGAGCTTCGTGAGCGCCTGAATCTCAGCCTGCTCTTCATTACCCACGACCTGGCTGTGGTACGTCAGGTGACTGACACGGTACACATCTTGCACCAAGGCCTGATTGTCGAATCGGGAGAGGTCGGCAAGGTAATGGACTCGCCCACACACCCCTACACAAAGCGACTCATCGCTTCAATCCCAGGATAGGACGTCAGCATCGATGTTAAAGAAATCGCCACTCTGGCTTGACCAACCCGCTACCCCCCACGACTGGCTCTCCTCGTTGCCAGTCGGGAACGGCAGGATCGGGGCGATGGTGTTCGGCCACGTCCAGAAAGAGATGATCGAACTCAACGAAGAGACGGTGTGGACCAAACAGAATCCGAGTCGACTGAATCCTGACGCAAAGGCAAACGTCGATCTGGTCCGTCAACTGCTGTTGGACGGTAAGCCTCTCGAAGCTCACCACGTAGGTGAGTACGGCACATTCGGTATGCCGCACTATCAGGCGACCTATCAGAAGTTGGCGACGCTCAAGCTGCTGTTGCTGGGTCACCATCAGGAGCACTCAACTGATTATCGGAGGTGGCTGGATTTAGACAGCGGGATAACTACGGTTAGCTATCGTCTTGGTGGCGTTGTCCATTCGCGTGAGATTTTCGCCTCTGTTCCAGATGACGTCATCGTGGTTCGACTGAGCTCCTCTACCGATGAGCCGTTGGATGTGGCGCTGAATCTATACCGGAAACAGGATGCGGTCGGCACATGTCTGGACAATGCGACCCTCAAACTCACTGGACAAGCAGGGAGCAGGGGCACAAAGTTTACTGCGATGGCGCGAGTGCTTCCCGGCAATGGCCATGTCGAAGCGGTTGGCGATCATCTGCACACCATCGGTGCTGATTCGGTCACGATCGTCATTGGCGTGGCCACAGATTTCCGTCACGAAGACTTCGACGGCGTTGCTCTCGCCACGGTCAACGAGGCCGCTTCGCGCCCGTTCGGTAGATTGCGACAGGATCACGTTGCAGACCATGCACCAAAGATGGAGCGGGTGCGTCTACGTATCGGGTCAAAGGCCAATACTGCGATCGACGCACCAATCGATCAGCGGATCGAACGCTTCCGTGCCGGTGAAGCCGATCCAGGCCTGTTGTCCATGCTGTTTCAGTATGGCCGATATCTATTGTTGGGTTCGAGCCGGCCGGGGACCTTGGCAGCGAACCTGCAAGGTATCTGGAATGTGCACTACATCTCTGCATGGGACAGCAAGTACACCATCAATATCAACACCCAAATGAACTACTGGCCGGCCGAAGTCGCAGCTCTACAGGAGTGCCACGACCCGCTGTTTGACTTGATAGATCGCGTCGTTGAGAGCGGGACTGAGACAGCTCGTGTTCACTATGGCTGCTCTGGCTTCGTGGCCCATCACAACACCGACATCTGGGCCGATACCGCGCCGTTAGACAATGTTAACTGTGGACTATGGCCGCTAGGTGGAGCCTGGCTGGCCACGCACTTATGGGACCGATACGAATACTCGCTCGACACTGAATTCCTGCGCCGGCGCGCCTATCCAGTACTCAAAGAAGCCGCATGTTTCCTGCTCGATCTGATGGTCGAAGACGACCAGGGTCGGCTACTCATAGGCCCGACCATCTCACCCGAAAATGGCTACCTGGTTGACGGAGTTCGAGCTGCGCTGTGCATGAGTCCCGCAATGGACGTGCAGATCACCCGCGCAATCTTTAACCACTGCATCCAAGCCGCGGAGATCCTCGGTGAAGACGATCCATGGTTGGCAAAGGTCAAGCATGCGTCGAAGATGTTGCCAGGAGACAAAATCGGTCAAGACGGTCGCCTGCTTGAATGGCTCGAAGAAGAGGAAGAATTTGAGGTAGGCCATCGCCATATCTCTCACCTCTTCGGAGCATTCCCAGACGACCAGCTTTTGGCTCAACGCGACCCCAAGATCTTGGCTGCCATCAAGGCGTCACTCGATGCCAGGGTTGGAAGCATGACTACAAGTCGCGCTGGGAAATGGGGGGGCTTTAGCTCTGTCTGGGCAGCGCTTGTTTACGCTCGC
>Ga0302135_10001159_pt1 | contig 15796 bp, 15 predicted proteins | sample CBN3_surface_MG_FD_203119 | JGI IMG/M metagenome (GOLD analysis project Ga0302135, IMG submission 203119) | Marine microbial communities from Western Arctic Ocean, Canada - CBN3_32.1 | ecosystem: Environmental > Aquatic > Marine > Oceanic | place: Canada: Western Arctic Ocean | collected...
AACGAAGACCCCGGCTCCTCGCGTGCGCAGAACAAACGCCTTTGGTCTGAGCGTGCAAAATTCTGGGTCAGCAGTGCCGAGGCCGATGTGGATGTGGTGGACACATACATCAAACCTTTTCTCGACGCTGTGGACCTGCGCAGCGGCCACCGGTTGCTTGATATCGCCGCGGGTCCTGGTGAACCGACGCTCAGCGCATCAGCAATTGTCGGCGAGGAAGGCCGCGTCGTCGCAACGGACATCTCACCCGGTATGCTTGAGGGCATTCGCACCCGTGGGGACGCCATGAACCGGCATAACTTCTCACTCGCCGCTGCGGACATGAACGAGCTGCCGTTTGGGGACCAGCGGTTTGATCGAGTGACTTGCCGCATGGGCATTATGTTTGCGGCTGATACTGATGTGACCCTTAAGGAAATACGGCGCGTTCTTGTGCCACAAGGCCGCGCCGTATTTCTATTTTGGGGCCCTGAGGGCGAAACCACGATGTTTTCCCTGCTCCGTCAAGCAACCGCCGAAATTCTCCACGCCAACCAATCCTGGACAGATAACGCGGTATTTCGCTTAGGTGAACCAGGTACGCTTGCCGCTGCTATGGAAACGGCGGGCTTTGTAAACATCAAGGAAAACGGCCAGCCAATTATCCGCGAAGCACCAGTAGGCCCAGCATTCTGGTTCAATCAACTTCGGATGGGTTATGGCTCTCTGATAGACAGGGCAAGTGATACGACGCTCGCTCAACTCGATTCCAGGATTTGCGAACTCCTGGAGCCCTATCGTACCGGGGACGTTTACCGTCTATCGGTGCACGTTCGGACCGCGATTTGCGAGGCACCTGTTTGATTTGATCAGGGAGGCGTGTAAACGCGTCGAAGTCAGCCGTCGATCTATTCTGTGACGCTTATCACATTTTTATATCATTTCAATATATTTCAAGTTGTTATTCAAATATACGCACCCATGCGGGTAGCGTGGCCTTTTGGGGTGGAAAAATGAACGTGAAAACACTCTGTCTTGGGGTGCTCTGCGAACATGGTAAGGCAAGCGGATATGAAATTCGCAATTTGTTCAAAGAAGAAGGGGCATTTAGCCATTTCGTCGACGCCGGTTACGGTTCGATCTATCCAGCCTTAAACAAGCTAAGCGAAGAGGGCTTGGTAGATTATGAGGCGCTGGAGCAAACCAACCGACCGGACAAGAAAGTTTATCAGATCATGCCGGCGGGCCGTATGGCGCTGCTTGATGCTCTTTTGAAGGCACCGGTGCCTGATAAGCTACGATCCCCCTTCCTCTTCACCTTATACTTTGGTGACCAGTTACCAGCCCGACATGTTGATCAATTGATTGACGAGCGGGTTAATTGGTATCACGAGGCACTTGAGCGCATCAAAGATTGTGACCGCGCCCGTCTATCTGCCGGAGCGTCTTTCGTTCAGGGTTTCAGCGAAGCGGTATGCCGGGCAGCGGTCGACTATCTAGAAACAAACAAGCACGTCATCGTCGCAGAGAGCCTTCGGGCCGAACAGGATGTTGCAAAATGAAATCGTCAATCGGAATTGCAGTCTTCATTGCTCTCGCCGCAAGCGGTTGGATTCTCTCCGGACAATTTGGGGACGATGCCAACAACAACGCCGGTGCGGCGACCGCAGCACAGACGAACGCACAATCTGAGGCGGATGTTGCACCTAAACCGGCGACGCTCATGCAAGTCCGTGTGCGCCATAGTATTGCAGAAACCATGGTTAACGAAATTGTTGTTCGGGGTCGCACCGAAGCATCACGCCAAACAACCATGAGCGCAGAGACATCAGGCCCCATTGCCACCGTCGATGCCACAGAAGGTGCCGCTCTCAAGCGAGGTCAAGTAATAGGCCGGATCTCTATCGATGACCGAACCGCAATACGCCAAGAGGCGACGGCTCATGTCGCTCTGCGCGAACTCGAGTTTGAAGCGGCATCAAAACTTCAGCAGAAGGGTTATCAGAGCCGTACCCGCCTTGCGGAGGCGCTGGCCCGATTAAGTGCGTCAAAGGCTTACCTTGCAAAGATAGACGTTGATATTCGGCGCACTACGATCAAAGCGCCGTTCGACGGCATCCTTCAACATCGCGCCGTTGAACTCGGTGACTACGTTGCTGCAGGCGACCCTATAGCGACTGTGATGGATCTCGACCCTATTCTCTTCATCGGTTTCTTGAGCGAGCGGGATGTCGGTAAGATTGAAGTCGGCCGCCCAGGTTACGCTCGGCTCGCAACCGGGCAGGAAGTCGCCGGTACTGTTCGCTACATATCTTCCGCTTCCGGAGACGAAACCAGAACTTTCGCCGTCGAGCTTGAAGTTGCAAATCCGGATAATCGTATTCTCCAGGGTTTGACCGCTGCATTGCGACTGCCCCTGACGAAACTTGACGCGCATCTCTTGAGTCCCGCAGTACTGACACTGGCAGACGACGGAACTATCGGCGTAAAAATTGTCGACGAGCAGGAGCGAGTTGCCTTTGTACCAGTGACAATCCTGGGTGACACGCCAAACGGCATGTGGATTGGTGGATTGCCGCCTGAGGTGACACTGATCACGGTAGGACATGAATTTGTTCATACCGGTGTCAAAGTGAAACCAATCACCGAATCCGCCGCCGAGGGCTGACTTTGTCACTTATAGATGCCGCCCTAAACCGCTCGCGCACGGTCATAGCAACGCTGATCTTATTGCTAGTTGCCGGATATGTCGCCTATCGCGATATTCCCAAGGAATCCGACCCGGACATCAACATTCCGATCATCTACGTCTCGATGTCTCATGAAGGTATTTCACCTGAAGATGCTGAACGATTGCTAGCGCGGCCGATGGAAAGCGAACTCCGCGCAATCGAAGGCATAAAAGAACTCCGTGCCGATGCCTTTGAGGGCGGCGCTAACGTAATTCTGGAATTTGACGCAGGCTTTGACGCCGACTCTGCCCTTGCCGATGTTCGCGAAAAAGTAGACCTGGTCAAACCGGAATTACCAGAGGATTCGGACGAGCCGACGGTGCATGAAGTAAACTTGAGTCTGTTTCCTATAATTGTCGTAACACTTTCCGGCGAACTCACGGAACGCGCTGTTCTGAAGATCGCACGCGATCTCAAAGATGACATAACTGGTATCCCGACTGTACTCGACGTCAAAATCACTGGTGACCGGGAGGAAGTCGTTGAGATCATAATCGATCCTCTCTTATTCGAAAGCTACGGTCTGGAACCCCCCACCGTGCTCTCGCTTGTTACTCGATCTAACCTACTGGTGGCCGCCGGTGCACTCGATACCGGCCGTGGCCGATTCTCAATCAAAGTTCCGGGTCTATTTGAAACTGCCGCCGATATTCTCGATATGCCGCTCAAAGTTGACGGCGATGCAGTCGTAAAAATTCGTGACATCGCAGTTGTGAAACGCACATTCAAGGATGCTCGGACCTATGCGCGAGTAGACGGCAGATCCGCGCTTGCTCTCGAAGTATCCAAGCGTACAGGCGAGAATATTATCGACACGATCACGAACGTCAAAGCCATCGTCGACGCGTCACGTGGCGAATGGCCTGAGGGCCTTGAAGTTGCGTATAGCCAGGATCGGTCGACCAATATCCGCAGAATGCTGTCTGACCTGCAAAATAATGTAATCGCGGCAGTTCTCTTGGTCATGATTGTCGTCGTTGCAGTTCTTGGCGTGCGGACCGGCCTTCTCGTCGGGATTGCAATTCCGGGCTCTTTTCTCACAGGCATACTGGTGCTTGCAGCAGCCGGGTTGACCGTCAATATCGTCGTTCTGTTTTCCCTCATCCTTGCCGTGGGTCTCCTTGTAGATGGTGCCATTGTCGTCACGGAATACGCTGACCGTAGAATGACGGAGGGCCTCAAGCCGCGTGATGCCTATGCGCTGGCGGCCAAACACATGGCATGGCCGATCATCGCCTCTACGGCGACGACGCTGGCTGCCTTCCTACCTCTTATTTTTTGGCCCGGCGTGGTTGGAGAATTCATGAAATTCCTCCCGATCACGCTGATTGCCACATTATGCGCTTCACTATTGATGGCGCTCATATTCGTTCCAACGGTTGGTGCTTATGTGGGTCGTCCTGTCAGTTCAGGAAGCAAAGCGACCAAGAAAATCGCGTCAGACAGCGCGGATGCTCTCGACCATGTGGGTGGGTTTGTTGGCGTATATGTGAAGGTGCTTAAGGCCGCCTTGCGGTACCCCTCGCTTGTCCTCGCTATCGCCGTCGCCACACTGTTCGGATCATGGTTCGCCTATGGAACTTTTGGACGAGGTGTTGAGTTTTTTCCTGACGTCGAGCCTGAACAGGCAATCGTGCAGGTCCATGCTCGCGGCAACCTGTCCACCAACGAGATGGACGCGCTGGTCGCTGATGTCGAGCGGCAGGTTCTCAATATTGGGCGCGAACGCGGAGAATTAAAGACGGTGTATTCCGCAAGTGGTCTCCTCGACAATCGCAGCTCCAATGCCGCTGAGGATGTCATCGGATCGATACGTCTTGAATTCGTCGAATGGGACAAGCGCCGACCCGCTCGAGAGATCTATGCCGAAATCCGCGAACGCGTTGCCCATCTTGCTGGCATTATCGTCGAAGTCACGCAACCGGAGGCTGGCCCCCCCGTCGGCAAACCCGTGCATCTGCAACTTAGTGCGCGGGATCCTGAATTACTTACAGACGCAGTCAACCAAGCTCGAACATTCTTCGATAACCTCTCTGGATTGAAGAATATCGAAGATAGCCAACCGGTTCCGGGAATTGAATGGGAACTTTCTGTCGATCGTGCTCAGGCCGCGCGATTCGGTGCAGACGTTGCCGTGACAGGTAGTTTTATCCAGCTCATCACCAAAGGCCTAAAGGTTAGCGCATTTCGACCTGACGATGCTGACGAGGAGATCGATATTATCGCCCGCTTTCCGTTCGGCTCGCGGACAATCGATAAACTCGATCAAATCAAAATAAGCACGCCGCAGGGCTTAATCCCGATAGGTAATTATGTGACACGGACTGCAAAGCCCAAGACTGGCCTTTTACGTCGCGTCGACGCTAAACGGATTGGCTTCGTCTTGGCCGATGTAGAGGACGGTGTGTTACCTGACAACAAGGTGAAAGAGATCAAGGCATGGCTCGAAACCGCCGATATAAATCCAGCGATTGAAATTGCGTTTAAAGGCGAAGATGAAGAGCAAAAGGCAGCTCAAGAGTTTCTTACAAAGGCTTTCGGGATTGCCCTTTTCATCATGGCTCTTATTCTCGTGACGCAGTTCAATAGTTTCTACAGCGGCTTCCTCATTCTTTCCGCTGTTATCATGTCGACGGTCGGCGTGATGCTAGGTCTACTTGTCATCCAACAACCGTTTGGTATCGTCATGAGCGGTGTTGGTGTCATTGCGCTGGCGGGTATCGTTGTTAACAACAATATCGTGCTAATCGATACATATGACCGAATTAGAAAATCCGTCTCTAATCCGGCAACTGCAATTCTGCTTACAGGCGCACAACGTTTGCGCCCGGTACTCCTAACGTCGGTGACGACAATCCTTGGGCTAATGCCCATGGTCTTGGGTATAAATATCGATTTTGTTACGCGGAAAATCTCAATAGGTGGACCGTCAACACAGTGGTGGACACAGCTCTCCACCGCTATTGCCTTCGGTTTGGCATTCGCAACAATTTTGACACTTATTGTCACCCCTTCAGCACTCATGCTGAAATCAAATGCCGCAAAATGGCTCTCCCACCGCCGCGATCTGCGAGAGGTACTAGCTCGACCGGCAGAATAACACTCTAGATGACACCTGGGGTCGCCTCATCCACCATCATTGCCGTTTGAGCCAACGCTTGCCGCGTGCGAAGATTGCTTAACTTGGAGTGGACTTGATGCATCGAATTGCGCACTTAGCTTGGATTTTTTTGTGGCTGCCGACATTGGCTTCGGCCGAGAACTTGGAACAGTGCATAAAAGGGGACGAGGCTCGGATTCTTGGAAATCTGGAACTCGCAGTCAGTCACTACACGCAATGTATTGAACAAGGCGATTTATCAACGTCCAGCCTCCTTAAGGCCCATTACGACCGTGGAAATGCATACCTAATTGCGGGTCAGCTTAGCCAAGCAATATTAAATTATGACGAAGCAGCAAGACTGGCTCCATCAAATGCAAATGTCCTTATTGATAGAGGAATTGCGTTGACACGGATGGGACAGTTTAACCGAGCAATTCTCGATTTTGATCAGGCCATACGGCTTGCACCAAATGATGACACGCCACTCTTCAATCGCGGTAATGTAAATAGCGCCAAGAAGCGGTTTGATCGGGCCATACAGGATTTCAGCGAGGCCATACGGCTCAATCCGGATAATCAAGCCGCGTACAATAACCGTGGTCTTACGTTTAGCCAAACCGGACAATACGACAAAGCAATTCTGGATTTCGATCATGCGCTACGCCTCGCGCCAAATAATGAGTCGGTATATTTCAACCGTGGTGTCGCGCGCACGAACAAGCGACAGTTCAAAAAAGCAGTACTGGATTTTAGCGAGGCGATCCGGCTCAATCCTGCTCACACCATTTCCCTTAGCGGGCGTGGCCGGGCAAAATTTCTGAGCGGAGACTTTGATGCCGCCGCATCTGATTTCAAGACAGCGGTTTCGCTTCTGCCAGGCGATCCATATGCGGTTATCTGGCTTTTCCTGGCACAAACCCGTTTGGGCCGCGATGGACGGAACGACCTTATAAAAAATGCAGCGCCGTTTACACGAGAGCAATGGCCCGGCCCGATAATAGCAATGCTTCTAGAACATTCGACAGCAAATGAATTGGTGTATCTGGCATCCGATTCTGATTCTGAAAGGCAAAAAGAGAAGAAAACCGAGGCAAATTTCTACGCCGGGCAGAAGGAGCTTGCCGCCGGCAATAGAACTGCTGCGGCTGGCTATTTTCGCGAGACTGTCAAAACAGGCATCACCCGCTTTATCGAGTATATCGCAGCGGAAGAAGAGCTAAAACACATCGGAAATTAAATGGATGCATTTGAATTCTGCAATGCCAGCCTAGTCTGCAAATTCAATCGCTGCAGCAAAGACCCGAGACGTTGTCGTAACCCAACACGCTGCGCCAAATACCCATGCCAAAAGTGTAAAGTTATCTGGGAACACGCAAATTAAAACAAGAAAAGCGATCGTTTCCGTGCCTTCGGTAAATCCACCCAAATAATACAGCGATTTTTGACCACGTATTTCGGTTGTAATTCCACGTTTCGCCGCCATGATCGCATATGTAAGAAAGCTAGCTCCTGTCCCAATAAAACTGAAAATAACAAACGCAGAAGCAAGCGCATTCTCGTCCGGTCGGGCCAGTGCAAATCCGAAAGGTACTGCAGAATAAAACAGAAAATCGGAAACGATATCCAGATACCCACCCAGGTCAGTGATACCGCTGGACCGCGCCACTGCGCCGTCGAGCCCATCTACCAATCGATTGAACAAAACAATTGCCAAGGCGAGGCCATAGGCCTCAAATGCCAAGGCCGGAATAACGAGACTCCCTATCGCAAGGCCGACAATTGTAACACCGTTCGCTCTTAGGCCAGTACGGGCTAACTGTGCCCCAGCAAAGTTGAGTCCAGGCGCAATCAAACGCCGTGCGGCGGCATCTAACATTCGCTGTGACAAATTGTGGACATTTTTCGACGTACGGCGACAGGTATTACACAGGCCTCAGATTGGTCGAGTTGCGTCGGACAGAGGTGTCGTCATCTTCCCCACCCTCACCGTCATCATCCTCATCTGTAACCAACGCTGTAGTTTCCAACTGCGAATCGTGAAGATGTTCAGCCTCTGATTTGAGTTTGTTGAAGGAGCGGACTGAAAATGGAAAACTTACCAAATACGCAACCAAGCAAAGCGTGAGCGTTTCCCACGGACGGCCGGCGATCCCAGCAAACAAAAGGCCCATTACCACGAAAAAAGGCAAGACAAATCGATTTGGGACTTTGATCGATTTGAATGAATAGGTTGGAATTTGACTCACCATCAACAATGCGACGAGCGCTATCCAAATTGCCGGCACAATTGGGTATATCGCCAGTTCGAGGTCAAAAGCAAAGCTCAGAATCATCGGCAAAAGGCACAACCCGGCACCGGCTGGTGCGGGAGCACCAGCAAAATAATTATATGCATAAGGCGGTAGTTTTCCGTCCATGCTGTTGAAACGCGCAAGCCTAAGAGCGCAACAGACAGGGAAAAACAGCGCTAAACCCCAACCGAAACCGCCAAGCTCCTGCAATGACCAGAAAAATAAAACCAACGCTGGAGCAACACCAAAACAAACAAAGTCCGACAGTGAATCCAAAACCGCACCAAATTCACTGGACACCTTTAGCAACCTCGCCATTCGGCCATCAAGCGCATCCAGTGCACCTGCGATCACAATTGCACCGACGGCGAATTCCCATTTTCCATCCAGGCCAAACCGTATAGCGGTAAGGCCAACGCACATCGCTGAAACCGTAATAATGTGCGGGATCATTTTGTTTATAGTCTGACCTTTGAAACGTGGCGTCCGTCTCAATTTTTGCCTTCTCGCAAGTTTCATCGGATATCACCCGTTCTTGCTACTTCCTTCGCAGTCAAGTCGGCGAGAACGCTCTCACCAGCAACCGTTCTTTGGCCGACGCACACCAATGGTGCCACACCATCTGGTAAGTAGATGTCGACGCGGCTACCAAACCTAATCATGCCAAATCGCTCGCCAGCTTTGACGCTCTGATCAATCGACAACTCACAGAAAATTCGCCGAGCCACCAATCCCGCGATCTGCACAAATGCGATATCACGCCCATCGCTGGTGACCAACCGCATCGATTGGCGTTCATTATCCTCGCTCGCCTTATCAAGAGAAGCATTGAGAAATTTCCCAGCTCGATAAGATAGCTTAGTAATTACGCCGTCCGTCGGAATCCGGTTAACGTGAACGTCAAAAACGTTCATGAAAATACTTACCCGCGTCAATTGACCCTTGCCCATATCAAGTTCAAGCGGCGGAATAGCGGGAGTAATAGTCTCAACAATTCCGTCGGCAGGACTAACGACCAAACCAACACGTGTCGGGGATACCCGAACCGGATCGCGGAAGAAATAAATGCACCAGAGCGTCAGAACCGCGCCAACGAACCCCAATGGCGACCACAAAAGCCATGCAAGCAGCGAAACGAGCGCAAACGTGGCAACAAAAATGCGGCCCTCACGGTGAATTGGAATAAGTATTCGCTTAAATGTATCGGGCATAACTCTCTGAACCGGGGAAAATAGCGGCATAAGCCTTCGTTGTATTAGGTCACGCGATCATAGCGAGGGTCGCGGCCTGCCGTTACAATAATTTACAAGATCGATTGTTGCCGAAAGTAGCGAGCAAATCACGCTCGCCGGCTTATTTGACGTTTGGAACAGAGAAAATTTGGCCTGGATAAATCAAATCTGGATCGCGAATCTGATCGCTGTTGGCCTCATAAATCGTTGTAAACGCCATACCGCGTCCAAGCGTCCGCCGAGCGATACGCCACAAACTGTTTCCTGGCTGGACAATGACGGTGGACCCGGCACTAAGCACAATTACTGGTGCTGATCGAGAAAACGGTAGTTCCACGCGGGCAATAACAGCTCCATCCTTGTGCTGATCTGCCCGCAGTCGATAGATGCCTGGCTCAATCTGTCGCTTCGGCTCAAGCTGCCACAGCCCGTCAGCATCGACCATAACGCGCCCGACCAACGTATTATCAAGGTACACGTAAACTTCAGAACCAACCTCGCCGCGGCCTGCAAGGGCGAATTTGCCTTGATCATCATAGTCGACAACGTCGACGGAAACTCCAGCCGTTGATGATCCTGTCAGATCCGACACGGACGGTGCTTGCAATACGCGGCTCGACCCTCTGCCCTCCCTGGGAACCTTAAGCACAAGTGGTTGCGGCTCTCCTCCAACACTTCGGCCAGCGATATCCTCGCCCTCTTTTGGAACGACAAGCACAATGTTGGCATCCGAGGTCATCGTTTTGCCCTCGCCAACCTGCTGAACTACGGTAAGTTCCCGGCTCCCAGGTGGTAGTGGTTCTTTTGGCAAGAGAACCCACTCTCCACGTTCATCTGCGGTAACAACGCCAATTATACGCTCTCCGTCGAGAACAGTCACAACTGCCCCCAGTTCTGCGCGACCGGCAATTACCGCATCTCCTTGAGGATTTACACGGACGACATCAAATTGGGGAGATGCAAATTTTTTCGTAATTTGGCTTGGTGATGGCTCATCTGGAGGCAACTGTTCTTTCTCGGATTGCCTGGCAGCAGTATCTTTATTTGTTGATAGGCCGCCGTCCCGCGTCGAGTCTCCTCCAATTTGATTGACCGAATAGCTAAGTGCGATGGCGATAACAATCACCACCAAGCCTATTCCACCAATTAAAAATGTACGATTCACACTGCCTCGCGACCAATACGCCAGCGCATTTCTGTCACCGTAATACGCGTCTGCAGGTGACGCAACGTTGAGTAATCAGAGAACTACGGCTTCTTGGGCTCTAGGCGCACCGCCGGCAATGCCTTGAGGTATACAGCGATTGCCTGTCGGTCAGCATCGGTGAGCTTGCTTGTTGACTGATTTATAACTTCGGTCATTGCTCCACCCGCAAAATCACCATCGGGTGACATGCCGATTGATAGATAATCGACGATTTCTACCTCACTCCAAGCACCGATTCCTGTCAAATTTCCTGGGGTGATATTGGGAACTGACTTGCCGTCAGCACCCAAAGGATTGCCGCCGAGTTCCCGTTGTGGATCAACTGCCCCTAACAAATTGCGGGGGGTATGGCATTCACCGCAATGGGTCAGCGCGCGTACCAAGTAGGCACCGCGGTTCCAATTCGCCGATTTTGTGTCATCTAAACTGAAAGGTCCCTCATCAAAAAATAATCCACGCCATACATGCATAAGGATTCGGAGATTGAATGGGAATGGGAGTTGGTGCGGCTCATTAACCTGGGCCACAGTCGGACGCGCCAACATATACGTCCATAAGTCTGATATATCCGCATCGCTCATTCGGGTGAACGACGGGTAAGGAAACGACGGAAAATAGAGAGTACCGTTTGCTGATTTTCCCTGCCGCAGAGCCTTTGTGAAATCTGCTAACGACCAGGAGCCAATGCCATGAATTGGATCCGGTGTTATATTGGGGCTATAGAAATTTCCGAATGGCGTCGCTAATTCCCGACCGCCAGCCAACACCGGCCCCTTTGCCTTGATGTCCGTATGACAACCGCCGCAACCGGCCGCATTGAAAATATACTCACCGCGTTCTACCGCCTCCGCGGCCACGGCATGCATTGGGACTCCAGTCAAGAAGCCCAACAGAGCTGTCGTAACACAGAAGCTGAAAACCGCTTTATGCAATTATGAACTCTTGCCGCGGAACGTCCCGTGACATGCGCCGCATGTGTTCTTGCCGATCACCCCAACCTGAGCCTGGATTGCAGCTTTGTCGCCGGTCTTCGCAACCGTCGCAAGCTTGTCCGCCTCCGTCGCAAGCAGAGCCGCGAGGCTCTCAAATTTAGCCATATCGGCCCAAATCATCGCATCTGCGCGAGTTTTGGGATCAGTCACCATATCCATACCGGATTTGGCAGGAAAGTAACTGGGCAGTATCTTCGCCGTCGCGCTGATTTCTGCAGCACGCTTTGCGACATCCTCCGCGCTACCCATACCTTCCTTCAAAAATACAGATATTGCCTTCATATGCCCGCCAATTCCTTTCATAGCAGATTGACGCATCGAAATTGCTGTTTTTGCATCTTGAGCAAAGACAGGTTTCCCAGCATCAAATGCTATAATAGCGAATAAGGCCGCAGCGGCGACCAGCGTTCCTCGAACAACTTTATTCATCACGACCCCTTACCATTTTCCCAAATTATCTGCAATGCGACCAAACAATCATGCCGACATATTGAGGTGTATGTCGCCAATAACAACTGGATATTATAGTTTGTCTCTTCTACGCAATGCCGACTCGAAAGTGCCCGGTGGCGTATGCGTTTGCAAGCCGACGGACATCACAGTTACGTGACTTCGTTCTGTGACTTGCCATGCCGGCCATAGCGCCCCAGTTTGTTTAAAGATGCTCACATAGCATAGTAGAAACTTTAAGAATTACGATGGAATAGAGTTAATGGCAGCGATATCTTCACTCTGCATATATTGCGGATCGTCCAGCCGCGGACGCCCCTCTCATCACACAGCTGCGCGCCGCATGGGAGAAATTCTCGCGGAGGAACACATACGCCTAATTTATGGTGGGGGTAGTGTCGGCGTTATGGGCATGCTGGCTGACGCGGTTTCCAACGGCGGCGGCGAGGTGATTGGCATCATTCCAAAATTTCTAGATCAGCTGGAAGTTAGCCGCCGCGATTGCACCGAATTGATTGTCACCGACAGCATGCACAGTCGCAAACAGCGCATGGCTGAAATGGCAGACGGGTTTGTCATTCTGCCAGGTGGGCTTGGAACACTCGACGAATTATTCGAGATTATGACATGGAGGCAATTGGGCTTGCATGACAAACCGATTGTCGTTGTCAACGTCGACGGATACTGGGCATCATTAACGAGTCTGCTCGACGACATCGTTGAAGAGAACTACGCGCGACCCGAACATCGAGATTTGCTTCGTATTGTAGAAACAGTCGACGATGTATTGCCGGCAATGGCGAAAATGCCGCCGGCGTCAGTAAACGTCGATGCCAAATGGCTCTAATTTGGTTTAGTAAGTCAAATCATCTGCATCTTTCACGTCCTTTCAACACCAGATAGACTTCACAGTCGCGCATTCGCAACTGTCGGCCATCGGCGCCTCTTCTTGGAGTAAGAGCATGAATAAAATCAAAGTTACAAATCCCATTGTCGAACTCGACGGCGACGAAATGACGCGCGTGATATGGGCATCAATCAAAGAAAAATTAATTTTGCCATACTTGGACGTCGACCTGCACTACTACGATCTTGGCATGGAGGTTCGGGACAGAACCGACGACCAGATCACAATTGATGCTGCCAACGCGATCAAGGAACATCGTGTCGGCGTCAAATGCGCAACCATCACGCCCGACGAAGCCCGCGTCCGCGAATTCGACCTGAAACAGATGTGGCGCTCACCAAACGGGACAATCCGTAACATTCTTGGTGGGACAGTATTTCGCAGACCGATCATATGTAAGAATGTTCCGCGGCTTGTCCCAGGCTGGACAAAGCCCATCGTAATTGGTCGCCACGCCTTCGGTGATCAATACCGTGCCACTGATTTTCTCGTCCCGGGAAAGGGCAAGTTGACTATTACTTTTGAGCCGGATGATGGCAGCGCACCCATCACCAGAGAGGTTTTCGATTTTCCCGCATCCGGTACGGCGATGGCGATGTATAACCTAGACGACTCAATCCGCGGCTTTGCGCGCGCGTGTTTCAATTACGGCCTCAGCGTCGGCTGGCCCGTTTATCTTTCAACAAAGAATACGATTCTCAAAGTTTATGACGGACGATTTATGGATCTGTTTCAAGAGGTGTTTGACGCAGAATTCCAAGAACAATTTAAAGAATGCGGGATCACTTATGAGCACCGACTTATTGACGACATGGTGGCTTGCGCAATGAAATGGTCAGGTGGATTCGTTTGGGCCTGCAAAAATTACGATGGCGACGTCCAATCCGACACCGTAGCTCAGGGATTTGGCAGCTTGGGGCTCATGACATCAGTTCTGATGACACCGGACGGTAGCGCTGTCGAGGCCGAAGCCGCTCATGGCACTGTTACTCGGCATTATCGCCAACACCAACAAGGAAAGGAAACATCGACGAACCCGATAGCATCAATCTTTGCTTGGACACGGGCGCTTCATTATCGCGGTGAGTTCGATAAGACACCCGAAGTTGAACGTTTCGCGGAGCTGCTGGAAAAAGTCTGCGTCGATACCGTAGAGAGCGGCTTTATGACAAAAGATCTCGCGATCCTTATTGGTGACGACCAGCAATGGGCGACTACGAGTGAATTTCTAGACAAGTTGGATGAAAATTTCTCAGCGCAACTGACGTAACTGGCCATCGAGATTAGTCATCCGCTTGCTTTAAAGTCAGCGCGGCATCAACGTGATGCATTAACTGGAAGAAGACGGTGTGGGCTGCACGTGTTCTCCGGGCCCTTGCCAAGAGAGGCGACCCTCAGCAACCTTTGAGATTGTTTCGGGTACCACTGGAAAGCGATCGAGGACGACCTTAAAATCCTCACTATCAAGCATTAGTAACCGGCATTCCATCAGGGCAATTACCGTTGCGTTGCGAACACTCGAGTGCAGAAGCCCAACCCCACCAAAAAAAGTGTCCTTGCCCGAGGATAAGTGGTTCAGGGTGCAACTCTACTTCGATTTCGCCAGAAGCAATGAAGTACCTGCACTCCGCAGCTTCACAATTGTATAGCGTTCGGGCACGACCACAGCGTCCAATAGTCGCGCGATTTCTACAATCGCTGTCGCATCGAGGGAGGCGAACGCTGGAACCTGTGCTACCATGTTCCAGTTCACCACAAAGTCACGCTTGCGGAGTTCAGCGGCAAAACTGGACGCAAATATTCCCGTCCAAAGGACAAACATGGCGATCCCTGTCAACATGACGACGCCGCCCAGGACTTTACCTAGTGGCGTAATCGGTGTGACATCGCCGTAGCCTACCGTCGTCCGGGTGGCAATTGCCCACAACATCGCATCAGGAATACTTGCAAATTTTTCCGGCTGTACTTTGTGTTCGGCAAGAAATATCAGGCTCGATGCAGTGACCAGCATTATCAACATCACCAGAAACGCCGCGACGATGGATCGACGCTCGTTGCGAATAACAGCGGCAAACGTTTGCAGCGCCGGGGAATAACGCGTGAGCTTTAAAATTCGGAACAGCCGGAAGAGGCGTAAGAATCTGAGATCGACAGCGACGAAGAAGATCAAATAGAAAGGTAGCCCCGCGAGCAGATCAATCAGCGCATACGGCGTAAAAAATATACTTAATCCGGGCTGTCCACGGCTCGGCTCGGCTGTCTGTTCGCTCTTCCACACAGACCCAAAGCCGCACAGCATACTCGACTGTGAAAACCGCGACTGAAAACACCTCAAAGCCAAAAAATATGCGGCCATATGAAAGTTTTAATCCGGCGATTGTTTCCAGAATCACAGCAGCGACATTTGTGACAATGAGGACGACGAGAAAGAGGTCGATCACGCGACCTTCCCCGTCGCTCCGGCCCACGCCTTCGAGCATCAGGAATATCTTGCGTCTCACCTCATTCACGCCCTAAATCACCAACAAGCGCTCAGATTGATCATAGAAACACCGTTTCCGCAGCCAAGATTTTTGCGGTAGGCCTTAGGCCAACGCGGCAAGAGCAGTCACGACGGCAGCAATTGCCGCATCTGCTCCATCGCCGTTGGGCCCCCCGGCCTGCGCCATATCGGGCCGCCCACCACCCCCCTTGCCGCCAAGGACCGCCGATCCAGCGCGCACAAGATCCACAGCGCTAATTCGATGGACTAAATCCGCAGTAACGCCAACGACAATTGACGCTGTACCCTCATTGACCGCAACAACCACGACGACGCCGGATCCAATCTCGTCCTTCAACGAATCGACAAGCGGCTTCAATTCCTTTGGCGGAATATCGTCCAGTCTCCGAGACGTGAAGAC
>Ga0302135_10001163_pt1 | contig 15786 bp, 10 predicted proteins | sample CBN3_surface_MG_FD_203119 | JGI IMG/M metagenome (GOLD analysis project Ga0302135, IMG submission 203119) | Marine microbial communities from Western Arctic Ocean, Canada - CBN3_32.1 | ecosystem: Environmental > Aquatic > Marine > Oceanic | place: Canada: Western Arctic Ocean | collected...
TTGCCTTGCATGATTCAAGCGCTGCGTGTCCGATCCTCTCAGCGGCCAGGTCGTCTTCCAGATGCCGGAGTGCGATGGCCAGTTGGTCAACGCTCGAGTATAGAAAGCCGTCGTGCCCGTTGCTGATCGCCTCCGGGCTGCCGCCAGTTGCCCGAGCAATGGGCGGGGTCCCCAGCGACATCGCTTCCAGAATCACGCGCGGGAGCGCATCCACCCAAACACTGGGGACGATCACGGCTCGGGCGTCGCGTGCGAGCCGCATGACCGTGTCGCCTTCCGTCCAGCCAAGATGCACGAGTTCCAGGCCGGCAGCGGCGGCCGAGGCGCGCATGGCTTCTGCGGCGGGGCCAGCGCCCGCCACGACAAGTGGCCAGCTGCACTCTGCGGCGACCAACTCGTCAACGACACGGTCGAACCCCTTGATCGCGTTGAGCTTGCCAACCATGAGGAGGTAGGGCGCACTCCCGATCGCCGACGGGGTGCCACGCTCCGCCGCGCGCGCGCTGTGGATCGGGTCGATCATGTTGGGAACAATGTCAATCGGCGCCGACAGATGCTGACCGACCCGGTACTCGATAGCTCGACTGACGCACAGAACGCGGTGGCAAGCCGCCAGCCCCCGCTGGCGCGAAGCAAGTCGCAGCAGCGCTCGGCTGCTCGCCAGCGCTGCAACCGGCGCGCTCATGCCGAATGAGTCAACCAGAGCTCGCCGGGCCCAGTCGCGTGGCGAGCCGGTGGCCTCGTCGTCCGACGGGAAGGCGACGCCGTCGAGCCGCGTTGGCCAGCAGTCGCGCAGCGTGACGAGTGCGGCGCACCCGGCGGCCCGCGCGGCGATGGCAGCACCCTGACCGCTGTGCAGATGCTGCCCATGCACGATACGGATGTCCGGGCGCTGCGCCAGGTACTCCGCAACGTGCTCGCGAACCGGCCCGCAAGAGTAGTCCTCCGCGCTGAAGTGCCGCGCCGGCGTGCGGAAGCTGCCCAGGCTGACGGTCCGCAGACGCGTGCCCTCGAACTCGCGCTCTGCTGGCGGCGCCGTGCCGTAGGGATCCACGACCATAATGTCGACGCTCGATCCCGCCTCGCGCAGCTGCGTGACCAGGGCATGCGTGCTCCAGCCGCTACCGCCGCAGTCCGGTGGATACGCGTCCGTGACGATCAGAATGCCCGGCTCGGTCGCGTCCGGGGTCACGACTCGCCCCGGGGTGAGTTCTCCACCAGCGACCAACGATCGGTGAGGAACCGCCAGGCAATGCCGAGCCCGCGGCGTGGAACCTCGGTGAACTGATTCACGACGATCGTCCGCATCGGAACGTGGGCGTCGCGCGGGATCATTCGTGTTGCGTACTGCGTCGCCACGCCGAAGTTCCAGACGATCAGAATCGCTACGGCTGCACTCGCAAGACGTTGTCGCTCGCGCGGCACGGCCGCGAACAACGCGGCGAGCCCGAGCGCGAACAGCGGCGTGCAGTTGAGGAAGCGACGGGCGCCAAATGAGGCCCCACCCCACCACGTGGCGTAGGAGCCCACCACGAGGACCTGTGCGGCGAATGCCAGTGCTAGTCCCACAGCGACGACAGGCTGACGGCGGCCGAGGAACCACAGACCGATGGTGGCCAATAGCGTGACCGGCGTCCACGAGAACAGCCCGTGGAAGCCCGAGAATAGAACCGGCAGAACGAACTGCGGGTATGAGAATTTGTCGGTGATGAACGGCGTCGGCGAGAACGAGCCGTGCAGGGCCTGATAGACCAGGAACTGGGGCAGGACCAGCAGCGCCAGTCCGATGCCGTAGGCAACGTAGCCGGGAATCCGGCCGCTCCAAGTTGCGAGATCACGTCGCCGTAGCGCGTCGAGAAGCCGCAGCCCCTCGTCCACCAGGAGCGGAATCATCATCAACCAGTTGAGTTCGCGCACCAGCACCATGAGCCCCGCGCTCGCGCCCAGCAGCAACCAGTCGACCGCCGAGCGCGCTCGACTCCTTCCGCTCAGCCACAGCCACGTGAACAAGGCGACCGCGAACACCGAGTTGGCGTGTGCCATCGGCGGCGTGATGTACAGGTAGAACACCATGCCCGAGCCGAACCACAGCGCCAGCAAGCTCAGCTGCGCCGGTCGCCGATCGAAGAAGAGCCGACAGCATCGATAGATGAGCGCCAATCCGAGCAAACCCCAGAACAACGAACCGACCGATATCGCCCACACATAAGGCCGGCTGATCCCGTTGCGGGCAACGTCGCTCCCGGCGGCGCGTGCCAGGACAACGCCCAGGTCAGCCACCACATAAAACGGCGACCAAAGCAGCGGCGCGCCGATGGGCGCGTCGTTCAGATAGCGACCGGTCGAGGTCGGGTTGTCCGCCAGAATGTGCAGCCAGGCGTTGGCTTCCGGGTCGGCGTCGATGAAGAGCTGATAGTCGTTGTCGTAGGTGAGGTCGCCGTCGAAGTAAATCGACCGCAGATGGGAGACGTACTTCAGCTCGTCGGCCGCGTACAGCCGGGGCGTGAACAGCGGCAACGCCAGAACCGCCGCCACCAGCAGCACGGCCCATTCTTTTCGCCAGTCGACCATTGCGGACATTGAGGCGAGTCTACTGCGCGGAGTGGATCGCACTCAGCAGATCCTCGCCACCGTGCTCCCAACGGTAGCGTGCATCAACCATGGAACGGGCAGCCTGACCCAGCGCCTGAACGCGATCGGCGTCGCCCAGGAGACGTTGAATTCCGGTTGCCACAGAGCTGGGCGTGGCGTCGGCGAGCGTACCCGTTTCGCCCTCGATGACATTGTCAACTACCCCGCCCTCCGCAACAGCAACGGCAGGCAGCCCGCAATACGCGGCCTCGATAATCGACAGCCCGAAGGACTCTTCGCGCGCCGTGTGGAGGTAGCACTTCGCGGCGCGGTAGTAGGTACCCAGTTCCTCGCCGACAACGAAGCCGGCGAAGTGGACTCGACTTTCCACGCCGAGCTCACGGGCCAGGTCTTCCAGGGCAGGGCGCTCGGGCCCATCGCCAATAATCCGCAGACTTGGCGGCTGCGTGCTCGCTCCCAGTGGGGCGTCCAGCCGCGCCAAGGCGCGGAGTGCGAGATCCACGCGCTTGCGCGGATGAAGGTAGTTCACGGTCACGAGGTCAACGCGATCGGGATCGCCACTGTGGGCATCGAGGACGTCGCGGTCGATGCCGTGAGTAATTGGAACGGCGTCGCGCCCATACACAGCCTTGATCCGCGCCGCAGCGTAAGGGCCCGAGGCAGTGATCGCGCCCGGTATCCGCACCAGGCGCCGGTCGAGGGCACGATAAACAGACAGCGCAGGGCCCAGCAGGAAGCGACCCCGCCCGGCTCGTGCCAGCACGTCGTCGCGATCCTGGTACAGCGCGCGCGGCGGCTCGAAACAGTGATAGACCACGGCGCGCCCTGGACCACTCGCGCGCTTTGCCAGCCGCAGCGCAGGGCCGAACAGAACCGCCGCGTCCGCCGCCGGGTCAAGCCAGTCACTCAATCGCTTTGCCGCGACGTAGTCGAAAGCCGCGTTCAGGTACCGGTTGCCGAACCAGTCGAGCTTGTGGCCCGTGGTAACGACCTCCACTCCCGGGCGAACGAGTTCATCGCAACTCGGATCGAACTGGTGGCACACGATTCGCGGCCGATGCCCCGCGTCGGCCAGCGCCCCCGCCAACTCGAGCGCCAGCCGCTCAGCCCCCGACAGCAGCTTGAAGCGCGGGAAGACGAGATCGACCGCGAGACCCGTGCCGCTCATGCCGTGGTGCCCACGGACTCGTAGACCTGTTCGAAGCGAGCCACCGTATGGACCCAGTCGAGTTTCTCCAACGCGTCGGCACGAGCTCGAGCACCCAGCTGCTTCAGCATCTCGGCGTCGCGCGACAATGAGGTGATATATGTCGCCAGCGCGTCGACGTCGGCCTCCGGGAACAGCAGGCCGTTATCGGCATGACGCACCACATCGGGAATCCCGGCAACGTCGCTGGCTACAACCGCCGCCCCGCTCGACAACGCTTCGAGCAGCGTGTTCGGCAGGCCGTCGACGTTGCCGTCGGGTCCGTGGACTGACGGCACCGCGACCACGTCGCACGCGGCGTAGTAGTTCGGCACATCGACGTTCCGAACCGCGCCGATCCAATGCATCCGCTCGGCCGCGCCCTGACGCGCGGCAAGCTGCCTTAGCTCGCTCTCGAGCGGTCCCGCTCCAGCGACGATAACCTCGACGTCGGTACCATCACCGACGGCCGAGCCCACCGCTTTGGCGAGCACGTCGAAGCCCTTCTTGTAGACTAGGCGGCCGATCGCGAATACCCAGAGCGCGTCCGGCCGCAGACTATGCGCGCGCGCCATTCGGGCTCTGGCAGCGGCGCGCTCTGTCGGCGCCAGCGGCGCAAAACGTTTTGTGTCGACACCGTACGGTATCCGGATCGCCTCGGCACCCTGGCCGAACACGTTGACGCGCCGCGCGAGATCGGCCGAGCAGGCGGTGGTCGCGGTGGCGTGACGGCTCACGTAGCGGCCCATGCGCGCTGCCCACCCATGTTTCTCCGCGAGGAACACGCCACTGCCGTGACACGAGACCACCAGTGGCAGGCCGGTTCGGTGCCAGGCCGCAGCGGCGATCGCGCCATTGGGCAGGAACCAGTGCGCGTGCAGGAGATCGTAGTTGCGCTCGCGATGAAGCCGGCGCACCTGACGCTGCGCCGAGAGCGCGGCAAGCGGCGCCGCCAGGTAGGCGTCGGGACGTAGCCGGCGGTCGCCGGTCAACGCCTGCGCGTACCCCCACGGGTGCCAGGCCGCGACCGGCGAATAGCGGAAACCGATCACCCGCGCGCCAGGGCGATCCTCCTCGAGATTGGGGTGCCACGGCACCAGCACATCGCATTCGTGCCCGCGCGCAACGAGGCCGTCGACGATCGACGCCACGAATGTGGCATTGCTGTCGGCGGCATGGAGCGGGTAGGTCGTGGCGAGGTGCAGAACGCGCATCACGAAACCGTCCTGGCGGGACGACAAGCTGTTGCGGGCATGTGCGGAACGCCTAGCCGCGGCGCTCGAAGCGCATCAGCGCGATCTGTTCCGACACCAACCCGATAAGGAAGACGAGCAGGGCCGACAGACACAGCAGCACCGACGTATTGGTGATGTGCAGCTGCGTGACAATAGTCCAGACACCGTAGCCGGAACCCGCGAGGAGCAGCCCGAGGGCAATCGGTAGGAAGATGCGCAGCGGCGAAAACAACGAAACGATGCGCAGCGCGATCATCACGAAGCGTGTGCCATCGCGCAGGATCCGGATCTTGCTGGTACCCACTCGCTTGCTCACGCTGATCGGTTCGAAGTCGACGCTGTAACCCGCCTTGATCAGCGACAGCGTGCTCGTAATGGGGTACGAAAACCCGTTGGGGTACAACGGAATGAACTCGGCCAGCGGCGCCAGGCGTGCGGCACGAAAACCCGAGGTCACATCGAGGATCGGGCGCCCCGACAGATACGACGCCAGTCGGTTGTAGAACCAGTTGCCCAACCAGCGCGTCCAGCCACCACCGGCACCACCGCTGCGCGCCCCGATGATGAGGTCGTGGTCGTCGAGTCGGCCGAGCAATCGAGCGATCTCGTTGGGATCGTGCTGGCCATCGGCATCGAGCAGGCAGATTTTTTCGCCGCGAGCGGCGCGCAGGCCACTCTTCACGGCCGCGCCATTGCCCTTGTTGTACGGATGGCGGACCACGCGGGCCCCGGAAGCTTCAGCCGCGTCACCGGTCCCGTCGTCGGATCCGTCATCGACCACGATGATTTCCCAGGCGTCGTCGGGCGGCGCTACGGAGCGAATGCGCTCGAGCACCGAGGCGATGACCTGGGCCTCGTTATAGGCCGGAAGAATGATGCTGACGTCAGGCACTGCGGCCCTCCAGGGAGGAAATGACGCCGGGCAGCTCGGCCACCCCTTCTACGGCAAGGGCATGGCTGTCTCGTCGCCGTATCCGGTAGAGCTGCTCTTCCAGAAGCTTCCGATTGGCGGCGAGTAGGTCGGCGATCAGACCTAGGCTCAGTAACTGAAACCCGACAATGGCTAGAATCGCAGCGAGGATAAGAGACTGGATATTCCCGCCCCCCGCGGTGGGGCCAAAATACACCGCCAGGAACCGAATGCCGAGCGCCGTGGCGCCGAGCAGGAAAAGCGCGCCGAAGTAGAAGAAGACCTTCATCGGCTCGTACATCGCGTAGGCGCGCGCCATCGTGCCGCCGGCGTTCTTCAGGTAATGCAATGTGGTCGGCGCCAACCGCGATTTGCGCGGAGTATGCCGGGCGCGGATCGGAACGTCAGCAATGCGCAGTCGTCGACTCCCGGCCTGGATGAGGGTCTCCAGGGTGTAGGTGAAGTCGTTGATCACGTTGATGCGCAGGGCCGCCTCGCGGCTATAGGCCCGAAAGCCGCTCGTGGAATCGGCCACCGTGGTGCCGGAGAGCTGGCGCATGAGGCCCGAGCCCAACCGCTGCAAGAACCGCTTGGCCGCTGAAAAATGGGCCAGGCTACCAGGATCGCGATCACCGACGGCCATATCCGCCTCTCCCGCCAGGATCGGTTTGACTAGATCAGGAATCTGCGTGCCGTCGTACTGATTGTCGCCATCGGTGTTCACGATGATGTCCGCCCCGGAGCGGATCGCAGCATCGAGGCCAGCCTTGAATACGCGGGCGAGCCCCTGCCGGCGCGGGAACCGCAACACGCCATCGGCGCCGTGCGCCAGAGCGACAGCAGTCGTCTCATCGTTCGACCCGTCGTCGAGAACGAGCACCTGGACGGAGTCCACCCCCGCCACCTGTCGCGGAATCGCGGCGAGGGTATCCGGCAGGTGGTCCGCTTCGTTATGACAGGGAATCTGGACGATCAGCTTCATGCCGCCTGGATTCTACCGTTCGAACTGCTGCTCCGCCCTCAACCAGGCCACCTTGTCGACACGAATACCGAGTTCGCGAGGGTCCTTGTGGTCCGGATCGATCGTCTGGGGCACCACGGTGGGCACGCGAATGACGAATCGACCGATACCGTCCGCGGGGCGAATCCAGGAGTCCGGCACCGCGAATTGGACATCGCCCCATCTACCCGGTACGGGCGCCGAGCCGAGCGCAACGCCGTCAAGCCACGCCTCGACCGTCTGCGCCGGCCGTAACTCGTTTTCGGCTACGCGTAACGCGACGGTCGCAACATCCAGTGGAATGTCAAGCAGTAGGAACTCTGATTCCGCCCTCGTCCATCGGAAGTTATGCGCGGCTGCGATCTCCGACTGATGGAGCGTTGCACCGTTGATGAAGGCATCGTCCCATAGCCCGATATCAAACAGTCGGCGCTGTTCGTCGGCCACCGCCTCTGTCAGCTGGCCGCTCGGCAGGGAAGGTCGAAGACGGTACACGCGGGCGCTCACTCTCAGGACATTGACCACCCTCGGCAGCCGGATCGTCCTGATCGCAAAGATCTGACTGTAGGGATAGAACTCTTCGAGCACGTCGCTGCTCCACTCGAAGACGGCTACGGGCTCCGCGTGTAGGCCGGCCAGACCGTTGACCATCCCGGTAGTCACCAGATACACCTCACCGCCAACTCTGGTGCGCTCCTGGGCTAGGCGGAGGATTGCCGCCGGATCGATATCGACGCTCGGGAGCCGATAGACGGTCGGACCGTCCAGACCGATGGCCGCCTCGAATCGGACGAGTCCCCGTTTGTTCCGAGGCTCAAAGAGCACGACATCCTCGGGACGGAAATTCTGAGCCAGTGCCTGCACGGCAACCGCGGACCCAGGCAGCTCCGTGTGGGCCTTGATCCACGTAGCTGCGGTAGCGTGATGCGCGAGCACCGGCGCCAGCAGAACGGCGCCGGTGACCACTGCGGGAACGCGCCACCGAGTGCCCGCCCGGGCGAGCGTCGTGATCGCTACCATGCCGAGCAGATAGCTCGCCGGGAGAACCACGGGAAGGTAGCGCCTGAAGGCCCACATGGGCCGCGGGATGATGTTGCGTTCCCACAAGATCATCGCGCTGATGCTGATCAGCACGAAGGCGACCACAGCGACGCCGGGTATCTGGTCGCGGCGCGCGATCAGAATCGCGGCGCCCAGTGCAGCGAGGAAGACCAGGACCGGCGAAATACCCAGGCCAAGTTCGAAATGGTTGCCCATATTCCATGGGTCAACCAGGTGCTCATCGCGCAGCCAGAGCCACGGTCGCAGCCAGTATCCCGCTGCGGTGAGAACCACGACCGCGCCCGCCAGCGCGAGCCGCAGCGCGTGCCCTCTCGGGCTCTCGCCGTCGAGAAAAATCCGAATCGCTTCCGCGCGGCCGCGCGATGCCCGGTAGGCCACGCCGAGAAACGCTACGCCACCCAGACCGGCAACAAGCGCCACCCCGAGGAACACTGCGGGCGTGAGTCGGTACTGCCGCAAGATGTCGTGGTAGTAAGGCCACAGCCATCCCACCGCATGCCACAGCGAGTGCATGCCGAGCGCCCCGACCGGCGCCCAAAACAGGACGACGTGCTCGGTGCGCAGCCGCGCCGTGACCACGTCGGCGAGCAGCAAGACAGCGAGGGGGAGCAGAACGACCAGCATCTCGGCCTTCGCCAGCGGCAACAGTCCAAACCCCAGCGCCGCGGCCACGCCATAGAACCGCCCTCGCTCCTGGCGATAGCGCAGGAGCGCGAGCCCCCCCAGCACCACCAGCAGTTGCGCGGCCGACTCCGCGGCGCTGAAGCGGGCGAACCAACCGGTAATCACCCCGGCGGCGATCAGCGGCCCTGCCAGCAACCCCAGCCGACCGCACATCGCGGCGCCCAACAGGCTCAGGCCGCACGCCGCAAGCCAGAGCAAAACGCCGCCGCTTGCCAGGGCTGCTGGCGATCCAGCGATCCAGTCCGCCACCGCGACCCAGACCGGATAGATCGGGAGCGCCTGCGGAACAACGCGCCCGGACGAAATGTCCTCGAGATAGAAACCCATGTACCGCGAGTTCCGGTGGGCGCGTTCGGGCCCGACCGAGGGAAAGAAATAGGCCTGGGCATCGCTGTCGAGACGGGTCACGGTCTCGTCGTGCCAGGTGAGAGCGCCCGACCTGGCGAGGTTCTTGCCGGCGTGGAAATAGGTCCCGGGATCACGCGCTTCGAGCTGGACATCGAACGCGGGCAGGAAGAACCAGAACGCCACGACGGTCGTCAGGCAAAGCGCTGCCAGGGCCTCTCGATCAGGGCGACTCCACGCCGGCAAGCCGCGCTTCGGCGCGCCCACTAACATCGCCACGGCGAGAATTGCTGGCGGCACGAGAAAACCCGCCGGCGTGAAGTTGCGGGTCTCTGCCAGCACGACCCCCCACCAGCCCATGAGGGCCCAGCCGAAGCCGAGAACCAGAAAGCCCTCCTCAACCCGACCCAAAGGATCCGACCCGAGAACTCTACGAGCGCCTGCGCCGAGGGCAACGGCGATGATGAATGTCGCAACGGCGAGCGCGAGACCCGACACCGTCATCATGGGCGCCACTTTGCCGGGCCCGCCGCCGCAGGCATGATCCCGCCGATCGCGCTGGTCACCAGGTCGCGTGTCGCAGCGCTCGCGTTGTGCGGCGTGCAGTAGTCGACCATGAGTCCCTGGGCCTGCTGCAGGGCGCGGTCAGCGGTCCTCCGGATTTCGACCGGTGACGCGTCTGCTCTTCGCTGCAGCGCCTCGTGCAAGAGTGCCGCGCTGTGGGCGGGGCTGAACTCTCCGGCGTGGGCGGCCGCCGCCTGCCCGATCCCGGCAGCCAGGTCATCGTCTGCGGCGAGCGCAAGGAGGGTTGCGCGCAGCCCGGCTTCGCGCTCGCGCCCGGGATCGACCACCACCAGCGCGCCGTCGGGGAGCACCTCCCAGGCTGGTGCCCGCATGACCACAGCCACCTGCCCGGCGGCCATCGCACGCAGCACCAGACCTCGATCGTTGAGCGTCGGGTCGCCGGTTGTCGCAACCACGCAGTCGGCGCTGTCGGCTACCGCCGCACGCTGCTCGATGCCGTCCTCGATAACCCACTCGATGTCGTCCTTCACGCCGAGCGCCGCGGCCGGACCCAGCACGCCAGCCTCGAACCACTTGATCAGGTGGTAGCGCACGCGCAGACCCGGGTGTCCATCGAGCACGGCCTTGAGCGCCCGCAATTCCGGCCCGGGCCACGACAGATTGGGCGCGATCACGGCGATGGTCCTGATCTGAGACGGAGGCGCGGCTTCGCGGCGTAGCGCGGGAATATCGGTCGGCAAAGGAACGATCGGAACGTCGGCGCCAATTCCCGCCATCACGTCGGGCGCGGCTGCCAGCAAACTGTTGTCACGACCGAGCATCTCCGGCAGAGGGTCGCGAGTCCGGAACGCGGCCCGCGTCCCCCACCCCGCCGCGATCGTAGTGGCCACCATGGCGCCGGCTGCACTGTGCTCGCGATGAATCTCCGTGTAGCGCTCCCAACGGCCGAAGGGCGCCAGGCCGCCGACGAGCACGTGATGCGTCATCGTGTCGAGGAACCAGACCACCGAGGGGATCCGGCGGGCCATCAGGACCGCGGCCTCGTACGGGCGGAAGTCGCGGCCTACGACGTGCAGCGCAGCAGTGAATGGGCGGTCTGCGTGCCGTTCGGCGATCCGCAGGTAGTGGAAGGCCGGTGCAGGCAAATCGCCGCCACGGAGGCGGGTGGTCTCGGTGAAGATCTCGAGTTCGACCAACTCGCTCAGTGCCGCCACCGCGGACTCGATCTGGTGCCGCTCGATCGCGGTGTCCGGCAAGCTCGGCAATGAAAGCGCTACGCGCACAAGTTAGTCCAGTGTCGAAGTCAGAGCAACGAGGGCCTTGTCCCAGGACACACGCTCGCGTACTCGCTCGAGGCCCTCGCGTCCCATCCGTTCGCACCCAGCGCGGTCGGTAAAGAGGTCGTCGATGCGGGCGGCCAGTTGCGCCGGCTCGGGTTCGACCACAAACCCCGTCACACCATCCTCGACCCACTCGAGAACACCGCCGGCATCAGTGGTTGTCACGACGGGCTTGGCGGCGAAGAAGGCCTCGAGCGTGGTGAACCCGTAGTCCTCGTCGTGCGGCGTCAGAACCATCCCCAGGCAACCCGCCATCAATTCGATGACGTCCTCGTCCGACACAAAGCCGAGAAACTCGACTCGATCCTCAACGCCGATCTTTGCGGCCAGCTCCTGCAGCGCTTCGCCATGCGGACCCCGGCCCGCAACCTTGAGCGTCACCGCCGACTTGGTCTGGGCTAGCGCCTCGATCGTCAGGTCGAGGCGCTTGAGCGGATCCAGGCGTCCGATGAAGAACAGGTAGTCGCCGTGGGCGCCGGTTCGCAGTTGATCGTGCAGTGGTGGAGGCGCGTATAGCGGCGTCGCGTCGATCCCGCAGTACTGCTCCAGTCGCCGCGCTGTGTTGCCACTGTTGGTGAAGAGGGCGCGACACTCCGCCAGCGCTTCGAGATCGAGCTCAACAAGCGCTTCGCGCAGCGCCACGTGTTCCTCCGCCAGACTGAAGTTGCCGAACGCGGTCGGATGCAGGTCGTACACCTCGCGCTGCTGGTGAAAGACCCACGCCACCTTGTTGGGATGCCTGGCGAGATACGACGGATACTTGGTGGCGATCACCAGATCGACCGGGCCGGGCGCTGCGGCCTCGAAGTTGGTCAGTCGCCAGGCCAACGCCTGGTTCATCGAATCGATCTCGCCGGTCCACGTATAGGGCAACGTGGCGAGGTCAACCTCGTGACCCGCACGGCGCAGGGCGGCGACCGTCAGTTCGGCGTGAAGTTCAGCGCCGCCGCGAAGAAACGGAACCTGTGGGGCGGCGACCAGGATTCGGTAGGTCCGGCTCATGGGGCGCGCCGCGTCGCCACCAGCGCGTACTCCTGCGACTGGCAGCAAAGGTCGTCGAGAAGCGAGAAGCGCTCGTTGATGGCCTCGACCACCGTTGCCAGGCGACGGTCGTCTCCTGCCAATCCGGCGTCGACCGCGGTCGGTCGCAACTCCACAGGCACGGGAGCCTGATAGTGCACGTCGATCGTCTCGAAGCCGGCGCGGCCGGCGAAGAAGGAAAGGAGTCCGGCGTGAACGGGTCGCACGTGGGTCGGGTCAAGAACGTAGGCACGGAAGATCGCGTACATGCTCTCGGGATTGATGGTCTCGACCAGGATGCGGCCGCCCGGTTGCAGTTTGGCGACGGCGAGCCGAAACAGGCGCGACCAGTCGGGCGGCGGGAGGTGTTCGATCACCTGTGCCAGGAAGATGCCGCCGAGCGATTCGTCGGGCTGCGCGTCGAGCCAGTCGAACAGATCAGCGTGCACCGCCTCGAATCCCGCCTGCGCGCACGCTTGCACATCGGTCTCGTTGATCTCCACGCCGATCGCATCGATGCCCGCTCCTTGTAGGAGCTTCAGAAACTCACCGCGGCCACAGCCCAGATCGGCGACCGGCCCGGGCGCATCCGCGAAGCGCTCGACGTGGGCCCGCAACCGACGCGTGATCTCGGTTTCATCACCGCGGAAGGCGTTCTGGTGAGCACGATAATCCTGATCTCCCATCCAGCCCCGCAGCTGCTGCCATAGCGGTTTATCGAATGGGGCGTGAACCTCGGCATCTTCTCCGTCGATCGCGGGAACCGTTCCCAGCGCCTCCAGAGCCTGGGCGAGCGCTGTGCGCGTCTCGAGCAACTCCGCCTTCTCCGGGAGGTCCCCGATCCGATTCAGTCGTTCGGCGAGGCTCTCTACCGCCGCGTCCTTCTCGTCGAACCGGGCGTCCATGGCCTGTGCGCGCCGAACAAAGCGAACATCGAAGTCTGCAAGTGCTCCCGCCATCTCCTGCCAGGACTCGGTAATCCGCGCCCGAACTGCCCAGAGTTCCTCCTCCAACGCGTCGAACAGAACCACCTGGCGCTGGCGCAACATCTCATCGTACTCGCCCAGTGCGTTATCGAGCCGGACCTCGATCTCGCGCGGCCGCGCAACGCGTTCGCAGAGCGCGCTATAGACCGCGGCGAGTCGTGCCTCGAGCAGAACCCCTTGTGCGTTCAGATGTCGCACGACCTCAGCATTGAACTTCTCCTGACGGGCCAGGTACGGATCCAGGAAAGGCTGGACGAGCGGGCGCGCAAGCCGCCGGATCAGCGTGAGAACCGGCCCCACCACCGGGACGTCCGACCGCACCTCGATCGGCGCCGTGATCACAGCCAGTGCGTTCGCCGCGACTAGGTGTTCCGTCGACGACACCTGCGGTTCGCCGGGAAGCGGCGGCAGTTCGTACTCCTCAAGCTGCGGCGCGCCGATTTCGGGCTGGCCGGCGGCGAGGCGAGGCGGTGCCTGCTCCGTCAGCTCCGCGCGGATGCGCTCGCGCAGGTCTGTCAGTCGCTGGGCGATCTCGTTAGTGTCCATTGCCAACTCACTTCAGTGCGGCGGACTCGTGCGGTCAGCGGCCCACCGAAGTGTAGTGGAAGTCCTGATCCCGCATGCGGGTCGGGCTGCACACATTCCGCAAGTCCACGACCACGGGCTTGGTCATGAGTTCCCGCAACTTGTCGAGGTCGAGGTTGCGGAACTGGTTCCACTCGGTCGCGATAACCAGAACATCGGCATCAATCGCGGTCGCGTACGTGTCCGCGGCATAGTCGATCCGATCACCCAGATAGCGGCGAGCGGTTTCCATCGCAGCGGGGTCGAAGGCACTCACCGTCGCACCGGCCGCGAGTAGCAATTCGATGATCTCGATTGAAGGGCTGTTGCGAACGTCGTCAGTGTTGGGCTTGAACGCGAGGCCCAGCACACCGATCCGCTTGCCCTCGAGCCCATCGGCCGCGGTGCGAATCTTGTCGGCCATGATCTGCCGCTGGCGCGCGTTCGCGTCGAGCGCAGCCTGCCCGACGAGAAATTCGTAGCCGTGCTGCGCCCCCGTCGACACCAGCGAAGCCACGTCTTTGGGAAAGCACGAACCGCCAAATCCAGGGCCCGGGTGGAGAAACTTCGGCGAGATGCGCCCGTCGAGCCCCATCGATTTCGAGACCACGTGAACGTCCGCACCTACGTGCTCGCAGATGTTTGCGACCTCGTTGATAAACGTGATCTTGACGGCGAGAAAGGCGTTGGATGCATACTTGATCATCTCGGCGCTGGCGATCGACGTGATGATGAAAGGCGTCTCGATCAGATACAGCGGCCGGTAGAGAGCCCGCATGACCTCGACCGCGCGATCCGAATCAGCGCCAATCACGATCCGGTCGGGGCGCATGAAGTCGTTGACCGCCGACCCCTCGCGCAGGAACTCGGGATTGCTCACAACATCGAACTCGGCGTCCGGGCCGGCCGTCTCGAGCAGAATCTCGCGAATTCTTGCGCCGGTCTGCGGCGGCACGGTGCTCTTGGTCGCGATCACCTTGTAGCCGTTCAGGTTCTTCCCGATCTCACGCGCGACCGTGTCGATATAGGACAGATCGGTACCGCCATCGTCGCGGGCCGGCGTGCCCACCGCAATGAACACGGCGTCCGCGCTGCGAATCGCCTCGCCGACTGCGGTCGAGAAGGCGAGACGCCCGGCCTCGACGTTCTGGGCAATCTTCTCGGCCAACCCGGGTTCGTAGAACGGCACCTCGCCGCCTTCGAGCATGGCGATCTTGTCGGCGTCGATATCGGCGCAGGTAACATCGAGGCCGAAATCAGCGAAGCAGGTACCGGTTACCAGGCCTACGTAGCCGGTGCCGATCATCGTGACCTTCATTGCATTCCCCGCGCGAGTAGGTGTGCGGTCTCGCGGTCTAAAAAGGCGTTACGAGGTAGCCGTGAGACGGCCATCGATAGGCTTGGACCGCTCGTTCGCGTGGCGACGCCGCAGTCCGACATTCGGCGTCAAGGATAACGCAATCAAAGCCCGCCTACGTGACAGCGGGACGACCGAGTGCCCGCTCCACAGCGCGCTCATAGCCGGCCGCCAACGCTGAAGGCGTGACGTTTGCGGCGCCGAACTGACCCGCCGTCTCGGCGGCGCGTACGCGCAGTTCCGTATCTTCCAGCCACGCTCGCACGACACCGCGTAACGCCGCGCGCTCCTCGTCGCAGCACCCGGTTGGGACGCGCAGAACGGCGGGCTCCGGAATATCGCGCTGGTGCACGAGATCGTGGATCACCGCAGGCGTCCCGACGCTGAGTAGCTGCGCCAACGGGCCCGATGCCGCCCGTGCTGTCGGGTAGCGAAGGTTGACGCCAAGGTCGACAGCTCGCAGAAGTGCCCCGTAGTCGGCGTCGGTGACATGGCCGGTCGCTGTGACGCGGTTCGCCAGCACCCCGTCGCTCGCCGCCCGCTCGACGGCGGCCTCGATCGCCGGGTCCAGCGACCCGACGAGGACCACGCGGAAGTCGTGTTCCGGCGCCAGGTCGGCAAGCGCCGCAAGAACGAGATCGACTCGATGCTCCGGGCCCAGATGGCCAAACGTCCCCAGCAGGGGCGTCTGCTCGCTCGCCCCCAGCTTCGCACGCCACTCCGCAATCCCCGTCGCGTCCGCATCGGGCACCGGCAACCACAACGGCACGCTGCCGATATCGGCATCGGGAACCTCCGCGCGCAGCCAGCTCGCGAGCATCTCCCCGTGGACCACGGTGTGCCGGCTCGCCCGCACCAGATCGCCTGACAACGGGAAGTTCCAGTAGATCGAAGGTCCGCCAAGTCCCGCTGCCACCACCTCGGCCACCGCCGCGGCGTTCGCTGTGCCAGTGAGCGCCTCCCGGTACCCCGAGAGGTCC
>Ga0302135_10001164_pt1 | contig 15785 bp, 12 predicted proteins | sample CBN3_surface_MG_FD_203119 | JGI IMG/M metagenome (GOLD analysis project Ga0302135, IMG submission 203119) | Marine microbial communities from Western Arctic Ocean, Canada - CBN3_32.1 | ecosystem: Environmental > Aquatic > Marine > Oceanic | place: Canada: Western Arctic Ocean | collected...
GAAAATAAAGTCAATGCTAAGGCAATTTTGTCGGGATCATTTGATCCACTGCATTCTGGTCACATATCATTACTAGAAGCTTCAAAGAGTTATTTGGATATGGAAGTGATCTTTGAATTATCGATGTCTAACGTAGATAAAGCAGACCTTACTATTGAAAAAACTAATATTAGAATTAATCAAGCGTTTGGGAAATGGCCCATAATTGTGACTCGCTCTGACACATTCATTAAAAAAGCCAAACTTTTTCCTGGTTGTGTGTTTGTGGTTGGATTTGATACCGCATTGAGAGTTATTGACTTTCAATACTACGAAAATAACATCGATAATATGATTAATCAGCTTGAGGAAATAAAAGAATTGGGATGCCGCTTTTTAGTTGCCTCCAGGTGTATTAATGGAATCCTATTAACTGAAAAAGATTTAGAGGTGCCGGAAGCATTTAAGGAAATGTTTTTTGAGTTACCTGTTGATTTGTTCAGAGAAGATATTTCTTCGACAGGAATACGTACAAATTCTCTAGGTAAGGAGCTTTAATTTGGAGAACATAAGAGATTTTTTGGCTTTGTTAGATGAACGTGGAGACCTTGCGACGGTGGATGCAGAAGTAAGCGCAGAACTAGAGATAACAGAAATTACTCAGCGTACAATACGCTCTAACGGACCTGCTTTATTGTTTAAAAACGTATCTGGCTCAGAGATTCCGGTTGTAATTAATATGTTTGGCAGTCACCAAAGGATGGCTTGGGCACTCGGGGTAGACGATGTTCAGGAAATAGCTGACAGAGTTACGAAGATTTTAAAAATTCCTCAAAATCCTCCGAATGGAATAATGGACAAATTGACTACACTGGGTGATTTGATTGGAATTGCGAAAAGTCAACCAAAGTTAGTTACTTCTGCTCCATGCCAAGAAATAATTTCGACTCATAAAGACGTCGATCTTAATCAATTGCCGATATTAAAATGTTGGCCGCATGATGCTGGGAAATTTATAACTTTGCCTTTAGTAATAAGTAAGGATCCTACAAGTGGCAGACGTAACGTCGGTACTTATCGAATGCAAGTTTATGATCAAACAACTGTTGGGATGCACTGGCAAACACACAAAGTAGGTGCGAAACACTTTCGAGAAGGAGAAAGAAGAAAGGATGACCGTCTTGAAGTTGCTGTTGCATTGGGAGGAGACCCTGTAACGATATGGACAGGCTCTATGCCCTTACCTCCCGATATGGATGAATTTGCAGTTGCGGGCGTGATTAGGCAAAAACCAGTGCGTTTGGTTAAGTGTAAAACAGTGGATTTAGAGGTTCCAGCCGAGGCTGAGATAATAATTGAAGGATACGTAGTTCCAGGTGAATATCAAACAGAAGGACCTTTTGGAGATCATACAGGATTTTATTCATCGGCTGATCAGTATCCAGTGATGCATGTAACTGCTATTACAAGGCGTGCTGATGCTATATATCCTGCAACTGTTGTTGGACGACCCCCAATGGAAGATTTTTATATGGGTAAAGCTACTGAAAGAATTATGTTACCCGCGTTAAAGATGATAATTCCGGAAATTATTGACATGAATATGCCAGCTGAAGGGATCTTCCATAATTTATTGATTGTATCAATTCGGAAAGAGTATCCTGGCCACGCCAGGAAAGTTATGCATGCTTTGTGGGGCGTTGGATTATTGATGTTAACGAAAATAATAATAGTAGTAGATCATGATGTAGACGTTCAAAACACATCGGAGGTTGCTTGGAAAGTATCTGGTAATTTGAACCCAGAGACCGACGTGGTTTTTACTGAAGGTCCATTAGATGATTTGGATTATTCAAGCAAGTTACTAAAATATGGTAGCAAAATCGGGATAGATGCCACATCAAAATCTCAGTCAGATGGATTTCTACGGGAATGGCCAGAAGAAATTATGATGACTAAAGAAATAGTTGACCGAGTTAATCAACGCTGGGAGGAGTTCAATCTATGAGCTTTGGTAATATTGAAATAATATGTGATCAAGCTCTGTTTCGATTAAAAGAGGTTCCGGCAGCAATTAAATTTGAGGAAAGCATTTTTGCTTTACCATTTGCTTATACAGGTATGATTTTAGCCTCTAACGAATGGCCTGACTGGATGGTTTTTTTATGGATAACTTTAGCTATGGTCGGTGGAAGGACACTAGGAATGGCGGCTAATCGCTTGATTGATCGTAAAATCGATTCGTCTAATCCAAGATCAGCTACCAGGCACTTACCTAAAGGCACTTTAAAACAAATAGATATGATAGTTTTGATTGCGCTTGGATTTGCACTTTTAATGGGATCAGCTTCACAATTAAACCAACTCTCTTTAATACTTGCTCCGGTTGCTGCAATATATTTAATTTGTCAACCATATTTCAAGAGATTTACGTGGATGGCCAATCCATTGTTAGGATGGGCATTAGCTATTGCACCTTCTGCAGCGTGGATTGGAGTTACTGGTAAATTAACTTGGGAGCCTGCACTTTTGTCCTTGGCCGTTGCGATGTGGGCTGGTAGTTTCGATATTATTTACCATGCTCAGGATTTGGATTTTCATCTAAAAGAAAAACTTCATTCAGTCGTGGCATCAATAGGGGTGAGTAAGGCATTTCATGTTGCTAAATTGATGGATGGCATAGCCATAGTATGCTTGTTAATATTAGGATTGTTTATGTCTTTGGACTGGCCATATTTTGTTGGAGCAATATTGGCAGGACTCATACTAATTTTTAAATACAGGGTAGTGTCTCCATCCGATGTTTCTAAAATAGGAATGACTTTTTATAGAATAAATGCATATGTATCTTTGATAGTTTTTATTGGAACGTTGATTGCAGTGTTAATTTAGATGAATAACATAAAGGAAAATACCCCCGTAATTGTTGGCATTACTGGAGCAAGTGGGATTGAACTCGCTGTGGCTACGGTGGATTTAATATTGTCTTTAAATTTTAACGTGGTGCTAACAATTTCTTCTGCAGGTCGTATGGTCTGGAAAGAGGAGATCGATGAGTCTTATGGGGAAACCATAGAGCGATGGGTGGAATCTGGCAGGTTCACTACTAATCAAATAGGTGATTTAAGTGCGCAAATTGCCTCTGGAACATACCCGACGCTTGGTATGGCGGTAGTTCCTTGTAGCATGGCTACTGTCGCTGCTATATCTAATGGTCTTTCCGATAATTTACTAAGAAGGGCAGCCGATGTCACACTTAAAGAAAAAAGACCTTTAGTAATTGTTCCTAGGGAAACTCCACTTAATGCGATACATTTAAAAAACATGACTGATTTAGCGATCGCAGGAGGAATAATTCTCCCACCCCAACCAGCTTTTTATCTGCGACAAAAAACCACAGCCGAAGTAGTTGATTACATAGCTAATCGAACGGTTAACGCTTTAGGGTTAATTGACCAACTTCCATCTAGAATGCGCTATCGTAATGACCCTAGAAATGAATATTAGATTTAAATTAATAAGTCAAACTGGAGACAATAAATGAAATTTGGAGTAACAGTAACTAACGCAATAAATCCTAATGTAACCGCTGCTGGGCAAGCAGATTACGTAAATAAAGCAACTCTAGCTGTGGAACAGTGTGGCTTAGATTCCGTTTGGGTTGCAGACAGAACAGTTTACCCAGTTGATATTATGGACCTACATCCAGAAATGTTCTCACCGCATCACTCAAAACCAGATTCTCAAAACCTATTAGAATCTGTTACAACTTTAAGCTATGCAGCAGCATTAACTAAAAGAGTTCTTGTTGGTTTCAGTGTTTTGTGTTTACCATTTAGACACGCATTATTGAATAGCAAAATGATAAATACAATTGATGTTTTATCGAATGGAAGAGTTCAGCTAGGGGTGGGGACTGGATGGATGCCAGAAGAGTTTGAAGCAATGAATGTGGATTATAAATTGCGAGGCCAACTTACAGATGAGCATTTACAATTATATAAAGCGGTATGTGCTGAGCCTAACCCAGAATTTCAAGGTGAACATACATCAATCACAGGTACAACATTTTTCCCTGGGCCGATTCAAAAACCGCATCCCCCAATATGGATTGGAGGAATTACTGATGCGGCGCTAAAGCGCGTGGCAAATTATGGCGATTATTGGAATGCATTCAAAGTCACACCACAGGATGTGGTCGAGCGTTTAAATAAATTAGGTGAGATATGTAGCCTAATAGATCGAGACCCTTCAACTATAAAAGCTTCAACCACTATAAATATGGATTTAACTGATAGACAATATGAAAATGGGGATAGAGTAATAATGACTGGTACAAATCAAGAGGTTTTAGGCGACATAAAAAGATATGAAGATGCAGGGTTAGATTACATGATTGTATCTGTTACTGCCTCTAATACTGAGGATACGATTAACTACATTTATGAATTCGCAGATAGAATCGCTGCACTAGTATAATAATGCCTGAACTTACGAAACTCACTTATCACTTAGATAAATATTTAAGACAACTGATTATTGATATACCTCAACTTGATTCGTCTGGTTTTGGGAGGAACACAATAGGTGCGGTTCCCGGTAGACAAGAAACGGAAGATGTTGAGATTGGATTAGACAAATATTCGGAAGATCTTCTAGAGACTTTTGTAAAAAAATCACAGTGTAACGTTCAGATATATTCTGAACATTCAAACCGTACGGTAGGCAACGTGGGTCAAAGCGATTATTTGATTACTTGTGACCCTTTCGATGGCTCTGGACATTATATGCGTGGAATTCCTGCGGAGTGGTGGGCAGTAATTACTGTATGGGATCCTATTTCAATGAAACCTGTCTGGGCTGGAGCATCTGATATCAACAGAAAAGAGTTGTATTTTGCTGACAGTAATGGGGTTAAAATCGATCTATTAGATGGTAACGAACCAAGATCTGTCGCTGCTTCTAAACAAACTAAAATTTCTGACAATTCTATTATTGCAGCATATTTAATGAGCCCAGAATATATACGACACTGGACTTTTAAATCATCAAGATTCCTTCAGTCTATGGAAGAGAATTATCCTCAAGTTCGTATTTGGACGGATGGGGGTGCATGCAGTTATCCATGGTTAGCTAGAGGCATTACTAACGCCTATATGATGTTCAATGAACCGCGAAGTGAAATAGATCCTGGATTAGGTTTTGCATGGGCGTCTGGAGTAAAGGTTTACGCTGTGTCTGATTCAGGAGAATTAAACGAATATGTTTTCGATCCTCAAAAATCCTCTGGTAGAGTTCCATGGTTAATTGCTGCTTGTAATAAGAAATTTGCTGTTGATTTAGTCCATTTAACTTTAAATGGGTAACAAATCATAATTCATAAACATATCTCATTGACTGAGAGGTTTTATGGACATATAATTGTCGGTCTGAAAAAGATAGTTAGGCAAGTTTACTCAAGCCTGTTGGACTAAGTTTTTCAGCAAGACGGTTGAGATAGCTCGAGCGTCTTTATTTATGCACTTTAACAACTTAATCCTGTCTGTAATAAATTAACTAAAATTTATTACACCTCAATAAATTAAACATACATCGAATGTTATCTCATGTTTAATTTATTAAAAATTGTAAGTTAGAAAGAATTTAATGCTCTAAATGTCGTTTGAGCATTAAAAATTAATACATGGACCCCAATGTGGGTCAAGTTATTAAGAGTCCATGGTGAATGCCTTGGGGTCAAGGACTGAAGAAGGGCGTGGCAAGACTGCGAAAAGCCTCGGTCAGCCGTCTAGTGGGCTTAGCCGGGGATTCCCGAATTGGGAAACCAGTTCAGGGTCATACCTGAACATTCTGATTTTTATCAGAAAGGTAAGTGGGCGAACTGAAACATCTAAGTAGCCCGAGGAAAAAAAATCAACCGAGATTCCCCTAGTAGTGGTGAACGAACGGGGAATAGCCTAAACCAAGCAGGCTTAGTGGTCTGAGGACCTATGTCTGATTGGTGTTGTAACATCTACCTGCTTCAACCTCAGAAAGAAGCAAAAAGTTACAAAACCGTCTTCTAGACGAAAGAGTCTGGAAAGAACTGCCAAAGAGGGTGATAGCCCCGTAGTTGAAAGGAGACGGACTTTTGGTAGATTGTTGAGTACCACGGGACACGTGAAATCTTGTGGGAATCTGGGGGGACCACCCTCCAAGGCTAAATATCCTTGACCACCGATAGTGAACCAGTACCGTGAGGGAAAGGTGAAAAGAACCCCGGGAGGGGAGTGAAATAGACCTGAAACCGTGGACTTACAAGCCGTAGGAGGCCTTTACGGAGGCTAACTGCGTGCCTATTGAAGAATGAGCCGGCGAGTTAATCTAGTTAGCTTGGTTAAGGAACAGAAATTCTGGAGCCGCAGCGAAAGCGAGTCCTAATAGGGCGTTAGTTAAGCGGCAAGGAATCCATTATCTGAGATCTCATTTTTGTTGTTGATTCTCTTCGGAGAAGATTTAACTGAAATTAGAATGATGATAGTGACTGAATTGCCAATATGCTTAACGTGTTGTCTGGATTAGACCCGAAACCGAGTGAGCTACCCATGGCCAGGTTGAAACCCCGATAATATCGAGGTGAAGGACCGAACCCGTGTCTGGTGCAAAAGGCTGGGATGAGCTGTGGGTAGAGGTGAAATGCCAAACGAACTCGGAGATAGCTGGTTCTCCCCGAAATGTATTTAGGTACAGCCTTCAGATAATTACTGGGAGGTAGGGCACTGCTTGAGCTAGGGGCTGTAAAGTTACCGAACTCATGCAAACCACGAATGCTCAGTAATGGTTCTGGGGAGTGAGACAGTGGGGGATAAGCTCCATTGTCGAGAGGGAAACAGCCCAGATCGCAGGCTAAGGTCCCCAAGTATGTGCTAAGTGTGAAAGGAAGTGGAAATACTAAAACAGCTAGTAGGTTGGCTTAGAAGCAGCCATCCTTTAAAGAGTGCGTAACAGCTCACTAGTCGAGGATTTTCGCGCCGAAAATGTAACGGGGCTAAAGCACATCACCGAAGCCGCGGGACTTCCGTTTTAACGGAAGTCGGTAGGGGAGCGTTGCTATCGCATTGAAGTCAGACTGTGAGGTCTGGTGGAGTGATGGGAAGTGAGAATGCCGGCATGAGTAGCGACAATCCTGGTGAGAATCCAGGACACCGAAAGCACAAGGTTTCCTACGCAACGCTGATCGACGTAGGGTAAGTCGGGCCTAAGCTGTAGCGCAATAGCGAAAGCGATGGACAACTGGTCAAAATTCCAGTACCACCGTTATTTCATTTTAAGGTAAAGGGGGGACACGGACAGGTAGGCGGAGCGTGCCCATCGGACATGGCGCGTTTTCTGTACTAGGCCAAGCTAAAATAGGCAAATCCGTTTTAGCGTTATGAGCTGAGAGCAGAGAAAACTTCAGGGCTTATGCCCAGGGGAATTTCGTTGATCCTATGCCGTCAAGAAAAGCCTCGTTACTAGAAGTAATGGTGCCCGTACCGCAAACCGACACAGGTGTGCAGGGGTAAATGTCCCCAGGTGAACGAGATAACCCACGTTAAGGAATTCGACAACTTGACCCCGTAACTTCGGAATAAGGGGTGCCCGTTTGGTGAAATCTGCTTGCCAGATAAGCCTACGCGGGCCTCAGTTAACAGGCTCAAGCGACTGTTTATCAAAAACATAGGTCTCTGCTAAGCTGAAAGGCGATGTATAGGGGCTGACACCTGCCCAGTGCCGGAAGGTTAAAGGGATCGGTTATTTTGGTTTCGACCAAAAGAAGCTGAGAACTGAAGCCCCGGTGAACGGCGGCCGTAACTATAACGGTCCTAAGGTAGCGAAATCCCTTGTCGGGTAAGTTCCGACCCGCACGAATGGTGTAACGACTTGAGCGTTGTCTCAACGTGGGACTCGGTGAAATTGCATGGCCGGTAAAGATGCCGGCTACCCGTGACAGGACAAAAAGACCCCGTGGAGCTTTACTGTAGTTTGGCAGTGGTTCGGGGTTGCGGATGTGTAGGATAGGCGGGAGACTTTGAAACTTCAGCGTCAGCTGAGGTGGAGTCGCCCTTGAAATACCGCCCTTCTGTGATCGTGATCCTAACCCCATTAAAATTGGGGGACCCTGCCTGATGGGCAGTTTGACTGGGGCGGTCGCCTCCTAAAGAGTAACGGAGGCGCACAAAGGTTCGCTCAAGGTGGATGGAAATCACCTTTAAGAGTGTATTGGCATAAGCGAGCTTGACTGTGAGACCTACAAGTCGAGCAGAGACGAAAGTCGGTCAAAGTGATCCCACGTTTCCGAGTGGAAGGGACGTGGCTTAACGGATAAAAGCTACCCCGGGGATAACAGGCTAATCTCGCCCAAGAGTTCACATCGACGGCGAGGTTTGGCACCTCGATGTCGGCTCGTCGCATCCTGGGGCTGAAGAAGGTCCCAAGGGTCCGTCTGTTCGCCGGTAAAAGCGGCACGCGAGCTGGGTTCAGAACGTCGTGAGACAGTTCGGTCTCTATCCGTCATGGGCGCAGGAGATTTGAGGAGAGCTTTCCCTAGTACGAGAGGACCGGGAAGGACAGACCTCTGGTGTACCGGTTGTTCCGCCAGGAGCATCGCCGGGTAGCTATGTCTGGATGAGATAAGCGCTGAAAGCATCTAAGCACGAAGCCAACTTCAAGATTAGATCTCCCATCCATTTATTTGGAGTAAGGCCTCCGGTAGACTACCGGGTTGATAGGCCGCAGGTGTAAGGCCGGTGACGGCTTAAGCTGAGCGGTACTAATTGGCCGAGGACTTGACCCATATTAGGGTCCATGTATTTAATGACTGCAAGAGTATGACAGGATTAGTTGTATAACGTCGCGGGGTGGAGCAGCGGCAGCTCGTTGGGCTCATAACCCAAAGGTCGCAGGTTCGAGTCCTGCCCCCGCAACCAGCCCAATTTTCTTAATTACTGAACTTCTCTTTGGGATAATCAATCTAATGAAATATTGGTTTGTATTTTTGACCGTAGTTTTCATGGCCTGTAGTGCAGGAGAACAAAATTACCTTTCTGAGCGTTCCACTAATATAGATGTTATTGACGCGATAGACGAGGTAGTGGTTGAATCAGAATTAGATGAGAGTGTGACAGAAGGCATCATAGAAGATCAGAACATTGACCCTGAAGATTCAATTAATATAGATGTTATAGACGCGATAGACGAGGTAGTGGTTGAATCAGAATTAGATGAGAGTGTGACAGAAGGCATCATAGAAGATCAGAACATTGACCCTGAAGATTCAATTAAGAATAATCAATCTTCTAAAAAATCCAATGGCATAGATGAGGAACAACAAGGTGTTCAGAGTCCACAATCATTACCAGATATAAGTTATTTTGCTACAAATAAAAGCGACAGGTTTTTTGTTGACTTTGAAGATATTATCGCGGGTCATCCATTTGTAGGTGCTCGCAGTCCGCGGCCGCACAATGATGCGCAGGTATATTTTTCAAGCAGCGATTCCAGATGGAGAAATGCTCAAGTCCCTAGCGATTTTCCTGCTATTTATGCAGTTGCAGATGGTTACATAAATATGCCTGAATCATGGTTTAATAATGTAGTAGACCATTCAGATTCCACACCTCCTTGGTGGCATGTTGCATATGTATTTACTTTGAGTGTCGCTACACATAACGGCAAGTCCATAGAGTTTATGTACCAGATGGAGCCATATATGATCCCTGAGCTTGCTGGGAAGCCAAAAGACTTTTATAAACAATTTGTAGTTGTTGATCATGGTCAATTTGTCAAAAAAGGAGATATCTTGGGCTACATGTATGTTCCATCATTTGATGAAATGGTCGGCAGTAAAAGTGGTTCTCCGCACATAGCATTTTCTTTCATTAAACAGCCTCATACTGTATATGCTCCAGCTATTTTTACAGAGGATGTGGTCAGGAAGTTTGGAAATATTTATCGTAACCCCATAGAAGGTTGGGAAAGTAAGAGTTTTGGAAACGATTGGATCCGAGGACGGGGATTGCCTGATGCCATGGGTTGGATGATCAGCGGCGAAGAAAACCCCTTTAATGATAATGAAGTTGACGTTTTTTTATATGACGGAATTAGAGATCAACAATTAGATTCTGCGGCAATGGTATACCCTGCAGATTTAGGATTTGAAACAGATAAGATTCTATACAGCGAATTTGGATGGGGGGATGCCATTTTGGATAACATCAATATTGAAGAAGATTGGCAATTGGTGGTTGCTGGTATAGGTGGTCCAATGACCTTTTCAATTCAGATTTTTGAAAATGATAGTGTTAGAGAAAGCCAGGTGTTTGAATTGAGGCAGGGCTCAAACTTTAGTTTGAACCATGCTTACAATTTTTTGGGAGATACGTCTGAATTCTCTATATCCATATCTGATCCAGAAGGCTGGGGTTGGAGTATTGCATTTGCAAACATGGAGGCCAACTTCGTTGTTCCAGGAACTACCAGAGATGTAAGCCCATTATGCCCACCAGATTGCCCTCCGAGTCCTAACCCCTACAAACTGAAAAGCAAGTGATGTCCACAATTAGTTCAGTTCAATTGTATTAGCAGCAGCTTATTTAGCTGAACTAGCACACTGGTCGGACCTATAATTTTTGTTAAGCTACTGTTTTTATATATACTATTATTCAATGAAGACTATCAAAGAAACCTCTAGCCTCATAAAGGCAGGAAAACTTTCTCCTGTAGAAGCAACACGAGAACTGCTCAGACGTATAGATATCTATGACATTGAGTTAAATAGTTTTGTCACAGTATGCGGTGATTATGCTTTGGAAAGGGCTGCTGAATGTGAAAAGGAAATTCAATCCGGGAACTACATCGGTCCACTTCATGGAATTCCGATCGCAGTAAAAGATATATGTGAAACAAAGGGAATTAGAACTTCAGTTGGATCAAAAGTTTTGCAAGATTGGGTGCCTACACGCGATGCAGAAATCGTAAAGAAACTGAAACGGTCTGGAGCGATTCTTTTAGGTAAATTAAACATGACTGAATTTGCTATGGGGCTCTACCATCCGGAGTTGCATCGCCCAAAAAACCCTTGGGGCAAGGATGTCTGGGTAGGAGCATCATCTTCGGGGTCAGGTGTCGCTGTATCAGCAGGGCTGTGCATGGGTGCGATAGGCACAGATACTGGTGGATCTATCCGATATCCATCCGCTACATGTTCACTTGTTGGTATCAAACCAACTTATGAACTTGTATCACGAGATGGCGTATTCCCGCTATCTCAGCGACTCGACCATGTTGGCCCTATATGTAGATCAGTCGATGATGCAGAGATATTTTTGAATTCTTTAATAGACACAGATATACCCAAAGTTAACACCCCATTAAATAACATAAGAATTGGCGTGGATCAGGAATACATTAAGAATGGAGTAAACCCGGAAGTTAGCGATTTAGTTTTCCAAGCTATTAATGTGTTTGAAGAATTAGGAGCTAAATTAATTGAAGTTAAAGTTCCCACCTTAGTGGGAGGCGATGATACATGGGTGACAGTTACATTAGTAGATGCTTTAAAAGATCACGAAGAATTTTTCCCGAGAAACAGATCTCTATATGGGCCTTTTGGTGATCAGTTAGAAGGTGCTGCAGATATAGACCCAGCTGTTTTTGAGCAGTGTATAACCTATGGAGATAATTTCCGTCAGGACTTCAATAAATTATTTGACGACGTTGATGTCATTATGTGTCCAACAATGGTGACTATACCTCCAGCCCTTAAGGCAAGAAATTCTATGAGGGGAGGCGATGATGTAATGTCAGATTGGACCATTTCTGATGCAGACTGGGGTGAATATTCTGATCGGATTGGTAAATTTACCGCCCCATTTAACTTCTCAGGCAACCCTACTATATCGCTTCCTTGTGGATTTTCATCGACTAAACTTCCGGTAAGTTTGCAAATAATTGGCAAACAATTACATGAGAGCACAATAATTGCCTTAGGCAAACAATACCAATCGGCAACTGATTGGCATACTATAAACCCGTCAGGATTTGGATTTTAAATGAAATTAAACTTAGTTGGTAACACAAAACTAAAGATATCTGAATTAGGAGTAGGCACTGCGCCTCATGGAGGATTATATTCGGTCGTAACCCAAGACATGGCAACCGAGTCAATAAAAGCTGCTATCAATTCTGGCTGTAATTATATTGATACAGCACCGCTATATGGGTTTGGTCAGGCTGAAATATATCTTAAAGAGACGTTACAGGATATTCCTCGAGACAACTATGTAATCTCTACTAAGGTTGGTAGGGGCTTAAGAAAGTTGTCACAAGACGACAGTGATTCCAGATCAGAGTTTCCTGGATTCTTTCTGAATGCCGCTCCTTATGATACCTATTGGGATTTTAGTTATGATGGCGTCAGAAAATCTTTTGAAGGTAGCCTACAAAGGATGGGATTAGACAAAGTAAACATTTTGTATATTCACATGTTGCCTGAACATTATGATGAAGTTTTGAATAGTGCTTATCCGGCAGTACAACAGTTAAAAAGTGAAGGTCTAGTTGATGCAATTGGGATTGGAATTGATTTTGTCAAACCTTTGGTAGATTTTCTAAAAACTGAAGCGGAATTTGACATATTCATGTTGGCTGGTAGATATACTTTACTTGATAACACTGCTTTGAATGAGCTTATGCCTTTATGTAAAGCACGTAATGTAAGCCTGTCTCTCGCTGGTCCGTATAACAGTGGCATATTAGCCGCAGGACTGAAAGACGAATTAACTAAGGAATCTAAGTTCTTTTATGAAAATGTGTCCCTGGAAGTTCTCAAACATGCGCAATCAATCAAATCAGTTTGTGATAATTATCAAGTGCCACTTAAGGCCGTAGCTCTACAGTTTGGAACTGCTTCAGATGTGGTAGCCGCAACGGTTCCAGGTGCCAGAAAAGCTACAGAAGCTTTAGATAATGCACAAATGATTGATTTAAAAATCCCTAATCAACTCTGGGGTGAACTTAAATCAAAAAATTTAATTCCTGTAAATTGCCAAACACCTTAAACATAAAATAAGCTCTATTTTTAAATCCGATTATAATCACGTTTATGCTATACTTCAAATTGTCATACGTCTGGTATTAGACTGGTAAATAACAAATCTGAGGCATTAAATTAAAACAATGATTGAGTTAATTCAAAATGGCAATGTGACATCTCCTTTAGGTTTTTTGGCTGGGGGCACATATGCTGGATTAAAAGCTCCGGGTGATGAAGTGCTCGACTTGGGAATTCTTATTTCAGAGAGCCAAGCCTCTATTGCTGCAACATTTACAACGAATAATGTGCCATCTCCATCAGTAGTCTTAAGCAAAGAAAGAGCAGTGAGCGATACTGTTATCGGTGTTATTGCAAACAGTGGTAGTGCTAATTGTTGTGTAGGTTCACAAGGTTATGAAGATGCCAAAGAAATGTCTGCATTAGCTGGTGGCCATTTGAGTGTTAATCCGGAAGACATGTTGGTGTGCAGTACAGGTGTAATTGGGGTGGAGTTGCCGATGGCTCTTATTAGGCAGAATATAGGTAATATAAAGGCCACTTCAGATGGAGGCCATGACTTTGCTAAAGCAATTATGACAACTGATACACGGAGTAAAGAATTAGCGATTTCTTTCGATGTGGGTGGTAAAAAAGTAACTATCGGTGGAGCTGCAAAGGGCGCAGGCATGATACATCCAAACATGGCTACTATGCTTGCTTTTATAACTACCGATGCGTCAGTAGGAAAAGCATTTTTGCAAAAATCATTAAGTGAATCGGTAGGGCAATCGTTTAATATGATTGATATTGATAATGATCAAAGCACAAATGATACGGTTTTAGCTTTATCTAATGGAAAATCTGGTACTGATGAAATTGATGAAAATTCACCATATTCAAATATCTTCAAAGAAGGACTCACTTATGTGTGTGTTGAATTGGCAAAGGAAATAGTAAGGGATGCCGAAGGAGCTCAAAGGATGATGGAGGTGACTGTGGATGGGGCAGTATCAGTTGAAGATGCCGCGAAAGCTGCTAGAGAAATATCCACTTCAATGCTTGTAAAAACCATGCTTCACGGTGGAGACCCAAACTGGGGCAGATTAATGATGGCTATAGGTAAAAGTGGGATAAAAATTAAAGAGTCAAAAATAGATATATATATTAATGAAATACAGATAGTTCATGAAGGTCAAACCATTTCATTTTTTAAGGATGCTGTAGTCAGTGCAATGAATGCGTCAGAAGTTAAATTTGGTATATCACTCAATGTGGGTGATGCCTCAGCTACTGCTTGGGGTTGTGATTTAACAGAAGAGTATGTGGTGTTTAATTCAGCATATAGTACGTGAAATATACCCTAGTTGAGCTTTTAGATTATGCAGTATCAAGAAGATTCCGTAAATTTATATTCATCTAATTTAGATGCTAATGCTGATATGCCAGGTAAAAACAAACAAGTAGCACCGAACAATTCGCAGCGGATAAACAACTCAAGCCGTTCACTAGTAGTAGTTAAGATTGGCGGTAGCACATTTGGATCCGATGATACGACAGTTGCTGACCTCGTTAAGTTGCAAAAACAAGGTTTCCAACCCGTTGTTGTTCATGGTGGAGGTAAGGTCGTCAGTGAATGGCTAAAAAAGCAGGGAATACGACCGAAATTTATACGAGGTCTACGCGTAACCGATAAGAATACATTGGATGTTGTTGTGGGAGTTTTAACTGGGTTAGTTAACAAGAACCTTGTAGGGGAAATTGTATTACGTGGAGGTAAGGCCGTTGGGCTTTCTGGAGTTGACGGAGGAATATTAAAAGCCGATGCGGAAAATCCAGAATTAGGGTTTGTAGGTACTATTAAAAAAGTTGATGTTAGCGCTCTTTTAGATATATTAGACGGAGGCAGTATACCTGTTTTAGCGCCAGTTGCGATAAAGCAGGGCAGTGGAGACGATCCTATTCAACTATTGAATATTAACGCCGACATTGCAGCTGGTGAGGTGGCAGCAGCTCTTAAAGCCGACAGGTTAATCATGTTAACCGATGTTCCTGGAGTCCTTGACTCATCGAGAAGGGTTATACAAAGACTTAGTCAAAAACAAGCTAAAGGATTAATTGAATCAAACATTGTGGCCGGTGGAATGGTTCCGAAATTAGAATCTTGTATTAAGGCGCTCGAAGCAGTAAAGGAAACCTTTATTGTTGACGGTCGTAAGCCACATATTCTTCTTGAATGTTTTGACAAAGAGACTGGAAATTCCTTTAATAATGGAACCAGAGTCGGTTAAATCAGAAAATTAAAACTTTCTTTGAAAGTTACATTTTTAACTAAGTTCATCATATACTTGGCAGTTAAGTTTGATTTTATAGGAGAAAAAAATGGCTGATTGGAGATCCAAAGAGGCTAAATACTACATGAAAGTGGTTAATCGCCAATCCATTGTAATTGTGAAAGGTGAAGGTACTCGGGTGTGGGATGATGAAGGTAAGGATTATCTAGATTTCACCGCTGGATGGGCGGTAAACAATATTGGGCATGCTAATCCTGTTATTACCGAAGCTATACAAACCCAGGCCAGTCAACTTTTACAAACATCTAATCAGTTTTTTACTATACCGCAGCTCAAATTAGCGGAACTATTAGTAGAAAACAGTTGTATGGATAAAGTGTTTTTCTGCAATAGTGGAGCCGAAGCGAACGAAGGTGCTATAAAGTTAATCCGCAAATGGGGGAAAATAAATAAAAACGGGC
>Ga0302135_10001165_pt1 | contig 15782 bp, 14 predicted proteins | sample CBN3_surface_MG_FD_203119 | JGI IMG/M metagenome (GOLD analysis project Ga0302135, IMG submission 203119) | Marine microbial communities from Western Arctic Ocean, Canada - CBN3_32.1 | ecosystem: Environmental > Aquatic > Marine > Oceanic | place: Canada: Western Arctic Ocean | collected...
GCGAGATTAAATCCCGCCCCTTCTCAATATTCAATGTGGCTAGGTGCTAATCACCATCTGCAGACGGTAAGGGGCCGTGGTTGTGGCCTGCGTGGTCATCGCCCCCCGTGTAGTTCGACCCCATGTTTAAATCCATGGCAGATTCTACAGCTTCGCCATTTTCCAAGCGCTGAACCATCTCGCTCATGTGTTCATTAGGCTCATCCTGGAACGTGTCCTGCATCTTGTTGAAGAAATTCGCCATTGACCTGGGGTCCGTGTAATTCACGCCATCCAGTAGCTCTCGTTTGTTGACGTTATTCACGTCAAAGGAAGGCTTCATGACCCGGAAGCTGGAAAAGAGTCTCCTAAGGTCAGCACTACCACAATGCTCACAGGTACCCGTCGCATCTGTGGTCATAGAACGGAAGAATATCGCCACTTTGGCGTTACAGCTGGCACAACGAAATTCATATATTGGCATAGCATTCACATTATAACTGGCATCAACCATGAAGCCAAGTCTGAGGTGTACACTTGCTTAAAGATTTCTCCACGTTAGGCTAAAAAGAGTCTATACCGCAACAGGAAGACAGTCGTGGCAATTGCCTTCAGCATGAGTACTACGGAGTCGGGCTTCAGTGGATTCTGATTTCGCCGGCTCCGTAGAATGAAGGACGCTATTGTATGCAAAGTTCTTGGCCCCTTTGGTTTTTGTGAACCTTGAAGCGGCAACCGCGGAGGCGCTGACATCCACATTGCGAGGGGACATCCGTTCAATCCCTGGTGTCAGTGCAACTCTGACGTGCATTGTAGTAGACGGCAAAAGCCTAGAGGCTCAAGCCCTTTAGCGGAAAGGTCTCACTATGCCAGACGCAATGGATGAATTGATGGAGCGGGTGGTTGCCTGCCGGGCATGCCCACGGTTGGTGGAGCACCGTGAGCGTTCCGGGCAGGTCAAAGTAAAGCGGTATATGGACTGGGACTATTGGGCTAAACCGGTTCCAGGGTTTGGCAGCGCAGATGCTGAGCTGTGCATTGTTGGACTTGCTCCTGCTGCCCACGGCGGCAACCGAACAGGTCGCATGTTCACCGGTGACCCTTCAGCTGATTTCTTGGCAACCGCGCTCTATGAGGGTGGGTTCGCCAGTCAATCCACATCGCAACACCGTGGCGACGGCATGACGATGGTCAATGCGTACATCACCGCAGCGGTACGGTGTGCGCCACCAGACAACCAGCCGACAGTGGAAGAGCAGGCACGTTGCCGACTTTACCTCATTGAAGAACTGGGACTGATGCCCAACATGAAAGCCGTCCTGGCACTGGGGAAGTTGGGGTTTGACAGCTATTTGCGTGCGGCGAAAGAACAAGGACTGGTCAGACCCAAGGGCGTGGTGTTCGGTCATCGTGTTCAATACGACTTGGGGCCAGGCTTCCCCACCCTGTTTGGGTCATATCACCCCAGCCCCCACAACACGTATACCCGCCGCCTGACCCATGAGGGGTTGGTAGACGTAATGCGAGACGTGCAGGAGTTCCTAGCAGCATCGTGAAGCCACAAGTCCTGAGCTATCAAATAGAAGAAGCCCTCCCGAATGGGAGGGCTTCTTCTATTTGGGTTCAGAATAAACGCTAGTCAGTGTAAGGCAGCGGCTGGGCAATCATGTCCTTGATGCGATCGGTAATCCCGCTCTGGTCATGCCCACGGTACAGGTTAACGCGGTTCCGGTTAGGATCACCGCCGTGCCAATACTCGTAAATCTCTTGCCGCATAGCAAAGGATGATGCGGCAAGGTCATGGGCCAAGCGGTACAACCGGGACTTGTACTCTACGCCAACATCCTTGCCGCGCATGTACTTGTCCAAGAACGGCCGAAAGTCTGCGTTGGCCAGGCCCTTTTCGCTGGGCTGCATCACAACGTCGGAACCACCAATCTGTCGTAGCAACTCCACCATGCGCTGTGAGAACTGGGCAATGGGGATTCTTAATAGCGCTGAGGGCTTCCCTGTTGTTGTACATACCAAGAACAAACTGGGGAAGCAAATCCGGGCCTCGTCTAAACTGACCCCAAGCCTGTTGGTTCCAAATTTCGCTATTGCGTCGCTTCTTCTTAAGGTCCTCAAGGTTGCGTGGCAGAAGATAGGAGATACTGCATCGCACGCCGCTGCCCGGGGACACAAAGGTCACCTGATCCCTGCACTCGTCCGTGTGCTGTAGCTCATATATTCGCGCCAGCTCGTCGATTGTGCTGGCGAAGGCGGGATGCGTAGTGACATCCTTAACAATCTCGCCATCGAGCCAGACCTCGCGACCATCGCGCAAACTTTCCTTGTACCGTGCTGCGTTGGGAGCACCCTGGGGCTTCTTGGTATCCAAAACCATAGCTTCTTCCTCCTATGCCTACGTTCTCCCCTTGGAAATCGCTGGTCATAAACAAAAGGAACTCAGGTATACCCCAATCCCTTTTCATTAGCTTACGCCGCTGGAAAACCACGCCAAGGGCCAAACGGCCCTGCACGTGGCCCCTTCGGCCTGCATGCAGTTGACACCTTTGAGGGGCAAGGATAGCATACCGCCATTCATTGACCACTCATGAATAAACGACGTTGAGGAGGCGGAGATGGCTAAGAAAGTTGAATCGGAAACAGTAGCTGAAGCATATTTAGAACTTCTGGCCGCCAGGGGAGTGGAATACTTCTTTGGCAACGGTGGAACAGACTTTGCGCCTATTCTAGAAGCCTACGCCAAGCGATTCTCCCAGGAGCAGATGCTCCCCAAGCCCATTCCCGTACCGCACGAGGTAACCGCTGTGGCTATGGCCCACGGCTACACCATGGTGACGGGCAAGCCGCAAGTAGTGATGGTTCACACCCTGCCGGGAACAGCTAACGCCACAGGGAGCATTCTCAACGCCGCTCGCGCCAACGTTCCTATGCTCTTTACCGCAGGTCGTACTCCTCTCACGGAGGAAGGCGATCTCAGCGGCTCTCGTGATGGCAACATCCACTGGGCCCAGGAGTCCTTTGACCAGGGCTCAATGGTCCGGGAGTGGGTCAAGTGGGACTATGAATTACGGCCGGATGCCGATTTGGAAGGTGTTGTAGACCGCGCTCTGGCCATCACGCAGTCCGAGCCCGCAGGCCCGGTGTACCTGACCCTGCCGCGCGAGGTGCTGGGCAAGCGTATAGAGGAGTTCACCTACAGCGAAAAACCTCGTATGTCCCCCGCGAGGGATCGCATGCCCTCCGCTGACCTCATTGAGCAGGCTGCCAAAGTCCTGGCAGCCGCCAAGAACCCCATCTTGATTACCCGTGCCTCTGGGCGAGACCCTGAAGCCATGCAGCCATTGGTAGACCTGGCAGAAGCTTTGGGAATGCCAGTGTATGAAGCTGGCATGGCATTTGTGAACTTTCCACACAACAGCCCTCTGCACGCTGGCGGTAATGTTGACAGCGCAGTTTCAGAAGCCGACGCCATAGTACTGCTGGAAGTTGATGTGCCCTGGATGCCCAAGCGCACCACTCCCAAGGACGACGCGACAATCATTGCAATCGGTGAAGACCCGCTGTTCACCAAGTACCCCGTCCGTGGATTCCGAGCAGACATGACTCTGGCCGGAGCGCCGAAGCACACGTTGAAGGCATTGGCCGCGGCAGTGAAGAAGATTGGGGTAGACGCAGCCACAGTGACGGAGCGCGTTGCCAAGTCCGGCGAGGCCCGCAAGGTTCGAGTGGCGGCAGCAGACGCTAGGGCCGAGGCAGGGATAGGCCAGACACCAATCTCCAAGGCCTACTTCACCAGAGAGCTGGCGAAGCACCTTGGAGATGACACGATTCTGCTCTCCGAGCTTGGCGTAGACATGACCCAAGTATCTTTCAACGCCCCAGGCACCACGTACGGCATTCCGCCCGCAGGCAGCCTGGGCTGGGCCATTGGTGCAGCCCTGGGAGCCAAGCTGGCCGCGCCCGAAAAGACTGTGGTATGCACCTGCGGTGACGGCTCCTACATCTTCGGTTCCGGCACTGCAGGTCACATCGTTTCGGAAGCCCAAAATCTGCCGGTGCTTTTCATTGTCTGGAACAACGGTATCTGGAACGCCGTCAAGAACTCCGCCAAGAACATGAACCCGGACGGCTACGCTGCAAAGACCGACACGTGGGCGATTACTACTCTGTCTCAGAGCTTCAACTACGAAATGATTTGTCAGGCTTCCGGCGGCTACGGCGAACGGGTGGATGACCCCGCCGAAGTCCCCGCAGCCATTAAACGCGCTCTTCACGCCGTTCAGGTAGAGGGGCGTCAGGCACTACTGAACATCGTCGGGGCGTAAGACCCTGAGCAGCCTATCTCGAAATGGGGTATACGTACATGAAAGTTGTTGCAACTCGGCCTAGCAACCTTGAGGCATTAAATCGCCTTAAGGTTGCTGGTCATGAGCTGGCAGTAGGCAGAGAACCAGGTTCCCTCTCCCGTGAGCCCTTCACTGAGGGTGAGCTTATGGAGCTTGCCCATGACGCCGATGCCCTTCTGGTGGGCCAAGACCTCATCACCAGGGCAATCATGGAACAAGCCTCCAAACTCAAGCTGGTTATTGTGCCATTCATTGGCACGGACAAGATTGATAAGGAATCCGCTACGGACGTTGGCGTCATGGTAGCCAACAGCCCAACGCCGGAGAACTTCCTCTCTGTAGCAGAGGTGACCGTTGCGCAAATGCTCAACCTGCTGATGCAGACAAAGTACAAAGAATCAGAGCTCCGCGCTGGGAGATGGGGCGCAAGCGATGTCCGTGGCGCGCATCTTTTCGGCAAGACCATCGGCATTGTGGGGCTGGGTCGCATCGGCAAAGGAGTGGCAGCCCGTCTTGCGAACTGGGATGTGGATCTACTGGCCTATGACCCCTATGTCACTCAGGAAGCCGCAAACACCGTTGGCGTGACAATGACAGACCTGGATACGCTACTTGCGGACTCAGACATTATCACGCTTCACGCGGTAGCCACGGAAGAAACCCACAAGATGATAGGCGAGGCGCAGTTCCGTGCAATGAAGCCCACAGCCTACTTCCTGAACCTGGCACGCGGGGAACTTGTGGACGAGGCCGCGCTGCATAAAGCGCTGGCAGAGGACTGGATTGCGGGGAGCGCGTTGGACTCCTTCTACCAGGAGCCGCTTCCACCTGAAAGTCCTCTGAGGAGACTGAACCCCGAGCATGTCCTGCTGACTCCCCACAACGCAAGCCACAGCAACGCGGCGCGTGCGGCTAACCTGGAGTTAGCCATTGACCAGATTCTTGCGTTGGGCCGTGGTGAAGTGCCTGAACATGTGGTGAACCAGGACGTTATCCCCACCAGACGAGTAGACTAACCGTATCAAGGGCCAACAAGGCGTATCATCAACATTCACTAGTTGGGTATTTTATTGTCCATCACAAATCAAGCTTTGTTATTGGAAGAGGGTATGAGCAACAACCTATCACGCATGATCCACATATTCGCAGGCAACCCGTTAGATAGAGGCGACCACGAGCGCAGGGACGAGGATTGGCTTAGCGCCAGCGCCAAGGCAGCAACCAGCAAGTTCCTCCCCCTCCTGGACAACACAGTGATGATTACCGAGGGTTCTGAGCAGGTGCTTGGGTGGCTGGATGGTAAGGACGTTGAACGACTTGGCATTGAGGTTGAAGGTGTGTTCCTGGGTTTACGCGACGGTCTTGCACACTTCACGGTAGACATCACCAAGAACGAAAGCGCTGCAAAATCCTTGAAGGAAAGCGGCGATTGGGCCTTTGAGGACACCAGAGCGGTCACGGAGCTTATCAGCGGCGCAGACTCCGGCATTGTTGCCCAGGCTCGCGCCCAAATTAACTGGCACAATCGCCACGGTTTCTGCTCTGTGTGCGGCCAACCTACTACAATGGAACGCGGTGGACATATGCGACGCTGCTCCAGCTGCAATACTCAGCACTTTCCTCGAACAGACCCGGTTGTCATCACGGCGGTGACCGATGGCGGTCGCCTCCTACTTGGACAATCAAAGGGCCGCCTTCAAGCTATGCATCGCTACTCGGTGTTGGCAGGGTTCATGGACCAGGGAGAGGCCGTTGAGGAAGCCGTTGCCAGGGAAATCAAAGAGGAGTCCGGCATCCAGGTACGCAACGTGCGCTATCACTCATCGCAGCCGTGGCCGTTCCCATCAACGCTGATGATTGGCTGCCTGGCGGATGCGGCTACTACGGAAATCACCATAGACGAAGGCGAAATGGCCGATGTGCAGTGGTTCACGCGTGAGGATGTCCTGAGCGCGTTGGCAGGCACCAACGAGAAGTTGGCACTCCCAGGCCCCATTGCCATTGCCCATCACCTCATAACCGCATGGGCAACCAAGAAGACCTATCCCAATGACTGAACGCAATATAGCGAAGCTCTCCCAACAACAGTTCGGGGCCCAGGCGCTGGAATACTCAAAGAGTCGGACGTTTCATGCAGGCGCAGACCTTGATGCAATCGTGGCAATGGCCCAGGGCGTCCACTGTAACTTTGCCGTAGACATCGGCTCGGGTGCGGGTTTCACCGCCTTTGCTGTTGCACCCTTTGCCACAACCACCCTTGCCACAGACCTGGTTCTGCCCATGCTTCAACACGCCAGGGAAAACGCGGCGTCACGAGAGTTGAAGAACGTGGTTCCTGCCCTGGTAGTCGCGGAGTCATTGCCCTTTGCCACCAACTCCGTGGGACTCATTACGTGCAGGCTTGCTGCTCATCATTTCAACGACACTGTTGCAGGCGCGCAGGAGTGGGCGCGGGTGTTGGAGCCCGGCGGCACAATGATTCTGGTGGACACGGTGACGCCGGAAGGCCCGGGGATGGCGGAGTGGATGAACGACATTGAAGTACGCCGAGACCCCAGTCACGGCCGTGACCTCTCATCCTTGCAATGGATTGAACTGCTTACAGAAAGCGGTTTCAGCGTAGAGGAGACAATCCTTACAAAGATTTCGCTGGAATACGACGATTGGATGCGTCGTGCAGGAGCCTCACCTGAGGCGACCGAGGATGTGCGCAAAGACTTCCTGAACACAACACCAGAAATTTCAGAGGCCTTCGGCATTGAGACCGATGCCCCGCTACGCTTCTTCTGGCCGTGCTTGGCCCTCAAAGCGACCCTTCGGGTCTCTGGCTAACCCTGGGGAGCTACCCGGTATCCACATGGACGTCACGGATAAGATTGCGATAGTCACGGGAGCGGGACGAGGAATCGGCAGAGGCATCTCGCTGGTGTTTGCGCAGAACGGTGCGGACATCGTCGTCGCTGATATCAACGTGGAAGATGCTCAGTTCGTAGCCGCAGAAGTAGAGAAACTCGGCAGGAAGGCCCTTGCCCTGCACGTTGACGTGACGAATCAGGAATCGGTGGAAACGATGGTGCATGAAGCCATAAGCCGCTTTGGGCGCATCGACATCCTGGTCAACAACGCTGGAGTCATTGGCGCTGAGGGCTGGGAAGACCGAGATGTCTCATCCGAGGAAGACTGGGATGTTATCTACGAGGTCAACGTGAAGGGCATGAACCGGGTGACGAGGGCCGTCATCCCGTACATGAAGGAACGTCGCTACGGCAAGATTATCAACATCTCCTCGCAAGCGGGCCGGCAGGGTTCCCCCGACAATCCTTACGCTATATCCAAAGCCGGGGTGATAAGTCTGACCCAGGGCTCCGCCACGGAACTTGCGCCGTACGACATCAACGTCAACGCCATCTGTCCCGGCATTCTGCGGACGCCCATGTGGGAGAGGATACCCCTTGGCAGGGAGCAAACGCCGGAGGACATCGGGTACACAGCGGCATTCCTGGCCTCAGACTACGCCAAGAACATCACCGGACAGGCAATCAACGTCAGCGGCGGCTCACGAATGAACTGACGCGGGGTTAGTTACTCTAGCTCACCCCAGTTGGAGCCGGCCTTGGTGGCAACTTTCAACGGCACCGCAAACTCCACGGGCGTTGGTGCAAGCTCCATTGCGTGGGGCATCACTTCAAGCAGCAACGACTTCAATGCTTCCACCTCGTCGGGCGGCGTCTCAAAGATAAGCTCGTCATGAACTTGAAGAAGCAAATTACTCTTGAAACCCTGCTCGACCATCCGACGGTCCACTCCCAACATCGCCAGCTTGAGAGCCTCGGCGGCAGTGCCCTGAACGGGCATGTTGATGGCCTCACGCTCCGTAGCCTGCCGGACCTGGGCGTTACTGGAGGTGATTTCCGGGGTGTAGCGCCTGCGGCCCAAAAGCGTCTGCACGTAGCCCTGATCTCTCGCCATCTGCTTGGTGTTTTCTATGTATTCCTTCACCTTGGGATAGCGGCCTAGGTAGCTCTCTATGAAGTCGCGGCCCTCTTCCATTGACAGTTCTGTCTGCTGGGCGATGCCGAAAGCACTGAGGCCGTAGATGATGCCGAAGTTCAACACCTTGGCTATACGGCGCATGTCCGGCGTCACCTGGTCTAGCTCAACACTGTAGACCTGAGCGGCCGTGGCGGCATGAATGTCCTGATCGTTTCGGAAGGCTTCCAAGAGTCCTGGGTCTTCTGACAGATGGGCCAGCACCCGAAGCTCAATCTGAGAGTAGTCGGCGGCCAGGAGCAACCAACCCTCCTCGCCGGGGTGGAACGCCACACGAATCTGTCTGCCAAGGTCTGTGCGTATGGGGATGTTCTGGAGGTTGGGGTCGTTGGATGAGAATCGCCCCGTCACAGAGCCCGCCTGGTTGTAGGTGGTGTGCAGCCGCCCCGTTCGGGGGTTCACCAACATCGGCAGCGCGTCCACATAGGTGGACTTCAGCTTGCTCAGTTGCCGATGTTCCAACATCATATCCACCAGGGGATGCACTCCACGCAGGGCCTCCAGAGCAGCGGCATCGGTGGAGTACCCGCCGGTCTTGGTCTTCTTCGGCTTACCTATCTCCGCCATCTCGCCCAGCTTCAGCTCGTCAAAGAGCACATCGCCAAGCTGTTTAGGCGATGCCAGGTTGAAGGTGTGCCCTAGCGACTCGTACGAGTCCACCTCTAGTTCCTTCAGCCGTTCACCCAGCGTGTACGCCATCTTTTCCATACGATCAACATCCAGGGCAATGCCCGTAAGCTGCATCTGCACGATGATGGGCGTCAGAAGTACTTCCACTTTGGTGAACAGGTCTAGTAGACCCTCGGTCTTCAACCGTTCTTCCAACATGCCCCAGAGTCGAAAGGTCATATCGGCGTCCGCGCTGGCGTAGGGAGCAACCTGTTCTATGGCTACCTGATCCATAGTAGTGACCTTCCGACCAGAGCCAATAAGGTCTGTGATAGGTGTCATCTCAATACCCAGCAGGTCTAGAGACATGTTCTTTAAGCCGATGGCCTTATGTCCCAACAAATGGGCGGCAAGCATCGTGTCAAAGGCAAGGCCCTGCATGGTTACACCGTTGGTGCCCAGCATAGTGAGGTCATAGTTGGCGTTGTGGGCAGCCTTGGGTACGTTGGCGTCTTCCAACACAGGCCGTAGGGTTTCCAGCACCTGCTCCAACGGGATTTGCGTCCCCTCAGCGTGGCCAACGGGGACATACCAGGCTTTGCCAGCCTCTGTGGAGAAGGACAAGCCGACCAGGCTTGAGCGCATTGGTTGAATGCCCTTCACCTCGGGATCCAACGGCGCAGTCTCCGTATCGAAAGCGAAGCCCTTGGAGGCAGCAAGCTCCTTGACCATCGCCTCCAACGTCTTTATGTCATCGACGGTTCGGTAGTCGGTATCAGCCGGCTGAGAAGGAGTGTCGGACATCAAGCTCGGTTGGAGCGGCGTAGCCTGTTCACTGTCGTTAGTCCCACCAGAAATCTTGCTAACGGTGCTGAAGAACTCTAAGCCCTTGAGTACCTCAACTACATCTGAGCGGTCATAATCTCCCCACTTGCTGTGGTCCATGTCCAATGCTATCGGCGCGTCCCGCACAATGGTCACCAGGATGAGGCCCTGGAACACCCGTTCACGATGCTCCTCAAAAAGGGCTTGCTGCTTGGCGGGGAGTTCCTCCAGGTGGTCATAGATACCCTGGAGTGTACCGTATTGAAGCAGGAGTTTGATGGCTGTCTTAGGGCCAACGCTGGGGATGCCAGGAATGTTATCTGACGTGTCACCGCAGAGCGCCTTTAGGTCAATCACCTGGGCAGGAGTGAGGCCTCCGTAGCGTTCGCTGACCTCGGGCTCACCATACAGCGTCTGCTTCTGCGTAGAATATTGCAGCAGCACGCTAACGTGAGGGCCAACAAGCTGAAGCGTATCAGTGTCCCCCGTGATGATGACCGTATCAACGTCCTTGTCACGAGCCTGAGCAGAGAGGGTGCCTAGCAGGTCGTCGGCCTCATACCTATCCAACTCAAAAATAGGAATGCGTAAAGCCTCTAGGAGTCGGCGAATGTGAGGGAATTGACCGGCAAGCTCCGGGGTCATGCTTGGTCGCTGAGCCTTGTACTCGTCAAACATCTCATGTCGAAACGTCGGTGTAGGTCGGTCAAAGGTCAGGATTACATGCGTGGGTTTCAGAGTCTCAATGGCTTTGAGGAGCATCTGCGTAAACCCATAGACGCCCCGAACCTCTTCGCCGGTACGTCTGAGGGTGAGAGGGTTTTGGATGGCGTGGAAAGCCCTGTGAACCATGGCATGGCCATCAAGGAGCACCAGGAGTGGGGATTTTTCCACAGGAAATAGCGATTGCTGGGAACCGGATGCTGGTTGTGTCATGATGTCCCTCACCTGTGGTTTAGGGCAACAGTATAGCAGGGCACAGCCAGGGCACCCGCAGTATGAATCCTGAACCTATCAGGGCTTGCCCTGAACCCAAGCTACCTGACGGTCACCAGGGTAGCATCCCAATGTTGCTACTTGCCCATGGCGTCATAGGCCCAGGTCAGGAGCGACTCCGTCTCATCCCAGCCAATGCAGGCGTCAGTGATGGAAACGCCGTACTCCAGCTTGGACACATCGCCGCTGAGGGCTTGCTTACCGGGGTTCAAGTGGCTCTCCATCATGCATCCAATGATGTTCCGCGAGCCAGCCGCCCGCTGCTCAACCGCGTCCTTGAAGGCGATCGTCTGCTTGGCGTAGTCCTTATCAGAGTTGCCGTGGCTGCAGTCCACAAGGGTTTGTGGCCTGGCATTTGCCTTCTCCAACTGACCCTGGGCTAGAGCAATGGCCTCTGCGCTGAAATTTGGCCCAGAGTTTCCGCCGCGCAAGACCAGGTGACCAAGAGGGTTACCCTTGGTCTGGACGATGCAGGTCTGACCGGAATGATCAATGCCAAGGAAGGCATGGGGGGACCGCGCTGACACCATTGCGTCCACAGCCGGTTGGACTGCGCCGTCAGTGCCGTTCTTGAACCCAACCGGCATGCTGAGTCCACTGGCCATCTGCCGGTGCGTCTGACTCTCTATTGTCCGTGCGCCAATGGCAGCCCAAGTGACAAGGTCTGCAAGGTACTGGGGCACGATTGGGTCAAGGAACTCCGTTGCAGAGTAGACGCCCATTGCTCCAAGCTGAGCCAACAATGCCCTGGCCCGTGACAGCCCGGAACCGATGTCGAATGTGTCGTCGAGGTTGGGGTCGTAGACGAAGCCCTTCCAGCCAACGGTAGTGCGAGGTTTTTCAAAGTAGACGCGCATGACAACCATAATCCGGTCGCTCACCTTGGCAGACAATGCTGCTAGGCGTTCCGCGTACTCCAGTGCAGCAGCTTCATCATGGATGGAGCACGGCCCCACAATCATGAGCAACCGGGAGTCTGTGCCTTCTATGATGTCTTTGACCTGAGCACGCCCATGCACCACATGATCCGCAATCCCCTTTGTAATGGGAGATTTCAGTGCAAGATTACTAGGGCTGACCAGGGCCGATGTACTCACGACGTTCACGTCCTGTACCGGTGTTTTTTCCATAGTTTCACATTCTCAATACCCGGGAGTTTGTTTATTTTGGCTACGGCCAATAAAAAACCCCCATCCATTCCTCGGAGGGGGTTCAGCGTCAGTAACTCTTAGTGTCCTAGGATCTAAGCAACGCCACCCCTGCCGGTAAATGTGCCGGTAAAGTAATAGGTCATCCATATAAACTGGTGGCTCAATATATTACTCATATCTATATTCATCCTACAGTAACCACGGGGATTGTCAATAGAGAGGGCTTCATACGCAAGGGGTATAGGAAACCTTAGCCATCTCATTGCGCCGTCAATGCTATGGCTTGTGCGTGCCTGGTTTACACAGAGGGGCCTTCGCCAAACACGAAAGCCCCTCTATTATTTAAGCTACTTGGGCAGCTTCTGGATGGCCCTCTAGGCTATCCAGACCACGCCGCACGCTGTTCAGCACAATAGAGAGGTGCTGCTCCAGGTTGTATAGCGTCTCCTGCGAATAGCGGTTGGCCTCTTCCACTCGGCTGTCAGCAAAGGTCTGGGCGTCCTGCATTGTCTGGTGCGCCTTCTTCTGAGCATCCTGCACCAATGCATCGGACCGCTGCTTAACCTCCGCCAGCAACTCATCAGCCTGCTTCTGTGCCTCGGCAACGATCTCGCTCTCGTTCACCTTGGTGCGGCCCTCGTCTTCTGCTGAACTCTTAATGCGCCTTGCATCCAGCAGAGACTGGTTGATGATGGCCTCTCGTCGCGCCATCACTTCCTCTGCCTCCTGGATATCCTTGGGGATGCCCAGGCGCATTTGGTCAACCAACTCCAGAGCCTTTTCCTGATCAATCAGCACCTTGCGGGTGCCGGGAACCTTCCCGCTAGTGGTGGCCAGAATTTCCAACTTATCTACCAAATTCAACAAATCCATATCGCCTCCTTCTATCTACTGACCCAGGGGGGTCACATTTAGTGCAGCTTGGCCTGAAGAGCTTCGACCACGTGCGGCGGTACGAGGTCAGAAACATCAGCGCCAAGCGCGGCTACCTCTTTAATCCGGGACGAACTCAAAAACTGCCACTCCATGGCGGTCATCAAGAAGACGGTTTCTATGTCTGGAGCCAACTTCTTGTTCATTAAGGCCATATCAAACTCGTTCTCAAAATCAGCTCCTGCTCTCAGCCCTCGCAACATCACATCCGCCCCAATCGTCTTGGCGAATGACACCACCAGCCCTGAGAATGTCGTAGTCTCCGCGTTGGGAGTAGAGGCTAATGCCTCTTTGCATAGAGCCACTCTCTCTTCAGCAGAGAACATCACTGACTTCAAGGAACCCGCATAAACGGCTACCACAACCTTGTCAAAGAGTTGCGCAGCCCGTTTCACCACGTCAATGTGGCCATTGGTCATGGGGTCAAACGTCCCCGGATATAGCGCTGTGACCATTACTCACCTCCCTGTTGGTAAACCGTCACCATGGTCTCGCCGTACCTGCGCTGCTTAATGAGGCGCAAGCCATCCACTTCCAAGGGAAGGTCCTGGCGGTGGGAATGTTCTACGGCAACAATACATCCGGGCCGTGAAAGGGCGGACTCACCTATGCCTTCCAGTAGGGGTTCCAAATGGTCATAGGAATAGGGCGGGTCCAACAGAATAACGTCGTAGGGACCAGCCACCATTGTTGCGGCGCGTTCCGCTCGTGCACGATGAACCTGACCATAGGCAGAATAATCCAGGGATTTCAGGTTCTCTTTTATGGCGGAGCACTGACGCGCATCACTCTCGAAGAAATCAACCCAGTCTGCGCCACGACTTAACGCCTCTACGCCAAGGGCACCAGTGCCAGAAAAAAGATCCAACACCCTAGCGGCATCAAGGTATGGTTCTAACATAGAGAAAATTGCAGACCGTACCAAATTAGACGTAGGACGAGTCTGCTGTCCGGTGGGGGACTTCAGCAAGCGACCTTTGGCATCACCGCCAATAACACGAACACTCATATATCTACCTCCCAGCGACTAACGGGCCGACACAAGGGTGCCTGATACCCCGAAGTGGCGCCGCAGGGACTCATTTGAAGCTAGCCTAGACCCATAGGCTGACTAGCTTATTCGGACGCGATTCTAGCATTGAGGTTTTAAAATGTAAACCCTATTGCGGGATTTTACCTCTAAATTACTTGACAACAGATTACCCACCTCTTATAGTTATTTACTCGTAGAACTATGCCCTCAATAAACACTCGAGTTCATCAGACACACACTGCCGTCCTCAAGGACTGTCTTCTGTAGTTCCCATGCCCCGTCGAGCCACTATAAGGACTCGCTGTGAAGGAGCGTAAGCTATATGACCCTTGCCACCTCGTCGCGCAACCACTTCCCCATTGTCCCCTCAAAATCCTACGCCAGCATACCTAAAGTTATTGAGGTCCCCAATCTAATCCAGATTCAGCTTGAATCCTTTCGATGGTTCTCCACAGAAGGCATCCAAGATCTACTTGAAGAGATCTCTCCTATTGATGACTTCACGGGGAACCGTTTTGATTTGAGCTTCTTGGGTCACAACTTTAGGGAACCCAAGTTTGGCATGCGGGAGTGCCGAGAAAAAGAGATCACCTACTCCGCTCCGCTCTACGTCACCGGACAGCTTAAGGTGAAGGAGACTGGAGAGATCAAGGAGCAGGTGCTCTTCTTTGGCGATATCCCCATCATGACACCCCATGGGACATTCATCATCAATGGCGCAGAGCGCGTGGTAGTAAGCCAGTTGGTTCGTTCTCCCGGCGCATACTTCACTCTTGATGTTGATTCCGGTACGGGCAGAGGTGTTTGCTCCACCAAGATTATCCCCTATCGCGGGGCATGGTTGGAGTTTGAGACTGGGGCACGGGATCTCCTCTCAGTAAAGGTTGACCGCAAGCGCAAAGCGCCTGTCACCACCCTTCTCCGGGCCTTGGGCTATGTATGGGATCATGAGATTACCGCGCTATTTGCAGATGTAGATAACAACTTGGACCATCAATACATAGCAACAACTCTGGACAAGGATCCCGTAGATTTTGACAAGCTAGATAACATCCGGGAGTCAGATCTCACATCTTTGTGGGAGCTTGTTCGCCCCGGTGAAGCCTACAACAAGGAAGGCGCTCAGATTCTGGCTGGAGCACGGCTGGAGTTCTACCGCCGACTACGCCCAGGCGAGCCTGCTAACGTAGAAAACGCCAATATTCTATTGGACAGCCTATTTTTCAACCCTCGCCGCTATGACTTGGGCAAGGTTGGACGTTACAAGCTCAACCGTCGGCTAGGGAACCCTAGCCCTCAGGACGTGAGGGTTCTGACCAGGGAGGATCTGGTTGCAGTCATCAAGGAGATGATCCATATCAGCAACGGCCAGGGAAAGCCTGACGACATTGATCACCTTGGCAGTCGGCGGGTACGAGCAGTTGGCGAGCTGATTCAGAATCAACTCCGTGTGGGAATACTGCGTATGGAACGCGTCATTAAAGAGCGCATGACCATCATTGAGCCAGAGAACGTCACACCAGCAGCCCTTGTAAACATTCGACCGGTTGTGGCTGCGGTTAGGGAGTTCTTCGGCGGGTCTCAGCTCTCCCAGTTCATGGACCAGACGAACCCGCTGGCAGAATTGACTCACAAACGGCGACTCTCGGCCCTTGGACCCGGTGGCCTCTCTCGCGAGCGCGCCGGGTTCGAAGTGCGAGACGTGCATAACTCGCACTACGGCCGTATCTGTCCTATTGAAACTCCTGAAGGCCCAAACATTGGACTGTTAGGATCTCTGGCCACCTACGGACACATCAACGAGTTCGGCTTTATTGAAACCCCGTACCGACGTGTGCTCAGAGATATGAT
>Ga0302135_10001167_pt1 | contig 15767 bp, 17 predicted proteins | sample CBN3_surface_MG_FD_203119 | JGI IMG/M metagenome (GOLD analysis project Ga0302135, IMG submission 203119) | Marine microbial communities from Western Arctic Ocean, Canada - CBN3_32.1 | ecosystem: Environmental > Aquatic > Marine > Oceanic | place: Canada: Western Arctic Ocean | collected...
TCCGGTATAGCCTTGTGCTCCGGTGTAGCCTTGCGGTCCGCGATAGCCTTGGTGCCCAGTGTAACCTTGTTGGCCGTCGTAGCCTTGTTGGCCGTCGTAGCCTTGTGCTCCGGTGTAGCCTTGCGGTCCGCGGTAGCCTTGGTGCCCAGTGTAACCTTGTTGGCCGTCGTAGCCTTGTGCTCCGGTATACCCTTGTGCTCCGGTATAACCTTGTGCTCCGGTATAACCTTGCGGTCCGCGATAGCCTTGGTGCCCAGTGTAACCTTGTTGGCCGTCGTAGCCTTGTGCTCCGGTATAACCTTGTGCTCCGGTGTAGCCTTGCGGTCCGCGGTAGCCTTGTGCTCCGGTATAACCTTGCGGTCCGGTATAACCTTGTGCTCCGGTATAACCTTGTGCTCCGGTATAACCTTGCGGTCCGGTATAACCTTGCGGTCCGGTATAACCTTGTGCTCCGGTATAACCTTGCGGTCCGGTATAACCTTGTGCTCCGGTATAACCTTGCGGTCCGGTATAACCTTGTGCTCCGGTGTAGCCTTGGCTTCCTTGCGGTCCGGTATAACCTTGTGCTCCGGTATAACCTTGCGGTCCGGTATAACCTTGCGGTCCGCGGTAGCCTTGCGGTCCGGTATAACCTTGCGGTCCGCGGTAGCCTTGCGGTCCGCGGTAACCTTGCGGCCCGCGGTAACCTTGCGGCCCGGTATAACCTTGCGGTCCGCGGTAGCCTTGCGGTCCGGTATAACCTTGTGCTCCGGTGTAGCCTTGGCTTCCTTGTGCTCCGGTGTAACCTTGTGCTCCGGTATAACCTTGCGGTCCGCGGTAGCCTTGCGGTCCGGTATAACCTTGGCTTCCTTGAGGCCCTGTGGCTCCTTGGAAACCTTGGCCGCCTTGCGGTCCTTGGCTTCCCTGCGGTAGCTGTATATTAAAGTTAAACTGAGGAACGCAATCTTCAGCGTTTTCTACTGTAACCGTCCCCGAAGCCTGGCTGCCACTGCCTTTAGTCACTTCAACAGTAATGGTGCCCGATGCTTCTGGGCATGGGCCTTGGAAACCTTGAAAACCCTGCGGCCCCGTGGCTCCCTGAAAACCCTGAAAACCTTGTGGCCCCTGAAAACCTTGTGCTCCCTGAAAACCCTGAAAACCTTGTGGCCCCTGAAAACCTTGTGCTCCCTGAAAACCCTGTGCTCCCTGAAAACCTTGTGCTCCCTGAAAGCCTTGTGCTCCCTGAAAGCCTTGTGGCCCCCGGGGCAGTTGAAGATTGAAGTTAAACTGCGGAATGCAGTCTTGGGCGTTTTCTACATTGACGGTGCCAGAAGCCTGGTTGCCGCTGCCCTCGGTTACTTCAACAGTAATGGTGCCCGATGCTTCTGGGCATGGGCCTTGGAAACCTTGAAAACCTTGCGGCCCAACGCCTCCCTGAAAGCCTTGTCCGCCCTGGAAACCTTGGCCGCCTTGAAAACCTTGTGGCCCCGTGGCCCCTTGAAAACCTTGAAAACCTTGTGGCCCCGTGGCCCCTTGGAAACCTTGGCCGCCTTGAAAACCCTGGAAACCTTGAAAACCTTGAAAACCTTGAAAACCCTGAAAACCCTGTGCTCCCTGAAAACCCTGTGCTCCCTGAAAACCCTGTGCTCCCTGAAAACCTTGTGCTCCCTGAAAACCTTGTGCTCCCTGAAAACCTTGTGCTCCCTGAAAACCTTGTGCTCCCTGAAAGCCTTGTGCTCCCTGAAAACCCTGTGCTCCCTGAAAGCCTTGTGCTCCCTGAAAACCCTGTGGGCCTTGCGGACCTACACCAGGCGGCGGAAAACAAACTTCCAACCCCAGCACAAACGTACAGTCACCGCTCTTGTTAACCGTGAGTGCCGCAGACCCTGCACCCTCCGGGTCGCAACTGGTGGACACGTTTGAACCGTCACTGCCGTCCGACGAACTGACGATTGAAGGGCAGGGAAAATCAATCTCCAAGTCCATGTCGTAATCGCAACAGTTCCCCTTCTTGAGAGTGAATACAGCCTTCTCCTCTCCGATCGTTACAACCCGAGTCTGTATTTCATTTTCACCGGACGCCTGGGACCCTTTCGCCGCGGCCGGATTGCCGGAGAACGTCAACTGCGGGCAGAGCGGTTCCGGCCCCAGTAACACGATGGGCAAGGCGGGACAATCGCTAATGTCATCGGGAGCCGCGGGAACTTGCGGGTTAGCAATCCAGTCGCCCGGCGGTATTGGAAAAATGCACGGGACATCGCATTTCCAGATATCAAATACCGGATCTTGTGGTCCTTGCGGGCATTGTGTTGTAGGGGCCATCCTTGACACTTACTCCTTACACTGATTCAGACACGGAAACGGTAGACGTCGTGCACAGCGACAAATCAACCAGATTGACGTCAATAATTACCGTGTTGGTGGCAGAATCTGGTGTGATCGATACGCCGGTCCCAGCAAACAAGGTAAAGTCCGGGCCTTGCAAGCCGTTAATCGTTCGCAAGGCTTCGTTGCAGTAAAAGTCTCCTTCCAGCAAATTGTTAGCCGAACCGACTGGCGGCGTTTCTGCGGCAAATAGCTTTACCTCCTCGCAGGGACCGCCCTCCCCTGCATTCACAACAGCACTAAATGTAATTGTGTTTGACGCACCGTTTTGAGCCACGCTTGTGTTGTAGCCGCCTTTGATCACAATGGGCCCTTGCAAGCACTCGCGAATAACATAGATCTCACCAGTTACAAAGTCCCACGTATTTGGCGGACAATCAGCTGTCCGCATCGCACGAGTCCTGTCGCCGTTGGCAATATTAAGCGAAACCGCTTGGCTGTTATTCAAGTTTTGAACTAGAGCCTCATGCACGGTCGCCTCTGTGCTGCCTCTGGTCACAGTGACTCCCACGCCCAGCCTAGCCGCAAGGCTAGAGACTGAGCCGGTCACTAAGTAGCCAGACCAGAAAGGCTCACCGCAAACTACATCTGCCTCTGACGCAGACAGCGAAAGGGACTGGCTTTCCGGAACATACGAGGGCATGTCGCTCTCTTGAAACTCTGTCAGGTAATCCTCGTCGGTTACCTGTCGAGTAAATATGAGCGGAGTACCTGCCAGGGCAGGAGCATCACTCCGAAACTCGTAGTTGAGCTGGTCAGCACTGACTCTTGAAATCTTGTAGAGGTAAACGGTGTGGACACCTTCCTCAAACCCGGATTCGGGACCCATTATAAACCCACAATCCGTGATAACATCATCCGGCAACTGTAACATCGTAAAAACACCAGAAGCGGGCGTCTCGATGCCTGCCGTCTTAGCTTTAAACGGAAAAGTGCGATTAAGGTTTTCATTGAAGAAGTTAGGGCGAGCCATTTACAGTCCCTCCGGTGTCGAACCTTCGACTGTGATTACAATACCCTCAGGAGATGTCCGGACACGCAACGCAGCGTCCGCAGCCAGTGAGTCGTTCATCTGAATATTGAAGTTACCTTGGTCGTCTGGCGTACAGTCGTAAGTGTACTCGTCGTTAACCACACGAATCGTTCGAATAGGATTGATTGGCGTGAACAGCTCTTCCGGGTTACATAGCCGCTGCAAGAACAGCGGATCGCCGACCACATCAAACCGGACGGCCTCAATAACCTCGCCTGACGACGTTGTAACGTTTTCAGTAGACACAATGACCCCATCTTCGCCGACTATCCAGATCTTGCCTGTCAGAACCTCCCCCGACTCCAGTCGAATTCCGGTTACCCCGGGATTCGACACCGGAACCTGACAAGTGACACAAAACTCTGACTGATCCCGGCTAAACCGGTGCTCTCCGAGGCCCCAAGCGGACAGCAACGCTAGGCGGGCAGGCTCGGAAACAAGCAACCCGCCCGGGCGATTAAACTCGTCCGTTAATCTGACGATATCTACAGTTATCGGCAGGGATATAATGCCAGTCAAACGAGCCGGATTAGTCGTATCCCCTACCGTAATCGTCAGAGAAGCCGAGGTGACGCTAACTTTCGACAAGTAGTATCTATCCGCACCCGCAGGTGCGTATAGGTGAGCGTCTAGAAAGGTGCCTTCCAGAAAGGTATCCGCACCGTTCGACAAGGATGCCGTAGGTATAAACGGATACTTTGTATCCTCTAGGGAATCGATAAATTCTGGGTGTCTTATTCCGGTCATGGGCTTGCCTCATCGATTCTCCAGAACGAGAAGTAACTCCGAGACCTGCGAGCGTACAGGCCCGCTAACCCAGAGTCGTCTCCGAACGTATTAGACGAAATGTTTACATTTAAGATAACCGCAATCGAGGGATCCACTATTCCGTCTAATGTGGCAGTTATATTTACAGACGTTTGAGTGACGGTGTCCGGAACCGCAGTCAGGGTGATCCGGTACCAGTCATCCTCTCGCACGTCGTTGACTTGTACCTCGGATAACTGCGTCAACGTCGCCCCGTTGAAATAGTAAAAGCCAAACAAGCTATCGGCAGTATTCAGGAGGGCTACGAAGTATTGTGAAAGGCCATCAGACGTCGTGCGATAATTCAGGGCCAGCCCTACGTTTCTTTGAGAGCCGGTTACTCCTGGAGTGATTTTGACGTCAGTCGTGTATTTTCGAAACAGGCACTGCACGTCCGAAGCGAACAGGGAGAGGTTTGTTCTAGCTTGAGATGCCGCGGAGAGCGGGCCGTAACTCGCGTCGACCTCCAGGATTGGCACAACATCCCAGCTGTGTGATTCGGAATTTGAAATAGACTGGGAAGTCGTGCACCCGTCGCCTGGGTTAGCAGCAGCCACCGGCGGGCCCAAACAGCAGTCATCTTCAGAGGGGCTATCGTCCGCAATGAAGCCAAAGACGGAGGCACCCACTAGGTTAAACCCATAAGCGACGCCGTCATCAAACGTATCACAGTAAGGCAAAGAAAGTATTGTGATAGCACTTTCACTGATACTGACATCAGGTCCCACCGGAGGTTCCGGGGGGATTACGGGTGGAATAATTATGGAATCTAACTCTGACGGCAACTTGCCGGTTTCCAGGTTGGGCAGAACCGGCGGATCACAACTGGTAGATAGGCCGAGGTTACAGTCTAGAACCACACCGCAATCAGCAACGTTTGTGCCGATAACCGCACACCCTCGAAAATCTAAAGTGATGACCCCGTCGCAGTCAGGAAGAATACCGTTAACTGTTTCGACGGGTTGAGGATCTGTGCACGTTCGAGAACCCACCCGGCGGCCGCAGTCGCCAGCAAACTTCGCATACACCGAGTCCGTTGCAGTCGCGGTGTCAGTCTCTACCAACCGCACGACGATTACGTTGTCGTACTCGACGCCCTGTATGACCCGTGTTTCTTTGCTTGCCTGAAGCGGAGCAGCTACTCGAAAGTTAACGAGCCCGGTTAACGCAGTAGCAGCCTGATTGAGTTTGATTGACGGAATAGGCGGTCCTCGTAGCAGCCGGGCTGCCCGAGCCGTTAATAGGGATTGCTCTGGCGTAGAAAACTTGCCTACAAAAGGTTCTTCCGTACCAGAACCGAATGAAATAAAGCCCGCAACCCCGTCCTCAAATCCGACTAAAGAGTACGTCCTTCGTTGTTGCAGTTCCGCCTTGGGGATAGAAACGCCTGCGATTAAGACAGCGGTATCGGGGACATTATTCTTGGTTTTTGATACCTCGATCATCGCTGTAACGATGCTTGAAGTTACAGAGGCAGCACTGATATAGGCATACTGTCCCAGCGAGCTCGGCCACCGCAGTTGAAGGTCGGTGATCAACGCGGAAGGCAAACGCCCGCCGTTGTCAGCCAGGGCTGACGCCGTATCGTCAACGGGATAATCCCGCTGCTCGTTGAGGTTGTACCAGTCGTTATTTCGAATAGCCACTAGCTGCCCCCTTCATCGGAACAGTCGCACGCTTCGCAGAAGGGGTTATCCTTGCCGACAGCTCTCAAGGGAGTAATCTGCTGAGAGCGTCCGAATGCGGGAACATCTTCACCCAGGGCCGCCCAGGCGGCTAGCACGTCTACCGGGTAATCGCTAGCATCCAGTAGCTGGTAAGTGCAATCCAACCCACTAGCTGGATCCGTAGATGAATTTTCCCAGGACATGACAACATGCATTTGAACCTTCAATGCGTCAGTACCCACGGATTTACAATCTGGAAAACAAAAGCGGTCCCGGACTGTGGTGACTGTCTGGGGGTCTTGGTAATCCCACTCCACTTGGGCATACAAGCCCGTAGGGTTGAGGTCCAGGACAACGGGCTCAGCACCGTTGCACTCGGCTGATCCATCTATTTCGGCTCTATCGCAAGAGTATCCGGCGAAGGTCGGGGTTACCTGTATACCGTTCAAGTAGTACAGAAAGGTGATAGTGGCATTTACGTTGTAAATGCAACACCGGGACGCGTTGCAATGAGCCAACCCCCAGTTCACCTTGCAGTTACCGTCCATACTCATGTTAACACGAACGGTGTCAGATTCTCGAATAGACTTTTGTACTTCCCACCGGTCAATGTTCAATTGAAAAAGGTCTCGCGTTTCTTCCGCCGCCCCGGCCACCTCTTTGTACAAAAACCACTGTCGCTTAATCCCCTGGTAAGTTTGTGCAAAGTAAGTGCAATCACAACAGTTCTGACAATCGTTCAAAGTCTCGATTGCTGCTGCGGCTTGAGTCGGAGACAACACCGTGGAAGCGTAAGCAAATTCTCGGGGGTCGCTACTTACAAGGCCTACAGGCCGCTGACTACGTATACACCCTTCTGAATCGTAAGTGAAATTGCGGTGTGTGTTACCGCTAATACGGTTCACAGTCTTGATCTCCAGCTCCTGCTCTCCGCAGCCCGGGAAAACGCCGAGCCCAGCCCCCGCTTCTGCCGCCACCAATACCGGACGAGATACACGACGGCCTGGCGTTAACGGCTTTACATTTGTAAAATTGGAAATAAGGTTTGTGAATTCCTGGACTTCGCTGGATAGCCTTATGTTATACCCCTCATTGAAGGTCACAACATCTGTAGTTTCAACGCTAGACAGCCCTACGGTTAATGACGTAACTCGCTTTGGCATCTTGAACCAGGTGTCCGCCTGAAGGACACCGCTAATAGGTTCAATGTAATCGTCATAGGTCTTGTCGAGGCCCGCATCAATATCCGCTTGCGTCCAGGCCGTGTGCTGCACGCACCGTAAGATCTTATTGTTCGTGGTCCATTCCAAAACCAGAAGACGACTATCCCAGGCGTCTGTTGTGAAGGTGCCTGCCGTGGTCGAATCAAACACTACCACATCGTTAACGTCAGCGACGATGATGTCCTGCGAGTGCGTGGGAGCAGGCCTGCCCGCGGGCGGTGCCACGGCATTCGCACCGAAGCCGTACATCCACACGACTTTCAACGGGAATTCAAATTCGCCGGCAAGGTCGTCGAACGATACGAACAAATCCCCCAACAGGTACTGAATATCTGAAGAAGGCTGTACGAACGGATAATTAGTGCCGCTGCCGGGAGGCTGCTCTACGCCAATAGGCTGCCGCCCTCGCGGGTTCGCTGTAGGCATCAACCAGGCCTCTTGTCACGAGCAATTTGTTCCAGCTTCTTCCGGATCTCATACAACGACAGTGCTGCATTGATAGAATCCGGTGCTTGCTTTACCGCCTTATCCATGCAGCTGATAAGGGCCTCAGCCTCTTCGACGTCGAGGGTGCAGTTATGGTTTGGAGCTTTTTCTACTTCGTTTGATAATTCGTCCACAACAACTTCCTTCAATTCTGGAATTTAAGATTTGTACTTACTCGCAGGTCAAACAACGCCTATCGCCCAGTCGTGCACCCAGCACAGTCGCTCCAAACGCACTCGCCTCGGCGGCAAGCGTATTGACGAACAACTCCAGTGTACCTCGTTGTGCGTTAAACCTCTCCAGGTCTCGCGTAATTACCTCTAGCTCTTCGCAACCGCAACAAGGAGCACAACAACTGTCAGTCACCTTTAGCCCGCTCTCGATCGCAGAGAAATTCAAACAATCGTCACCTACGAAGTTGAAGTTTCCATCAGTTGCCGGGCTTATTCCATTAATCGTCTTGATGCAAGGCGTTGCAGACGCTTCTCCCTCGCAAACACACTCTTCGATTGTTCCTTCCCCGCTTAATGCACTCAGCGTAATCACGGTTTCCGACGACGTAGAGGCCGTAGAAATCTGCATATTCGTACCAGCGACGAGTTCGATGTCTCCGTAATATACCTCGCTGGTAGTGCCGCTCGCATTAGAAACCCGGAATCCGGTAAGGGACTTAATCATCGGGTGAATGACAGAGGGCTCGAGCCGGGTGTCTTCCAAGTCAAAAGAAAACAAGCCGGTGGGCTGATCGACAATGGTATCCAGGCGGCCAATGACAACTTTGCCGACAATGTCGTCGAAAGGCTCGATTCCTCCGACAGCAAATGTGGTGTTACGGCTGACACCTGTTGAAGGGATCAGGGCCAGGCCTACGTCGTGTATTTCGGTACCGGTATCGTACGCGATGGTCAGCTGGTAGCCGGAAGCAAAAGAACCTAGCTGCCGAATGAAAAAGCGGCCTGATTCCATACCCATTGCCGTAGAGACCGGAAGCCCGAACGCTACGATAAAGTCATCCGGGATAACAAACGAGCTGGTCGTATCAGTTTTTGTAGCCTCATCCGTCAGCGGGTAGCTGCGTTGGGCGTTGTGGTTTAGGAACTCCAAGTTCCATTGCGATAGCGGCATCCTTACCTCCGGTTATACTGACGTTAGAACGCCGACCTGCTGCATAATGCCCAGCTCTCCAACGTAAGAATCAGAAACGGCTTCTGGCGTTCGCTCCAGCTTAACGTACACGATATCTCCAGGGCCCACAGCAATTGAATTACTTGTCGCCTCTACAGCCTCGTTCGCCCCGGCCAGCGTAGCCACGGTATCCATGGTTAACGCCACGTAGCTTTGTGCTACGGGGATCGGAACGGTTAACCCGGCGGTAGGGCGAGCAGCCTTGTAGTACGACGAAGTGAGCAGAGGTAGAGTACCCGCAGCTCTTCCAAGAATGCGGGGACGGAACGAAAACATAGTGACCGTAGGCGAGTCCGTCGGCACTTCAAACTTCACCACGTAACTTGTTGCCACATCGTCAGGCATGCCCAGGTAGAGGACCGGATAGTTTTCCTCTGTCACGCCGTCTAGGCGAACCAGCTGACTAGAAATCTCCTGGGTAGCCTGAGCCAGAACGCCGACGCCAATGACTCCCTGGTGGTAGTCAACGCCATCAACTGTGGTGACTTTTGAGCCAGAAAGGAGCACGTTACTTGACGTAGCGTATACGCTCTCGGTAACCGGACCGGAACTAAACGTGTTGGTCTCGACATCGAAGCCCTTGAACACTGTGTAGCCGGCGTCAGTCGTAGATCCGATCATGAATGAAAGATCTAAATCAATGTCCAGATCGCCCGTTGTCGCCGGGTCGGACTTGTCCGCACAGGTAATGACCAGGCGGTTATCCAGCGATTTGATACTGCTGACAACGGAGTTATCCGTAGCGAAGCCAACCCGGGTGTAATAGAACTTAAGGCTGTATTCCTTGCCGCCCGGGTCGCAATCACCGTAGCTGGCACTTGCCGAGCTATCCGTGTCTAAATCCGTAGGCCACGGCACCTCGTCGTAGCAGTCGCTCATCCACCAGATGCCGTTGCGGTCGATGATGACTAGATCTTCCATCAACTGCTCGCCGTACCACTTACGCTCCAGAGCCGTATCCCAGATGCTGGGACGCTGCATCTGAATGCAGGCAGACTGTAGCGGCACCGGAGGGTATACACCGCTCAGTGCGTTATTTTGTGAAAGGTTATAGCCGAATTTTGCCCCCGCCGGAGCGTTCCCGTCGAAAACAGCATCGTCAGCGGGTAGCCAGCCTACGTCGTTTGAGTCTGCTGCTGTGATGACATGGGTTCCACCGACAGAGGGTGGCGTCACCGTACCGGCTGGCAGCATCTCCAAGTCAAAGACATAGTGCCGGTGGTTCTCCAAGAAGTCTACGAATGACGGGTTCACGAACACGCCGCCGTTGAGATCCGTCTTGCACACAGGGATAGTCACAGGGGGCTGCTGCAATGTCAGCTGTCCCGCACTAGAGCCTGACAAGTACCACGTGCCCGCGGGAACGTCACTTCCAGGCAACTGCCCTATGGCTTCTGCAATGTCGATATCGGCGTAACCGAACAACAGAATATCAGCCAACGTAGCGTTGTGCTTCTCAGCAACGATCCCCCAGACTTGGGCCTGGTTGGGCATTACCAGATAGCCTGTGGTACTGTCCGTATCCGGAGCCGCGAAGGCAGCTTCGAACTGGCCTGTGGCTGTGTTCAAATAAACCGGTTGCCCGACTTTGATCGTGGAGATGACCGATTGCGAGCGGGCATACACCGTAGACCCGAGCTCTGCCGCTTGAATCAGCTCCCAAAGGTAACTGATGTTTTGATCAAGCTGCTGAAGCGGGCGGTTGGGAGTGCCAGGTGAAACCGGCTCCCCCTCTTTGATGAATTTTATGAATCGTTCCAGGCTCATCCTTGAGCTTCTCCCTTATTGAAGTGCTAACTGCCACTCAAGGCCAACTTGGCTCGTCGAAAGCTTCTGCTGTTGATCTGCTACGGCAAAGTAATAGCTGCTCAACAGGAGATCCTGAGTTGCGTCGGTGCTGTCTACGAAAGCTACCAGCGACGCCCCAAAAATGGTTGAATTAACTGAGTCGGAGAAGGTTTTTCCGTGCACCCCCGTCGTACCGCTGCTGCGAGCAAAAAAGTCCAATATTGTTTGCTCTGCTTCGTCTGCGTAGGTCGTAGCTGTAAGAGGTACTCGCAGATAATCCCTAACGCCGCTGCCGGAGAGATCGTCGTAGTAAGTAACTGTGCGGTCACGACCAAACGTCGGCACGCTGACCGGATCCCCCGGGCTGGCGACGTTCTCGAACTCCAAGTACATGCCGGATACCCGGTACTTGGCGTCACCGGTAGTCAGCAGCTTACCTACCAGCTCACCCCACTGATATAATACCAAGTTAGGGTTCAGCTCCGTCGTGGGTGTCCAGACGTCAGCAGTGACCCGATGAGCCCGCACGTGGCCGCTAACGTTGCTTGTTCCAATTCGATCCATTGCTAATCCTTTAGATACACCGGCCACTGATGGTTTTCACAGCGATAGTCTCAGCTATGTACGTAACCGGAGCCATACTTTCCGAGATTGACATCGCCGGAAAGCCACTTAATGTTTCTTCGTACCCGGGAGCGGTCTCAGTTCCGGGAGCTTCCATGATAACAGGCGAATCGGCATAATCCAATTCAACTATTAGCAACATCAACGTATGAGGGGGCTGGATTTTACGCAACTGCTCTACGGGAACGTAGGCCAATTGCCCAGTAAGTTGACTTCCGGGTTTGACTTTGACGATGTATGCGTTGTTTCGAAGAACGTTATCCGCCAAGAACTGAAGCGGATTGATCTCTGTAGGCAGAGATGCCGCAGTTGGCTGCCCTACCGGGTTAGCTCGCACGTCCAGCAGCATTGCCAGCGTCTGTCCGGCAGCCACGCCTTCCGTATGCACGTCATTCCAGTATTTGACCACATCAAAAGGAAAACCGCCTAATTCCCAAGAAATCTTGGTGTAGCCGTCAACATCCTCCTCGACCACTGTAGCTACGGTCGCATTCTCAAACGTTAGACCGCCCCAGAACCCGTACGCCAGTATGCCGGGCCCCGCCGTAATAGCGGAGACGTCTGACGGCGATAAGGTCTCTCCGCGGTTTAGCTCGAACACCTGCATCAAATCAGTAAGCGGGTCGCCAGCTAAAACCGTGTCCCCGGCAGCCACCAGAGACGTAGTTCCCAGCGGAAACTGATAAACGTGGCTGTCCGTAATGATGTTAAGCTTATCCGCGTCGGACTCAACGACCTCCACCGTCTCCACGGCCTCGCGAACCATGGGAATGCCGTACGCCGCGGAAAGAATTGACTGCTGGCTCTTGATGCTAGTCCCGGCAGCAAAAGCATCGAAGATGGCGTTGACAACAGCTTTGTAGCCCTCGCTGGACTCCAGTTGAAGGCGAAGAGCGTACCCGAATTGCTCGTACACCGTCTTCCAGTCCCACTTGCCTCGATACAGCCACAAGGTTAGCTGCTTGTCAACAATTGCCCCGACACTGTTCAGCACGTCCACAGTGGGTATCGACGAGTTGTCGAACGGATTTTCCCGGAAAGTGATAGTAGAATCCTGGAGCCAGTAGTCTATTCCGTTAACCCACTCCATGGTGGGAGCACTAATACGGTCCAGGATTACCTTTACTTCGTGCAGATCCGCAGGCCGCGTAACAGAATAAAACGTTTGAGATTGCACCTCTCCGTAACTAAGCTGGGCACTTGAGCTATACACAGAGGCAGCGGGCGTTGAGTAGCTCTCAAGCAACCCCTCGTCCGTGTTAAGCTCAGATTCCAGCAGCACCAGCGGATACCAGTTCTCCTGGTGAAAAACGGGCACGTTGAACCTGGAAACGCTTGCCACCAGCTCCAGCAGCTGCAAGTGTGTTTGCTGAGCAGCTAAGGCCGTGGTGGCGGCCAGATCTTCAACCAGTCCGTTTCCTTCGTACGTGGAAGCCCAAAAACTCCCCAGTAACTCTAGAAGCTTATCCGGGTCATCGAAGTCATTTTGGGGATACGTGTACGTCGCCATAAACGATCTCCCCCTCATTGCTGCTGTTGAACAATCGATCTATCAGGTAATTCACCACCAGCCGAACGACCAGCGTGAAGAGTATCTGGCCCAGAAACCAACCAAGCCCTGGCAGAATGAAGCCATACACCGACTTTCGAAACGCATCTCGATCCATTTGCGAAGGGTCGGCGGCCTGAGTTCTCTGTACGGCGGCGAACGCTTTTTCAACGTTACGCCGATCTTTCTTCTGCTGCCGGGTAGGCTTCCCCTTCATCACCTTGTCGCTGCAATCATGCGTCCATGTGACTCTGTCGAGTTCCTGCTCCCAATCTAGCTTATTCACTTGGCCGCACCTCCACGTCAACCGGCGAGTTGTCGATATCGATTTTGATGCCTCCCTTTTTTACCTGAATAGTTGTGATTGTCGTTTTGATGTTCATCGGCCCGACTTTAGCCGCCACCTTAGCAGGCGGGTCAAACGTGACGCCGCCCTCTGCGATAGTGACTGTCTGTACGGGAGAAAAATCTACGACTTTTCCGTCTTTATCCACAACGCCAGTTTCCAGGAACGTCTTAATCAGTTCGTAAATCTCGGGCGGTATGTCGATCGGTATCTTTAGCATTACTGCCTCCTTGCAGACTTGGTCTGCTTCTCTACGCCGACCAGACCGGTCGGCTAACTCGTATTACCTTCAGGTTCCGCCGGGACAGTTCGATCGTTGAAACAGCCCACGGAAGAGCCCTCCCCGGTCGGAACTTCTCCGCACCTGGGTAGTCTTCCGAACGGTTTTCGAATCGCCACCATACTTCAGCCCTGAACCCATGGGATCATAGCCATTGTGGATGTTGTCATGCATGATCTGCATTTCTTCCCGCGTGTAACCCTCTACATCAATGTCGTGATCGTTTTTGAGATGGTTGGCCAGCATCTCTGGCGTGTAGTCCCACGTACCCATTAGGTTCCACACGGTTTCGCTCATCCTTGTTGGGGATTGCTTAACCGGCTCGGGAGCCTTTTCTTCGGTAGTCTTTTCCCCCGGAGGCAAAGGGGCTTCCCCCTTGTCCGCGATGACGATAGGCACCTGAGGCTCCTGCCGGGCTTTCCACCGCTCCTTGTCAAGTTCCGACAACCGCTTGGTATTCGCACTCGCGATGCCAGCGATCGAAGCTTCGATCCTTCCGAGCACTTCTGTCTGAGATTCGAGCTCAGACATGGTCGCCTTGAAGTTCGATTCGAGCGACTTCGCCAATTCAGCTTCAAACGCGTCTTCTTTTTCCGTGAAAGTCGTCCCTACCGCGGGAGGCGGGAGGACATTCCGCGTGTCCTGAGCCGCACTTTTCGACTCAACAAGACCGCCTGCGTTTGTAATAACAAGTAGACTGGCAGTCCCTACGATAAGCGTGGCGACACTCCCTGCGACCACCCCAAGCAAGCTTTTCTTTGCTGCATGTGTCATTGGTCTCTCCTATTCGAAATATGGTGAGTTTTTGTACCAGTCCACGGGATCGGCCTCAAGGTTACCCATAATTCCGATAGCTGTGGTGCGTCGATATGCGAGCATTTGATCCCAGGCTTTTTCCGCGATGAAGTATTCACCGTCGCCGTGAGAATTGGCCGCCCTTAACATACCATCCTTCTTATAACCCAGCACGCACATGGCATGACCGCCACGCCCGCCGCCGCGGTATTCTCGTACGATTCGATCTCGTGGAATTACACCGCCGCCCCAGGCTACGCCGAAGTTTATGGCCCCTCCCCCACCAAGAAAGTCTAACGTCTCTTCATGATTTCGCGGGCATTGCCATAAGGACAACGACTTGTACGGCTCTGCCGCCTTGTAATTCTTGTCACTCAGAATTCGTTCTCGATCAGATCGCCCGGGGTACCGGCTTGGGTAACCGGTCAATTCTTCCGGAGGACAACCGTAACGCATGGCCACTTTGCACCCTCCAGAGATAGTCGACCCCTTGTCATTGCCAAGCAAACCATCAATCTTTTGTGTTGCCAAGTACCCGAAAATCTCGGATAGCTGGATGATCTCGCCACGCACTTGGGCCAGTCGCTCAAGGCAGCTGGACAACGAGTGCCCTTGGCATGATCCGATTGGCCCCTGATTCTCAGTACGATGCCAATCGATTAAAACCTCAGCAGGGCGAGAGAAAGCTTCCCACGCAGCTGATTTCATGGGCATAGCCGGGAGGCCCTCCACGAAATCATGATCTTCTCGATCATAATTGTAGTCGAAGAACTGTTCTTCACTCATTTTTGGACTCCTTAGCGTACTTCCGTAACAACGTTTCGTGAGCTTCTAACGACCAACCGCCCTGGCCCTTGAAAAATTCCGATTCGGATTTTGCAAGATCGTCGAAGGCTACTCGACGTGCCGGAGCTTGAGCCGCAGCAATGTATTCCCAGATTTCCTGGTCCGTCTCGAATTCCCCTGCTTTGATTTTATCTGCCGTGTCTGTTGCGTGCTTCCGCCAGAGGTCTTCGTAGACGTCAAAAGTTACGGATACAAGGTCCTTACCGGGACCGGGCGGTTTCGGCCCCGGGCCCGGGGAACCGGGCCACCACAAAATTGCAGCCGCCAAGACCGCACAGACTATCCCTAAAATTTTCTTTGACATGGTTTATCCTTCAGTTGTGGGCGGTTGCGGTTGGCGGGCGAGCTTAGCCTCTGCAATTGCGACCTCAGCTTCCGTCATCTCAGCTTTAGCGTATTCCCACCACACCTTGGTGTTTGCATTCGGGGCCGTTTCCTCGACGATTTGAAGATGGGCAGCAAACCCCGCGGGAGGCGGTGTATCGCTACTGCGATCGACACCCTCTCGCTTGAAGTCTGAACTAGCCGGACGCCGCGGTAGCTTAGGGCCGCCCTTCAAAAGTTTTTGAATGGAGGGCCATATCAACGCGTACGCAGACACAGCAAATAGCCCAAACACGAGCAAATATTTCACAGTATCGCCTATTTTCGAGAGGTCTAACTCAATCCCTGCAAGTAACATGTAAATCTCCTTATTTACCTACGACTAGAATTCTCTCCCCGGCATTAAGCTCCACTACTCTATCCGGCGGCCTTGTCAGTGACTCTGGTAAG
>Ga0302135_10001169_pt1 | contig 15744 bp, 14 predicted proteins | sample CBN3_surface_MG_FD_203119 | JGI IMG/M metagenome (GOLD analysis project Ga0302135, IMG submission 203119) | Marine microbial communities from Western Arctic Ocean, Canada - CBN3_32.1 | ecosystem: Environmental > Aquatic > Marine > Oceanic | place: Canada: Western Arctic Ocean | collected...
GACCATTAAGGGCGTTGTGGTTGCCAAATTCCTATCAATTACTCTGGATGTCCCGTTTAGCTTTGATACGCAGATAGGGTAAAGCTGCTGGGGTGCTGTGGACTTGCGGCCCCTCTAGGAACCTGAGAAGATAGTTTTGTCTAGTAAGGTAACGTATGGCATGGTGGGCGAGACTCACCGGAGAGGCGCGACGTGATGGGACTATTTAGAGGTGGTGTTGGCGGCCCAGAACTCATCCTCATTCTGTTCATTGTGCTTCTGCTCTTTGGCAGCACGCGGTTGCCAAAGCTAGCGGGCTCCATGGGTAAAGCCATCAAGGAATTCCGTAAGACCGCAAGCACGGCATTGGATGACCCTGCTCCTAAAACTCCCGCCGCACGTCGTCCACGGGCTAAGACTCCGCCCAAGGCGTAAGGGTCCACTCCGAATCATTTGAAACGATAAGCCCCGCTAGCCTGAACATATCAAGGCTAGCAGGGCTTTTTATATTCTGAAGAACGACCTACTTCTCTCCGGGGTCCTTTGCCCGTAGCACTGCCACTCCCAAAGAGCCTGGCCCAAGGTATGTTCCTAATACGGGGCCAAACCGACTGACAACCAGGTTTGCTTTTGGTACGTGCTGTGCCATCGCATTAGCTATGAGGGTCGTGTCCTCCGCTACATCGCTGGATATGATGCCAACAGCTTCCAGCGGTGCCAGATTCGCAGTGATGGCGGCCAAGCGCTCTAACCCCTTTGTGCGGGTTCGGACTTTCTCCACAGGATGGGCCACGCCTTCGTGAAGCGTCAGGATTGGCTTTATGCGCAGAAGCGACCCTACCAATGCCTGAGCTTTTCCTATACGCCCACCTTTTTCCAGATACTCCAGCGTTTCCACCAGACCGAAGAAGCTCGCTCGTTGGGTGGCACTTTGGGCCTCCGCCACTACCTCCGATAGCGATCCGCCATTCTGAGCCACCTTGGCTGCTGCTACAGCGATGAGCCCCAGGGCAAGGGAGGCCTGCAATGTATCAACTACTTTGATGGCATTGTTCGCCAATTCTGCTACTGCCTGCTGGGCAGAGTTAACGGTGCCACTCACCTTAGAGGAGATGTGCACAGAGACGATGCCGTCAGCTTGCATGAGGATTTTCTGGTACGTCTCCATGAATGCGCCAATTGCGGGCTGCGATGTCTTGGGTAGGCTGGGGCTGGAGACCAAACGCTGGTAGAACTCGTCGGCGTGGATGGTGATGCCGTCGATGAATTCCTCATTGCCAAAGTGCACGTTCAGTGGAACCACCGTGATGCCCATCTCTTGGGCAAGTTCTGATGGCAGGTCTGCCGTGCTGTCCGTGACAATGCTCACCGTCATGGTTTCTCCTGGGATTCAGCGTACATGCCGACAAGGTGTGAAGAATGTGAAGATGATTGTACTCCACCACGCAAGAGGAAGGGTTAAGGTTTCGTCCAGCCAGGGTGAAGGGCTAGGTCTTCATTCGATGGAGACCAGGTAGTGGTAATGGGGCTGTCCACCATGCACCGCCTCAACTTCTGTGCCAGGGTGGGCGTTTTGGAGGCTCTCTACAGCATCGTTGGCATCGTCCTGGGAGACATCGCCGCCCCAGTAGAGCGTAACCAAAGTACCGCCCTCAGGCGCGACCGCTTGAACCAGTGATGACAGGGCTTCATGGTGGGATGACTCTGCCCTCACCATCTTTCCTTCCAGCAGTCCCATAACCTGTCCACTGAGCACCGGGGAGCCGTCAACCAGGGCATCCCGTACTGCGGTTACCACTTCACCACAGAATATCGACAATGCGCCATTGGTCATGGATTCAGCGTTGTCCGTAATGCTGCCTTCTGGCGAGTACGCCAGCATCCCCGCGATGCCCTGGGGTAGCGTCACCGTTGGGACAACGCGCACGGGAATTCTTGCCAGCTCCGCCGCCTGCCTTGCCGCCGGTAGAACATTGGCGTTGTTTGGCAGAATCAGGACGGAGTCTGCGTTGAGGGTGTCTATGGCGTCCAGCAACTCCTGACAACTGGGGTTCATAGTCTGTCCTCCGGTGACAATCACCCCGACGCCTAAGCTGCGAAAGACTGCTTCCAGTCCAGAGCCCTGGACGACGGCCACCACGCCCAATGGCGATGATGCCAGTGGTGGACTTGGTTGTTCATCATGGTGCGAAGCATGGAACTCCTGATGCTGCGCGTCCATGCTCTCAATCTTGAGCTGATCAACAATCCCCCAGATTTTCCCAAGCTCCACCAGAGCCTCTGGTTTCTGGGTGTGGGCGTGGATGCGCACTAGGCTCTCGTCGCCGATGACCACAGTGGAGTCCGAGATGACGCTGATACGCTCTCTTAGATTGTCAGGATTCAAGCCCTGGCCGCTGATGATGAACTGGGTGCAGAAGCCGTACACTTCGGATTCAACGGAATCCAGGAAACCGAGGTCCACATGCCCGGCAGCGCCGTCCATCTCCAGCATGACTGCGGAGACATCCTCCCCGCGAAGAGCACGCAGCGCGCCGTCTAACATCAGGGAATATCCCTGGCCGCCAGCGTCAACAACACCAGCCGCTTTTAGGACAGGTAACTGCGAGGGCGTCTGAGCTACCGCATCCTGAGCTGCATCCAGACCTGCTTCTAGGACGCAGGTGATATCGATATCAGGCGAAGAGCTAGCGGATTGCATGGCCTCGGCAGTTCTGTGGATGACCGTCAGCATTGTGCCTTCCACGGGGTTGCTGACGGCGCGGTAGGTGGCGATTCCGCCCTCAGTGAAAGCAGCGGCCAGAAGCCCGGCATCGGCGTCAGCGTGGCCTTCAAACGTGCGCGCAATGCCTCTTAAGAACTGGGAAAAGATAACACCGCTGTTGCCCCTCGCCCCAAGGAGCGCACCGTGAGCGGCCGCGTTTGCTACATTGCTGATTGCAGAGCCGGGGATGTCATTTGCTGCTTGGACTACGGCCTTCAGCGTCAGGAGCATGTTGGTGCCGGTATCGCCGTCAGGCACGGGAAAGACGTTCAGAGCGTTCACAGCCTCCACGTTGGATTCCAGCACCTGAGCGCAAGCCGAAAGCATGAGGCGTAGCCCGCTACCGTCCAATCGCGTCACAAAAACTGCGTCTCCCATGACATCCTCCACTGCTAGGGGGCTGTCCACCTTGCCCAAGGGAAAAGCCTATGGTACAGTAACTAGCAGTCTCTATCCAAGCACTATTCCATTATCAAAGGGCAAAACATGGCGAGTTGTCAGGTCTGCGGAAAAATTGGTAGCTTTGGTAACAACGTTAGCCATTCCAAGCGGCGAACGAATACTCGTTGGTTGCCTAATGTGCACCGTGCAACGATGGTGATAAACGGTCTACGGACCAGGGTGAAAGCCTGCACCCGGTGCATTCGGTCTCAGTACAAGTCCTCCAAGGTTAAGTAGAGGAACTCGCTCCTCACCCAACCCCGGACACTTTCCTCAAGAAACCATTTACTATCCGTGTAGTGGTGTGCCTTCAACCTGAAGGCTTGGGGCCCATCTTTAGATGCTGGGGATGCTCTTACGCAATCGGGCTACTGCTTCTGCAACGCTCTCATGGTTATTGAAGATAGCGGAGCCTGCCACCAACACCCTTGCCCCTGCGTCCACCACTTGCGCCACAGTGCTCTCATTTATGCCGCCATCAACCTCAAGCTCCGCGTCCAGAGAACGCTCGTCCAAGAGGGCTCGCAGCTTTCGGATCTTGGGTACTACGGAAGGGATGAAGCTCTGTGACGGGAAACCGGGGTTTACCGTCATGGCAAGAACTAGGTCAACGTCCGGGAGTATCTCCTCTATAGCGCTGATAGGTGTGCCAGGGTTGAAGGCGATTCCTGCGCGGACGCCCGCTTCTTTAATCTGGTGAATGACGCGATGCAGGTGTGTGCAGGCTTCTACATGCACCGTGAGGATAGAGGCTCCGGCTTTAGCAAAATCAGCAATGAAGTCCCCCGGAGACGCAATCATAAGGTGGACATCCAACGGCACGTCTGTCTTGGCTCTGAGGGCGTCTACCAGGAGTGCCCCAAAGGTGAGGTTAGGGACAAAGTGTCCGTCCATGACGTCTACGTGGATGTAATCGGCCCCTGCGGAGACCGCCTGGCCCACCTGTTCACCAAAAGCAGCGGCGTCCGCCGATAGGATGGATGGAGACAACTTGACGCGAGAGACTTTCGGCATGATTCCTCTCCTGTGACTTCAACAGTCTTTAACTAAGGACATAGATATGATACAACATGACGTGCCCTCTATTCTGGATGTGCCTCAGGAAGGTTGGCCCTAGTACTTTGTCTCCTGCCATGTTCGCTGTCCTTGCTGGCCTGTTCTTTGCCCTCTCGTCTATCTTCACCCGGTGGGGTTTGGAGCGAGCCAGCAGTGGAGCTGCTGTGCTGGTGACGGCGTTGGCAAACGTGGTGGTCTTTTGGCCGCTATTCCTGATATTTGCTCCATTCTCCAGTATATCAAGTTGGGCTGTCTTGGCTTTTATTGCTGCTGGGGCCACCGGGCCGTTTCTTGCGCGGATGCTGCTCTTCAATGGCATGGCTAGGGTGGGCGTCTCTGTAGCAACTCCGCTTTACAACGTCCAGGTGCTCTTTGCGGTAATCGGTGGCGTGCTCTTCTTCAATGAGACGCTGACACCCTTTGTTGGGTTAGGAACTGTGGTGTTGCTTGGGGGCGTAGTCCTGCTGACTTTGGACAGTTCTGGAGGCAGCAAAGGTAAGCCGCGTCGCCTTGTTGATATGGCGTTTCCCCTGGCATCCGGGTTCTTCTTTGCGGTCTCCTTTATGCTCAGGAAGTGGGGGTTACAGGTAACACCAGAGGTGTTCCTGGGACTAGCAATGATGGCGTCCACGTCATTCTTCACGGCCTTTGTCCTGGCTCCTGTCCAGGGAAAGCCCCTCTCCTTCCCCAAGGGACATCCGCTAGTGATGTTTGCAATTGCGGGGCTCCTGACCAACGTTGCACAACTGTTCAGTTTGACGGCCATCTTGCGGGGAGACCTGGTGGTAGTCATACCCCTACAGAACACGCAACCGCTATTCGCGTTGTTGCTCTCGGCCCTGTTCTTGCGACGATTGGAACGGGTGACGCCGATGATTATTGCCGGAGCGATGTTGATGGTAGCGGGAGCGGTGTTGGTTAATTTCTAGCGAATGTCTTGGGTATAAGAAGAGCCCCGCCCCAACATATCGGGACGGGGCTCTTCTTATGTTTATCCAGTTGCTTTAGCTGAGGTGTTTGCCAAAGAAGCTGAGGGTCCTGGGCCAAGCATCCTCAGATGCCTCTTTGTTGTAGCTACCACGGTCATTGCAGAAGAAGCCGTGTCCCGCGCCTTTGTAGGTGTGGAACTCTGCGTCCTTACCTGCGGCCTTAAGGGCTTCTTCAACGCGGTGTACATGGGCCGGGGGAATCCCCGCGTCGTCCTCTCCAAAGAAGCCGATGATTGGGCAGGCTACCTTGGGAGCCTGGTCTAGGCCGGAGGGCGTGCCTGCGGGAGCGTCGTCACGTGGGACGATGCCACCACCGTAATAGATGGCCCCGGCCTGGATGCCAGGTACAGCGTGGGATGCCAAATACACTACCCCGCCGCCGAAGCAGTATCCGACGATACCGATGCGCTCGTTTGCACCGCTCTCACCCTTCAGGTGAGAAATAACGGCGTTCAGGTCTGCCGTAATCCCCTCAGGGGTGGTTGTGCTACGGAGCCGGAAAGCCTCGTCACGATCCTCGTAGGGAACGGAAAGGCCAGGGCCTTCGCGGTAGAAGAGATCCGGCGCCACAGCGTAGTATCCCTCTGCCGCAAAGCGTCGAGCTACGTCCTTGATGTGGTTGTCTACGCCAAAGATCTCCTGGATGACAATGACTGTTGGGTGGGGTTTGTCATCGACAGGGCGAAACACAAATCCAGTCATTGTTCCGTCTGCGGTCTTGATATCTAGGTTCTCAGCAACGGTATCCATACTTCCTCCTTAGTTGTGCCTGGGCTGGTTGATTATTGTATCCAACACCCAGTAAATGACAAGGGGGCGTCGTTGAGTGGGGAGATTAACTCTTGGCAATGGACAGAATGCGCTCAACCAGGGCGTTTGAGGCGTAGGGCTTCAGCACGTAGCCATTCGCCCCTGCTTGTAGGCTCCGCTCCATGAGGTCGCCACCGTAGGCACTAAGGACAATAATCTTGATGGCGGGGAAGCGAGTTTTAATCTGAAGGATAGTTTCAATGCTGGTGATGCCGGGAAGGAGCAGATCAGTGGTGACGAAATCCACTGTGGTAGTTGCCAGGAATTCCAGGGCTTCTTCACCGCTGGAGGCCTCTCCAACAACGGTAATGTTCCTGTCGTTTTCTAGCAGCCTCCGTTGGGTTTCACGGACCGCAGCATCATCGTCTATGAGCAAAATTCTAAGAGCCGACATGGGAATTCTCCCGGAGGGTTGGTTGTTGGGAGTGGGTTCGGCTGATTGTTTATCATTCATAGTGTCGTCATATTCTTGATGAGGCTCACACTTTGTGACTAACCAGCTTCGATGTCAGATTGAATTCTGTAACCTTTACGCATGGTAAACCTTGGATATAGTCAGTGGCGTGTGTGAGGAGTATGAATATTGGGTGAAATTGGTGTGGAATAAAATTTCCTATTTGCACCTTTGGCCCGGTGCCCTTCGCGCAGATAGATGAACCAGTAAGTTAGCCCCACAAAGACACTACCCTCAACAATGTTGCCCAGAGTTGCAGCGAAGATGTTGTTGATTGTCCTTGGTAGGTGTTGTCCGGTGATGCCATACGTTGCGCCTAGGCTCGGTGCGTCTGGCCCTCGAGAGGGTTAACGCTTACAGGTCGAAGCTCACCACGACAGCGGCGTTGACGATGATGGTTGAGTCCGTGCTATCCTCGTTCGGGATTTCAAGCCCGCCCTGGACTATGGTAATAGTCTTGTGGTTTCCGTAAGGCAATACCTCTAGGACAGCATCCCCATCTACTTCTTCAGGCTTTGGTACCCCAATGGTGACATCTATGATCATGTCGTTCGGGTCTTTGCCTAATGCACGAGCTGCGCCAAAGCTGTTGTGCCATATGGCTTCACGTATTGCCCGCTGTGCTGCCTTTGTGTAGTCCTTATCGTGCAGATCCACGCCCATGCCCATTTCAAGGAGGAACCGCTTCTTCGCCATGTTTATATACCCTTCCCCGTCTAGATTTCGTCAGCGGCATGATAGCCCAATGCGACGAGGTTCGCATCATTGGTATACTGCCAGAAATCAGGAGATATACGTGCGTGTGAGGAGGCCGGTATGAATTGGTGCAGGTTTCAAGATGGAGACCGAGCGGTCTATGGAATTGTGGATGGTAATACGGTCAGGGCTGCCACAGGAAGCCCCTTTGAGGGTGGCGTTGCCACTGGGGAACCAAAGGCGTTGGCAGATGTGGTGCTGCGGCTTCCGTGTATTCCGCCGACTTTCTACGCTGCTGGGGCAAACTACCAATCCCATCTGGCCTGGGCTGCAGAGAACCTAGGTGGCAGTGGTAAAGCGCCACCTAGGGAGGACATTGGCTACCGTGCCAATAACAGCCTGGTGGCTCACGAAGAGAACATCGTCATTCCGCGTGACTCCTCAGGCGTTGTGCAGGTGGAGGGCGAACTGGCAGCGGTCATCGGTAAAACCGTGAAACACCTAACGCGGGAGAACGCCCTGGACTGCGTGCTGGGCTACACCATTGGCAACGATGTTAGTGAGCGTACATGGCAGTCTGGCGATAGGACATTGTGGCGCGCCAAGAACACGGACACCTTCAACCCCATGGGGCCGTGGATTACCCCTGGCCTGGACCCAGAGGCATTAGAGGTCACCACTCGGATAAACGGCGTAGAAGCCTCTCGGTATCACACCAAGGACATGATTTTCTCCCTGGTGGATTTTCTGGTTGAGACCACCAAGTACGTGACCCTCTATGCTGGTGATGTCATGTGGATGGGGTGTGACGGTGCCACGCCGGTCATTAAGGCAGGTGACGTAGTGGAGATTGAAATCCCGGAGATAGGCGTGCTGCGGAACCCCGTGGTAGGTGAATAACCTTCACGTAGGGTTAGTGGAGGGCGCGCATCTTAGGTGAAAACGCCAACATGACAGCAGAGAGGACTATGAAACTGCATGCCAGCAGGGCGAGGCCAACGGGCGCGCCCCAGTGATCCGCGATGATGGTCAGGGGTAGGACGCCGACTGGCATGAGCCCAAAAGTTAGTCCCTGAATACTCATGACTCTACCGCGGTACTCAGGCTCCACATATTCAAGCGTCAATGAGTTCTGCAACGTCATACGGGCTGATTGTATCGCTCCCACTGCGAACATGATGATGAGAGCAATGGGGAAGATGGGGGCGAACTCCGATAATGCTGAAAACCCAATCATCACTAACCCAGATACGATACCGCTGGCAACCAGCAGGTATCCCCTGTGTTGAATCTTGCTTATTCCGGCTATTAGTAGTGCACCCATCAGACTGCCTGCGCCCATCACGCCCAGCAGAAGACCAAGGCCGTCTGCCCCTGAGTGGAATACATCCTTGGCAAAGATGGGCATTACAAACCGGATGGGCGCCATCATCATCACCTGGACAAAGCCCATAATCAGAAGAAGCATGATGACAGAGTCTCGGCGGATGTAGCCGAACCCCTGGATGATATCGCCCAATGCGCTCTTGCCTGTCCGGCCTTGTACCGCATAGTGCGGTGATAGCTTCCCTGTGACCAACAATGAGGCCAGGTACATCCCGGTGATAATGAAGTACAGATTCGCCACGCCTAGCCATGCTGTGAAACCACCAGCAAGGGCCGGTGCCAGCATACTCATGACGCTCATAGCCAGGGAGTTCAAAGCAGACGCGTTCATGATTTTTTCACGCCCCACAATCTGCGGAACGATAGCCTGTCTGGCGGGCATCATGAAGGGCATGATGGAACCGTGAATAAAAGAGGCTACCAGTAAGTGCTGCCAGCGGATGTTGTCGGTGAGGACCAGGATTGCAACGGTGACAGATAGGATGGAAAAGGCAACCTGACACGTCTGGATGATACGTTTCTTCTCCAGCCTATCAACCAGCACACCACCGTAGAGGGAAAACAGAAGACCGGGGGCACCGGCACCAGCACTTACAACGCCTAGCAGTAGACCGGAATCCGTTAGGTCATAGACAAAGTACCCTCTGGCAAATGTCTGCATCTGCATTGCGCCCATGGTGAGGAGAGAACCTACCCAGAGGAAGCGGAACTCAATATTGGACAGAGAGCTGAATGTGCGTTTGAAATAAGAGCTTTCGATAGGGGTGAAGGGAAGCACAGCGGATTCCTTGGTTGATGGTGCGTGGACACTATCTCCATCATCTGATTGATGAGAGGCTTCTAGAGGTTTGGCCCCGGCAGGTTCTTCCGCGTTCATAGGCTCCATAACGCCAAGTTTAAAATAAAGGAAACGGGTAAGAGGTCTGGGGCCGAGACAGAGGGGGTTGGCCGTTGATCTCCAGTTCATAGGATACATGAACTGGGGGCAGCGAACAAATGCCCGCTACTGCTGCTGGGGCCATGCGCGTAGACCCAATCCTGTAACCATAGCCAACACCGCGGCCACAAAAGACACGATGAACACCGTGCCAATGCCGTCAATATCGCCTTTATCCGCACCAATGAGCCCCGCAATGATGGCAGAGCCCAGAATGCTGCCCAAGTACCTGCTAGTGGAATACACTCCGGCCGCTGCACCAATCTGCCGCGCGTCTACGGATTCCACGGAAGTGGTCTGGAGTCCCGTCATGGCAAGTCCAAGCCCAACACCTACAAGGACCAGGCTAAGGACCAGGGCATCCATGGGAACATCCACTCCTGCAAATGCCAGTGGCGCGGTACCAAGCGCAAATACCACAAGGCCAACCATGGTAGGAATCTTTCTGCCGTACTTATCAAGCATGCGTCCAGCCCCTACAGACATGAAAATCATGCCCATGGTCATAGCAGTTAGGACAAAGCCAGTTTGCAGGGCTGAAGAACCGTTTCTTCCTACGAGAAACAGCGGCACAGCAATGAGGAGGGAGTACATGGAGAGGTTAGTTAGGGCGATGCCTAGGCTGGCGGCGGCAAATGATCTGTTACGAAATATCTTCGGTTGAAAAACCGGATCCGGATGATGCGCCTCTCGCCACCCGAATCCAATGATGGCGATGGCAATGGCGGGGATTCCTACTGCTATCACTAGGATGTCAGCGCCCCTGGATATATATATCAAGAGTGAGACAACGCCAATCAAAATGGCTGACAAGGCAAAGGCACCAAGGATATCGAACTGACCAAGTGAGCCTGAGCGCATCGGCTTAGGGAGAATTCTCCAGCCAAGGATGAACGCTGGGACAATGACGATAATGTTGACGAAGAAAACCGCGCGCCACCCTGCTCCCTCAACCAGTGCGCCCCCCAGCGGCGGCCCTAAGCCCGCAGCAACCCCAATAATGGCACCCAGTATCCCAAAGGCCATCCCTCGCCTGTTTTCAGGCACGGATTCCCGGATGAGGGCCCCGGTATTCGGCGTAATCATTGCGCCGGCAACGCCCTGCATGATACGGAAGGCCAGTAGCGTGGGGAGGTTTGGTGCCAACCCCGAAGCGATGGAGGAACCACCGAACAGGATGAGGCCCAGCAGCACCATGCGCCTGCGACCAAACCTGTCGCCAATCTTCCCGCCTACGGGAAGCAGCGACGCCATGGCGATGAGGTAGCCCGTAATCAGCCAACCGGACGTTGCTAGCCCTACGTCAAACTCTTCAATGATGTTGGGTAGTGCCACTGCCAGCATGGTGGAATTCAGTGGCACTAGCATAGTTGCAAGAGCCGCGGTGATGATTACCGTGCGAGCTGAGTGAGTTTTGGTTTCACTAGCTGGCGTAGCTGTGCCTCCGTTGTTCAAGGACGATGCTCCCATGATGTAGGCCTGGGCCTATGGTGTTTGATCGTGTGACGGTTATCGTCGCCACGCCATTGTACGGCATAAAACGCCTCTCGTCAGAAGGTTGGGGTCTTGCAGCATTACGGCGCACCAGTAGACGTGGAGTGGTGCTTCACTGAGGGTCAGGTCAACCTGCTGCAAAGCAGGCCTATCACAACAATGTAGGCGTCTTTTAATTGTTCGAAAATTGGACACGATAAAAAAGGAAGAGGCCCCGCGTAATTACGGGGCCTCTTCCTTTTGGTTCCTTGGGAAACTAGCCACCTGCTTCCATTTCAATCATTGGCCTGCGAGCGGTCATGCGCTGACTCTTCACTTCAGCTACTGCCTGGGCTGTGGGAAGGTCTGAGGGGAAGAACTGGCGCACCGTCCGTACTTTATAGGCGTTCGGCGACCACGGTTCTGTAGGCTCCTGCCCTTCCATGAGCTTGCGGGCGGTTCGGAGTAGCCGTTGACGCACACGGATGATGCCCTCGTCAGAGGTCAACAGGTGCTCCTGCGTGCGGTCGGCAATGGGGCCCCACTGATCCTCCATCATCGCGATGTCCTGGAGTGGGAAGTTCTTGATGCCGGTGAACGAGTAGTTCTTCTGGGCCACTCGGTCAACCTTGTAATCGTTCTCCATGTTCTCCACGGGGAGGAACGTGCCAGGGATAAGCTCCGGGTGAGTGTAGTTGCCGTGCTTGTACTCTATGAGCTCATACTCGGGGATGGGCTCGTAGCTCCAGCGGAAGCGGAAGAACATAGTGTTCTCATCGTCAATGGGGATACGCATGTTACTGGAGAAGATGCCAGGGCCAGCAATGCCCGCGGTGCAATAGATGGGCATCATCCAGTGAGTGAGGCCCACAAGTTGACCACTGGAGAGGTTGGCCTTGGAAATCATCTCTATGCCGCCGTCAGTGTCCTCAATGTCTACATAGCGAGGCATGGGATCTTCAAAGGTGTTGCCAACCTGACCCACAATCACCGCTTGGTTGGATGCGTTGCCATCGAGCGTCGAGTGCAGGTAACCGGCATGGCTGGGGTCGTAGTCACCCTCCATGCCTTGCAGGTAGTTGCACTTGAGGACAAACTTCATCACATAGAGGTTTTCAGCTGGCATGTCCATCCAGTCGAAAGCAGGCATTGGGGGCTGCTTGTCCTTGGGCCCCATGTACGCCCAAATCATGCCAGCCTTTTCCACCGCCGGGTAGGATGCGATGGATACTTTGTCCTTGTATGTCTCACCCTCAGGGCTGTTGGGGAGGTCTACGCATTTGCCGTCTACATCAAACTTCCAACCGTGGTAGACGCAGCGCAGTCCGCACTCCTCGTTGCGGCCGAAGAATAGCGGCGCGCCGCGATGCGGGCAGTAGGCATCAAGAATGCCGACCTTTCCCTCAGAGTCTTTGAACGCCACAAGTTTCTCGCCCAGGACGTTCAGACGTACCGGCGTGCTATCCGCGCCGGGTACTTCCTCTGCCAACATGACTGGTATCCAGAAACGCCGGAAAAGCTCTCCCATTGGCGTTCCGGGGCCTACCTGCGTGATTAGCTCATTGTCTTCTTTAGTAAGCATGCGCTCTCCTCTTGCGGGTTTTGGTTTCGGTGGTTCCTTAATCCAATTTATGTGGTGGGCACCGCCTTGCGTACCGTACCACGCCAGATTACTAATACTGAATACCATTAGCAACCAAACGGCAATAGGGCCAAAAGGCCCTAGTTAGGGACAAAACGTCCCTGATGTTGCTTACACAACCTGCGTATACACGTCCACCAGCGCAACACGTCCGGCTTTGACCTCTTTTAGAGCGTGTTCAAGGGCCGGTTTCAGGTCTTCAACTTTCTCTATCGGCCCCTCCGCCCATGCGCCAAAGGAACGCGCCAGTCCAACGAAGTCCACGTTCGGGTCGTCAATATCGATGCCGATGGTGCGACGCTCCATTGGCCGGTCACGAACCTGCGCCATTGCTCCTTGATGGCCAAGGTCGTTGCCGTACGTGCGGTTGTTGTACATAACGATGAGCATGGGGATGCGGTGATGCACTGCCGTCCACAGCGCGGCGGGCGTGAACAACATGTCCCCGTCTGACTGGATGTTGATGGTCAGCCGACCCTTGTCGCGGTTGGCTAGCGCAACACCTATCGCGTGGCCCAACCCCTCGCCGAGGCCACCACCGCCGCGGGCGCTCACATCCTGATACGGCTCCTTGATGTCCCATAGTCGCTGAATCCAGCCTCGCAGGTCGCCATTCCCTACTACCCAGTCCTCGTCCTTCACCACCTCCCACAACTCTTGGGCGATAGTCGAGAGGGCCAGCGGGTGCTCGCCTGCCTGAGCTTTGGCAATCGCCTGACTCTTGGCCAACGCAGCCTCTTGAAATCCCTTGATGCGTTTGCCTCGCTCTGCAATCTCAGCCGTGGAGCCGGTGGCGTCTTCCAGCCTGCGTTGAACAATGTCCGCTAGTGCGGGCACCGCCATGGAGGTTTCCGCAGCAACGGAAATGTCTGTGGGATAGAGGTGCCCGTGGTCGTCTGCCCAGCTCTTTGTTAGGAGTTGGCGCAGGGATATGTCTATCAGCTTGGCGTCTGGGCGGATGATGTCTGTGGCGATGCGCGTGGCTCTGTCCAGGAGGGTAAGTTCCTGCTGAAGGTCGTACACGTCCAGGGCCAGAATCACGTCTGCCTCTGCCAGCAATTCATCTTTTGATTCTGCGGCATACAGCGGGTGTCGCGTGGGGAAGTTAAAGAAATCGCCGCCGTTGACCACGGGAATGGAAAGGCTCTCTGCCAACCGAATCAGACCTTTTATAGCGTCGTCTGAACGTCCGAGAAAGTCAGCCAGCACCACCGGGTTCTTGGCTGCCATCAACATGCCGGCAACCTGGTCCAGCGCATTGGCGTCTGCCTGGAGTCGAGTGGGCTTCGGGAAGCGTGAGAAGTCCGGGAGTTCATAGGGCTTTGTAAGCTTCTCCTCCTGAACATCGGCATCAAAGCACACATAAACCGGTCCCAGCGGCTCTGAGGTGACCAGGTTGTACGCGCGTATCAGTGATTCTACGGACGCCTCAACGCTGGCTGGCTGATCGTCCCACTTCACAAAGTTTCTGACAGCCTCGCCCTGGACATTGGCGGTGTGAATCCAGTCAATCCACGGTCTACGGTGGTTGGCGTCCACCGGGCCTGTAGCGCCCAGTACCAGCACTCCCGAACGTCCCATCCACGCGTTGAACATTGCCATGGAGGCGTGCAGCAGTCCCACGATGTCATGGACGAATGCAGCCATTGGTTTGCCTGCGGCGCGACCGTACCCCTGGGCGATGGCCACAGCAATTTCCTCGTGGTTGCAGACAATGAACTCGGGCCGCTCGTTGCCCAGGTGGTTCACAATGGAGTCATGGATGCCCCGGAACGTTGCGCCGGGATTCATTGCGATGTACTCGATACCCAGGCCTCGTATGGTATCGGCGATGACATCGGATCCGTACTCCTGTGGGGCTAAGCCGCTCTTCTTGGGGTCTGTGGTCATGGGAGCCTCCTAGTGCGTGTATTAGATTGTAGGAAAATGAAAGAAATTTATAACGTTTCCGGCCACCATCTTGTACCGTTCATCGGCGGGCACATCCTTGAAGTTCCAATCCAAAGTCTCTTGAGAATCCGGAAAATCCGATTCCTGATGGGGAAAATCAGACGCCCAGATCAGGTTATCAACGCCCATGTGGTGACGGAGTTCCACCCCGGCCCTATCCTGCTGGAATCCCCACAGGCAGTGCTCATGGACGTACTCACTGGGTGGTTGATTCAGGGGCTTGAAGCCCAACAACCGCTCATCCGCAAGCTGTGCCTCTTCCATTACATTGTCTGTCCCACGGTCCGGGTGGAGTTGCACACCGATTTCCACTGTAATCTCCTTGGGTTCCCTTTGAGTTTTGTGATGGGGGGCCGAGTCGACAGAGCTGGGTTATGGGCTAATCGACATCCTAGTACCAGAAAGAATAATGCATCAGTCAAGCTGCGCCGAATCCGACACTGACGCGCCGAATCTGATACAGTCCCTTGAGCATTTGAACCCACTCAGGAGCGATGACTCTGAAACGACCTCAGATTTTTTATGGCTGGATCATGGTGGCCGTGGCTGGTCTGGGTGGAGTCTTCACCCTGGGGACCGGTCTCTGGAGCATTGGCATCTTCGTCTCACCCATGCAGGATGAATTGGGGTGGAGTCGAACCGCCATCTTCGGCGCGTTGACCGTTCGTGCGTTGGTAGCAGGAGCACTGTCACCGTTTATAGGCCCCTTCTTTGATACCAGGAACGGCCCAAGGATCATGTCTATTGTGACAGCGATAATCCTGGGTACCTCCATGATGGCGATACGCTGGGTTCAGGAAGTCTGGCAGTTCTACCTGCTGTTCGGTGTACTGGGTGCGGTAGCTAATGTCTCAGGCGGAACAGTCCTGGTGGAATCCATCGTCCCCAAGTGGTTCATCCGCAAACGCGGTAGAGCGGTGGCGATGGCCAGTATGGGAGGAGCATTCGGCCCCGTGTTTCCTGCAGGGATTCAAGTGGCGATCTTGGCATTTGGCTGGCGAGATGCCTGGCTTGCGCTGGGGGCCTTTACCTTGGCTGTACTGCTGCCTCTGGCTTTTCTTATACGAACCTCGCCGGAAGACATGGGCCTGCTGCCGGATGGGGATGTGGAGCCGGAGGAGCAGCTTGGTGCGGTATCGTCAGCGTCCAGTCCTCAGGCGGCCAGGC
>Ga0302135_10001175_pt1 | contig 15701 bp, 12 predicted proteins | sample CBN3_surface_MG_FD_203119 | JGI IMG/M metagenome (GOLD analysis project Ga0302135, IMG submission 203119) | Marine microbial communities from Western Arctic Ocean, Canada - CBN3_32.1 | ecosystem: Environmental > Aquatic > Marine > Oceanic | place: Canada: Western Arctic Ocean | collected...
CCAGCCAGTCGTTGTAAACCGTCATGGTGGCCCGCTGAAGTTCTGGGTCCTCCAACCAAAAGAGCCGGAATCCCATGGTGGTGTAGAGCACCTCACCATCCACTCCGTCCAAGTCCTGGTCCTTAAGCCGTTGGATGGGGTCCCAACCGCCTGAGCGGGCGTCCTCATAGTTCCCGCGCTCCGCACGGAACTCTCTGCGATCCTCATTCAGCGATGCCGCCGCCAGGGCCACGGAGACCCTGAATGGAGGGACTCCCTCATAGATGAAAAAGTCCTGTTGCCGCCCATTTTGCTCTCTGGTCTCCATGTGCGGTGCGCGGTCAAGGAACCGCTTGTCCATCCGCGTGGTCCAGAGGTCAGGAGGTTCGGTTACATGAGAGTCAGAGGAGAACAGTTTGTAGTCAGCCATGGCTTCACCGTCCTTTGGAATCTTTTGCATATACCGTTGCCAAGAAGTGCCAGCGTACCCTACCGAGACGCTGTCGCGCGGTCAACATAGGGCGTCACATGGGGCTAGGGCCAGATCAGTGATGTCCTGATTGGCCTCATGCGTAGGGTCAACAGCAACCGTGAATACCCCGTCGATGCGCTCGTACGCACCCGCAGCGCCAAAGCTCCGGCCTTCCGCAAAAGGTGTCCTGCTAATGACGTCCACGCCAATGACTGCCATGGTGCATTCCTCCATGGGACAAGTACATACGAGGCAGGGCAGGCTTTATCAGATTGAGGTCAGAGGGAGCCCAGCGCCAATTCCAACGCCCGCTCTTGGAAGACAACAAGCTCTTCCAGCACGGTTATGAGCGCCTGGCCCCACGGGATGTCACCGTCAACGATAGGGAGGTGCAATTGCTGATTGCCAACCTTCACGCCGTGGCCCAAGGCCTTTTGCAAGGCGAGACTCGCTCCCCCAGCGGGATCGCGCAGCTTCATGGTGATCTGGTTGTTCCGTCGCACCACTGACTCCACACGAGCGTTCCTGGCAAGGATACGGATACGCACCGAGTACAGCAGGTTGTACAGTTCCTCCGGCAGCTTGCCAAACCGCTCCCGCAACTCAACACCCAGAGCCTCCAGCTCATCAATGTCCGGAGAACGGGCTAGGCGTTGGTAGAGCGTCATGCGCGTTGGCATGTGCCCAACGAGGTCTTCCGGGATGAACCCCGGCAGGTCCAAGTCCACCATGGGCTCCGGCATATCCCGTCTGGTGGACACGCCATTTCCCTCCTGCTCAGCCCGCAACTCCTCTACGGCTTCTGAGAGCAGGCGGGCGTACAGTTCAAAACCGACGGCGTGGATATGACCGCTCTGCTCTCCGCCAAGGATATTGCCCGCGCCTCTGATTTCCAGGTCCTTCATGGCAATACGAAAGCCAGCGCCAAGCTCAGTAGCGGCCATGATGGTCTGAAGCCGTCGCTGAGCTGTCTCCGTAAGCTTTCGACCACGAGGCACCAGGAGATAGGCGTAAGCACGGTGCGCGCGGCGTCCCACCCGGCCACGTAGCTGATAGAGCTGCGCCAGGCCAAACCGGTCAGCGTGGTCAACAATGAGCGTGTTCACGCCGGGGATGTCCAGGCCTGATTCAATAATGGTGGTGCATACAAGGACGTCAGCGGCACCCTCCGCGAACTCATCCATCACCTGCGACAACTCTTCTTCGTTCATCTGTCCATGGCCCACAAGGATAGTCGCCTCTGGCACGAGCGTTCGCAACTTGTCTGCGGTGAGGTAGATGCTGCTCACACGGTTATGAAGGAAGAACACCTGGCCCTCACGGTCAATCTCTCGCAGGATGGCCTCACGGATGAGGTCGTCTGACGACTCCGCAAGGTAGGTCTTGATGGGCAACCGTTCCTCCGGCGGTGTATCGATGGACGATATGTCGCGAATGCCCGCCATGGCCATGTGCAACGTCCGCGGTATGGGCGTGGCCGTCATGGTCAGCACGTCCACCTCACTCCGCATAGAACGCAGCTTTTCCTTATGGCCCACGCCAAACCGGTGCTCCTCATCAATGATGACCAAGCCCAGATTGCTGAAACCCACGTCCTTTTGAAGGAGCCGGTGCGTGCCTATGACCACGTCCACCTCTCCGCTCTTCAGCTTTTCCACCACCGCATCTTGCTCTGCGTCAGTCCGAAAACGACTGAGTACCTCCAGGCGAACTGGAAAGCCGCTCATTCGCTCGCTGAAAGTTGCATAGTGCTGCTGCGCCAAAATAGTGGTGGGCACCAGCACGGCCACCTGCCTGCCGTCCATCACCGCCTTGAAGGTCGCACGCAGCGCCACCTCCGTCTTTCCATAGCCCACGTCCCCGCAGACCAGACGGTCCATGGGGCGGGCGCTCTCCATGTCCTGCTTCACGTCATCAATAGCCATGGCCTGGTCAGGCGTCTCTTGAAAGGGGAAAGAGTCCTCCATCTCCCGTTGCCACGGCGTGTCAGGAGCGTGGGAAATTCCCTCTGCAAGCTCCCGTTGCGCATAAAGCACCAGCAGGTCCTCTGCCAACTTCTTTGTAGACTCTTTGGCTCTGGCAACGACCCGCGTCCACTCCTGCGTCCCGAGACGCGTCAGCGACGGCGACTGATCACTACCGCCAAGGTACTGGCTCACGCGGTCCAGGTGCTCCATGGGGACGTAGAGTTTGTCGCCTTCCGAGTAGCTGAGAACCAGGTATTCCCGTTGTATTTCCGCGCCTGCAGTTTCGGTGTCGTCTGAGGCCATTTGCAGCGTGCCGGTGAACTGGGCAATGCCGTGGTCTGCATGCACCACATAGTCGCCGGGCCGCAGTTCATCCAGAATCACGTGGCGTCGTGGCGCCTGCTGCCGTCGGGTGGTGCGGCGCTTGGCGGTGCCAAAGACCTCCGCATCACTCAGAAGCGTTACCACGGCGGGCGCGCCGTCCTCCTCACCAGACCGCAGTTCCCATCCACCCGCCACCGGAACGTGGACAACGCTCACAGTGCCCTGCGCTGGCGGCTCATCCAGTGAGCGCATCTCCCGCGCGCCCACGTCAGAGTCTTTCAGCACCTCCTGGAGCCGCTGGGAGTGTTGACTGGCAATAACCATCGGTGCTCGGTGGGCAGATTGCAGGTCTTCACCCAGGGCCTCAAGTCTGCTGTGGTAGGAAGGGGCGGTCGCAAATGGTAGAGCGCTTGCGCTGTCACTGGGGCCGCTGTGCCACCGGCTGATTCCCAATTGGCTGGGCCAGTCATTTATTCCACTGGAGACCGTCTCCCAGTCTGTCAGGTTGGAAGGAAACCCCAACGCAAGCTCACCCCGCTCCTGCTTGGCCAACCGCAGGTTGAATGCGCCATCCTCCCACTGACGAGCCGCCTCCAATATCTCTGCCTCTTCATTCAGCACCACAATGGCGCCTGAGTCCGACGTCAGATGGTCAAGCAGCGTATGGGAGTTGAAAAAACCTGTATAGAACGGAGCGTCATCAGGCGTGGCTCCTGCCATGAGCTCTGCAAGCTCCTCCTGGACGCGGTCTCGCTCAGAGGTCGCGCTGGAAGAGAAGTCCAGCGCCCGTACTCGCTCATCTACCTCGTCATGGTCAGCCAGGGTGGGCAGGACTTCCCAAGCGGGCAAAATGGTCACAGACTCCGTCTCTTCACCGGAGCGCTGCGTGCCAGCGTCGAACCAGCGAATGGTGTCCACCTGCGTACCCCAAAGCTCGATACGCACCGGTTTGAGGTGGCCTGTTGGGAACACGTCGATGATGCCGCCGCGACGGCTCACCGTACCAGGGCCCTCCACCACAGGTTCAAAGCGGTAACCCATCCGCGCCCACTGCAAGAGCAATGGCTCAAGGGACAGCTTCTCACCGCGCCGGACAACGTGGGTCAGATCACCCATCAGCTTTGGAGAGAGGGTGCGTTGCATGAGCCCTGCCGCTGACACCACCACCAAGGGAGGCTCGCTAGCAAGCACACCACTGAGAGAGCCCAAGGCCGTTAGTCGCTCATGGACTGTGCCAGGGTCCAAGGAAAGCCGCTCGTACGGCAGCACCTCAGACTCAGCGAAATGGTATATGGGCGCGCCATCTCCGCAGTAGGCCAGAAGCTGCTCCACCATCTTGCGGGCGTCATCAGGGCGAGGACAGACCACCACCATGGGTTTACCCAGTTCACGCCACAAGGCCCCCAAAACGTAGGGCTTAGTCTGCTCCAGACCAGAGATGTCTGCCCGCCCTCCCGCAATAAGGGCGTCAACCACCCTCCGGTAAGCCGGCACGGACGATAGCAGAGAGAACAGGCCACGTAGGCTCAAATCGGTATGCTCCAGACGCACAATAAGGCGTGAGCGGCAGGCCCATACCCGCCACAAACGCCGAAAAGGGCCGAATCCATCAGCCCTAGCGGTATTGTAGCATGGGGGCATCATGATTCCGGCACACCACAAGCTACGTCGCGCACTGCTTTCAGCAATCGTGGCCGTCATCGCGCTTATTGCAACGGCCTGCGGGCAGGACACGGACAGCGTTAGTCCTACACCGACTCCAAGTCAGGAATCCACTCCTGCCCAGGAACGCGAAGAGGCTCCACTGTGGGTCTACTGGCTTCAGGAACCGGACCTCGTTGAGCTCAGTCACAGTAACGCCAACATCTTTGTCATCGACTACTCACACGACGGCACGGAGGAGGGCGCTTTCACCCCGGCGGACTTGCAAACGCTACAGACCAACGGCGCGGGTACGAGAACTGTCTTGGCGTACATGAGTATTGGCGAAGCCGAAGACTACCGCTTTTACTGGCAGGAGGGTTGGAAGCAAGGAAACCCGTTATGGTTGGACGAGGTGAACCCCGACTGGGCCGGAAACTTCAAGGTTCGCTATTGGGACCAAGACTGGCAACGCGTCATCTTCGGCAGCCCCATGAGCTACGTCGACAAGTTCCTGGAGGCGGGATTCGACGGTGCGTATTTAGACATCATCGACGCTTATGCCCACTACGCCGACCAGGGGTGGCAGTCCGCAGAGTCAGAGATGGTGGAGTTTGTCAGGGCGCTGTCCGCCTACGCAAAAGGCAAAGACCCTGACTTCTTGATCATTCCGCAGAACGCGCCAGAACTGGGAGCACACGCCTCGTACCTGGAGGCAGTAGACGGTGTCGCCCAGGAGGGCCTGCACTACGGCTACGACAATGAAGGCGAGGCCACCGACCCATCGGTGACGTCGGAGATTGACGCATACTTAAAACGCTTCTTGGACGCTGGGAAACTAGTCCTTGTTGTGGACTACGCTTCGTCGCCTGAGAACGTGAGCGACGCGTACTCTCTGTCTCGCGCCAAAGATTATAGCAGTACGGTCACAACCGTCGACTTGGACCGCCTTCCGTTCCTCGTGGACAGTCCATCTCCTTGACTACCACCTTTGACATCTCCTGGGGCTTCTTCACCCTTCTTGCGTGGGGCGGTGCCGACTATCTGGCGCGGACCAGCTCCGTGCGCACAGGCAGCCTCAACACGGCCTTCTTCGTCCAGGCGATTGGCTGGGTGCTGCCCGCGCTCTACCTCGGTATCTCCCTGACCATAAGTGGCACCGACAGGGACATCGATTGGGCGACGCTGGCCCGCCTCGTGCCATTGACCGCCGTACTCCTGGGCGTAGGCTACAGCATTTACTACCGTGGGCTGGAAGTAGGCTCAGTATCAGTTGTGAGCGCTGTGACCTCAGCCTGGCTGCTGGTCTCCGTCCTGCTGACCACCTTTTTCTTTGATGAGGTAATCACTTCGTCCCAGTGGGCGCTCATTCTTACTGTGACCGGCGGTATTGCTTTGCTCTCCATTCATAGGGCTGCCCTACACGGTACCGGCACCGGTTTCTGGTACGGGGTGGGCGCTATGGCGTTCCTGGGCGGAGCCTTTGCGCTATGGAAGCCGCTCACAGAAGCAGGCGGGCCTTTCTTGGCCGTCGTGCTCGTGAGGGGGCTCTCCTCCATAGTGACCTTGGCCTTGTTACGGCTCAGGGAAATGCCCATCATCTGGCCGGCCGGGAGCACTCGCTGGCTACTGTTGGGCGCTGCGGCCCTGGATGCCCTTGGCTACATAATCTACAACATGGGTCTAGATAGGGCCTCACTGGCAATCACTGCACCGTTGGCTGCCGCCCACCCGCTGGGGACCATTGCGTTGGCGTGGTGGCTGCTGCGGGAGCGGCCAGGCCGTCTCCAAGTGGTAGGAATATCCGTCACTTTGGCGGGGGTAATTGCCCTCAGTGCCATTGCAGTTGTATAGGCGCGTTTGTGGCGGCCTTCCCGCCCACGATATAATCGACCATCACTCTGCGGAGTACTTGCTCCGCCCACCCAGGTTTCCTATGTCAGCCACTAAGTCAAACAAAACTACTGAACATGGCCTTGCCTACCGACGCGTAGTCGTGAAGGCGGGCACCAATGTGCTCACCACAGGCACCGGCGCGCTGGACGCTGCCGTTATGGCAACGCTGGTTGAACAGGTAGTGCGCGTACGAGAGATGGGCGCGCAGGTGGTACTGGTCACCTCCGGTGCCATGGCGGCGGGTCGTGACGCATTGGGACAACGCGCCTCCGACAAGGCGGTCCCAGAGTTGCAGCAGCTTGCCGCCATTGGCCAGAGCCGCCTCATGTACCAGTACCAGGAGCTGTTCTCCCACCACGACACCCTGGTGGCCCAAGCGCTCCTCACCCGGCGTGACGTGGAGGACCGCCAGGGTTATCTCAACGTGCGCAACACGCTGGAAGGGCTCTTGGATAAGGGCGTGGTCCCCGTGGTGAACGAGAATGACGTGGTCAACGTAGAGGAGCTTGGACAGGACGGGTTTGGCGACAACGACCAACTCTCCGCTCTGGTTGCGAACCTTATTGACGCTGACCTGCTGATATTGCTGACCAACACCGGCGGACTGTATACAGCCGACCCGCACCGTGATGCATCAGCGACGCTCATTGAGCAGGTGGACCGGGTGGATGATGCTGTGTTGGCGCTAGCGGGAGAACACCGTGACGCCAATTCCAGAGGCGGCATGCGCTCCAAACTGGAATCTGCAAATCTGGCCACATCCTGCGGCGTGACGGTAGTCATTGCAAGTGGCGGTGAGCCTGACGTGGTCCACAAGCTGGTCAGCGGCCAGAAGCTGGGGACACTCTTTCCAACCAACGTCTCCTATATGGAGAGTAGGAAGCGGTGGCTGCTCAGTGGCCTTGCTCCCAGCGGTGGAGTGGTTATCGTGGACGCGGGTGCCGTCAAAGCCCTGCGTGAAAGCGCCAGCAGCCTGCTGCCCGCTGGCGTCAAAGAGGTGCGCGGCCACTTCAATAGAGGTGACGTGGTTATCATCGCTGGCCCAGACGGTGAGCGCGTTGCCTGTGGCGTGGTCAATTACGATGACGCGGACGTACGCTCAGTGCAGGGTGTCCGCTCCAACCAAATCCTTGAAAAGCTAGGGCACCACTTTGGTGACGAGGTGGTGCACAGAAACAACATGGTGGTACTCTAGTTACGGACTCTGTTCTGTTTAATCGAGAAACGACATGACCACCGTCGCCTCAGAACTACTCACCAAAGCCCAGGCAGTCCGTGAAGCATCACGGGAATTGCGACGGTTGTCGTCGTCCGTGAAAAACGGCGCTCTACTTGCCATTGCCGATGCTCTGGAGCGCGACCAACAGGTCATCCTGGACGCCAACGCTCAAGATATGGCCGCAGGTCAAACAGCCGGGCTTTCTGACGCAATGTTGGACCGGCTGCTGCTCAACCCTGAGCGCTTGAATGGGATGGCCAGCGACGTCCGGACCATCGCCGCACTCCCCGACCCTGTTGGTGAAGAGTTCGATGCACGCACCATGGACAACGGCCTACGGGTGGCGAAGCGTAGGGTGCCTTTGGGCGTTATTGGATGCATCTACGAGAGCCGCCCCAACGTAACCACTGATATCACGGCCCTCTGCATCAAGTCCGGCAACACCGTGCTATTGCGCGGCGGGAAAGAGGCGGTCCACTCCAACCAGGCCCTGGGTGAGTTGGTGCGCACTGCCCTAGCCAGCGCAGGAGTAACGCCAGAAGCCGTACAGATGGTGCGCTCCACGGATAGGGAGTTGGTACAGCAAATGCTCAAGCTCAATGAATACATTGATCTGCTCATCCCCAGGGGCAGCGCGGAGCTTATACGAATGGTGGCGCAGGAAGCCACCATGCCCGCCATCACTGGCGGCATAGGCGTGTGCCACATCTACGTGGATGAGACAGCCAACGTAAGCAAAGCAGTGGATATTGTCTTCAATTCCAAGGTACAGCGGCCCACGGTCTGCAATGCCCTGGATACGGTGCTAGTCCATGTGGGCGTTGCTCCTCAATTTCTGCCGGAAATGGCCTCTCACCTCGCATCAGCAGGCGTGGAGTTGCGCTGCGATGGCCGCGCGCTGGCAATTCTGGGACCTTCAGCCAACGACAAGGTGGTCCAGGCCCAGGAGAGCGATTGGGGCCAGGAGTTCCTATCACTGGTGGCGTCCGTGCGAGTGGTTGATTCCATGGATGAAGCCATTGAGCATATTGAACGTTTCGGCTCAGGCCACTCTGAGGCTATCCTCACGGAGGATGACTCAGCAGCGGCACGCTTCTTGGATGATGTGGAGGCCGCCGTGGTACTGGTCAACGCCAGCACGCGGTTCAACGACGGCGGACAGCTCGGGCTCGGCGCGGAAGTCGCCATCAGCACAAACAAGGTTCACGCTCGGGGGCCCATGGGTCTCCGTGAGTTGACCAGCTACAAGTGGACGGTGTTGGGCACCGGCCAGGTGAGGCCCTAGCTCACCAAAGCCTCACCCCAGCAGGACGCGTCGTCCTCTCATATCTGCAGTATGGGGCCTGACGCCAAAAGGAGACCAGCATGGATTTTCGATTTGAACGTGAATGCCGGACAGCTTATTCAGAGGTGTTCACCATCCTAGAGGACGACGCTCCCCAAGGGCGTATCGACATCCACTATGCCGGAGCCACCATCCACTGCACCCTGTGCGTGACTGAACGCTTCACCCAGGATGAGGTACAAGAACTCATTGAGTACTTGGAGGATGACCTTCTGGACGCTGTTGGCATGTCCCATGATGACCTCATCATCCACGTCCACCAGGGCCGTGAAGTGGGTGTCTTCAGCAATCGTGAGTACACTGAGGACGAACAGGAACCCGCTTCGTAAGCCTCGTCATATGCTCTCGTGATTATCGACTTTCATACCCACGTCCTACCCCCATCCTTCCAACGAGACTTGGAGGCGTTGCGGAGCCGCGACGCCACGTTTGCCGCTCTGTTCAGCAACAAGCAACAGATGGCCACGGCTGAAGACCTAGTCACGGCGTTGGACGAGGACGGCGTCGACGCAGCGGTGGCAGTAGGCTACGGCTGGTGCGACCCTGCCATGGCCCGTGAGTCCAATGACTATCTGCTGGATTCGGCACGACAGCACCCCGACAAAATCATCCCCTTTTGCAGTGTGCACCCCGCGTGGGGCGACGATGCGCTGGCGGAGATTGAACGATGCGTAGCACAGGGCGCTCGCGGGATTGGTGAGCTACACCCCACCAGTCAGGGCATAGACCTGGCAACTGACCCCCAGATGGACGGCCTAATGGAACTGGCAGTACGCCATAACCTGCCCGTGATGGTCCACGGCTCAGAGCCGGTGGGCCACGCCTACCCAGGCAAGGGCGGCGTCACCCCAGAGGTGCTGCTGGCTTTTGCACAACGCTACCCACGCAACATAATTGTCTGCGCACATTGGGGCGGCGGCCTCCCCTTCTACAGCCTCATGCCTGAAGTGCGGGATGCCTTGACCAACGTCTATTTCGACAGCGCGGTCACGCCCTTCCTCTATTCGCCTAACGTGTTCCCCGTAGCCATACGCGCCGCCGGTGCTGAGCACGTATTGTTCGCATCGGACTTCCCGTTGGTGCGGCCCAAACGCGTGCTGGAACAGGCCCGTGAGTCTCTGGAGGCGGCAGGCATGAGCAGCGCACTGGACGCAGTGCTCCACGACAACGCCGCGCGGCTGCTAGGGCTTACGTAAGAAAACGCTGGTTGCGGTCAGTCCAACCGGAAAAGCTGCTTTGCGTTCCCACTGCGGATGAGCTCTTTCTCAGGCTCCGGAATCCCCGTATTGGCCTCAAAGAGTTTGACGTCCTCATACTTCATGCGACCACCGGGGTCATCGTGTGGGTAGTCGGTCGCAAAGAGGAACCGCTCAGCGCCAAGGAAGCGTACCGCCTCCGGCAGCTCCTCCTCTTCCGTCTCAATGGCAAACCAGAAGTTCCGCTTGAAGTAGTAGCTAGGTGGCTTCTTGTTCCGCTCACTGGCAAGCTCCGGCAGCACCAGGGACCTGGAGCCAGGCGGCAACACTCTAGGAGACCGCACCTGCGTATTGGTGTAGTCCACAGATGAATCGCCCGCAAAGACCGAGTCCAGTCGCTCCAGGAAAGGCTTGATCCATCCAGTACCAGACTCTGGCTTCACAATCTTGAGGTTAGGAAAGTCGTCCAGCAGCCCACTGGTCACCAGAGACGCCAGTGTGACGTGGGTGTCGTTGGGGGCAAAGATATCCAGCCCAAACTTCTGAAAAATGGGAACGTTAACAATCCGGTGGCCATGCTGAATGCGGTGAAGGAACACCGGCATGCCCAACTCCTCACACTTGGCAAAGAAGGGCCACAATTCCTCGCGGGTACCCAGCGGGTCACCAAAGGGGTGCTCTCGTGATGGGAATATCTCATCTGAGACAGCCACTTTGAACCCGTTGGCGTGGGCCCATTCCAATTCACGAATGGCGGCGGGCACGTCCTGCAACGGGACCAGGGCCGCGCCAAAGAACCTGTCCGGGTGGCGCTCTATGATCCGCAGAAGTGAGGTGTTGAAGGAGTGCGCCATAGCAGCGGCCAGCTTGGGCTCAACGAGGTATGACCATGCCCAGGGGCTAAACTGGCTCACCAGCATCTGGAGGTCAATGCCCATCTTGTCCAACTCATAGACGCGGAAGTCCACATTGTAGAGGCCGTCATGCTTGCCACCGCTGCCAGCTAGGTCAATACCGGGCGTGAAACCGAGTACCTCCGTCCATCCGCCGCTGGGCCAGCCAGCAGGGAAATGGGTTGAGGCGTGGCGACCTTCGCTGTCGTAAGTCACGACTGGCTTGAGGTGCGCCATCTCATCGCCAAGATAGTCCATGGCGTCAGCCGGCGTTATGTGGCTGTCGCAGTCTATGTACACGTGCTTGGTAGTCATAGTCGTCTTCCTTCAAATGGGTCGCTTGCGGCGAGAGTAGTCCCCACTCCTGCCGCTGTCAACGATTTACAGCGCCGTCGGGCCACAGGAGTACTTCTCCACCATAGACTCGCATCTGGTGGTGGTGCGGCGTCAGCTCTCCAATGCCAGGAGGCTAGCACGGCTCTGACATTACGCCTTCGGACGAATCCTCCCATGAACGTCAGCGCGAAACAGACATGGCCCCGGCCGACTGGGGAGCATGATTCCGTGTGCTTTTATAGCTACGTAACCAAGAGAGGAGGGCATGCCCCCCTCTCTTCTTTCTCCGCGCAGCGCCGTTGTGTACTACAATCCTGCCATCCGCCTAAGGAGCGCCATTCATATGGAGAAGCCCACTCTGCAGGACGTGCTGGAAGCCCGACGCACCATTGCTCCCTACGTACGTCCCACCCCTCTTCACTCGTACCCCGTGCTGGACAAGCTACTGGGCGCACAGGTCTACGTGAAACATGAAAACTACCATCCCATTGGCGCCTTCAAGATGAGGGGCGGAGTCAACTTCATGGCACGCCTCTCTGACGACGACCGCAAGCGCGGTGTTATCACCGCCTCCACTGGCAATCACGGCCAGTCGATTGCCTATGCAGGGCACGTCTTTGGAACGCAGGTGATCATTGTGGTGCCGGAGGGCGCAAATCCCGGCAAGGTGGAGGCCATCCAGAACTGGGGCGCGGAGGTGATCTTCCACGGCAGCACGTTTGATGAGGCGAGAGGATACGTGGAGCGCGCCGTGGCCGAGAAAGGTTACAGCTACGCCCACCCTGCCAACGACCCATCAATCATTGCAGGCGTGGGTACCATGGCGCTGGAGGTACTAGAAGCACAACCTGATATCGAGATAATCATCGCGCCCGTGGGCGGAGGCAGCAGCGCCAGCGGGTGCTGCATTGTTGCAAAAGCGGTCAACCCCGCCATCCAGGTTATTGGCGTGCAGGCGGAGAAGGCACCCGCGGCCTACCTTTCATGGAAGGAGCGCCGTCTAGCGGAAGCAACGATGGAAACGACAGCCGAGGGCTTGGCGACGGGCGCTGGCTTTGAGCTGACGCAGAGCATCCTCTGGGAGCAACTGGATGATTTCCTGCTGGTGAGCGACGAGGAGTTGCGACAGGCGGTCAGGTTCTACTTAGAGGAGATACGCACCATGGCTGAAGCGGCAGGCGCTGCATCCCTGGCGGGCGCCATCAAGATGAAAGAACGCCTCCAGGGTAAGAAGGTGGCGCTCATCCTGAGCGGCGGGAACATATCCGTGGCGCAACTGCGAGAAGCATTGGCCGACTGAGGCAGTTAATCTGGTTTACCTGCATACTGGAAAAATTAACCGATTATGAATATAGCCAACACACTTGTCCAAGCAGGCCGTGAGCACGCCGGAAGGCCAGCGCTGGCTGTCGGCGGCGCACCTTACTGCACGTATGATGAGCTTGCAGAGCGTGTAGCTATCATGGCGGGACGCCTCTTGAACGACTTTGGCCTCCAACAGGGAGACCGCGTGGGCATTGCCATGAAGAACTCTCCGCAGTTCCTGGAGGTCCTCTACGCCACCTGGCACGCGGGCTGTAGTGCGGTGCCCATCAACGCCAAATTACATACGCGTGAGTTTCAGTACATACTGGCACGCAGCGGTACACGCGTGTGCTTTGTCACGCATGAACTTGAAGGGACCATCGGCCCTCTACGAGAGTCGATAGCCACGTTGGAGCGCGTCGTTAGCGCGCCGTCACCGGAGTACGAAGCGCTGTATAAAGGCACTCCTTTAGCTATGGCGGAGCTATCGCCGGACGACCTAGCGTGGCTCTTCTACACCAGCGGCACCACTGGCAGGCCCAAAGGTGCAATGCTCACGCACCGCAACCTCATGGCCATGACCCTTGGCTACTTCTCAGGCGTCGATGCCATCAATCCAGGGGACAGTATCATCCACGCCGCGCCCATGTCCCACGGGTCAGGTCTTTACGGGCTTCCTCACGTTGCCAAGGGCGCAGTCCACATTATTCCAGACAGCGGTGGGTTCCAGCCGGATGAGATTTTCCAGCTTGTGCAGGAGTACACCGGCGTGACCTTCTTCGCGGCACCAACCATGGTCAAGCGGCTGGTGGACCACGCCGCCACGCATACCCCTGACATCACCAATTTGAAGACTATCGTTTACGGCGGCGGGCCCATGTACGTGGAAGACCTGAAGTTGGCAATGAGCGCCTTGGGCAACCGGCTGGCCCAGATCTACGGCCAGGGTGAGAGCCCCATGACCATCACATCGATGACCAAGGCGCAGCATGGGGATGCCAACGACCCTCACCTTGAGGAGCACCTGGCGTCGGCAGGAACGCCCCAGACCGGCATCGAGGTGCGTGTGGTGGACGAGAACGATATCGCCCTATCACCCAGCGAGGTTGGCGAGGTGTTGGTCCGCGGAGACGCGGTGATGGCTGGCTACTACGACAACCCGGAAGCCACGGCGAAAAGCCTACGTGGCGGCTGGCTCCACACAGGCGACCTCGGTTTCATGGACGCACACGGCTTCCTTACGCTGAAGGACCGCTCTAATGACATGATTATTTCAGGCGGCACCAATATTTACCCCAGGGAGGTGGAGGATGTGCTGCTACTGCATGAAGGCGTACAAGAGGCTGCGGTCATCGGCAAGCCAGACCCTGAGTGGGGAGAATCGGTTGTAGCATTCGTCGTAACCAAACCTGGCAGTCAAGTAACGATTGAGGCCTTAGACCTCCTTTGCCTGGAGAACATGGCGAGATTCAAACGACCCAAGGAATACAGATTCATCGACGCACTGCCCAAGAACAACTACGGCAAGGTGGTTAAGGCGGAGCTGAGGGAGCTACTAGGAAGGGCAGGTGGTGAGAAGAAAGCCGGTGGTTATGATTGAGCAGACCACGCTCCCTGACTACCTATGTCCTGGCCTCGACATCGTGTTTGTGGGCATCAACCCAGGGGCATATTCAGCCGAGGTAGGCCGCTATTTCGCAACGCCCCGTAACCGATTCTGGGCTGCCCTCAATAAGTCTAGCATCGTCAACGCCGGCCGCGACCTTGGCCCAGAGGACGACGCTAGTATGAACGGTTATGGTATTGGCTTAACGGACGTGGTGAAGCGGCCCAGTGGCAGCGCCGCTGACATACGCCCTGCTGAGTTCAAAGCTGGCTCCCTAGTGCTCCAAGGGAAATTACTTTCCTGTCAGCCACTGGTTGTATGTTTCAACGGCCTCACCGGGTACAAGAATTACCTTCGACACGCCCTTGCTGTAAAGCCGGAGGCTACGCTAGGCACGCAACCGCGCATCATTGGTGGAAGCAGGGTATTCGTTACGCTGAACCCAAGCCCAGCTAACGCGGCATTCTCTCTGCGCATGATTGCTGACTGGTACTGGCAACTTGGCAAGTTCCGCGACCAACTCAAATAAGCCCTTGGCTGGGCAGCAACAACTACGGCTCTTTGGAGTAACCGCAATTGAGCGAGACGCGGTTGGTTCATTAACGACCACGCCGATGCTGGCATCGCCCACGCAATGCCAGCGATGACTCGCGCACCCAATGCGGAGATGAGAAGGAATCTTAAAAGCGACGACGGCCCGCTCTGTAGGGTTGGGAATTACCTAATCATTTGAAGCCCGTCGTCATTACGCCCATGCCTGGTACCGTCATACCCCATTGAATTTGCGGAGGAGGATGCACCGGAATTCACGAACATTGTCTCGGTACTACGGCAACACCGAAGTGTGCTCACCAGCTTCAAGGTATCGAGCCCAGCGCAGGTAAGCGTCCTGGTCTGCGGGCCGTACAACAGCGCCATTGCTTTCATAGTGAGATAGGACGCGACCAAGGTGCTCAACTCCATCACGACCCATGGCTCAGCACTCTGTTAGCGACGGCTGGCTGGTAGGATATAAGGTGTTAAGTGGTGCGGCGACCATCCACGACTGGGGAGGCACCGAACCCGCGATATTGAGAGTGATGCTCCAAGAGGCGTTTATACCAACTAGTGGAAGTTACACTAATTGAAGCGAGTGCGATTGCCTAATGCATGAGGAGCTACGCGCCCTGGTTATGCTAGGATTTCATAGTGCCATCGGGTAACCTAAAACAACTCCCGCCGACATAATTATTAATTTATCCACTTTGGAGGGCTGAAACGTGAGAGTAAGTTATTATCAGAAAAGAAGGCTTCTATTCATTGCAGCGCTTCTTGGGCTTGCCTCGGTAATTGTCGCTTGTAGTTCCCCAGTCGAAACGAAGATCGAGACAGACGGCCCAGCCACCAGTACTACACCGACAACCAGCGAGCCATCGGTCGAGCCGACATTGTCGCCGACGCCTACCCCTTCTCCGACCAGCACGCCGACCCCGCAACCAACGCCGACCCCGCAACCGACGCCAACTCCGCAACCGACGCCAAC
>Ga0302135_10001176_pt1 | contig 15686 bp, 16 predicted proteins | sample CBN3_surface_MG_FD_203119 | JGI IMG/M metagenome (GOLD analysis project Ga0302135, IMG submission 203119) | Marine microbial communities from Western Arctic Ocean, Canada - CBN3_32.1 | ecosystem: Environmental > Aquatic > Marine > Oceanic | place: Canada: Western Arctic Ocean | collected...
TTCGGTCGGAACGAAGAATGCGGTTTGCGATGCGTCTATCACGGGTGGAAGTTTGATGTGAATGGCGACTGTGTGGACATGCCATCAGAGCCAGCCGAGAGCAATTTCAAAGATAAGGTGAAGATTAAGGCCTACACTCTTAAAGAACGCAACGGTATGATCTGGGCCTACATGGGCCCACGCACGGAGCTTCCGCCCCTGCCCGACATTGAGCCGAACATGATGGAAGAGAGCCTGGATGGTAACTCTGCCGGGTTGCGAAACTGCAACTGGGTACAAGCTATGGAGGGCGACATTGATACCGCTCACCTCAGCTTCCTGCACATGGGCATGGTATCTGCAGAGGACGTTGCTCCAGGGTCATTCGATTTCTACAGCCAGCGTGACCGTGCTCCCCACTACCACGTGGTGGAGACGGATTACGGCATGATGTACGGCGCATATAGGCCAGCAGAAGAGGACACGTACTACTGGCGGGTCGCACAGTTCATGATGCCTTTCTACACCATCCCGCCCGAAGGCAGACTTGGGCAGAAAGTCGGCGTGCGCTGCTGGGTTCCGGTTGACGATGACCACACCATGTTCACGAGCATGTCCATTCGCAATTCCAACAGCTCAATGAATAGACAAACCGCTGATGGTAAGGCGATGGTCGGCCTAGGAGGCCCGCAGAACCGGATGGAAAACGGTACTGGGTTTCTTGAGCGATGGCGTTATCTGCCCACCAAGGAGAACGATTATCTGATTGACCGTGATGCCCAGAAAGATAAGAGCTTCACCGGCATCATCGGTATCCACATGCAAGATCAGGCGATTACTGAGAGCATGGGAATCACTGTAGACCGAACCCATGAGAGGCTCGGCACTAGCGATACCATGATCATCAAGACGCGGCAGCGGCTCATCAATGCTGCTCGGGCGTTACAGGAGGGCGTGCCGGCTCCCGCAGTCGATACACCGGAGGTCTACCAAGTGCGTTCCGGTGGCGTCATTCTCGATCGCAAGGCCGAATGGCTAGAGGCGACCGTAGAACTGCGCAAAGCCTTTAGAGTTCACCCTGATCTGGAAAGCTCCACAAAGTAGACCCTAGTCTTTGAAGTCAGTAAGGCTCTTTCCTCTGGAAAGGGCCTTACTACGCATTCTAGAAGGTGAGATGAGTTAGGACCAGACTGCCAAAATTTTCAAAACTACCCAGCCACAGAGGTGGCTACTCTATTTTTCCTATATATGGGGAAGCGCAAACCAATGCACCCTCTATGCCATCCCCATAGCTTTAACTCAGCTAGGAGGTCTGTACACCCCAGCGGATGGACGATGATAGAAAGAATGAGACAGCATTGGCCAATCAAAAGGGTGGGTCAGGTACGATTAAACGGCATGAGAAATAAATGACAACAGACCAGGAAGCATTTGAACTTTCGTGGCAAGGACGATTACCTTTCTTTTATGGATGGGTAATCGTAGCAGTTGCTTTCTTCATGGGGTTCATGGCTGGTGGTGCATTTTGGGCCGCGAGTGTGATTGCTATACCGATGCGAGAAGACCTTGGATGGAGCCTATCGTCTATTTACCTTGGTTTAACAGTTCGAATGTTAGTGGGAGCGGGAGGCATGCTCCTTTTAGGAAGATTTGCCGATCTTAAGAATGGTGCCCGATTGATCGGCGTGGTTAGTGGAGCCATTGCCGCAATATCGCTAGCAGCGACCGGATTAATAAACTCCCAATGGGAATACATTCTCTTTTATGGTGTTATTGGCGGATTGACCACCTCGGGAACAGGGTTTCTGGTGATGTCTACGGTAGTCCCTCGTTGGTTCCTGCGCCACCGCGGGCGTGCCGTTGCAATGGCCACCATGGGTACTGGTGCAGCTGCATTTATCCTTCCCCCACTCGTAGCCTTTATTTTAGAGTTTATTGGTTGGAGAGGAACATGGGTTATTTTGGGATCTTTAACCTTTCTTTTTTCCTGCCTTCCTGCCTTATTGGTCTCGCGGCAACCTGAAGATGTAGGGCTCCTTCCTGACGGAATACCGGTAGAACATTCAGATCAATCTTCATTAGTGCATCCTGTTCGGAGCTACACAGCTTCTGAAGCCATTCGTACTAAAACAATGTGGATATTACTCTTGGCAATAGCAGCAGCAAGTTTATCTCCGAACGGCGTTCCTTCCACTCTGGTGCCTATGTACATTGACAAAGGGTTTTCCACTCACTTGGCTGCACTAGGATTCAGTATTTATGGCTTATTTAGTATGTTGGCTCGGTTTTTCTGGGGGTATTTGGCAGATCGGTACCACATACGTACCGTTTTAATAGCCATAGGGGTTTTCACCGGGATGTCGATGCCGCTAATGCTGGTACTTCCGGGAAATTTTGCCCTGGTCTACGCCGCATTTATGGGTTTTGGTATAGGCGGCTTTGTAGGCACACAACAACTTGTATGGCCCAGCTATTTTGGCCGCAACCACCTTGGTGCAATCGTAGGATTGTCGATGCCTGTCACTTTTAGTGTGATGGCTATTGGACCTTTATTGATGGCTCAAAGTTTCGATCGAACCGGGGGATACGGGTTTGGACTTGCTTGCATGGGCATATCTTGGGTAGTATGCGCAGTGGCTATGTTCTTCGCCAAACCTGCGGCATCTAAACTTATATGAAACCCACTGCCAGAAGTACGATGGTATACAATAGTTGTCCTAATGAAATTAAATCGGTGTTGATAAAAGCATGAAAATAAATCTGAAGGTCACTGGGCTGATTCTCTTCCTTGGAATAGTCATGACGATGGGGGCTTGCGGCGAGAGTGCGTCACCGGTACTACAAGTTGTAGTGCCGACATCCACTGCAAAACCGGTGCCAATTACTGCACCTATACCAACTGCAAAACCGGTGCCAACTACTGCACCAACACCAACTGCAAAGCCGGTGCCAACTGCAACACCCATGCCTACTGCAACACCCATGCCTACTGCAACACCTATGCCTACTGCAACACCTATGCCTACTGCAACACCTACGCCTACTGCAACACCTACGCCTACTGCAACACCTACGCCTACTGCAACACCTACGCCTACTGCAACACCTACGCCTACTGCAACACCTACGCCTCCGGGCAGGGTCTCTACGATAACTATTCTGAATGCAACTAACTTCTCAACAGAAGAAATACGCAGCTGGACTCAGGTAGCCACTGCGAACCTGAGTTACACCGCGCCAGATATTCTCGGTGTTATTTGGTCGATAGGAAGCGAAATTGGCACAACTGGTGAGGTCGGGGCCCCTTTTAACAAGTACACCCAAGTCAGGGATCTCTCAGAACTCAAATCAACAGCTGATGCTTTCGATGCATGGGTGGATGCTGCAGGATGCACGACTACTGATGCCTGGAGAGCAGTAGAAAATCAAGAACTTAAGGAGAGGGTCCGAGTCTGGATTGAGGGGAGCTATGATGCAGCAACAGCCCCTGAAGCTTGTCTTGAATCCCGAACGGTCACGGTAGGAGCCAATTCAGAGCAGAGTAAAGATACGGTGCAAAGAATATACCTTCACGAAATTTATCATGCATTGCAGGTAGCTTTGTACGAAGGTCACTGCTACTCAATAGAAATTTTCCAAGGGGAAAGTGGTGTGAGGCCAGACCCAGTCCGTGATGCAAAATCCGAGGCTGGTAGGTGGTTCGCTGAGGGGCTTGCCGAGTATTTTGCATATATCACGCAGGCTAAAATCAAAGGTAATACCAATGGAGTCCAGCTCATGCTCGCAGCTGCAGGTGCTGCGGCGAATGAATCTAAAGATTTAAATGAAGGTATAGCAACGAGCGGATCAGCGGCAGTTCGGTTGCTCGTGGAGCGTGGAGTTATCACTGAAGATCAAATTCTTAATGCAAGTCTTTTTAAAACATGTGATTGGGTTGATACCTTCGGAGCAGCGGTTCCCGAAGTAATCCATGCAAAGGCAAATTGGCACCAACTTCAAAACCTCGGAGGTACATGGGGTTTTACAGCCGCCGCTCTCCAACCGTAGTTCCGGAATTCTTGAATGTTCATCTATCCATATGCCTTGGAGTTTCATGCGGAATAGAACTTCTTTGACTTCTCCAAGTTACTCACCCACAGCATCACGTGGTCAATTCCCATTGTCTTGATTTTCGCGTTGGTCTCCTGCGTAGCGCATCCTTCCCCTGATTTCTTTCACCCAATGGCCTACCCGGGCAGGCCATTGGGTGACGACCTGCCCGCTCCTTTGCAGCATGCGACACACCTCATGGACTACAATGCCACTAACTCATGTGATAGGGCCGGAGGTAAACATGGCTGAACTGCTCATTCGCAAAGCCACCACAGAAGATGTGGATGAACTCTTAGAGCTTTACCGTCAGTTGGCTTCCACTGGAGAACTCCCTAACGCCACAGACGCAACCATGGTGATTGACCTCATTAACTCCAACCCTTGGATGCTCTTTCTGGTGGCAGAGATGGACGGCATGGTGGTCGGCACAGTCACGGTGGTGATTGTCCCCGCCATTACGCATTCCGCTCAACCCTGGGCGCAGATTGAGCACATGGTGGTACACGAAGCACACAGGGGCATTGGCATTGGCCGCGCACTACTCGCCCGTTGCGAGGAACATGTCCGTGCCGTGGGTGGCTTCAAGATGCAGTTGCAGAGCAGCAACCACCGAGAGGATGCCCACAGGTTCTACGAGCGAGAAGGGTTCAGTGCGTCTTCAATGGGGTATCGCAGGTACCTATAAGCTTCCGATCGGGCGCGTGCGAAGTTGACTCTCCCCCATCGCGCTCGTAAACTCCATAACTGTCCTGACCGTAGCTATCCGGGACACCGTCCACGATGTCTTCCATGAGTGACACAATCCACAGTCGAGGTATGCATGCCACCAGCGCGCCCCAAGTTCTTCTACGGGTGGATCATCGTAGTGGCAGCCGTAGCTGCCGGGGCCTTCTCCAGTGGCGCGGGCGTCTGGGGTGCGAGCGTATTCATCTCTCCCATGACGGACGAGCTAGGTTGGTCTCGCTCTGCCTTCTTCGGCGCATTCACCATCCGGGCAATCCTGGCTGGCATCCTCTCGCCAATCATTGGCCCTATGCAGGACTCCCGCTCCGGGCCACGTATCCTCATGTTCGCCAGCGGCGTCACCATGGGCTTCTCCCTGATCGGCCTCAAATGGGTAGACAATCTGGGAGTCTTCTACGTGCTCTTCGGCGCGCTGGGAGCCCTGTCTATGATTGGCGGCGCGGAGATGCTCACTGTCGCCATCGTGCCCAAGTGGTTTGTACGACGTCGCGGTAGAGCTGTTGCCATCGCCTCTACAGGCACCGCTATGGGCCCGCTCTTCTTTCCCTTCATGGTCCACGCCATCATCTCGGCCGTGGGCTGGCGAGACGCCTGGATGGTCATGGGTTTCATCATCCTGGCGATACTCGTTCCGCTTTCATTCCTGATTCACTCTAAACCCGAAGACATCGGCCTCCTACCGGACGATGACGTTGAACCTACGCCCAAGGCCTCGCCCGCCTCAGCGAGTCCCCCAAGCGCGACGCCAGAGGCGGAAGCGTCTCGAGCCGCAGCTCGGCCCTCGCTGAAAGCGACGAAGGAAATACGAGAGGGCAGCATGACTCGAAGCGAGGCCGTCCGGACGCGGTCGTTCTGGCTGCTTATCGCCGCCTTCACCCTGGCAATGCTGGGGATGGGAGGGTTCCACGCCAACTGGCTCCCTTACTTTGAGGATTTAGGATTCTCTCCCTCAACGGGGGCATGGGCAGCTTCGGCCTACGGCATCTGCTCCATCAGTATCCGTCTCTTTTGGGGCATCCTGGCTGAGCGGTTCCCAGTACGGTACCTCATGGTGGCCCAGAGCTTGATTACCGGGGTCAGCATCATCCTCTTCCTAAACATCGTGAACGTCCCCACGTTGATACTAGCCGGGGGGTTCCACGGCATCGCCCTTGGCGGGTTCTTTATCATGCGCCCGCTCATGGTTGCCAACTACTTCGGCAGAGAGCATCTGGGGGCCATCAACGGCATCCTTCGCCCCTTCGTCACCGCCAGTGGAGCCATGAGCCCGCTGCTGGTTGCAGGCATGTTTGATATCTACGGTTCCTACAAAGAGGCGTTCCTATTGATCATGATCACCTGGTTCGCTGCCGCCGCTGTCGTATATATGGCTAAGCCGCCACGGAAACGCCTGCAAGAGCAGAGTTCCACAACCACTCCCCCCACCTAACAACGCGCTACCGTTCGATACTGCTCCTTCCTATGCTAGAATGTCCCCGCTTTCATATGTTGGGGACTAAAGCTGTTGGGGACTAAAGCTGTTGGGGACTAAAGCCGTGTATTGGAGGCTCCGTACCTGATGAAGAACAAGGTATACGCAAGTTTTGATGAGGTCGTAGCTGATATCCCGGACGGCGCAGTATTCATGGCCGGTGGGTTCGCCTCCATTGGCGTTCCCCGCAACCTCTTGGCCGCGTTGGTTCGACAGGGCGCAAAGAACCTGACGGGTATCTCCAACAACCACGGCAGCATGGGAGAACTCATGGATGTGGGCAAGCTCGTCGATAACGGCCAGATACGCAAGATGGTCTGCGCTTTCACGGCGGCCCCTCACCCCTCGCGTGCAGCAACCTTTGAAAAACTGCATGAGGCAGGAGAGGTGGAAGCGGAGTTGGTACCTCAGGGAACGCTGGTGGAACGAATGCGAGCAGCAGGGGCTGGCATTGGCGCGTTCTACACTGCAACCGGCGTAGGCACAGAGACCGCAGAGGGCAAGGAGCATCGCGAGTTCAACGGCCGTACCTACGTGCTGGAACTTCCCCTCCCTGCCGACTACGCCTTTGTGCGTGCCTACAGAGCGGACACCTTTGGGAACCTCCAGTTCCGTCGCTCCCAGCGCAATTTCAATCCCATCATGGCAATGGCCGCCAAGATTACCATCGCAGAGGTGGAAGAAGATATTCTGGAACTGGGACAGATGGATCCAGATTCCATCCACACACCCGGCATCGTGGTGGACAGGATCGTCAAGATACCTCCAGCACCGAAGGGAATCTGGGACAAGCCCAACCCAAGAAGCTAGGATTTCGACACACAAGCTGTCATCCTTTGGCAGGATTAGGACGAGTTGCAAATAGCGAGACTGTGGAGCCTTGAAGACAAAAGGACAAACATGACGACAGAGAAACAACCCCTAGATAGACAGACCATGTGCAACCGACTTGCCATGGAGTTTCAGGATGGCTGGGTGGTCAATCTTGGCGTGGGCATGCCCACCCTCTGCTCCAACTACGATTTTGGTGATACGGACATCCTGTTTCAGTCTGAGAACGGCGTCATTGGCTACGGCCCAATGGCGGCTGAAGGCGAAGAGGACATCCACCTGGTCAACGCCGGTGGGCAGCACGTCACGTTGCAGCCCGGGGCAGCCATCATCCACCACGCTGATTCCTTTGCCATCATCCGTGCCGGTTACGTTGACGTGACGGTCATGGGTTCATACGAAGTCGCTGAGAACGGTGATTTCGCCAACTGGAAGACGCTAGGCCGCAAAGGCGGCGGCATCGGCGGCGCAATGGATCTGGCCGTCGGCGCAAAGCAGGTGTTCCTTGCATTGGAGCACACCACGCGCGAGGGCTTGCCTCGGTTGCTCAAGCGCTGCACTCTACCGCTGACCGCAGTGGGCGTGGTCACCAAAGTGGTCACCAATCTGGGCCTGTTCGATACCACACCAGAGGGTTTCCTGATGCGTGAAATTGCGCCAGGCTACACCCCGGAAGAAGTCCAGGCAGTCACGGAAGCCAAGCTCATCATCTCACCAGACCTCAAAGAGCTTCAGGTGAAGTAAAGACCACTCGTCGGGGAGGCCAGGCCCAGACACATGTGCCCCCGTTTAGGAAAAAATAGGAGTAAACATGGCAAACCTCTCAAAGTCCGTAGCTATCGTCGGAACAGCAGAATCCGATGAGATTGGCCTCGTTCCCAACAAGTCGGCACTCCAACACCACGCGGAAGCGGCGCACAACGCCCTGGAAGACGCTGGCCTCACTAAGGACGACGTTGATGGCCTGTTCACAGCAGGCTTCTCAACCCTGGCCACAGCCGATTACATGGGCATACAACCCAAGTTCACAGATAGCACATCCATAGGCGGCTCTTCGTTCGTGGTGCACATCGCCCACGCCATGGCCGCCATCAACGCAGGCTACTGCGAGGTCGCCCTCATCACCCACGGTCAGACAGGACGCAGCGGCAGGGCGCAAATTCCACCCGATCCCAACTTGCCCACAATGCAGTACGAGTTCCCCTACGGCTTCATCGGCCAGCCCATCAACTACGCTATGGCCGCAAATCGCTATATGCACCAGTACGGCGAAGACCGCACACGGCAGGCGCTGGCGGAGATTGCGGTGTCAACGCGCAAGTGGGCAACTCTGAATCCCAAGGCGATGATGCGCGATGAGATGACCTTTGACGATTACCACAACTCGCGTTGGATTGCCTGGCCCTTCCATCTGCTGGATTGCTGCCTGGTGACGGACGCAGGCGCGGCAGTGGTCATTACATCGGCAGAACGGGCCAAGAGCCTGAAGAAGAAGCCCGTGTGGGTTCTTGGCGCGGCGGAAGGCCACGATCACATGGGGATTTCCACGATGCCTGACCTGACATCGACCATCTCACGACGCACCGGCCCGGACGCTATGGCGATGGCTGGCGTCACCCACAGCGACATTGACCTAGCGATGATTTACGACTCCTTTACCTACACAACCCTGGCGACGCTGGAGGGGCTTGGCTTCTGCGGCAGGGGTGAGGGGCCGGACTTCGTGGCGGGGCAGCGCACGGCTCCCGGCGGCGATTTCCCGGTGAACACGAACGGCGGTGGCCTGAGCTACACGCACCCGGGCATGTACGGCATCTTCCTCATTGTGGAGGCTGTCCGACAGCTTCGCGGCGAGTGCGGCGACCGCCAGGTACCCAATTGCAAGATTAACCTGACTAACGGCACCGGAGGGGCACTGTCCTCAACCGGCACCGTAGTACTCGCGGTCGACTAAATACAACCAAACATCTCGGCCCTCTGGCCAGGCCCAGACATATGTGCCCCCGCAAAATAAGGAGACAAACATGACACAGCAACCGTATACAAAACCAATCCCTGTGCCTCAGGGCGAATCCGACTTCTATTGGGAGAAGGCCAAGGCCCATGAGTTGTGGCTACGCCATTGCGACGACTGCAACAAAGCCTACTTCTACCCAAGGGACATCTGCCCGATGTGTTTCTCGCGGAACACGTCCTGGGTGCAGGCTAGTGGCAAAGGCACGTTGCATACCTTCGCTATCGTCCACCGCGCACCGACGCCCGCATTCCGCGACGATGCGCCTTTTGTGGTAGCGATGGTAGACCTGGAAGAGGGACCGCGCATGCCCACAAACCTGGTTGGTGTGGAGCCTGACCCGGCGAATATCAAGGTTGGCATGGCGGTAGAAGTGGTCTTTGAGGACATCACCGACGAGATAGCCCTGCCTAAGTTCAAGCCAGCGGTTTAACCGCTTTTGCTTACGGGGTGTTCTGGGTTGTGGCCCAGACAATAATGATTACTACTCTTGCTTGTGCCTTACATAGCTTGGGCAACAAGCCAAACCCCAGCAGAAGCGGCAAGCCGCCCCTCCCTATGCTAAAATAGCCCTCGCGCCTGCTGCGGCTTAGCTGCAGCGGCAACAAACCAAACTCCAGAAAGCGGTAGCCGCCAAACAAAAGCGGCAAGCCGCCCCAGCAAAGGTGGCAAGCTACATGAAAGTCCACGAGTACCAAGCGAAGGCCTTGATGGCCAAGTACGGAATCCCAGTCCCCCAGGGCGGCGTAGCCGCAACACCAGAGGAAGCCAAGAAGGTTGCAACAGACCTTGGCGGCAAAGTAGTGGTGAAAGCTCAGGTCCACGCAGGTGGTCGGGGCAAAGCTGGCGGCGTGAAAGTCGTTGGCAACCCGGAGGAAGCCGCTGAATTCACCAAGTCCATCCTCGGCACCCAGTTAGTCACCTTCCAGACAGGGCCAGAGGGCGTGCCCGTTGGTTCCGTGTTGGTTGAAGAGACCATGGACATCGTCAAAGAGTTGTACCTGGCAATGCTCATCGATACAAGCACCCGGAGCATCGTAGTTATAGCGAGCGAGGCCGGGGGCATGGACATCGAAGAAGTTGCAGATACAACGCCGGAGAAAATCCTGCGCGTGGTGGTTGACTCCACCGTGGGCCTACAACCGTTCCAGGGCCGTCAGCTTGCCTACGGCATGGGCATGGCACCTGAGTTGGTGCGTCCCGCCGCAGACCTGATGATGAAGCTCTACAAACTCTTCGTTGAGCAGGACTGCTCCCAGGCGGAGATCAACCCCCTCGTCGTCACAGGCGATGGCCGTGTGCTCCCCGTGGACGCAAAGCTGACCATTGACGACGATGCGATGTTCCGTCACAAAGACCTTGATTCCCTTCGAGACGCCGGTCAGGAAGACCCGCTTGAGTCCCAGGCCCACGATATTGCCGTCATCTACGTGCGACTCGATGGCGATGTCGGTTGTCTGGTCAACGGCGCGGGCTTGGCTATGGCAACAATGGACGTGGTCACGAATGTGGGCGCTAAGCCGGCCAACTTCCTGGACGTAGGCGGTGGCGCTGACGAGGAGCGAATCCGAGCAGCTGTAGGCATCCTGCTTTCAGACCCCAACGTGAAGCGAGTGCTGGTCAACATTTTCGGCGGTATCCTCCGCTGCGATATGCTGGCTAGAGGCCTGGTAGCAGCCTACGCCGATAAGAAGTCCACAGCGCCCCTGGTAGTGCGTATGCTGGGCACCAACGCGGAAGAGGGCCGTCAGGTTCTCAGCGAGTCCGGCCTGAACGTCACCATCGCGCACACCTTCAACGAGGCCGCAGAGGCGTTGAGGGCGTAGCAAAGAATCCGCACCTTCGGGGAAGCCCAGAGGGGTTCCGAGGCCCACGTCAACGGAGTTGGGAAAAGTTCCCCCGGTATGAGAGAAATTAAAAAGAAATCTCAGGTAGGACAAACAAATGAGTATCTTAGTAAACAAGAACAGCCGAATCCTGGTACAGGGCATCACAGGGCGTGAAGGTAGCTTCCACACCATGCGATGCATGGAGTACGGCACCAACGTCGTTGCAGGCGTCACGCCGGGTCGTGGCGGCACGCTGTTCGGCGAAACCTCAATACCCGTATTCAACACCGTAGAAGAGGCCGTTGCTGCAACAAACCCCAACGTATCCCTTATCTTTGTGCCAGCACCCTTCGCAGCAGACGCCATCCTGGAATCGGCTGCAGCTGGCATCGCCCTGGTGGTTCCCATCGCAGAGGGCATACCACCCCATGATATGGTGCCTGTCGCCCGCTACTTGGACGGCTCAACCACCACCCGAATGCTGGGCCCCAACTGCCCGGGACTCATCTCTCCCGGGGATAAGTGCAAGGTGGGCATCATGCCCGGGGCAATCCACCTGGGTGGCCGCGTAGGCGTGGTCTCCCGCAGCGGAACACTGACATATGAAGCCGTAGGCCAGCTTTCCGGCCTGAGCATCGGTCAGTCCACCTGTGTGGGCATTGGCGGCGATCCCGTCAGCGGCACAACGTTTGTGGACGTGCTCAGGCTCTTCAACGAGGATCCGGACACAGATGTTGTAGTGCTCATCGGAGAGATAGGCGGCACCAAGGAACAGGAAGCCGCAGAGTACATTAAGTCTGAAATGAAGAAGCCCGTTGCCTCCCTCATCGTGGGAGCCAGCGCACCTCCCGGGAAACGTATGGGCCACGCCGGAGCCATCATCAGCGGTGCAGCAGGTCGCGCTGATGAGAAGGTGAAAGCACTCCTAGCAGCAGGGGCCAGTCCAATCCCAACCCCCGGCGATATTGGCATTACCGTCCAGGAAATTCTGAATGCTCGATAGGCTGTTGCAGAGCTTTTTGCCTTCAAACAAAGACTTCAAACTGCGCTACAGGCTTTGGTTCGCTGGAGTGGCTCTGATTGCTCTTCTCGGAGCAATCTTGACCTTTCTATCTGACATGAACTTCAAAATTACTATAGGGTTCATAGTTATCTTTATTATCTCCAACTGCATTAACCAAACACTCTGGCTATTCAAGGTAGCATCAAAGGGTAGGAAGCCTTCATGACCACTAAGACCAAAGGAAGAATTTTCTCCGGTATGCGACCTTCCGGTCGGTTGCACCTTGGCAACTTGCTGGGGGCGCTGAAAAACTGGGTCGCCCTCCAGGACGACTACGAGTGCATCTACAGCATTGTGGACGTGCACGCCCTCACTACCCTCACGGACGGCCATGAGGCAGCGGAAATAGCTGGCAGTGTCCACGAGATTGCTCTGGACTGGCTGGCTGCGGGTCTGGACCCTGAGCGCAGCACCATCTTTGTCCAGTCCCACGTGCCAGAGGTCATGACCCTTCACACGCTCCTGAGCATGGTCACTCCCCTGGGGTGGCTGCTACGTGTTCCCACCTTCAAGGACCGCGTCCGACAGATGAATGAGACTGAGGAGTCGGTAAGTTATGGCCTTGTAGGCTACCCGGTTCTCCAGACGGCAGACATCATCCTCTATAAGGCAGACACCGTACCCGTTGGCGCAGACCAGGTGGCTCACCTGGAAATTGCCCGGGAGATTGTACGGCGGTTCAACAACATGTTCGGCCCCACCTTCCCAGAGCCTAAGGCCAAGCTCACAGAGACACCGCTTGTGGTGGGTCTGGACGGTCAGAACAAGATGAGCAAGAGCATGGACAACCACATTGAACTTGCCGCCACCGCAGAGGAGACAGCCGCCAAGCTACGTACCGCATTCACAGACCCCCAACGCCTGCGTAAAACAGACCCCGGGCGTCCCGAGGTCTGCAACATCTACAGCCTCCACAAATTCTTCAACCCGGGCGACCTCAAGGCGGTGTATGACGAGTGCACCAAGGCCGAGCGCGGCTGCGTTGACTGCAAGGCCCACCTAGCCTCCGGCATCAATGCGTCTCTGGAATCCTTTCGCGAGCGACGCTGGGAATTGGAAGCCCACCCTGAACGACTCAAAGAGATTCTGGCCGATGGCGCCCAGAAAGCCTCTGCAATCGCAAAAGAGACCATCCTGGAAGTGCGAGAGCGTCTGGGAATCTCCATCCCCTAGCAACTACCGCAAGAACGGGAACCCTTTCGTCGAACGGCGCGTCATTCTTTTTGGAACCCCAATAAGAAAGGTGAAGGTGGAACGATGAAGAGATTCCTGGTCACACTAGCAGCTATTGCTTCGGTTTTCGTCCTGGCCGCTTGCTCAGGTTCAGATGAGAGTTTTGCAACGAGCGCGTCAAGCGCCAATGACTCGGCGATGAGCCAGTCTGAGGGTTTGTCTGGCTTCGCAATGGGTGCTCCAGGTCTGCCCAGCGCGCCTGCCCCTTCAATTGCCCCCTCTGTCGACTTCTCCAGACCAGAGTCCTTTGGCTCCAGCGATGGCAAATCTGCGGGCGAGATTTCCTTGCAGCTCGCAGAGCGCATGGTCATCTCCACAGGCTCCATCAGCGTTGAAGTGGAGGTTGTGCAGGCCTCAGTTCAAGGAGTCCAGGCCATCTCTGAAGGGTTGGGCGGCTTTGTGGAACAGCTTTCCAGCTATGGCGTTGACAACCACCAGCGCGCATCCATAACCATACGGGTGCCACAAGCCCAGTTCACCACTGCGTTGGAGCGGATTCGACTCCTGGGCGATGTGCAGAGCGAGAACATCGGCAGTGACGATGTCTCAGAGCAGTTCATAGACCTGGAAGCACGATTGAAGAGCGCTCTGCGAGAAGAGGAGAGCCTTCTTTCCCTGCTGGGCAAGGCCCAGAACGTCAGCGATATCCTCACCATAGAGCGTGAGCTTTCCCGTGTCCGCTCTGATATAGAGCGCTCCCAGGGACAGCTAAACTTCCTAGAGCGCAGGATTGACCTGTCCACGATCCACATCGAGCTTTTCCCACCTGATGAGGAAGGGTACCAAGCACCTTCCTTGTCTGAGAATATTGCAGTGGGAGACATTGGAGGCCGGTTGGAAGCAATAAAGGCGCTTGTAACTGGGCTGAACGGTGAGTTGGATCGCGTGTCCTACTCTGAAAGCAACGGGGTGCAGCGGGCTGACCTAATCATCAGGGTTTTCACTGCTGATTTTGACACCGCTGTAGCAAGTATTGAGAGTGACGGTGAAATTGTATTCAAGGAGATTCAGGAAGGTGCCGGTGAGCCACCCATAGCTGCCCCGGGTGATAAGCCAGACGCCTGGATATCCCTAGCTCTCACGGAAAAGGACGAGACCAGCACTATAGCAATAGTAATCACGGCCATCCTTGTACTGCTGGGACTTGGTCTGATTATCGGAATCCCCTACGGCTTGTATCGCTATGGCCGCAAACGCGGCATCGCAAGCAAAGCAGTCTAGTCAACTTCCAAGTCGTTAACGTGTACCCTGTCCTGCAATTGCGGGGCAGGGTACACTGCTGTTCTAGACCGTTAGGAGAACTATATGGCCGACATCACAATTCGACCAGAGACCCCAGCGGATTTTCAAGCCATCCGCGCAATGCTCGTCCTTGCCTTTTCCGATGAGTTCCCTCGAGATGACGTTGCAACCCTGGTGGATAACCTCCGCCAGACGCCCGGCTACAACCCTGAGCTAGCACTCGTAGCAGAGCTAGAAGGTGTGGTGATAGGCCACGTGATGTTCACGCCTATCCAGATTGAATCCGCTAGTGGGAACGTCCCTGCTATAACCCTTGCACCCCTTGCGGTGCACCCCGCCTGGCACCGTCAGGGGGTGGGCACACGGCTCGGAGAGCATGGTCTGAAGTTGTGTCGAGCCAAGGGGCATCGCATCGTGACGGTCATTGGTCACTCTTCCTACTATCCCAGATTCGGCTTTACCCAATCTGTCCCTCTTGGAATAGACATGACCCACGCGAAATTAGAAGAGTCCAAAATGATAATGGCGCTCGTACCTGGTGCACTGGACGGCGTTACAGGAACGGTGAGGCTGCCCTCGGTATTCGACGAATAGGAAGAAATCCGGCATTGTTGGCCGTTTGCTGCTTCGCAGGTACAATGCCCTTACCCGAGCCCCTGCCGCAAAAATCGGAGTGGAGTGTAGCTGTCATGAAAGTAATGTTCGTATGCCACGCCAATGTTGGACGCAGTCAGGCAGCCGAGGCGTTCTTTGCCCGGGCGTCGGTACATGAAGCAAGCAGTAGCGGCACCCACGTTGACGAGATGATGGCACAGCAGAAACCTGCTTCTGCAAAGATGAAGGACAACTCCAAGCACTCATTGCCCTACATGCTGACCCAGGGGATAGACATCTCTGAGCAGGAACGTACACAGCTCACGCCGGAGCTTGTAGCAGGAGTGGACAGAGTCATCGCAATCCTCACGCCAGAAGAAGTTCCAGAGTATGTGAAGGAAAGCGGCAAACTGACATTGTGGGATATCGCTGATCCCGCAACACACATTGAACAGGCAACCGAGCTCTTCGAAGAAATCAAAATATTAGTCAATGAGTTGGTCCAGGAAATCGGGTAGCGTAGTTACTGGCAACTGCCACGGAGAGTGGGGCCAGCGCCTAGCCCAGTGTTGGGCGTTTCGTATGCCAGTCCGT
>Ga0302135_10001181_pt1 | contig 15664 bp, 16 predicted proteins | sample CBN3_surface_MG_FD_203119 | JGI IMG/M metagenome (GOLD analysis project Ga0302135, IMG submission 203119) | Marine microbial communities from Western Arctic Ocean, Canada - CBN3_32.1 | ecosystem: Environmental > Aquatic > Marine > Oceanic | place: Canada: Western Arctic Ocean | collected...
ACCCGGTTCAAGGCCTTCGAGAACCATATCAAGGTTCTCATGATATTCGCCTTCATGACCGACATCGTGCTCAAGACCTATGGCTGGGTCATCGTGTTCGACGACAGCGGCGTCATCAACTGGATCCTGCGCGGCACCGGCATCGTCGGTCCGGACTGGATAAACGGCCTCGTGTTCTCGCAATTCGCGACGATGGTGGGGATGATCTACAACCTCATCGCCTTCATGATCTTCACCATCTACCTCTCGGTTCTGAACATAGACCGTGACCTGATCGAGGCGTCCTACGACTGCGGGGCCGGGAAATTCCGCACCTTTTGGGAGGTCACCCTGCCGCTTTGCCGACCGGGCATCTGGGCGGGCTGCCTCCTCGTCTTCGTGCTCAGCATGGGGGTCTACCTCGAGGAAAAATTGATGGGTGGCGGCAACGAACCCATGATGGGCCATCTGATCCACCAGACCTTCGGCACCCGCGTGAACTGGCCGCTGGGCTCGGCGTTGACCGTGGTTCTCATGGTGGTGGCGCTCGTCGTCCTGCTGATCTTCATCCGGATCTACCGCTTCGACAAGTACACGGCGACCCGATGAGTTGGCATCAAATCGAGAAATGGCTGGTCAACATCCTCCTTTACGGGTCGATGGCGGCAATCCTGACGTTCTTCTACATTCCGATCTTCACAATGATCGCGTTCTCCTTCAAGGAGACGAACTACATGATTTTCCCGTTCGGCGGCTTTTCGCTCCAGTGGTACGTAAAGCTGTTCGAACATGTGGATTTCTATAACGCGATATCCAATTCGTTCTTGATCGCGTTCTTCACGATGATTATCGCGACCACGCTGGGCACCATTACGGCGCTCGCCTGGGTCCGCTACCGCTTCAAGCTCCGCAGCGTCTTCCAGTCGATAAACTTGCTGCCGATCATCTTTCCGCAGCTGATCCTGGGCATCATGCTGCTGCTCTGGTTCTCCGTGCTCGGCAACGTCTTCGAATTCAACACCGGGATCGTTACGGTAATCATCGGCCATGTCGTCTATCTGACGCCGTTCGCGATGGTCGTGGTCTCGGTCCAGATCCACGCCTTCGACGACACCCTCGAAGACGCCGCGCGCGATGCGGGCGCCACGATCTGGCAGGTCTACCGCGACGTCACCCTGCCGCTGATCTGGCCTGGAGTTTTTTCGGCGGGGATTTTCGTGTTCCTGCTCTCGTGGGGCAATTTCTACATCACCTTCTATCTCAACGGCGGCGCACGCACGATCCCCACCTTTGTGTTCGCAGGCCTGACCCAGGGCTCGATCCCGATCTACCCGGCGCTCGCCACCCTGGTGTTCATTCCGGGCATCATCCTGGTCGCCGTGGCGGAGCATTACCGCCGCCGGGCGCTGGCACGGCTCTAACCGGTCAATTGGGTCGGACGATGGCGGCGCGCTTGGCGCCGCGTGTGACCAACGCCATGCCAGCGAACAGCAGACCGAGCGAACCCCAGATCCAGCCGCTGTAGCCTTCCGCAAAAATCAGCACCGCCCAGCCGATTCCGGCGATCGCGCCCAGATAGTTGTGCATCGCGAAGTAGAGCGGCCCCTCGCGGCGGATCAGTTCGTAATAGCCGATCCGAAACAACCCGACGATGACGGCCATGGCGATCACCACGCCCGCCAACCGGTCGGCGCCGGTCTCGAAAAACCAGACTTCGCCCGTCGCCAGCATCAGCGGCAGCAGAAACATCGCCGACGCAAACATGAAGCCGCAGGCCAACGGCAAGGGCCGGGCGCCGGGCGGCCAGACCCGAACGGCGATGATATTGGAGAACCCCGCCGAGATCGGCATAACGAGGCCGAGCAGCGCCCAAAGCGCCATCTCGGGCGAAGGCAGGCTGGTTCGCGGTACCAAGACCATCAACACCCCAGCCAACCCGAGCAGGACACCGGCGCAGCGCATGACGTCGAAGCGCTCCATCTTCGTGACCAGGGCCGCAAGGTAGGTGCAGGTCGGGATCAGGGTCAGTTGCATGGCGAGAACGCCCGCCGGAACCTTCGACGCCGTCAACGCAAGAACACCGAGCGGAATGGCCGAACTCAACAGGCCGTTGATGACATAGGCTCGCAGGTAGATGGGGGTCAGAGGCGGCCAGGAACGCCGGGCCGCGCAGAGCGCAAGCAGGATAATGCCTGCGCCGGTCACGGCCCAGAACGCGTAGGCCCCGAACGGTACGCCGCCGGTCGTAGCAATCCGGTTGAGCGAATAGGTGATACCCCAACCGCCCGCCAACGTGACGAAGAGCAACGGCGAAATCCAGCGCCCACCGGCAGCAGTGACATCCATCCGGCTCATCGCTCTCCGGCCGCTCTGCCCGCGGCACGCCTTGTCCGCCTGGGCCGCTTATGACAAGTTTCCCGCGCAGACGCACGCGGATGCAGCGAGGTTACCACAGGGCTGCGTAAACCTCGTCCACGATCGAAACGGTGGCAAATGACAACCGATGGCTGCGACGTCCTTGTCATCGGTGCAGGCAACGCGGCGCTGTGTGCCGCTATTACGGCCCGGCACGACGGCGCTAACGTGACCATTCTCGAGCGCGCGCCCGAAGACCAGCGTGGCGGCAACTCCGCGTTTACCTCGGGCGCCATGCGCGTGGCCTATGACGGCGTCGACGATTTGCACCGCCTGATGCCCGATCTCTCGGAGGCGGAGATCGCGCGTACGGATTTCGGTACCTATACGGAATCGCATTTTTTCGACGATATGGGCCGAATCACCGATTACCGGACCGATCCCGACCTGTGCGAGCTACTGGTCACGCGCAGCTTCGAGACGCTGCTCTGGATGCGCGAGCAGGGTGTGCGCTTCGTGCCGATCTATGGCCGCCAAGCTTACGAGATAGACGGGCGTTTCACCTTCTGGGGCGGCCTGACCGTCGAGGCCAGCGGCGGCGGACCGGGGCTCGTCAACAGCCTCCACGCCATCGCTGCCGAGGCCGGCGTCCGGGTACTCTATCGGGCCCGCGCGCGCCGGCTTCTTGCGGCCGACGACGGCGTTCGCGGCGTCGAAGCAACCATCGGCAGCGTCACCCGAACCATCGATGCCCGCGCCGTGGTTCTCGCCTCCGGGGGCTTCGAGGCCGATGCCGAGTGGCGCGCCCGCTACCTCGGGCCCAATTGGGATCTTGCCAAGGTCCGGGGCAGCCGTTTTAACACCGGCGACGGCCTGCGCATGGCGCTCGAGGTCGGTGCCTCGCCCGCGGGCCACTGGTCGGGTTGCCACGCGGTCGGCTGGGACCGCAACGCGCCCGAGTTCGGCGACCTCGCCGTCGGCGACGGCTTCCAGAAGCACAGCTATCCGTTGGGCATCATGGTCAACGCGAAGGGCGAGCGCTTTGTCGACGAGGGCGCCGATTTTCGTAACTACACCTACGCGAAATACGGCCGCGCGATCCTGGAGCAACCGGATCACTTCGCCTGGCAGATTTTCGACGCGAAGGTCGAGCCCCTGCTGCGCGGTGAATATCGAATCCGCGAGGCAACTCGCGTAAGCGCCGACAGCCTCGAGGCGCTGGCGGGCAAGCTCGACGGTATCGACCCAGCAGGTTTTCTGGCCACCGTCGCCGCCTTCAACGGCGCGGTCGCTACCGACGTGCCGTTCGATCCCAACGTCAAGGACGGACGCGCCGCCGCGGGCCTCGCCGTGGCCAAATCGAATTGGGCCAATCCGCTCGATACCCCGCCCTATCAGGGCTTCGCGGTGACCTGCGGCATCACCTTTACCTTTGGCGGCCTGCGCATCGACCGCGACGCCCGCGTTATCAACGGTGAAGGGGGGCCGATCGACGGCCTTTACGCTGCCGGTGAACTGGTCGGCGGCTTGTTTTACGGCAACTATCCAGGAGGCACCGGGCTGACCTCGGGCGCGGTGTTCGGGCGCATCGCGGGTAGCAGCGCGGCCAGTTATGCGGCGGATCGCTAATGCCGCAGATCGGCTGTCCGGGTCTCTAACTCGGCCGCATCGATCATCTCAAGCTCGGCCAAAAGCTTGATCCCGGCGGCAAGGAAGCTGTCGTAATAGGCTGGCGGCTCTTCACCGGCCTCGCGCGACCGGGCTTCGTCAGCAGAAATCTCGGCGATCAGGTGATTTTGGAAATCCTTCCACTCGTAGCGCCCCTGCTCGCACAAGCCATAAATCAGCGCGAAGATTTTCGCCTCCCACGGCGAGCGGAAGACCGGTCCGTCTTCGTCACGCGGCATGCCCTCCAACAGGGGGGCGTCCGGCACCCTTTTCTCGCTCTCGTTCATCGCAAGTAAGCCCCGCGCCCTCAGGCGCGTTCGAGGTAAGGCTCGAACAGGTCGAGATAAACGCAGTCACGGGCCGGAGTGTCGGCGCCCCAAAGTTCGTGGGCTTCGAAGCGCACGCAATAGAGCCGCTTGGGGTCTTCGCCCTGGCACAGCGCGTTTACGTCCGGAAAAACATAGGGCCCATGATCCATCACGATTTCGCCTCGCTTCGCGCGCGCATAACGCGGCAGGCGGGTATGGGTTACGGGGTTGATGTTCTTAGTGACGATGGTATCGCCCACCGAGAACAGCGCCGGCGTGGCGAAATCGGGCCGGTACTTCGTGCCGCCCTCTTGCATCGCGGGCTCGACCTCTCCGGGCCGGGTCGCGTCGTTGGATAGCGTCACGTTCGCGGGCGCTTTCCAGGTGCCGGCCTGCACCGCCTCGATCTCGGCGTCGGTAAGTGTCCCTTTTTCAACCCCGATGCGCTCAAGCAAACCGAGGACGCGTTCGTAATAGTTCGCCGAGAGATACTCGTCCGGCGGAGTGTGCTCGACGCCGCCGCGGCTTTCGTCCTCGGAAAAATTCATCACGTCGTAGCACAGCAACCACAGTCCGAACGCCCGCTTCTCCCACGGCGCATGAAAGATCGGCTCGTTCAGCTCCGGATTGACGGGGCCAAAATTATGCATGCCGCCCATATCGTGAATGCTGTTCATAGCCTGCCCCTGGCGCCTAGACGAGCGCGGTGCCGATCATGCCGTCTCGGGTCACCATCGCGGCGAGCTCGTCCTCGCTCTTGCCGTCACTCTCGGCGGGCTGCTGCGGCAGCACGAGATAGCGGACCTCGGCGCTACTGTCCCATACGCGCACTTCGACGTCGCCCGCCAGCTCGACGCCGAACTCCTCCAGCACCCCGCGTGGCTCGATTACAGCGCGCGAGCGGTAGGGTCCCGCCTTGTACCAGACCGGCGGCAAACCCAGCACTGGCCAAGGGTAACAGGAGCACAAGGTGCAGACGACCATGTTGTGCACGCCCTCGGTATTCTCGACGACGATCATGTTTTCGCCCTCGGCGCCCGAATACCCAAGCTCGGCAATCGCCGCCGACGCATCTTCCATCAGACGGGCCTTGTAGCCGGGGTCCACCCAGGCACGAGCCACGACACTGGCGCCGTTGCGTGGGCCAACCTTGTTTTCGTAGTAATCGATGACCGCATCGATTGTCGCCGGATCGATCAGACCCTTGCCCACGAGCAGTTCCTCCAGCGCCTTGACGCGCGCCTCGGGTTCGCTGAGCGATCGTTTATGCCGGTGTTCCGCCATTGAAGCCTCTATCGTCTGGACTATCCAAGTTTCAAGATTACTCAAGCTTAGTCGCCTAGCCAACCCCCACCGACCCGGTTATTCGCCGTCGAAAATCCGGCGAATGCAACGGGCCAACTCACCGCACGCCACAGGCTTGTGCAAGATAGGGAACGCCCCCGTCGTGATCCTGTCCGTTCTCGACGACAGCTTGGCGAATGTGCGTTCTGTACAACCCGGGATCGGTGACTCGCCAGCTCGGAACGGTTGGTCAGCTCGGCGTCCGGCACCCAACTGGTTGGGCTATCGGGGCTGAGGCCCCGGGCAAGCGCGCCTTCAATGGGCGCCCGGTACCGCGTCGGGTCGTCCACAACTTCTACTCTCCGTTGCCCCCGTTACTTCCCGCCGTTCTTCCCGATAACATCGCGCTTCGTCGATCGAATAAAACTAAGGCCAGTCTAACCAGACTCGGCGGGTTAGCGGGCATTAAGATACCCCCATACGGGCTGTCGGAGCAACCGGGATCAATTCCAATTTCCGTGGAATTCCAGAAAATTTTTGCCTCAGGCAGCGCATTACGCCAGAGCCGCCGCCTCGGCGATGAGCCCTTGGCTATAGGGATGGCGGGACCGTCCTGCTCGGAGGTCGCCCGCGCTAATGGTCTCAATCAGCCGCCCGCCTTGCATTACCCCCAGCCGGTCGCAGAGATGAGCGACGACCGCCAAATCGTGACTAACGAACAGGTAGCTCAACGAGCGTTCTTCGCGAAGCCTCGCAAGCAAATTGAGAATCTCAGCCTGAACCGACACATCAAGCGCCGAGGTCGGCTCGTCCAGCAGCAGTATGCCGGGCTCCAGCATCAACGCCCGGGCGATTGCAACCCTTTGACGCTGGCCACCGGATAGCTGGTGGGGATAGCGAAAGCGATATTCCAGCCCCAGCCCCACGTCGTTCAGTACCGCGGCGATACGCGCATCTACGTCGCCCAACCGGTGAATCCGAAGCGGCAGCGCCAGGCAACCCGCGACCGTCTGGCGTGGATGCAGCGAACCGTAGGGATCTTGGAACACCATCTGTACACGCCGGGCGAAAGCCCTATCGCGGCGACGCCCCAGCACCCGACCGTCGAGTCGGATCGCCCCGCCATAAACCGGTGCCAGTCCGGCGAGCGTCCGCAATACGGTCGACTTTCCACCCCCGGATTCACCCACCAGCCCAACCGCCTCGCCCTCACCGACCGACAGGGTAAAATCGCTCAACGCTGCAACCCGGCCGGCGCCTTCGCCGAAGCGCACACTCAGGTTTTCAAATTCGATCATGGCGCGGGCTCCCCATCGTCGGTCCAGGCGGGGTCGCGTTCCAACACGGGCAGCACGGCAACCGGCACCTTGAGCCGCGGCCGGGCGGCCAATAAGCCTTGCGTATAGGGATGGCGGGCATGGGCAAGTGCGCGGGCTTCGCAGCGCTCGACGATCCGCCCCGAATACATCACAAGCACCCGGTCGCAGAACGCGCCTACCAGGCCGAGATCGTGGCTGATGAATACTAGGCCCATGCCCCGGTCTTCGATCAACCCGTCAAGGATATCGAGCACTTGGCGACGCACCGAGACGTCGAGCGCCGAGGTCGGCTCGTCGGCGATCAGAAGCGCTGGATCGGGAGCGATCATCATGGCGATCATGGCCCGCTGCGCCATGCCGCCCGAAAGCTCGTGGGGATAGGCGCGCGCGACGCGCCGTGCATCCTCGATCCCGACATCGCGCAACAGGTCCAGCGTGCGCTCCTTCGCCACAGCGCGCGAGGTGCCGATCAGGCGTACCGCCTCGGCGATCTGGCGTCCGATCGTCATCACCGGGTTGAGCGCGAATTTGGGGTCCTGCGGGATGAGGCCGATGCGCTGGCCCCGGACCCGGCGCATCGCGCGCGCAGACAGGGCCATAAGGTCCGTGCCGTCGAAGGTAAGCGTGCGGGCGCTCATCACCGCCCCGGGCGGCAGCAGGCGGAGCACGGATCGAGCCGTGAGCGACTTGCCCGACCCGGATTCGCCAACGATGCCGAGCTTCTCCCGGCCCATGGCGAAGCCGACGCCGCGAACGGCTTCGCTGCGCCCGGCGTCGCCCGCAAACGAGACCCGGAGGTCCTCGATACGAAGCAGTTCGGCCGCGCTCATGGCTGCTTCGGGTCAAGCGCGTCGCGCAACCCGTCTCCCAGAAGATTAAAGCCCAGACTGACGACCAGGATCGCAAGACCCGGCATCGCCGCGACCCACCATTGGTCGAGCATGAACTGGCGCCCCGACGCGATCATGGCGCCCCATTCCGCCGCCGGCGGCTGGGCGCCCAGCCCCAGAAAACCGAGCCCGGCGGCAATCAAGATGATGCCCGCCATATCGAGGCTGGTGCGCACCAGCACCGAGGGCATGCACAGCGGCATGACCTCGCCCCACACGATCCGCATCGGGGATGCACCCTGCAGGCGGGCGGCGGCGATGAAGTCGCTGCCCCGGATGGTCAGCGTCTCGGCCCGGGCGAGCCGCGCAAAGGGCGGCCAGGCTGCAAGCGCAATGGCGATCACCGCGTTTTCGATGCCCGGACCCAGCGCGGCCACCAGGGCTAGCGCCAGGATCAACTTCGGGAAGGCAAGAAAGATGTCGGTCACCCGCATCAGGACCTTGTCGAGCCAGCCCCCCGCGTAGCCGGCAACGCAACCGATCACCAACCCGATCGGCGCCGAGATCGCGGCGACCAGCGTTACGATCAGCAAGGTGGTCCGCGCGCCATACAGGATACGGCCCAGGATATCGCGGCCGAACTGGTCGGTGCCCAGCCAGTGCGCCCCGTTCGGGGCCAGCAGGCGGACGCTCAAATCCTGTTCAACCGGCGAATAGGGGGTCAGCCACGGCGCGAACAACGCGACGACGACCAGGCCGAGCACCACCGCGAGGCCGGCCAGCGCCAGCGGGTTGCGGGCGAACGCCCGCCACAGCCGCCAGGTCCGCCCAAGCCGCGCCTGCCAGGGCCCGGACGGGCTCTCGTCGAGCAGCCAGGCGCGCCAGCCCACGGAATTCGGAGCGTCGCTTTGGCGCATCGTCATCGTGCCCTCGGATCAAACAGGCGGTAGAGCAGGTCGGACACCATATTGAGACCGACGAACAGGGCGCCGACCACGAGGGTACCGCCGAGCACCGCATCCATGTCGGCCGCAAACAGCGAGTTGGTGATGTATTGCCCCAGGCCGGGCCAGGCGAATACCGTTTCCGTCAGCACCGAGCCCTCGAGCAGCCCGCCGTAGGAGAGCGCTATCACCGTGATCAGCGGCACCCGCACGTTGCCCAGCGCGTGGCGCCAGACCACCGCGCTTTCGGAGAGCCCCTTGACCCGCGCCGTCATCACGTACTCCTGGCTTAACTCGCTCAGCATCAGCGAACGGGTCATGCGGCTGATATAGGCGAGCGAGAAATAACCCAGCACCGCCGCCGGCAGGACGATATGGCTGAACGCGTTGGCAAAAATCTCGCCATCGCCCGCAAGCAGGCTGTCGACCAGAAGCAGGCCGGTGACGGTGGGCACCAGGCCGTCATAATAAACATCGAGCCGCCCCGGTCCCGCGACCCAATCGAGCTCAGCATAGAACAGCAGCAGCCCCATCAGGCCGAGCCAGAACACCGGCACCGAATAGCCGAACAGGCCGACGACGCGGATCAGGTGGTCGGGCCAGCGGCCCTGGCGGGTCGCCGCGATCACGCCCAGCGGCACGCCGAGCCCAACCCCGAATAAGGTCGCGACCGTGGCAAGCTCCAGCGTCGCGGGGAACACCCGGCCGATATCCACCAGCACCGGGTTAGCGGTCAGCACAGATTGGCCGAAATCGCCGCGGAGGATGTCGCCCAGATAAAGCAAGAATTGCTCGACGAGTGGGCGGTCGAGGCCCAGCGCGATCCGCGCCGCTTCATAGGCTTCGGGGCTTGCCCGGTCGCCTACGGCGGCCAGCACCGGGTCGACAGGCACCACCCGGCCGATCAGGAAGGTAACGAGGACGAGACCGAACAGGGTAATCGCGACCGAGACGATGACGCCGGCGGCGGCCTTCAGGCGTCGCGCCGTTGCGTCGAAGCGCTCATTGCTATCAAGGCTTTCGTTGATCCGGGCCACGCTGGGCTCCCGACAGGGGGCGGGCGCCTACTTCACGACGCCGCGATAGAACACCGTATCGAAAGTCGGGCCCGCGACGAACCCCTTTAGCCCAATCCGCTGGGCGATGACGTCAACTTTCTGGAACATCACCACGAAAGGTGAATCCTCCATCAGGCGACGTTGGATCTCCTCGTAGAGCCCGATCCGGATGGCGGTGTCGTTCTCGATCATGGCGGCGGCGGCGAGCCCCGAAAGCTCGGGCGTCTCCCAGGCGTTGCGCCAGGCCAGAGTCTTGTTTAGCGCATCCTCGGCGTTGTCCGGGTTGTCGGCGAAGACACCTGCGTTGGTGTGGGGGTCCTGGTAGTCCGCACCCCACAGGCCAAAATAGATGTCGTGGTTGCGCGCCCGGTACTTGGTCAGGGTCTGCTTGCCGTCACCGGGGATCAGTTCAAGGGTGATCCCGGCCAGGGCAAAATTCGCCTGGATCGACTGGGCAAGATCGATCAGCGGCGCAGCGTTGCGTGTATCCATGGCGACCGTGAAGCCGTCCGCGTAGCCAGCGTCCGCGAGCAGCGCCTTGGCCTTCTCCACATCGAGCGAAAACGGCGTCTCGTCGAGCGCGCCCAGGAAGCCCCGGGGCAGAATTGTCTGATGAACCACCGCGGTCTCGGCCAGGAAGGTCTCCTGCAGCAACGCGTAGTCGATCAGCCAGCGCAACGCCTTGCGTACGCCGGGCCGGCTCAGCGCCGGATGCTTCTGGTTGAGTCCGAGATAGTAAATCGCACCCTTGGGCGAGGGCCAGACGCGGATGTCGTCGTTGCCCGCAAGGCCCGCGAGTTGGTCGGCGCCGAGGTTGCGCGCAAGGTCGATATCGCCCTTTTCCAGCAGCAGACGCTGGGTTGCGGGCTCGGCGATGTGGCGGATCACCGCGCGGCTGATCGCCGCCGCGCCCCGCCAATGGTCGGGATAGGCATCGAGGATCAGCGCCTCGTTCGGCTTCCAGACGCGTAAGCTGAACGCCCCCGAGCCCGCCGAGTGGGTCCGCAGCCAGCCATGGCCCCAGTCGCCATCCACTTCGTGCTCGGCCAGCAGCACCGAATCCACCACCGAGGCGACGGCCGCGGTCAGGCAATTGAGCACGAACGAGGGCGCGTAAGGCCGGTCGGTGCTGAACATGAGGGTGCGCGCATCGCCCGCGCGGATCGTGGTGTCGATATTGTCGGGCGCAAAACCGAACTGGGCGAGGATGAAGGCGGGCGCGAGGTTGAGCGCGATCACCCGGCGCAGCGAATAGGCGGCGTCAAAGGCGCTGAGCGGGTTGCCCGAATGGAAGCGGACATCGTCGCGGATCGTGAAGGAGAAAGTCCGGCCGTCGTCCGAGACCGTCCAGCTTTCCGCGATACCCGGCCCGATCACGCTCGGGTCGTCATGATCAAAATAGACCAGCCGGTCGTAGACATTGCCCGAATACTCCGCGCCCGAAAACTCGAACACCTCCGCCGGGTCGAGCGAAATGATGTCGTCGATCTGCATCGCCATGACGAAGGTGTGCGACGGCGTGCCCGCCACAACCGCCGGGCAAAAAATCAGCGCCGCTAGGACGATGGCCCCGACAAATTTTGCAAGACGGCGCGGGCCGCTCACGCCCGGACCCGTTCGCTCTTAGGGTCGTAGAATGGGGCGAGAGAAAGGGTGGCGGGGGTGCGCTCGCCCGCGAGATCGACCTCGAAACTACCCGAACCGAGCCAGTCGGCGTCGACACCCGCCTCGCATTCGAGCATGGCGAGCCCCACCGAGCGGCCCAGCGCGTGACCGTAGGCCCCCGAAGTAATCTCGCCCACGATCTCACCGTCGCGGTAGACCGTCTCGTCGTGGAGCAACAACGGATCGGGGTCGTCAAGAGTAATCGAAACTACCCGGCGCGTGGGCGTCCGGCCCTTTTGCTCCGCGATCGCTTCGCGGCCGATGAAGTCCGCGTTTTTGTCGAGCTTGACGGCGAAGCCCAGCCCCGCCTGGTAGGGCGTCTCCTCGGGGCTGATGTCGTGACTCCAATGGCGATAGCCCTTCTCGCAGCGAAGTGAATCAAGCGCGTGATAGCCCGCGAGACGCAGGCCGAGATCGTCGCCGGCTTCCACCAGGGCATCGAACAACCCCGTCGCCATCTCCACGGGCGCATAAAGTTCCCAGCCCAGCTCGCCCACATAGGTAAGCCGGGAAGCGCGCACCCGGGCGTAGGCGAGATCGATCTCGCGCGAGGTCGCGAAAGGAAACGCCTCGTTCGACAGGTCCGCATCGCCCAGCCGCCCGAGCAGTTCCCGCGAATTTGGTCCCATGACCGAGATCATCGCAAGGCTGGCACCCAAGTCGGTCAGCACCGCGTGGGCATCCGCCGGAATGTTGCGCAAAATCCAGTCGAAATCGCGACGCGCCGAGGCCGCGGCAGTCACGATCATGTAACGGTCTTCGGCCAGCCGGGTAACCGTCAGGTCCGCCTCGATGCCGCCGTGATGGTTGAGCATCTGGGTGTAGACGACCTTGCCTTCGGGCACGGCGACATCATTGGCGCAAATTCTCTGGAGCGCGGCTTCCGCGTCCGCCCCGGCAAGTTCGAACTTGGCAAACGAGGTCTGGTCGAACAGCCCCACCGCCTCGCGCACCGCCATATGCTCCTGGGCGGCGTACGCAAACCAGTTCTGCCGGCCGTAGGAATACTCGTAGACCGGCTCAACCCCGTCGGGCGCGTACCAGTAGGGCCGCTCCCAGCCGGCAACCACACCGAAGCAAGCGCCGCGCACCGCTAATCGGTCGTGGAGCGGCGTCTTACGCACGCCGCGCGCGGTCTTGGGCTGAAGGTAAGGCCAGTGCATGGCATAGAGCAGGCCCACCGACTCGACCGTCCGGTCCCGCAGGTAAGTCGGGTTGCTCTCCCACGCGCCCATGCGCCGGATGTCGACGTCCCACAGATCCATCGGCGGTTCGCCGGCTACTAGCCATTCGGCGGTCGCTTTGCCCGCGCCCGCGGACGACGCGATGCCCACGGAATTAAAACCGCAGGCGAGGTAGAAGTTATCGAGCTCCGACGCCTCACCCAGAAGATAGCGATTATCCGGCGTGAAGCTCTCGGGCCCGTTGGTCATGCTCTTGATCTGCGCGGTCTCGAGCGCCGGAATGAGCGACAAGCCATGCTCCATGAACACGGTAAAATGATCCCAGTCGTCCTCGAGCAAGGAAAATTCAAAATCCTCCGGGATGCCGCCCATGCCCCAGGGCTTGGCGACCGGCTCGAAGCCGCCGAACATTATGCCGCCCACTTCCTCACGGTAATAGGCGCAGCCGTCGGGATCGCGCAGGGTCGGCATCTCGTAGCTCACCTCGTCGAGCGCCTCGGTAATAATGTAAAAATGCTCCGCTGCATGGAGCGGTACAGACACCCCGGCCATCTTGCCTATCTCGCGGCCCCAGATGCCGCCGCAATTGACCACGTATTCGCAGGCGATTTCGCCCCGGTCCGTCGCCACGCCGCTTACTCGCCCCTGCTTCTGGTGAACCGCCGTGACCTTGACCCCCTCGAGCAGCTTCGCCCCGCCCATCCGCGCGCCCTTTGCCATGGCGAGCGTCGTGTTGGTCGGGTCGGTCCGCCCGTCCTTCGGGATCCAGAACGCGGAATCGAGCACTTCGGTGTTGAGCAGCGGCCACAGCTTGCCCGCTTCAGTCAGCTCGATGCGCTCCATATCGATGCCGAAGCGCTTGGCCATCACCGCGCCCCGGGCGAGCTCGATGCGGCGCGCCTCCGTGCGCGCGACCGCCAGGCTGCCATGCTCACGATAGCCCGTCGCCTGGCCGGTTTCGGCCTCGAGCGACTTGAACAGCTCGGTCGCGTACTGGGCCAGCCGGGTCAGGTTCTGAGTCGCGCGCAGCTGGCCGACCAGCCCGGCGGCGTGCCAGGTGGTGCCGCAGCCGAACTGCTTGCGCTCGAGCAGCACCACGTCGCTCCAGCCGAGCTTGGTCAGGTGATAGGCGACCGAACAGCCGACAATGCCGCCGCCGACAATCACCACCCGTGCCGATGTCGGAAAATCCCCGCTCATGTCCATCTTCCCTTGCATCGCGGGAGTCCTAAGGGGTGCGCTTACGCACCGCAAGCCCAAATTGTACCAGCCCCGCTCGACAGCAACCGCGCGGCAGACGCATAGTCCGACTATAGCTGCGCGCGCCGATGGCGGGCGGATTTGCTTGGAGATGAGGAACATGGACACCGTAAGCTTCGTCACCATGGCCGAGGGCACGCGCGAGGACTACGATCTGCTGACCCGCGCCTAGAAGCCCCAGTATGAGTCGCTGCCCGATCGGGCGCTCGACGCCCTGCGCCCTCTAAAAACTTTTCACAGTGGCTTCAAGATCGACCGCTACGAGCATTCCCTGCAAACTGCGACCCGGGCCGAGCGCGACGGTGCCGATACGGAAACCGTCGCCGCCGCCCTGCTGCACGACCTGGGAGACATTGCTCGCCCCCGCCAACCGCGCGGAGTATGCGGCCACGATCCTCAAACCCTACGTGACCGAGAAGAACCATTGGATCGTCGGCCACCACCCGCTCTTTCAGCTCTATTTTTTCGGCGAGCATGTCGGCAAGGATCCGAACCTGCTTGACCGATACCGCGACCACCCCTTCTACGACGCGACGGTCGAGTTCTGCGGCGAATGGGACCAAGTGGCCTTCGACCCGGACTACGACACGCTCCCCGTCGAGCATTTCGAGCCGATGGTCCGCGAAATCCTCAACCGCAAACCCTACGCCATGCGCTCCGACCTTCAAGCCAACCCGCACCTGGCTGCCGAGTAGAGACAAAGCTCGAGGCCATGAGCAAACCCGCCCTATTCCGCAAAGACGATCTCAACTGGGAGACGGGCGGCGGCGAATGGTCAACCGTCCGTTTCGCGCAGCCAACCCGCGAAGAGCTCACGGGCGAAATGGGCGCGGGCCTGTTCGCTATTTAAAACATCGCCTACGACTGGACCGTCACTTACGACGAAGTGCTCTACGTCCTCGAGGGCGAGTTACGCATTACCGTTGGCGACGAGGTGTTCAACTACAAACCCGGCGATTTTCTCTGGCTGCCCAAGGACACCGCGCTCAATTACACCACCGACAGCCGCGCCGTAGCCCTGTTTGCCGTGGCCCCCGAAGGCGACGTCGATAGGGCCGCCTTCGGCCTCGATTAGAGACGATTCCGCAATTGCGACAGCTAGCGTAAGGCCGTGACTGCGGCCCGCCGCTTATGCGGCGGGTACGCGCAGGCGTGGACCGCGAAGGTCCGCTGCCGTGAGCGAGATAGAGCCGCCAGTGCGGACTAGCCCGCAAACATCGGGTCCTCGCGCGCAAGCATCCGCTTGAGCGCGGCAAAATGCTCGCCGGAATAAAGCACGACATTCTTCTCCTAGTCCGCCGCGGTAGCCTTCGCCGCGTTCTCGCTGACCATGGCGAGCGGCCGCCCCGTCGACATAGCCAACACCTGATGACGGCAGGCGCGTTCGAGCAGATAGAGGCCGTGAAAGCAGCCTGCGATCGTCTCGCCGACCACGATCACGCCGTGGTGGGCCAGGAACAGCACCCGTGCCGTGCCCAGCGCGTCTCCCACCCGCTCGCCCTCCTCCGTTGCGTCGGCAAGGCCCGCGAACACCGGATCGTATGCCACTGCGCCGTGAAAGCGCAGCGCAGTCTGGTGCGCCGCGGGTCTCGAGCCGGCCGCCCTCGAGCAGGGTTAACGCCGCCGCGTAGGGCATATGCGTCTGCATCACCGTCCGGGCGTGCGGCCGGTGGCGGTGGATCCCGCCGTGGATCGAGCAGGCGCTGGGCTCGACGAACCCCTCCCCCTCCAAAACCGTGCCTTGCCCATCGACCAACAGCAGGTCGCCGGGCCCGATTTTGGACCAGTGCTTGCCATAAGCGTTGACCAG
>Ga0302135_10001183_pt1 | contig 15659 bp, 16 predicted proteins | sample CBN3_surface_MG_FD_203119 | JGI IMG/M metagenome (GOLD analysis project Ga0302135, IMG submission 203119) | Marine microbial communities from Western Arctic Ocean, Canada - CBN3_32.1 | ecosystem: Environmental > Aquatic > Marine > Oceanic | place: Canada: Western Arctic Ocean | collected...
TTGTCGTGCTCGGCAATGACCAGGATGCTCATCAGATGACCTTCGCTTCGTTCCGCAGCTTATCCACGAGTTCGGCAACCGACTCGACCTTGACCCCGCCCGCGCGCTTGGGCGGCTCGATCACTTTCAAGGTGATGAGGCGGGGGCTGACATCGACGCCCATATCGGCAGGCGACATGGTGTCGATCGGTTTCTTCTTCGCCTTCATGATATTGGGCAGCGAGGCATAGCGCGGCTCGTTGAGGCGCAGATCCACGCTGAGCACCGCCGGCAGGGCGATTTCGAGGTTTTCCAGCCCGCCGTCGATCTCGCGCTTCACCTTGGCCTTGCCGTCGGCGATCTCCAGCTTGGAGACGTAGGTCGCCTGGGCCCAGCCGAGCAGCGCGGAGAGCATCTGCGGCGTCTGATTGGCGTCGTCGTCGATCGCCTGCTTGCCCATCAGGATCAGGCCGGGGCCCTCCTTCTCGGCGATCTTCTGCAGGCATTTGGCCACGCCCAGCGGCTCCAGGGCCTCGTCGGTCTCGACCAGGATGCCGCGATCGGCGCCCATGGCGAGGGCGGTGCGGATCGTCTCCTGCGACTGGGTCACGCCCAGCGAGACGGCGATGATCTCATCGGCCAGGCCGGCTTCCTTGATACGGATGGCCTGTTCGACGGCGATCTCGTCGAAGGGGTTCATGGACATCTTGACGTTCTGCGTCTCGACGCCCGTGCCGTCGGCCTTCACGCGGATCTTCACGTTGTAGTCGACGACCCGCTTGACGGGGACAAGGATCTTCATTGGCGAGCCTTCCATGCCGATTGCGGCGTGCATTCGTGTTGCAATGCGAAAAGGTCGTTTCCGACGGCAAACATCCAGGTATAACCGCGAAAAGCGACCCGCGCCGTCGGGTTCAATTGTGCGGTCGCAAACCTAAGCGGCGGTAAGCGGGCCTGTCAATCAATGCGGGGACGATGCGACGACGATCCGAGGGCGGCTCATCGGCTCCCGCCCGGCACCCAGAGCACGTCGCCCCCGCCCTTGTCGTTGACGTGGCGGGCCAGGACGAAGAGATGGTCGGACAGGCGGTTGATATAGCACACGGCCTCCGGATTGATCGTCTCGTCGCGGATCAGGGTGATGATCAGCCTTTCGGCCCTTCGCGCCACGGTGCGGCCGAGATGGAGATAGGCCGCGCCCGGAGTGCCGCCCGGCAGGATGAAGGATTCGAGGGGCTTGAGATCGGCGTTCATGGCATCGATCTCGCGCTCCAGCCGCTCGGTCTGGCCTGCGACGATGCGCAGGGGCGGGTATTTAGGGTTCTCCCGTTCCGGCGTGCAGAGATCGGCGCCCAGATCGAACAGGTCGTTCTGGATGCGCGCCAGCATGGCGTCGGCCTCGCCGTCCAGATGCAGACGGGCCAGGCCGATCACGGCATTGGCCTCGTCCACGGCGCCATAGGCCTCGACCCGGGTGCTGTCCTTGGGCACCCGGGCGCCGTCGCCCAGCGAGGTTTCGCCCTTGTCGCCGCCGCGTGTGTATATCTTCGTCAGCTTGACCATCGCGGCGCCCTCAGCGTCCGAGCAGGAAGAACAGGGCCAGGATCAGCAGGGCCAGTGCCTGCAGCGCGACGCGCCAGCGCATCAGCCTGTTGGAGCGTTTGGGGTCGCCCATCTTGAACACCCCCACGACCAGGACGGCCAGAACGGCGAGCAGTACCAGGCCCATAACGTAGGGAAAGGCATCGTGCATGATCGCTCCTACCTAGGCCGCCACCGCCGCCCGCACAAGCGGGCTCGAACGATGTTCCGACGCTAGTTCTAGTTTCGCTGGGTCAGCAACCCGCGGGCGATGACATGGGCCTGAATCTCGGCGGTGCCCTCGAAGATGTTCAGAATACGCGCGTCGCACAGCACCCGGCTGATCGCGTATTCCTGGGCATAGCCGTTGCCGCCGTGGATCTGCACGGCGTTGTCGGCATTGGCCCAGGCGACCCGCGCGGCCAGCAGTTTGGCCATGCCCGCCTCGATATCGCAGCGCCGGCCCGAATCCTTCTCGCGCGCGGCGAAATGGGTGAGTTGCCGCGCGACCATGGTCTCGACCGCCATCCAGGCTAGCTTTCCGCCGATCCGGGGGAAGGCCAGGATCGGCTTGCCGAACTGCACCCGCTCGCGGGCATAGGCCAGGCCGATGCCCAGGGCGCAGCGGGCCACGCCGACGGCACGCGCGGCGGTCTGGATGCGGGCACTCTCGAAGGTCGCCATGAGCTGCTTGAAGCCCTGGCCCTCGGTCCCGCCCAGCAGGTCGCCGGCCGGCACCTCGAAACCGTCGAAGCCGAGCTCGAATTCCTTCATGCCGCGATAGCCCAGCACGCCGATCTCGCCGCCGCTCATGCCCTCGGCCGGGAAGGGGTCGGACTCGGTGCCGCGCGGCTTGGCCGCGAAGAACATGCTCAGGCCGCGATGGCCCTTCTCGTCGGGATTGGTGCGCGCCAGCAGGGTCATGACATCGGCCCGCGCGGCATGGGTGATCCAGGTCTTGTTGCCGGTCACGCGGTAGCTGTCGCCGTCGCGCAGGGCGCGGGTGCGCAGGCTGCCCAGGTCCGATCCCGTGTTGGGTTCCGTGAAGACGGCGGTCGGCAGGATCGAGCCGTCGACGATGCCGGGCAGCCAGCGCGCGCGCTGCTCTTCAGTTCCGAACAGGGCCAGCAACTCGCCCGCGATCTCGGATCTTGTACCGAGGGAGCCGACGCCGATATAGCCCGCGCTCAACTCCTCGGTCACGACGCACATGGCGGTCTTGCCCATGCCGAGGCCGCCGAATTCCTCCGGGATGGTCAGGCCGAAGACGCCGAGCTCAGCCATCTCGTCGATGATTTCGATGGGGATGAGCACGTCCTTGAGGTGCCAGTCCTGGGCGGCGGGGACGACCTTTTCCTCGGCGAAGCGGCGGAACTGGTCGCGCACCATCGACAGGGTCTCGTCCAGCCCGTCCTCGCCGAAGGCGCCGTCGGCGATATGCCCGGCGATCGCCATGCGCACGGCATTGGTGTTGCCGGCCGCGCTCAACCGGCGCACGGCCGGGGCATCGCGGAAGGACACGAGCGCCGCGTCACCGATGCCCAGATCGGCGGGGCGCACGATCTCGCCCTGGTTCATCGGAATGCCCTGGGCCATCTGGCCGAGATATTCGCCAAAGGCGGCCTGCAGCATCAGGGCTTCGAGTTCGCCCAGTTTGCCGGCCTCTTCCAGGCGCGTGGCCCACGCCAGCATTTCGCGCAAGGCGGCGACATAGGTCGCCAGCCAGGCATAGCCGTGGGCGGCGTATTGATGCTCTTCCAGCTTGGCGGGGTCGGCGCCGCGTTCGCCTTCGACCAGGCCGGCCACGGCGGTGCGCGCCGCATCGGCCAGGCGTTCGGCCGGCTCGATCGCCTCCGCGCAGAGCGGCAGAAGGCCGTCGAGCCGAATCGGCTGTGCCGAGGCATCGGACGAGGAGGATGCGGGGGAATGTCGGTCCATGGCCAGGCACCGGAAATTTCGCGAGTGGGGAGCAGGGCTATACCGCCCCGGTAGGCGTTCAGGCAAGGCGGGGCGTTCGAAGACATAGGTCGCGGCAGCTTTTTGGGGTATGATTCCGGCCGCGTGAAGAGCCAGGAGGATGCTTCCCGTGATCAGGTTGCGCCTGTTTCTGACCCTTGGCGTCGCGATCTTCGTCATCGTGATCGTGGCCGGCGTCGGCGGGCTTGGCGTCTATGGGACGATCGAGAACGCCTTGGCCGTGAAGCGGGAGTTCCAGGCCTACAGGGCGGAAACCGCGAGCCGCACGGTGCGCGCCTATTTCGACCTCATTGAGGCGGAGGCGCGCGTCGTGGCCAGTCTGGCCGCTCTCGCGCCGGGACTGACCCAGGACGATACGCAGGCCGTGCAGTTGCTGACCGCCCTGGTGGAAAACCTGGAGGGCGTTCGGGATGCCACGCTGCTGCGCCCGGACAAAACCAACGTGATGGTGTTTCAGGAAGAGGGCGAGGTGGCCTTCCAGTTGAACGGCGATCTCGACGCGGAGGCCTATGTCATCATGGCCGTTGGCCGCGCCGATCCTGACAGCGAGGGCTACGAGGGCCTGTATATGGAGCCGGTCGATCAGCGTCTGGTGACGACCTATACCTTGCACCTCGAAGACGCGTCCGGCCTGTCCCTCGGCACCTTGTTCATCGATATCGATATCAGGACCCTGACGGACGACGTTGCGGCGCGGCGCGGTGCCGAAGACAGCTATCTGTTCATGATCGACAACCGCGGTGTCGTCATGGCGCATCACGAACTGGCCGGGGGGGCGTTCGAGGATACTGTGACCGAGTTGCCGCGGGCCGAGCATCTCGCCGATCCCCTGCCCGCCGCCATTCTCGCCCATATCCGCAAGACCAATGAACCGCCCGAGGAGATCGAAACGCCGCGCGGGCCCTTCCTGGTGACCTTGTCACGCCTGCCGGGATTGGGGGATAGCGAGTGGCTGGTCGTCTCGGCCGTGCATCGCGACATGATCTTGGGCGAGGCCTATGACCGTGCGGGCCTGATTGCCGCAATCGGCCTTGCGGTGTTGATTCTTGCGGTCTCCTTCTCTCTCTGGGTCGGGCGGATGATCACGACGCCGGTCCTGCGTCTGGCCTCGGCGGCCGATGCGATTCAGGAATTCGATCTCGCGCTCCCGGCCGGCCAGGGCAGCCGCTTCATGGAGTTGGACCGCGCGGAGCGCGCTTTCTCGGCCATGCTGCGCGGGTTGCGCGTGTTCTCGCGCTATGTCCCCAAGGCTCTCGTCCGCCGCCTCATCCAACTGGAAGAGGCGGGCGCCGCCGTCGAACCCGAGAATCGGGTCGTTACGATCCTGTTCACCGATATCGTCGGCTTCACGAAAATCTCGACCGGGATGGCGCCCGATCGCCTGGCGGCCATGCTCAACGAATATTTCGGTGTTCTGGTCGGCGCGGTCCTGCGCGAGGAGGGGACGGTCGACAAATTCATCGGCGACGCGCTGATGGCCTTCTGGAACGCGCCGGTCCAACAGGGCGACCATGCCGACCGGGCGATCCGCGTGGCCCTCGCCATCCGCGCCGCGGCGGCAGATTTTAACCGCGACCGCGCGGCACGGGGCGAGCCGGAACTGCACACGCGGATCGGCCTCCATACCGGCACCGTGCTGGTCGGCGATATCGGCACGGAGGAACGGCTCAACTACACCATCGTCGGCGATTCGGTGAACACGGCCGCACGTCTGGAGGCGCTGGGCAAGGAAATCGACTGTTTCCTGTGCATTTCCGAGGAAGCGCGCGCCGCCGCCTCGGGGGATTATCCCTGGCGCCGGCTCGCCTCCGTCACCCTGCGCGGCCAGGCCGAGGAGACGGTGGTCTACACGATCGAGGCGAGCTGACGGCCGCCTATCCGGCCTCGTCGAAGCGGATGACGATCTTGCCGAAGAAGCCGCCGTCGCGCTGGCGGGCCAGGGCCTCGTGCAACTCGCCGAAGGCAAAAACCTTATCGTCCACGACGGGGCGCAGGCGGTTGACCGCGAAACAGCGGGCCAGGGCCTCGAAGGAGGCCCGGTGGCCGACCACGATGCCGACCATCTTTGCGGCCTTGAGGAAGACCGAGGGCAGGTTCAGTTCGACGGCATTGCCCGAAAGATTGCCGATCAGCGACACGGTGCCGCCGCCCGCGACGGCGCGCAGCGATTGCGCGAGCGTGCCGGCGCCGCCGACCTCGACCACGACGTCGGCGCCCCGCCCGTCGGTCAGGTTCCAGGCCGTCCGGCCCCAGTCCGGATCGGCGGTGTAGTCGATCACCGTATCGGCCCCCAGCGCCTCCAGCCGCTTGGCCTTGGCCGGGCTCGAGGTGGTCGCGATCACGCGGCAGCCGAAAGCCTTGGCGATCAGCAGGGCGTAGAGGGAAACCCCGCCCGAGCCCTGGATCAGCACGGTGTCGCCGGCTTCGATCCCGCCCGCCTCGACCAGGGCCGACCAGGCGGTGACCCCGGCGCAGGGCAGGGTCGCGGCCTCCAGATCGGTGAGATGGTCCGGCACCTTGACGACGAAGCGCTCGTCGACCGCCATGCGCTCGCGCATCACGCCGTCGAGCCGGCCGCCGAGTTGATTCCACCAGTGTTCGGTTGTGTAGGGACCGTCGAGCCAGGATTGGTTGAAGCAGGGACAGACTCGGTCGCCGCCTGCGACCCGGGTCACCGCCGCGCCGATCTCGATCACCTCGCCCACGGCATCGCCCACGGGAATCAGAGGAAGCTCGCCCGTGTAGCGGCCATAGCCGCGCTCGACCACCAGCGGGTCGCGGTAGTTGAGGCTGGCCGCCTTGATCCGCAACAACACGTCGCGCGGGCCGAGAACCGGTTCTGGGCGTTCGCCCAGGACCAGATTCTCGATATTCCAGTCGCGGATCTCCCAGGCCTTCATCGTCATCCCCCTGTCGCGCGGCGAGCGGTTACGCCGTTCTGGACCCCTCCAGGCTGCGCAGGCCGGGGCGCCGGGCCTGTGGACGAGGACGGCCCTGTTGCCCGGCTTGTGCTCGTTGCGCAGCATCTTTATAGGGGCTTCCGGAATTTCGGCCTAGGGGAAGACCTCGCTCATGCAGGGGTCGATGCGCCTTTTGGGAGGCAGCACCATGAATCTGTTGAAGTATGCGGCGGTTGCGGCTATCGCGAACGGCGCCCTTTCGATTTCTGCCGCGCAAGCGACTGAGACCAAAGGGCCGGTTACCGATGAGGTCGGCGTCGTCGAGATTCAGAAGGGGCAACCCGTGGTTCTCGGCGCCTATCTCGCCGTCGGCGGGTCGGAATCGGCCCCCGGCTTCGGCGAAAAGCGCGCGATCGAAATCGCCTTGGGCGAGGTCGAGTGGAAGATTGCGGGTCACCCGGTCACGTTCAACGCTGAAGATTCGTTGTGTAACTCCGAAGGCGGCCAGAACGCCCTGATGACACCGGACATGATCACGGCCGTGGGCAATGCCGTCGTCGTCTACATGGAACGGCGGAGGCGCTTCGGCGGCCCCGTTTTCTGTTCGGGCCTTGTATGGCGGCCCCGCTTCGCCTAGGTGGCATCCATGTCTTTTCTAGATCGCATCCGCGAATGCAACGCCCATGAGATTTCGCGCTTCCGCCCGTTTTGCGTGGCGGGGCAGCAGATCGGCTGGGTGCGCCACGATCTGGCGGATCGCTTGGCCGGTTTCGACAAGGTCTTTTCCGTCATGCCCGAGTCGGTCGTCCTGCGGGAGGAGATTGGCGGCTTCGAGGCGCGCTCCGCCGCGATGGCGGAGGTGCTCGCCGTCCTGCGCGAAGAGGGGATGGTGCCGGCCTGGCGGGACGAGTCCTATCCGGTGGTCCAGCGCTTTGGCGACGAACCCCTCCTGCGGATGGAGCGGGCCGGCGTACCGGTCTTCGGGATACGCGCCTTCGGCGTGCATATGAACGGTTTCGTGCGGCGCAGGAACGACATCGAAATGTGGATCGCGCGGCGCTCGCGCAGCAAGCCGACCTTCCCGGGCATGCTCGACAACACGGTTGCCGGCGGCCAGCCTTTCGGGCTGACCCTGGCGGAAAATCTGGTCAAGGAATGCGGCGAGGAGGCTTCGATCCCGCCCGAACTCGCGGCGCGCGCCACGCCCGTGGGCGCGGTTTCCTATATGGTGGCGGTCGAGGAGGGCTTGAAGCCCGGCGTCCAGTATTGCTTCGACCTCGAACTGCCGGCTGATTTAGCACCCCGGCCGAACGACGACGAGATCGAGGAATTCTACCTCTGGCCTATCGAAAAGGTGGCCGAAATCGTGCGCGAGACTACCGAGTTTAAATTCAACTGCAATCTCGTTCTCATCGATTTCCTGATCCGCCACGGCCTGATCGGACCGGAGAATCCGGACTATATCGACATCGTCCACGGCCTCCGCCAATAGGCGACCTCCGGCAGTAGGGGCTCAGGGGGCAGATTCGAATCCAACCATGCGCCGCACGTCCTCCGACCCGCGGCCGGTTTCGCGCAGCGCGCGCAGGGTCAGGGACCGGTCGCGCTTGGCGAAGCGGCGTCCGCTTTCGTCGGTCAGCAGGCGGTGATGGCGATAGCGCGGCACGGGCAGGCCCAGGAGGGCCTGCAGGAGGCGGTGGACATGGGTCGCCTCTAACAGATCCTCGCCCCGGGTCACGACCGTCACGCCCTGCAAGGCGTCGTCCGTGGTGACGGCGAGATGGTAGCTGGTCGCGACGTCCTTGCGGGCCAGGACCACATCGCCATGGCGCAGGGGATCGCATATCTGCGGCCCGCGCCCGATTTCGTCCCAGCTCAGCGGCCCGGCGCGGCGACCAGCCTCGGCCGCGTCGAGGCGCAGGGCATAGGCCTCACCCGCCGCGATCCGCGCGCGCCGCTCCTCCGCGGTCAACGCACGGCAGGTGCCCGGATAGTGCGGCCCTTCCGGCCCCTGCGGCGCGCCGCCGGCGCGCTCGATCTCGGCCAGGATCTCTTTGCGCGTGCAGAAGCAGGGATAGAGCAGGTCCCCCGCCGCCAACCGGTCGAGCGCGGCGCTGTAGTCGGCCATGTATTCCGACTGGTGGCGCACCGGCTCCTCCCAGGCGAGGCCGAGCCAGGCGAGATCCTCGCGGATCGCCGCGTCGAATTCTGGCCGGCAGCGCCCGGCGTCGATATCCTCGATGCGCAGCAGGAAGCGCCCGCCGGCCTCGGCCGCGATCCGATGGGCGAACAGGGCCGAATAGGCATGGCCCAGATGCAGCAGGCCCGTCGGGCTGGGCGCAAAGCGGGTGACGGTGGGCTCGGTTTCGGTGATCGGGCTCATGGTGGTGGCAGTAGCGCAGAGTTTGGGCTAAGGGAAGGCCATGGCCCGCCGCCTCACCCGCGCCAGCATGAAAACCGCTCTCGACGCCCTTGCGGCGGCCGACCCGGATCTCGCGCGGATTCGTGAAGCGATTGGCGATCCGCCGCTGCGGACCCGGTCCGGCGGCTTCCCCGCCCTTTTGCAGGTCATCGTCGAACAGCAGCTATCCGTCGCCTCGGCGCGCGCGATCTGGAACCGGATCGAGGGCGCGCTGGGCGCGGTGACGCCCGAGGCCTATCTCGCCCTGGATGCCGAGGGCGCGCGCGCCTTGGGGATGAGCCGGGGCAAGCATGTCTATGCCTGCGGGCTGGCCGAGGCGATCGCTGGCGGCCGGCTCGATCTTGCGCGCATTCACCGGATGGAAGACGAAGACGCGATCGCGGCCCTGATCGAACTCAAGGGCATCGGCCGCTGGACGGCGGAGATCTATCTGCTTTCGGCCATGGCGCGACCCGATGTCTGGCCGGTCGACGACCTCGCCATCCAGGCCGCCGCGGGCCATGCCAAGGGGTTGAAAATCCGGCCCGACCGCAAGGAACTGCTGGCGATGGGCGAAGCCTGGCGGCCCTGGCGCGCGGTCGCGGCCCGCCTGCTCTGGCACCATTTTCGCCATACCGTCTCCAGCCGACCTATTCCCTATATCGCCGCCGAACAATAAATCACGAGGAGAATCGTCTTATGCCCGGCCTGTTCGAATTGACCGGACCCGCCATGCCGCCGGTCCGCGGCGGCGCCCCCGATGCCCTGGTCGTCCTGCTCCACGGCTATGGCGCCGACGGCAATGACCTGATTGCCTTGGCCCCCCATCTCGGCCAGATTGTGCCCTGCGCCCAGTTCGTTTCGCCCAACGCGCCATTTCCCTGCGAGATGGGCTTCGGTCGCCAATGGTACGGCGCATCCGACCGGTCGACGGAAGCCTATCTGGCCGGCAGCCGGACGGCGGCTTCTATTCTCGACGGCTTTCTCGATGACCAGCTCGCGGCTCTGGGCCTGGGCGAGGAACGGATGGTGCTGATCGGCTTTTCCCAGGGCACGATGTTGGCCCTGCATGCCGCGCCGCGCCGGCCCGCGGCCTGCGCCGGGGTCGTTGGATTTTCCGGGCGGCTGGTGGCGCCGGATCTTCTTCCTGTGGAAACGGTGTCGCGCCCGCCGATCATGCTGGTCCACGGCGATGCCGACGAGGTCGTGCCCTATGACGCCCTGGCTGAAGCGCAGGCGGGGCTGGAGGCAGCCGGATTCGCAGTCGAATCCCACACCCGTGCCGCCCAGGGCCATGGCATCGATCAGGAGGCCATGGCCCTGGGCGCGCGCTTTCTCGCCAAAGTGCTGGGCTAGCGCCGGACGGCTACTCGGCCGTGCCGCGGATCGGGTAGTTCTTTTCCTGCACGAAGCTGATGCCGCCCAGAATTTGCTCGAGATCGGGGCGGATGAAGGGCGCGTTGGCGATATCGATCATATGGGCGCGGCCTTCGGGATTGAGGACGAAGAGGCCGGGTTCGGGAAAGGCATGCGTGGTCTCGCTGTCCCCGCGCGGTTCGGTGATATAGAGGCCGAGGGCGCGCATTTGCGCCATGTCGAGGTCATAGGCCAGGGGAACCGTGCCGGTATCCCATTCGGCCTTGCTGGCCTCGGCCTGTTCGGCGGTGTCGGCCGAGATTGCGACCAGTTCCGTGTTCGCGGCGGCGAAGCGGTCGGCCATGCCGCCGAGCTTGGCGAGATGGCGCGAGCAGATCGGGCAATGCTTGCCCCGATAGACCACGACCATCTGCCATTTGTCGCGCGCGCCGCCCAGGGCGATCTCGCCGCCGCCGGCCTTGGGCAGGCGCATTTCGGGGAACTGGTCGCCGGATTTTAACTTCGCTGTCATGGAACGGTCTCTGTTGTGTAAGGCGGGGTGGATAGCGTCGCGCGCATATCTGAAAGGGTGGTCTCCGGACATCGGGTTTCAAGTCCTCCGGGACGGCATGACACATGAAAGTGATGCCTTCTGGCCGGATCCAGGTCAGATATTGTGTTTGCCAAGGCGTCCCGGCATGATTGGGGCCCCTAGGCCGCCCGCGGCTCGGACTTCGCGGATGGCAGCGACTCGACCTTGATCAGGGTGCCGGACGGCGACGATGATGAAGGATACGCCCGCTCTCGTCCTCAACGCGGATTTCCGCCCGCTGAGCTATTTCCCCCTGTCGGTCTGGCCCTGGCAGGATGCTCTCAAGGCCGTCTTCCTCGACCGGGTGAACGTGGTTTCGGAATACGAGCGGATCGTGCGCTCGCCCTCCTTCGAGATGCGGCTGCCCAGCGTGGTCGCGCTCAAGGAATATATCTCGCTCTCCCGCCGCCCGGCCTTCACGCGCTTCAACGTGTTCCTGCGCGACCGGTTCGTCTGCCAGTATTGCGGCGGGCGCTTTCCGATCCCGAATCTGACCTTCGATCATGTCGTGCCGCGTTCTCGCGGCGGCCGGACCAATTGGGAGAATGTCGTGACCGCCTGCGCGGCCTGCAATCTGCGCAAGGGCAATTGGATGCCGCATCAGGTCGGCATGATGCCGCGCTGCGAGCCCGAGCTGCCGACCAGCTACCAGCTGCGCGAGAACGGCCGTGGTTTTCCGCCCGGCTATCTGCACGACACCTGGCACGACTATCTTTACTGGGACAGCGAACTGGAGGTCAGCTAGATCCGGCCCATCACAAACGGGTCGAAAGCCAGATTGCAAGGCGCGAGCCCGCCTTGATCGCGCCGGCCAGAACCTCATAGCCTGGCGTTTCGTAGGCGCCGTGCTCGACGGCCGTGTTCAGATGTTCCAACTCGTCGTCGCGGAAGGCCTCGATGCGCTCGCGCAAGGGCGCCTCGTCCTCGCCGAGTCGGCCGGCCTGGTCGCCGTAATGCTTGCCGATGACCTCTTCCACGGCCACGGTGCAGGCCATCGCGGCGCGCGGACCCAGCGCGGCCGTCGCCGCGCCCAAGGCAAAACCGGCCAGGTGCCAAAGGGGCTGCAATGCGGTGGGCCGCACCCGCCGCTCCACGATCATTTCGTTGAAGGCCGCCAGGTGCTCATGTTCCTGGGCCAGCATCTCCTCGATCTTGTCGCCGGCCCGGGTGCCGCGCAGCACGGCAAGCTGCCCTTCATAGATACGCACCGCACCGTATTCGCCGGCTTGGTCGACGCGGATCATGCGGGCGACCAGTTCTTCTTTACCGGGATCCCCGGGCAGGGCGTCCTCGGCCGTCGCGCGCGGGCGCGTATGTGGTTGTTCCGGTGCGTCGTCCATCACCGCCCTCGACCGCTGAAGACCGCGTTCCGCAAGGACAATATTGCCAGGGAGAGGGCGAAGGCCAGGTTCCAGCCCGCGATCGAGAGGCCCAGGAAGACGCCCTGGGGCTCGTCGCAGCGGGCCACTGGACCGGCGGCCAGCTGGGCCTTCAGATCGGCCAGGCTGGCGGGCGTGGCGCCCTCCGCCCCGCAGGATGCCGTGCCTTGCCACCAATGCTGTTCGACCCCGACATGGAAGCTGGCGATTCCGGCATCGACCAGGAAGGCGAGGCCGGAGGCCAGGAGCAGCCAGCGCGCCTGGCCGGGCAGGATCAGGGCCAGGGCGGTCAGCAGGATCACCGCGCCATAGGGATAGCGCTGCCAGACGCAGAGGACGCAGGGCTGGAGCCCTGCCAGATACTGCATGGCGAAGGCGTTGGCGAGGGCCAGGATGGCGGCCGTCAGGGCCAGCCAGACAGCGGTGCGAAGGGGCAAGGTCATGACCTCAGATATAGCCTGCCCGCGCCGCGGGGGGGAGGGGCGTTAGAACAGATGCTTGGTAGCGACGAAGCCACCGACGATCAGCAGGAAAGTCACGGTCGTGACTAGGGCGAGGCGCTTTTCGATGAACTCCTTCACCCAGGGGCCGCAATACCAGAGCAGCGCGCCTTCGAGGAAAAAGCGTGGCGCGCGTGAGACCAGGCAGCCGATGGTGAAGGACAACAGATCGAGTTGGGTTGCGCCGCTGGCGATGGTGACGATCTTGAACGGAAGGGGAGTCAGCCCGCCGCCGATGACGATCCATACGCCCCTTTTGTTATAGGCCTCCTGGAAGGCGGCGAAATGGTCCATATGGTCGTAGAAGTCGAGCAAGGGTTGGCCGATCATCTCGAACAGGAAATATCCGATAGCATAGCCGAGATAGGCGCCGGCGATGGACGTGATGGTGCAGACTGCCGCGATCCGCCAAATGTTTTCGCGCCGGGCGACCATCATGGGCACCATGATGATGTCCGGCGGCACCGGCAGGATCGAACTGTCGAGGAAGGAAACCGTGCCGAGCGCCCAATAGGCGTTGCGATGGCGGGCCATGTTCATGGCCCAGTCGTAGATGGCTTTCAGCACGGAAGGGGGGAACTCCGTCGGGCGCGGTAGGGGCGGATGGCTTTACCAGCCGTATCCTGTGGCGGCAAGCACGGTCCACATTGACCCGCCAGGGCCGCGCGCTATGATCGCGCCGCGTGCCCCTGTGGCGGAACTGGTAGACGCGGCAGACTCAAAATCTGTTGCCCGCAAGGGCGTGGGAGTTCGAGTCTCCCTGGGGGCACCATTTCCGTTCCGACCTTAGGGTTTTCGAAGCGGCTAGCCTCAGGCTTTCCGGATTGCCCGCCAGATCGCCGGCGGGGTTGCCGGCATGTCGATATGGCTGATGCCGTAGGAGGATAGCGCGTCGACCAGCGCATTCATGACGGCGGGCAGGGCGCCGGCGCAGCCCGCTTCGCCGCAGCCCTTCGCGCCGAGAGGGTTGGTCTTGGCCGGCTCCGGCCGGCTCATCACCCGAAAATTCGGCGCGTCGGCCGCGATGGGCATAGCGTAATCCATGAAGGAGCCGGTGATGAACTGGCCCTCCTCGTCGTAGATAGCATGTTCCATCAGAGCCTGGCCGATGCCTTGGACCACGCCGCCATGGGCCTGGCCCTCGACCAGCATCGGATTGATGATGGTGCCGAAGTCGTTGACCATCAGATAGCGGTCGATGGTCACCACGCCGGTATCGGGATCGACCTCCAGCTCGCAGACATGGCAGCCGTTGGGGAAGGCCGAGGGCGCGCCGTCATAGACTTCCGAGACGTCCAGGGTCTTCGGCAGGTCGTCGGGCAGGGCCAGGCCGGCGCGCAGCTTATCGGCCAGTTCCATGATCGGGATCGAGCGGTCCGTGCCGGCGATGACGAAACGGCCCTCCGAGAATCCGATATCGGCGGCCGCGGCCTCCAGCGCATGGCCGGCGATCTGCCTTCCCTTGTCGATCACCGCATCGCTGGCCTGAAGGATCGCCGCGCCGCTGTTCATGATCGAGCGCGAGCCGCCGGTGCCGCCGCCCGCCAGCATCTCGTCGCTGTCGCCCTGTAACAGGCGGATGCGCTCGAAGGGGATGCCCAGCTTCGCGCTCAGCACCTGGGCGAAGGGCGCGGCATGGCCCTGGCCGTAATCGAGGGTGCCGGTGATGATGGTGACGGTGCCGTCCTCCTCGAAGCGCAGCCCGCCCATTTCCTTGTTGGCCGGGGCCGTCACTTCGAGATAGCAACCGATGCCCAGCCCGCGCTTCATCCCGGCCTTCTCGCTCTCGGCCTTGCGCGCTGCGAAGCCGGCGACATCCGCCTCCTCGAGGGCCTTGTCGAGCAGGGCCGGGAAATCGCCGCTGTCATAGGTCAGGCCGGAGGCCGCCTCATAGGGCATGTCCTCGGGCCGGATCATGTTGCGCTTGCGCAGCTCGACCTGGTCGATGCCCATTTCGCGGGCCGCCGTGTCGATCAGCCGCTCCATGTAGTAGTTGCCCTCTGGCCGGCCCGCGCCGCGATAGGCGGTCAGCGGCACGGTGTTGGTGAAGACGCATTTCACCGCCACCTCGATCAGGGGCGTGCGGTACAGGCTGACCATGTTCTTGACGATGTTCATGGTCGGCATCATCGGGCCTACATTGCCGAGCCAGCCGCCCATATTGCCCATGCCGTCGACGCGAATGGCGAGGAAACGGCCGTCCTTGTCCAGGGCCAGTTCGGCCGTCACCTGATGGTCGCGGCCGTGATGGTCCGAAAGGAAAGCGCCCGAGCGGTCGTCGGTCCATTTGACCGGCCGGCCCAGCACCTTAGAGGCATGAAGGGCGCAGAGATATTCGGGATAGCAAAAGATTTTCATGCCGAAGGAGCCGCCGACATTGCCGGTCAGCACGCGCACCTTCTCGGGCGGGACCTGCAGGATATCCTTGGCCAGCTGGTTCTTGAGGCCGAAAACGCCCTGGCTGCAGACGCGCAGGGTCCAACGGTCGGCGGCGGCGTCGTATTCGCCGATGGCCGCGCGCGGCTCCATCGGATTGACCACGATGCGGTTGTTCGTGATGTCGAGGTGCGTGACATGGGCGGCTTGCTCGAAGGCCTTCCCGACGGCGTCGGGATCGCCGTAGAGAAAGTCGAGTGCGACATTGCCCGGCGCTTCGTCATAGAGCTGCGGCGCGTCCGGCTTCAGGGCATCGGCCATATTGGCGACGCCGGGCAGGGAGTCGATCTCGACCATCACGGCTTCGACCGCGTCTTGCGCCTGGGCCTGGGTTTCGGCCACCACGACGGCGATGGGGTCGCCGACGAAGCGGACCCGGTCGAGGGCGAGGGCGAAGCGTGGCGGGCGGTTCATGTCTGAGCCGTCGCGATTCTTGAAGGGCAGGGCGCATTTCAGCCCGCCATAGCCCGCGGTCTGAAGATCGGCGCCGGTGAAGACGGCCAGGACGCCCGGCATCGCCAGCGCGTCCTCGGCATCGATGCCCTTGATCTCGCCATG
>Ga0302135_10001185_pt1 | contig 15629 bp, 18 predicted proteins | sample CBN3_surface_MG_FD_203119 | JGI IMG/M metagenome (GOLD analysis project Ga0302135, IMG submission 203119) | Marine microbial communities from Western Arctic Ocean, Canada - CBN3_32.1 | ecosystem: Environmental > Aquatic > Marine > Oceanic | place: Canada: Western Arctic Ocean | collected...
CGGGCGGGGGGGGCCCGCCCCCCCCCCCCACGCTCGCGCGAACTCGCGGGTTAGGAGTCTAGTCCGCTTAGCTTTCGGAAAAGCTAAGCGGCGTTCAGTCGCCACTAAGGTTTTGGCGCGCGTAACTTTGCCGTGTACGGGCGCCCGGGAGAGAGAACCATGCCGATGCAATCCGAAAGCGGGGCGCGCATCGTGGATGCGGCGCTCAACCTGGCCGCGCAGCGCGGTTGGCGGGGCACAAGCCTTGCCGATATTGCCGAGGCGGTCGACATGGAGCCGGCCGAGCTTTACCGGGTCGCTCCGTCGAAAGCCTCCATCCTGGCGGCGTTTGCCGCACGGATCGACGAGGTAATGCTGGCCGATCCCGATTTGGAACTTGCCGACGAGCCGGTTCGCGATCGCCTGTTCGCCCTGTTGATGCGCCGCTTCGATACCATGCAGCCTTATCGTGAGGCGGTGCGCGCCTTGGCCGCACCCGGCGCGGTGGATCCGATCGAGCTGGCTTGCGGCGCGCTTTACCTCGCGCGCTCCATGACCTGGGCCCTCGATGCGGCGGGCGTTGGCCCGCGCGGCCCGTTCGGCTGCCTTCGGGTCAAGGGCCTGGGCGCGATCTATCTGCTGACGCTCAAGACCTGGCTTGGCGACGATAGCGACGACATGGGTAAAACCATGGCGAGCCTGGACCGTCACCTGGGTCGCGCCGATGGCTTGATCGCGGTGCTATGCCGCCGGCGTGCGCCGATGGCCGGATCCGAAAGCGCCGCGCCCGCGGGTTAGTGCTTTACCCCTTTCGCTTTGAGAAAATAGAAGCGAAACGCCGTTCAATCGCCGCGTAGGGATTGGGCGCGCTCAGTCGCCGCGCAGGCTGGCACCGCATAAGCGGCGGCCCGCGGTGGCGGGCTCGCGAAATAAGAATTTCGCGCTAGATCGGTATACGCAGTTCGACGCGCAGGCCGCCCAACGTTGCGTCGCCCAACAGGATCTCGCCGCCGTGGGCATGCATGACGTCGCTTGCGATGGTCAATCCCAGGCCGGCGCCGCCGGTTTCCGGGTTGCGTGACGGATCGAGCCGGTGAAACGGCTTGAACACGGCGCTCCGGTCGGCTTCCGGGATGCCTGGGCCGTTGTCCTCGAGTACAATTTCGATGACACCGCCGCGGCGCGTCACCTCAAGGGTGATCCGCTCGGCATAGCGCATGGCGTTTTCGACGACGTTGGTAATGCAGCGTTTGAAGGCGCCGGGCCGCACCCGGGCGGTCAACTCGCCCGCAAGCTGGAGCTCTATCGTGCTTCCCTGCCGGAGCGCGCCGGCGACAACGTCACGTATCAGATCGTCCAACGGGGTGAGCCGCGCCTCCTCGCTACCCTCGCCTCGGGCGAAGGCGAGATATTCGCTGATCATCCGTTCCATTTCGTCGACGTCGTTGCTCAGGCTTTCGATTGCCTTCTCGTCTCCGAGCATGGCGAGTTGAAGCTTCATGCGGGTGAGCGGCGTACGCAGGTCGTGGGAGACGCCTGCCAACATTTCCGTACGCTGCTGGATCTGGCGCTGGATGCGCTCGCGCATCTCGATGAAGGCGGTCGCGGCCTGGCGGATTTCTCGCGCGCCCTCGGGCTTGAACTCGGACACCGGGCGACCTTTGCCGAAATTCTCTGCGGCGGTGGCGAGACGGCGGATCGGCTTCATCTGGTTGCGCAGAAAATAGACTGCAATGCCGATTAAAATCAGCGACGTGCCGACCATCCACATGACGAAGATGTAAGTGGTAGAGCTGAACAGCCGCTTGCGCGGCGTCATCACCGTGATCACGCTGTCGGGCAATTGAACCCGAATCTGGACCTTGTCGTCGAAGCGGCGCGTGTCGATCTGGAAGGGATAGACGAGCCGTTCGTCAAGTGCGCGGGTGAGCATGCGGTCGAGAATTCGGTTTGTCACGAGGGGCGCGACGTTGGGCAAAATAACTTCGGGTTCGAGCGCGATCTCGAGCTCCATGTTGGGCTCGGCGAAGCTCAGGAAGCGCGCCTGTTGGCCCGGGTCGGGGAATTCGCGCAAAGACTGGATGACTACGGCGATATCGCCCGCCAGGCCGAGTGCGAGCCGCCGGCTAACCGCGTCCCAGTGGCGCTCGTAGAAGGTATATGCGGTGACTCCCTGGAGCAGGACCAGGGGGAGGACGATGATCAGCAGCGAGCGGCCGAACAGGCCCCGGGGAAGAAGTCTTTTGATCCCGACCATGGCCCGCTCAGTCCGGCCGCAGGGTGTAGCCCGCGCCCCAGACGGTCTGGAGGAAGCGCGGGCGTTTGGGGTCGGGCTCAATCTTGCGCCGCAGCCGGTTGATCTGGACGTCGACGGCGCGGGTCAGATCGGCAAGACCGTCGGCCTGACCTAGCTCTTCGCGCGAGAGCGTCGCGCCGGCGGCCTGGGCGAGGCTGGCCAGCATCTCGGCTTCGCCCGGCGTGAGCGGCACGAGCGCCCCATCGCGGCGCAGTTCGCGAGAGCGGGGATCAAAGGTCACGGCACCGAGCCGGACGATCGACGCCGCCTCGGACGGTGGGGCGACGCGACGCAGAATGGTCTGGATGCGCAAGACCAGCTCGCGTGGCTCGAACGGCTTAGAGAGATAGTCGTCGGCGCCGCTTTCGAGGCCTGCGATGCGGTCGTCGGTCTCGACCATGGCGGTGAGCAGAAGAATTGGCACGTCGGAGCTGGTGCGCAGGCTGCGGGTCAGTTCCACGCCGTTTTCGCCCGGCATCATCACGTCGAGCACGATGAGATCGAAGCGGAGCCCATTAAGCCGGGCCCGGGCGTCCGCCGCGTCGGTCGCCGTGGTAACGCGAAAGCCGTTTTCGCTTAGGTAGCGCTTGAGCAGATCGCGCAGACGGGTGTCGTCGTCGACGATCAGGATGTGGGTATCGCTCTCGCCCATTGCGGCCCGCGCCTACTCGGCGGCGCTCTTAGCTCGATCAGCGCCGAGCAGACGGGCGCGGTCGCGCGGATCAATCATTGCGAACAGCACCTTGCGATAGCCCTCGACGGCCTGGGGCCCGGACTCGCGATAGGCAGCGGCGATGCGCTCGCGTTGGTCGGTGGAAAGCCGGCGCTCAAGCTCGATGCCCTGTTCGGTCAGGGCGAGCAGCCGCTGGCGCCGGTCGCGCGTGCCCGGGCGCTGGGTAATAAAGCCCTCGGCGACAAGCTGGCGCAGCACACGCGAGAGGCTCTGCTTGGTAATGCGCAGGATGCCGAGCAGCTCCGTCACCGAAATCGAGGGATAGCGGCCGACGAAATAGATCACCCGGTGGTGCGCCCGGCCGAAGCTGTGCTGGTCGAGCAGGGTGTCAGGCTGAGCGGTAAAGCCGCGATAGGCATAGAATAGCAGCTCCATGCTCTGGCGTAGTTCTTCGTCGCGCAGGTAGAGGGGGTTGGGGGCTTCATTTATGTCAGCCATATTGACTTATATCATTGCTGGTGATACTCAGCGCAATAATCTTTTCTATCGAGGCAATCGCGCCATGGCCGCCGAAATCACGACCTCCGACGCCGCTCTGAACCTGCCCTACGACGACCGCGACGGCGTCATCTGGTTCGACGGCGAACTGGTGCAGTGGCGCGACGCCAAGCTGCACGTGCTGAGCCACGGGCTGCATTACGCGAGCTGCGTGTTCGAGGGTATCCGGATCTATGACAGCCGGGCGTTCAAGCTCGACGAACACGCCGAGCGTCTGATGGCCTCGGCCCGCGCGCTCGGCTTCGAGCTGCCTATGAGCGCTGAGGCCGTAAGTGCGGCGATTCGTGAGACGATGGCGGTGCAGAAGATCGAGAACGGCTATATCCGGCCCGTGGCCTGGCGCGGCAGCGAGATGATGGGAGTTTCGGCCCAGCACAACACGATCCACGTCGCGATTGCAATCTGGGCCTGGGGCACCTATTTCAAGGACCGCGAGCAGGGCATCCGGATGAAGCTTTCACCCTGGCGGCGCCCGGCGCCGGACACCGCGCCGGTGCAATCTAAGGCCGCGGGGCTCTACATGATCTGCACGCTTTCGAAGCATCTGGCCGAGGCCGAGGGCTATCACGATGCGCTGATGCTCGATTGGCGCGGCCAGGTCGCGGAGGCGACCGGGGCCAACCTGTTCATGGTCAAGGACGGTGCGCTGCACACCCCGCCGCCCGACTGCTTTCTCGACGGCATCACCCGGCGCACGGTGATGGCGCTGGCGCGCGAGGCCCAGATCGAGGTGATCGAGCGCCCCATCGAGCTCGACGAGCTGTGGCAGGCGGACGAGCTGTTCCTGACCGGCACTGCCGCCGAGGTCACCCCGATCAGCGAGATCGAGGGTCATGGCTTCACGGTCGGACCCGTCACCGGCCAGTTGATGGCGGATTACGACGCCGAGGTCCACAAGCCCTAAAGCGATTCCGGTCTTGATAGCTCGCGACTGCGGACCACGAGGTCCGCGTCTGCGCGGGCACGTCGGGGCTATCCGTCGGCGCCGGCCGCCGCTGGCCAGCCCCGGCCCTGCGGGGGGCCGTGACCGCAGCCTGTTGCATTTCCCGATGAACTTGAATGGAGCGAAGGTTGGGCAGCGTGAACGCTGCGCTCAGTCCTCTTGCGACCAGCGCGCCGCTGCTTCGTCGTCGGATGCGCGGGCCTCGACCCAGCGCTCGCCGTCGGGGGTTTCCTCGCGTTTCCAGAACGGCGCCTTGGTCTTGAGCCAGTCCATCAGGAATTCGCAGGCCTCGAACGCGGCCTGGCGGTGGGCCGAGGCGGTGATCACCAGAACGATCTGCGCGCCGGGCTCGAGGCGGCCGATGCGGTGGATGACCAGGCTCGCTTCGAGGGGCCAACGCTCGTTCGCTTCTGCCTCGATACGCTCGAGCTCTCGTTCTGTCATGGCCGGGTAATGCTCCAGGGTCATGGCGCCGATGGTCGCTTCGCCCCCCTCACCGCGCACTGTACCGACGAACAGCGCGATACCGCCGATCGCGGTGTTGCCAGCGCGCAAATCCGCCAGTTCCTTGCCGACGTCGAAATCCTCTTCCTGGACACGTATCATCGCGCGCCCCCCGTGACCGGCGGGAAGAACGCGATCTCGTCGCCCGCGCACACAGTGGCATCGGGCTTGGCATAGTCCTGGTTGACCGCGACGCGGACCACCGCGAGGTCGGCCAGCGCCGCCGCGTGACCGGGACCCTGGGTGCGCAGCCAGTCGATCAGCGCGCCCACGGTATCGATTCCGGGCGGCGGGTTGACCTCTTCTGATGCGGTACCCGCCTTGGTACGCAGCGAGGCGAGGTAGAGAATACGCATCACGCGAACTCGCTGAAGGGGGTGAAATCGACCGCCTCGCCCACGGTAATGCCGGCGCAGTCCTCGTCAAGCTCGATCAAGCCGTCCGCGCGGGCGGTGGAGGAGAGAATGCCAGCGCCGCTTTTGCCCGCCTTGCCGGCGCTGATGATCCCGTCCGGGCCGGTGTTGAGGGTCGCGCGCAGCCATTCGCGGCGGCCCTGCTTCTTGCGGTAGTCGAAATCGACGGGTACGCGGAAGCGCGCGGGCTCGCAACTGGTTGCGCCCGCGAGGCGCAGGATCAGGGGCCGGGCAAAGCAAAGGAAGGTGACGATTACGGCGACCGGGTTGCCCGGCAGGCCCACGAAGGGCACGCGCCCGACCTGGCCCAGCGCTAGGGGCCGGCCGGGGCGGATCGCGAGGCGCCAGACATGAAGCGTCCCGTGGGCCTCGAGGGCGGCGCGCACATGATCTTCCTCGCCGGTCGAGACGCCGCCTGAGGTCATGATCAGGTCGTGCTCGCGGGCGGCGCCTTCGAGGGCCGTGCCGATCGTGTCCGCCCGGTCGGGCAGGATGCCCAGGTCGGTGACCGCGCAGCCAAGCCCGCTGAGTAGGCCGTGCAGGCTGTAGCGGTTGGAATCGTAGATCGCGCCCGGCGCCAAGGGTTGGCCCGGATCGATGACCTCGTCGCCGGTCGAGAAGACCGCGACGCGGAGCGCTGTGCGCACGCCAAGCTCGGTCCGTCCCAGCGAGGCGGCAAGCCCGATATCCTGGGCGCGCAAGCGCCGCCCGGCCGCGAGCACGGTCTGACCGGTGGCGAGGTCTTCGCCGGCAAAGCGCCGGTTCGCGCCCTGCGCGATGCCCGGCGGAATTACCACCGCATCACCGTCGAGCGCGCAGTCTTCCTGCATGAATACTGTATCGGGGCCGCCCCCATCGGCGCCGAGCGGCATGGGTGCCCCGGTAAAGATGCGGGTCGCCTCGCCACGCAGCGCGGGGCGGTCGAGCGGCTGGCCCGCGGGCACTCGGCCGGTGACCGGCAGGCGAGTGGGATTGTCGGGATCGAGATCGTCGAACCACACCGCGTAGCCGTCGACTGCCGCGTTGTCGTGGGGCGGCACGTCACGCCCGGCGACCAGATCTTCGGCCAGAATGCGCCGCCCGGCGGCGGCGAGAGGCACGTTCTCGACGCCCGCAATCACGCTGGTGCGCTGCTCCAGGATGGCGCGGGCCTCGCCGGCGCGCATCAGCTCGCCGCCGAACGCGAAACAGTCGTCGCTAAGCTGGGCCACGTTCAGCCTGCCTTCCGGGCGCCGGGAGGGTATTGAGGTCGCAATGGGCGAGGATCAACCCGGCGAGGGCGTCGATATCGTCGAGATCGAACAGCGGTACGGCGTGCTCGAGAGCGCCCGGATCGAGGCGGCCGCCTTCGACCGCGAGGCCGACTATATTCGGGTCGCGGTTGGCCAGGATCGGCTTGCCGGTGATCGGGCGATGGACCTCGAGCTTGGGGTGGGGGTGGGACTTGAAGCCTTCGATCAGCACCAGATCGACGGGCGTCAGCCGGGCGATGACGTCTTCGAAGCGGGGCTCGGGCTCTCCTTGGGCCTCGTGCAGCAAGGCCCAGCGCGCGGGCGCCGCCAACATCAGCTCGTCGATGCCTGCCGCGCGCAGTTGCCGGTCGCCCTCCTTGGGCGTCGCAAGGTCGAACTTGTGATGGGCGTGCTTGACCGTCGAGACGGTGATGCCGTGGCCCAGAAAGGCGGGCAGGAGGCGGCGGATCAGGGTGGTCTTACCCGAGCCGCTCCAGCCCGCGAGGCCGAAGACGCGCATCGCGGGAGTCGAGGAGACCGGGCCGCTCACGGGCGGTTCGCCTCACCGCCCCGGGTCAACGGATCCCAGGCGGTGCGCAGGTAGTCGAGGGCGGTTATCCAGGTCAACGCTGCCGCAACCCAGAGCAGGCAGTCACCGGCCAGCGGCAGAACCCCGCCGGTGCCGCCGAGAGGCCCGATCAGGAGAAGCATGATCGCTGCCATCTGCGCCGCGGTCTTCCACTTTGCAAGCCGGCTCACGGGCAGGACGAGGCGTCCGGCGAGCCCCTCGCGCAGACCCGAGACGAGGAGTTCGCGGAGCAGGATAAGCCCCACGGCGACGAGCGGCGCACGGTCGGCGGCGAGCAGCAGGAGCAGTGCCGCCGCGACCAGCAGCTTGTCCGCAATGGGGTCGACGACGCGGCCGAACTCGGATTCCAGCGACCAGGTCCGCGCGATCCAGCCGTCCAGATAATCGGTCAGTGCGGCGGTTACGAACAGGGCGACGACGATCCAGTGCGCGACCCGTCCATCGATGTAGAAGACCGCGACCAGGGCCGGCACCGCGAGAATACGCGAGAGCGTGAGGAAGTTGGGAAAATTCAGCATGGGCGTGAGCTTAGCACGGTCAGGAGTCGCCATGAAAATGGTCATAGATCGCCCGGGCGACCGCGGTGCTGATACTCTTGACCTGCTCGAGATCGGTGAGTCCGGCCTGCTCGACGCCCTGGGCCGAGCCGAAATGATGGAGCAGGGCGCGCTTACGGGTATGCCCGACCCCGGGGACCCCGTCGAGCGGCGAGCGGCCGATCGCACGGGAGCGCTTTTGGCGGTGGCTGCCGATGGCGAAGCGGTGGGATTCGTCGCGCAGCCGCTGCAAGAAATAGAGCACCGGATCACGCGATTCGAGCTCCATCACCGGCTTGTTGGGGCGGAAAACCCGCTCCCGCCCGGCGTTGCGGTCGGGACCCTTGGCGATCGCCGCCAGCGCGACGCCGGTGACCCCAAGATCGGCGAACACTTCAAGACCGACATTGAGCTGGCCCTGACCGCCATCGAGCAGCACCAGATCCGGCCAGTCGGTGCGTTTGCGCTCGGGGTCTTCCTTGAGCAGCCGGGCGAATCGCCGGGTCAGCACCTCGCGCATCATGGCGTAGTCGTCGCCCGGCGTGAAATCCTCGCCCGCGGCCTGTTTGATGGTGAATTTCCGGTAGGCGTTCTTCATCAGCCCCTCGCGCCCGGCGACGATCATCGCACCCACCGCGTGGTCGCCGGCGATATGACTGTTGTCGTAGACTTCGATCCGCTCAGGGCTTCGGTCGAGGCCGAAGGCAACGGCTAGCCGTTCGAGCAAGCGACGCTGCGAGTTACTTTCAGCCAGGCGCCGCGCGAGCGCTTCGCGTGCGTTTCGCAGGGCGTGATCGACGAGCTCGCGCTTGGCTCCGCGCCGCGGCCGGACGAGGTGGATCCGATGTCCGGCATGCTGGGTCAGCGCACGCTCGACCAGCTCGCTATCCTCGACGGCGTGACTGGTCAGGATCAACCGGGGGACCTGCTTGTTCTGATAGAACTGACCGATAAACGCGCCCAGAAGATGGTCGGGCTCGACATCCTGAGCGTGGCTTGGAAAGTAGGAGCGGTTGCCGTAATTCTGACCCGCCCGGAAGAAGAAGACCTGAACGCAGGTCTGTCCCCCCTCGGAGTGGGCGGCGATGACATCGGCATCATCCAGCGTGGCGGAGGTGAAGCCCTGATGGGCCTGGATCTGGCTGAGCGCGCGGATCCGGTCGCGCAGCTCGCCGGCGGCTTCGTAATCGAGCGACTCGCTCGCCGCGAGCATGCGCTCGGCGAGGCGGTGTTGGACCTCGCGGCTCTTGCCGGACAGAAAATCGCGGACCTCGCCGACCATGGTGTCGTAATTAGCCTGCTCGATCCGTCCGCAGCAGGGTCCGGCGCAGCGCTTGATCTGGTATTGCAGGCAAGGACGGGTGCGTGAGGCGAATACGCTGTCGGAACAGGAGCGGAGCGGAAAGGCGCGCTGCAACGCGGCCAAGGTCTGGTTGACCGCGCCCGCCGAGGCGAACGGCCCGAAATAGCGGCCTTCGCGATTACGCGCACCACGATGTTTGGTGATCTGCGGCCAGGGGTGGCCGCTGCCGAGCAGGATGTGGGGATAGGACTTGTCGTCGCGAAGAAGGATATTGAAGCGGGGCTTGAGGCGCTTTATCAGGTTGCCTTCAAGCAACAGGGCCTCGGCTTCGGTTTCGGTGACGACGATTTCCATCGAGCGGGTCGCCGTAATCATGCGCTGAATGCGGATGCTCTGGCTGCTGCCGCGGGAATAGGAGGCGACCCGCTTCTTCAGGCTCTTCGCCTTACCGACATAGAGCACCGTGCCGGCCGCATCGATCATGCGGTAAACACCGGGTGCGGCCGGCATGCTCTTGAGCGCCGCGCGGATCGCGACTTGTCCGTCGGCCAAAGCGCTCTCGTCGCCAGCTTGATCGGGGCTTATCGTTGCAGTCATAGCAAGAGATATTGGTCAGATGGGGAGCGCAGTCAATCATGGCGACTTCGTTGTCGGATCAGCTGGTGCGACAGGGACAAGGGAATTGACGAATTCTGCAAGAGATCGCGGGCTGTGCCGCCGAAGACAAACTCCGCGGCGTGCTAGAGCAGATTGTCGCCCTCGGAGATGCCCTTGGCGGTCTTTTGGCGGGCATCCGCCTTGACCCCGTGCCGCGCGAGGAACGTGGAGATCTCGGCGCCGGGGATATGCTCGTCGTCTCGGGGGTTGATGCTGGGCACAATCACTTCCTTGGCCCGCGCGAGAAGCGGCAGGGCGTCGGTCACGGCTCGCGTTCCAGGCGAAGAGAGGCCGTTCGGCCAGCGTCTCGAGCGCGCCCGTGTAGGGCGCGACAAGCACGGGCCGCCCGGCGCGCAGGGTTACCTCGCCGCGACCGAAGCGGAACGCCGATCGGAATCGGCTTGGCCGACCGCGACGAAATCGGCGTAACGGGCATGGGTGACGATAACGTCGTCGGCAAAGCCGTCGAGGCAGCGCCATTCGCCGGCCAGGCCGTTCTGTTTGAGGGCACTTTCGAAGGCGCCCTGCACGGTACCGGCGTCGGTTTGGGCGCGTTCGCGGTATTCTGCCTGAATTTCGGACAGACACCAGATTGCACCGGGGAACATCATCGGCGGCTCAAACGGTGGGATCACGAACAGGCCGATGAGATGCGCGTCGTGACGGGCGGACAAGTCCAGGCGAGCGGCGCTTTGGGCCGTTGAATCAAGTTCAACCAAAATCGTCGTCATCGGCATATCGCAACCCCTCGCTCTTCAACGGCGGCTCAATAGCGGCCAGCCTCACCATCTCCTTGCAGGTTACGGTCTTTACCGCCATTGGCATTGACATAGGTCAACGGTTGGCCGGAGGGCTGTGCGGCGGGGCGAGGTAAACAAGTCGAGTGGCGCGACCGCAAGGCCGACGTTGCCCGGAGAGGCGGGAGGTATTCGTCAGGCCAAGAGGCCGGCAGATTCGCGGAAGGCGCGGGCCGCGGCCTTGGCGTCGCGGGCGGCGTCGGGCGAGTCGGGCAGGGCGGCGCACCAGGCGTCGATGGCCGCCTCCGAGCGCGGCACCCAGGTTTCGAGCCAGCCGTCGAGAACAGCCTTGTTGGCGTCGGTCTGGAGTGCAAACTCCACGAGCGCACTGGTCCAGCGGCGATGGCGGTTGCTGTCGTTGAGTTGGGCGTCGATCAGCATGGCCAACAACATGTCGTTCTCCCGACGCGCGGTCTTGGCGAGCTGGCGCAGGCAGGCTTCGTCGATCGCGAGCTTCACGACAAGATTGAGCGACGTGAAGGCCTCGCCCCAATCGTAGGCGACGAGTTGGCGCTCCATCAACTCGCGGAAACCCTGCCACGCCTCGTCTTCTTCCCATATCTCGCGCTCGTTCTCGCCAAACCCCTTGCCCGGGCAATGCTTGGCGAGCTCCGCCGTGCGGTAGGCGTTGCGATGCAGCCAGCGCAGCGAGTCGCCGTCCTGGAAGATGGCGCAATTCGATATGGTGCTGGCCGGGGCGATGCTGATCAGATAAGCCGACGACATCTGCACCGCGTGGGTGAGGTAGCGGCCGGGGGTGTAGAGGCGGGCTAGAACCGACAGCCACTCGTCGGACAGGCCCGCATCGTGTTCCAGCTGATCGTACTCGTTGAGCAAGCCGTCGACATACTGTTCCTGGCCGTCCTGCAGGGTGTTGTAGGTCCGGTAGATCAACTCGTCGGGGTCGCGGAAATCGTCCCAATCCTTGTGCTTCAAGGGGCAGCCGTGCATGTTTTTGCGGTACCACTTGTTCATGAAGATGTCGGGGTCGAGCTCGAAGGGAACTTCGGGGTTGTCCATCCGGGTGTGAAGATTGACCGACACGACCTCATACTCGCTCGGCTTGCGCCGCTTGCCCTTGCGATCGAAATAACTCCAGGTCTTGAGCTTCTTGACTTCGAGTGCGTCTACCATTGGGTCTCCCCTGCCTCGCGGCTAAAGTTTCTTTTCGAGATAAAAGCGGACCTGGTCAGTGCCGTAGTCGATCTGGCCCGAAAATCCCGAGAGTTTCACTTCGAGTTCGCGCATCTCGAACGACCGGCCGAGGCATTCTGCGACCGTTTCGCTGCGCAGGATCAGTTCGCCGTCCGCCTGGATCCGCAGATAGGCAATGTGATCGTCGATGAAGATTTCCTTGCCGGGGTTATCGATCTCGGCCGCTTCGACGACCGCATCGGCAAGCTCGCCCGCCTGCATGACCGGTCCGGCCAGGTTTTTCGACCGCGCGGCGTCGGGTTTGTCGTTCATGGCGTTGCCTTTCCCTGTATGGCGGGCTCGCTGCTTGCGCGAGTGCTCACCCCTCTGGTCTGACGTTTTGAGTCACATCGACAAACACGTCGTCGTTCTCCACCTTGACCGCGAAATTGCACAGCTGGGCGTCGTCCGGATTGATGCCCTTGCCGGTGCAAACGTCGAACTCCCACAAGTGGGCGTTGCAGGTCAGCGTCCGACCGTCAAGCTCTCCCTCGATCAGAGGATGTTCCTGGTGAGGACAGCTTGCCGGGATCGCGCGCACCACACCGCCCTCGACATGGAGGACGACAATCTCGCTGCCGCCCACGGTGAAGGCTTCCATTTCGCCCTCCCACAGGTCATCCAGGTTGCAGACCTTTTCGAACGCCATGGTCGCGCTACTCCGCGTTGTCGTGATCAACGAGGACCTGGATACATTCCATCTTGACGAAGCCTGCGTCCTTGACCTTGAGGTCCCGGGGCAGGGGGTCTTTCTCGTCCTGCAGGCGAACCCGCAGGATCGCGTCGTCCGGGACCGCCTTAACCAGCTTTCCGGCCGAATGGTAGGCGGATTTCTGGGCGACCTCGTCCATGGTGTCTTCGGTGTCGACGAGGACGAGTTTCACGCCGTAGTCGTACTGCATGTTAAAGATCAGCGGAAACTGGGCCATTTCCCTAGTACTCCCTATTGTTCCCCTGACGCCTCTTCATGAGGGCGTCTCGGGCCATTGTCCGTCCGGCCCGGGGTTGAGCTGTTTGTTCTGGCCTCTCGAATTTTCCGTGCGAAAGGCGCAGGCCAACTGGTCGGTTAATCCTGCGTCCCCTCTGTCTCGGGACCTGAAAGATTGATCGGGCTATCCATTCCTTATGAGACCAAGCCCGACCTACCTCGTCGGTGAGGCGGCGCGAGCCGCCTGCTTTCCAGAGTGTGTTCGCTCTCCACGGTCCGTTTTCCTGAGAGTTTCCGGGGAGGTTGCTCCTTCGGCGCTGGCGGGCTTTAGACGGGTCCGCCGGTCTCTCCCATGGGGAAGTTGCCGGTTTGTGCTCTCTCCTCTTCACGCCCTTTGGCGGTTAGTACAACGCCGCGGGGCGGAATGAGTCAGTCGCGCTGTGATGGGGTGCCTTATTCGGCCGCTTCCTTTGCATCGAAATAGGGTTTGATCCACGAATAGTCGTGCGCGTCTTTTCCGCCCTGGTCGGCGACGCCCATGTATTCGAGCACCGCGTCCGCCGTCTGGGGTTGGATCACCCCTTCTACGAAGCGGTCGACCACGGACATGTGGCCCTTGTAGCGCTCCGGCTCCTGCTGAAAGATCCAGCGGTCGACCTCGGTGCCGAAGTGATAGCGTCGGCCCTCGTAATCGAGATAGTAGTCGTGCACGGTCCAGGGCTTGCCGGGGATGCCGGTGATCGCCAGCTGGGACATATTGCACATGATCGGCAGGGTCTCGGGAATGGTCATATCCTCGCGGCCATTCACCAGGTTGTCGATAATGGTGTCCCACAGGGTGCCGAAAGTGTCGTTCCAACCGGGGTATTTTTCTTCCATCCAGTCGCGCTCGGCAGGGCCGAGATGCACGGCGGAGTCCCACCACACGGTGGGCCGCCAGAGCCAAATGCCCAGCGCCTGGCTGTGGTGGAAATACTCGATATCCTCGCGCAGGATGTCCCAGAACCAGGGAACCTCGAGCCCGATATCGACGATCTGGCGCTCGAACTGGGTCAGGATCCATTCTTCCATGAATTCCTTGAACGAGCGTTCGCGCTTTTCGAGCGGCGTGTAGTAATCCATCGGCAGGCCCGTCAGAACCGAAAACTGGCGCCAGGTCCGCCAGAAGGAAATGTCGACCAGCTTCTGGGCCTCTTCCTTCTTGCCGTTGTCGATCATCATCTTGACCAGCGGGAATCCGATCTGGGCGTGGCGCGATTCGTCCGTCTGAATGCTTTGAAGCATGGTGGCGAAGGAATGGTCGCCTTGCTTCGCCGCGTCGGCGGCAAAGGCGATGAACTGGAGATTGGTGAACGCGGTCTCGAAGGAGATGTTGGTCATGATCGCGCTGGAGACGACGTCGCGGGTGTGCTCCATATCGGCGAAGGTGTGACGCGCGCCGACGACCGCCCAATTGTTCGAATGGCAGCCCTTCTGGGCCCAGTCGAACTGCGGGTTCTTCTTGATGTGCTCGTAGCCGAACCAGAGTTGGACCTGGGCATGGCGCATCTCATCGAGCGAGCCGAAGCTCGACATGTTGCGCATGCCGGGGCCGCGCGAGAAGCGGGTCATTCGCCCGAAGGTCGAACAGGTGCCGTATTCGATGAACGGGGCGGCGGTGTAGAAGAGGACCAGGCTGCTCTTCCAGCCGGGATCGGACTGGTCGTAGAAATTCGAGCGCTCCAGCGCCGCCTTCACGGAGTAGGCGCCCACGTCCTTCTCGTGCTGGGTTTGGACATATTCGCGATAGGAAAGCTTGTAGGGCTCGTCATAGGCCTCCCAGTCCTCCATCGATAGGTGGAAGGGATCGCTCATTTCTTCGGGAAAGAGCTCCTCTTCCGAGACGTATTTAGGTGTCCAGTTGGTGGTCCGGGCAATGTCGTACCACTCGCCGCGATCGAGCATGGCCATAAGATTACTCCTCCCAGAATCAAGGGGCTTGCCCGTTTCGTTCGCTCTTGATTCCTAGCTAACCATCTTATAGATATTATGGAAAACAAGGGGGGCCTGTCAAGTAGGCCCCCTGGTTGGCTTCGAAGCTCTCCGGGGCTTAGAACAGGCCGACGATCTTGCCCTCTTCATCGACAGAAATGCTGTTCGCGGCCGGCACCCGCGGCAATCCGGGCATGGTCATGATGTCGCCGCAGACCGCCACGACGAACTCTGCACCGCCCGAAAGCCGGACCTCGCGTACGGGCACCACATAGCCCGAGGGCGCGCCTTTCCTGCTCGGATCGGTCGAAAAGCTGTACTGGGTCTTGGCAATGCAGACGGGGTAATGGCCAAAGCCACCGTTCTGCATGTCGTCGATCTGGTTGCGCGTCTTCTGGTCCGCGGTGATGTCGTCGGCGCGGTAGATTTCCTGCGCGACGGTGCGGATCTTGTCCCACAGCGGCATGTCGTCGGGGTAGAGCGGCATGAAATCCGCACCGCCCTTGTCCAGCACTCCGACCACGGCTTCGGCGAGCCCGGTGGTCCCCGCGCCGCCGCTGCCCCAGTGATCGCATTCCACCGCCTCCACCCCGAGCTTGGTGCAGGCGGCCGTGACGGCAGCGACCTCGGCGGGGGTGTCGGCGCTGAACTTGTTGATCGCAACGATCGCCGGCACTTTGTACTTGGCGATGTTCTCGAGATGGCGGGTCAAGTTGGCGATGCCCGCCTCGACGGCTTCGACGTTCTCGTCTTTGAGCGCATCCTTGGCGACCCCGCCATGCATCTTGAGCGCCCGGATGGTGGCGACGAGGACGACACATTCGGGCTTGAGCCTCGCCTTGCGGCATTTGATGTCGAAGAATTTCTCGGCCCCGAGATCGGCGCCGAAGCCCGCCTCGGTGATGACGTAATCCGCCAATTTAAGCGCCGTCTTGGTGGCGAGCACCGTGTTGCAGCCATGCGCGATGTTGGCGAACGGCCCGCCATGCACGAAGGCCGGATTATTCTCGAGGGTCTGGACCAGGTTGGGCATCAGCGCATCCTTGAGCAGTGCCG
>Ga0302135_10001186_pt1 | contig 15628 bp, 9 predicted proteins | sample CBN3_surface_MG_FD_203119 | JGI IMG/M metagenome (GOLD analysis project Ga0302135, IMG submission 203119) | Marine microbial communities from Western Arctic Ocean, Canada - CBN3_32.1 | ecosystem: Environmental > Aquatic > Marine > Oceanic | place: Canada: Western Arctic Ocean | collected 2017-09-15
CCCGATGGCTGGACTAGTTCTAAGGCGGATCAAGGCAGATTGGGCACTGCTGCTCAGTCTGCTTGTCGGCGTCTTTTCTGTTACCACCATCGCGGCAATAGCCCCGGTCTACCTGTCTTCCTTGGAGCACCTGTCCTTCAGCACGTCGCTCACTCGGACGTTCGGTCCGACGATGGATTTGGACGTCTTTGCACCACAAATCGTAATCAATGAGTCCTCCCTCGCCGACGCCGACCGCCGTGTGGATCAGGCCCTCAGCGATAACCTATCTGAGGCCTCCATTGGACGAGAAGTTTTCTACAAGGGTGGTCTTCAACTGGTTGGGGTCCCCATCCGCCAACTGCCAAGCGAGCCCCGAACCGGCGAGGTTGTCGCCCGTGGATATGTCCAGTATCTATCAGGCCTCGAGAGCAACGCGATCTTCGTTGAGGGGCGCGCGGCTCGAGGTGTCGAACAGAGTCTGACGAATGTGGCACTTGTTGAGGCTGTGGTCAGCATAGCTACAGCCGAATTCTGGGATCTATTACTCGGCGATCAAGTCGTGCTTGTACCGGAGTTGCAGTCGACAGCAAGGATTCAGGCCACTATCGTCGGCATCATAGAGCCCGACGACGCAGAATCCGACTACTGGGATTTCGCCGCTGGCATCCTTAGTCCGGCGGCCACAGAGGAGATCCCCCCACAGGGAATTCGCGTCGCACCACCCGAACCCGGAGAACCGCCAGTAGCGCTATTCATAGGCCGTGAAACGCTAACTGAAATCGTTGGCGCAAATTTTCCGGGGTCGGTGATCAGCCCCATCTGGTTCGCCCTGGTCGACAATGAGTCCCTGAAAGAACTCTCACCATCCGTTGCAAGGTCTCGTATTGAAGACCTGGCAACAGACCTATCAAAGGTGCTTCCTGGATCATCGTTGGCCTCAACCTCGGTGCTACGCCTAATACGCGGCGTAGAGCGCCGGTCATTCTTCTCCCGTGTTCCGCTGCTGGTGCTGCTGGCATTGATGATAGTAACGGTGTTCTTCTACCTGTCGATGGTCGTCGGATACCTCACACGGAGCAGGGAGAGAGACACGGCTTTGCTCACGACCCGTGGGGCAGGCCTCTTTCAACTCTCAAGAATCTACGTATTGGAAGCTGCAGTCATGGCCGCACTGGGCACTGTTTTGACCCCATTCCTGGCTATCGGTATCGTCTCCCAGGCAGGTAGGCTTCCATTTTTCACCGACATTACCAATGGGGCACCACTGCCAGTGGTGGTCACCCCCGCCCCATTCCTGGCGGCCCTGCTCGCCGGTGCCGCAACCATCGTTATCATCGCGGTACCAGGCGTACTGGGTGTCAGGCTGGGCGTCCTGTTCCAGAGGTTGCGAACCTCTCGACCAGCCTCGCAGGGGATTCTTCACCGGTTCCACGCCGACATCGGTCTACTGGTGTTGGGCGGATTGGCGTTCTGGGAACTGCGATCACGTGGACACTTCGTTTCCGGAGGGCTATTCGAAGAGGTGGAGGTCAACGAGACCCTGCTCCTGGCCCCGATTCTATTCCTGTTGGTAGTGGCCCTGGTATTCATGCGACTGTTCCCGGCAGTGGTGCGGTTAATCGCTGGCGAGTCCCCGGCCCTGATCCATCTCGTGGTGGCGGCTACAACAGCATCGCTAATAGCCATACTACTACTGGAGGGTGACTCTGAGCTGGTGACGTCCGTATGGGGTCCCCGTGTGGCGGCTGCTCTAGGTTTCGGGGCGGCATACTGGGCAACGACAAAGGCCAGCGGACGTCTGACGACAGTCGCGTGGCTCGTGGTCCAAGCAGGTTTCGTGGCCTGGTACCTGTATATGAGCCCCCCCGATCCAGGGGAGCTGGCCTTCACTCCAACCATCGCACTGATCCTCATGCTGCCAGTTCAGGCAATATTCGTACTTCTGAAGCAGGCTACGCGGTTTACGCCCGTCTGGATGGCGGTCGCAATGTGGCACATGGCACGCAACCCCACCCAGTACACCTGGCTGGTACTACTCCTGGTACTGGCGACGGGACTGGCCATTTTGGCCACTACCGTCGGAGGGACACTAGAGAAGAGTCAGCGGGAGCAGGTCTTTTACGAAATCGTGTCAGACTTCCGAGTCGATGACCTTGCTGCTGGCGGGCCGACAAATTCAGGTGCGATTCAACAGCGCATCGCCGAGCTGCCGGGAGTGGCGACTATGACACCGGCTCTCCGGCTTAGGGGCGAAGTCAACATCTCCTCGTTCGAGCTAATAGGGCTGGAACCGGGTCCTTTTTCCCACTTTGCCTGGTATAGGGACGACTTCTCCGCCAACAGCCTCAGGGATGTCATGGACCGTCTCCAGCCAAGGGACCGGCTCGAGCCGGTGACCCTCCCCGATGACGCGACTACGCTCGGCATTTGGGTCAGACCGATCCAGCAGCTCCGCAGTGTGGCGCTTTGGGTTTTGCTCAAGGACGGCAATGGAACCCTCGCGTCGGTTACCCTGGGAAAACTGGATCAGACCGAATGGTCACAGTTGACCACTGAGGTGCCCGTCCGCCTGAAGAAGCCCGTAACGCTGGTATCAGTTCAGATATTTGAGCCAGGCCAGGGGAACGTGCTGACCCCAGGCGAAATCCACATAGACGACATCCACGTCGGTCTCGCTGATGGAACAACCCAGTCCGTGGAGGACTTCGAAGGGCCCATTCGGTGGCTCGCCATCCGATCCTCCCCCCTTTCGGCGGAAAGGGTATTCGCCTCCGGCGTAGATCCTCATGGTGGCGGTCGGTCGGCAAGACTCGTATTCGGCACTGAGGCAATTTTAGGCGTCCGAGGAATGTACCTTCCTCCGAATGTCGGTCCGGTGCCGGTGATATTCAGCGAGTCCCTTTTGGAGGCCACCGGGGCTGTCGAGGGATCGGTCATGACGGCCGTGATCTCCAACCGCAGGGTGAGCGTAGAAGTGGCTGGTACGGTGCGCTATTTCCCGACAATGGACCCGGGAGCCGGATTCATGCTGGGGGATATCGATACTCTATTCGGCCACATCAACGTTCTGGGACTGGAACATGCCAATCGACCGAACGAGTTCTTCATCGTGGTCGAGCCTGAGTCGGTGCCGATGGTACGCGATGGAATCACCGATCTGTTGGCATTCGGTGGGCGGCTGCAGGACCGGTCACAACAACTCGAGACCGCCAGCCTCGATCCGCTGGCGTCCTCAGGATGGAATGCGATGGTGGTCCTCGCAGTGGCGGTAGCGCTTCTGGCGGCTGCCCTGGGGTACGTCGGCTATCTACTGCTTTCAGCAAGGCTAAGTCGAGCCGAAATAGGCTTCCTGGAGGCGATGGGGCTATCCCGTCTCCAGCTGACGGCCCTTCTGGTCTTCGAGCACCTGGCCATCGTGATCGTCGCAATGGGTCTCGGCACTTGGGCCGGGTTCCGAATGAGCGCACTCACGGTGTCGCCGCTGGCCGTTACGGATAGCGGCAACCCGGTGGTGCCTCCATTCCTGCTGGTGACAAACTGGGGGCTCATGACGTCGGTCTACGCCGCCCTCGCTGTGATCCTAGTGGCCGCCCTTCTAGTGCTGACCCGCAAGTCGGGCCGACTGGATTTACAGGCCATTGCTCGGCTCGGCGAACTATGACGCGCTTGACGAGGGTTGGGCACAAACCCATCTTGATATTCAATACGTAACAACCTACGATCTTTGCGGTAATAACCGAACTGGGAATCTGCGGCCCCTACCCGTCAGACTGGGACGGGCCGAAACGGTGAAAATATGCCCGGATTTGTAATAAAGCTGCTGACGACCTGGCAGTTCGTCCTGAAGCGAGGGCTCGCCAACTGGAAGTTGATGTCCGCGGTGCTGTTGGGCGTGCTACTGGCTTCTGCCATCATGTCAGGCACCGTTATCTACTTCGACGCCCTCCGAGAGCTTGCTCTCAGACATACCATCAATGGCCTGTCCGTCAGAGAGATCGACATTCTGGCCCAGGGGCAACGAGCGCCAACCACCAGGGCAGACTACAACCTTGTGTCAAACGCGGCTGAGAGGGAGTTCGAGGAACGCATCGATTGGCTGCTCAATGACCGTATGCAGGCAGGCAAGTCTCCCACATTCTTCCTGACCGAGGAGGGACAGGAAGAAGCCGCAGGCAAGGATAACTCCCGCGCGTACTTCGCATTTCTTCCGCAACTGGACGAACACACAACCCTGGCCACAGGACGGCGTCCGGTCGACCAGCCGCTGGAAGTGACAGACGACACGCTGACAATAGAAGCCATGATCCCACAGGATGCCGCCGATCTTTTCGGGCTCGTCCTTGGAGACCGCGTCGTGGCTGTCCCACACTGGGACGACTCGATTTCAAGCGTCACAGTGGAAATTAGCGGAACCTTCACAAGGAATGACCCTACTGCCGAGTTCTGGGCCCTCGAAGATAGGGTACTGAGCGCCGCCACCGGGCCTTCATTCCAGACCGCGCCATTCCTGATTTCGGAAGCAGGCTACCTGGATGTCCTCGGGCCAGCGTTCCGCAAGATGGACAGCACCTATGCATGGCTGTTGTCCGTAGACGGAGACCGAATAAACGCAGCGAACTCGATTTCGACCCTGAACAAGATTCAGACGATGAACGCCTCCCTTGCATCGACATTGACGGGGTACAGACAAGAGACGAAGCTGGACAACGCCCTCGTAGAGTACGACCGGCGTCTCTTCTTCAGCAAGCTGCCGATGTTCGTGGTGCTAATCCTAATTGCCGTGGTGATTCTCTACTATGTCATCACCCTGTCGTCGCTAGCTGTCGAGGAGCGCCGCAGCGAAGTGGCGCTCCTTCGGAGTCGAGGAGCTTCCACCGCACAGATACTGACTATATTCGTCATGGAAGGCACGACGATATCCCTCGTGGCGATGTTAGCAGGTCCCGTGTTGGCGGCCGCCGCCGTCGGCGCACTGGGATACACCCCGGCATTCTCGGACCTCACCGGAGGCACTCGCGTTGTAGCCTCGATTTCAGGCGCCGCGTACATGATGAGCGTCCTCGGAGGCGTTTTAAGCTTCGTGGCCCTGATTGTGCCAGCTGTCCAGGCATCACGAATCAGTGTGACGCGTCACCGACAGCAGTCGGCGAGACCAACGTCACAGCCTGCATACCAGCGCTATTACCTGGACGTGCTCGGGCTTGTGATCGGCATATTCCTGTTCCGACAGCTAACTGAGCAGGGTTCCGTCGTGGCGACGAAGCTATTCGGCGAATTGGCGGTCAACCAGCTCCTGCTGGCGCTGCCAGGCCTCATCCTCGTGGCGTCTGCCATGGTGCTGCTGCGACTATTCCCGGTGGTCATGAATCTGGCGAGCCGCTTGTTTTCTTCGTGGCTACCCGCCGGAATGGTCATGGGAATCTGGCAGATGGCCCGCAATCCGACGCACTACGCGCGGCTATCGCTATTGCTGATACTCACCGCAGGCCTTGGGATTTTCGCGTCAAGCTTCGGAGCAACCTTGGAACGGAGCTTTGAGGAGCGCGTGCTCTATTCAACCGGCTCCGATCTCAGGGTAGCCGACGTTCGGGAGAGCTTCCCGACCACCGGTGCCCGCCGCAGTTTCAGGAGGTCGACTCCGACGCCGGTGCCGACACCCGGTATCGAGCCGACGCCGCGACCGACCTTGTCCGAGGCATATCTCAAGGTGCCCGGCGTCGAGGTGGCCAGCCCGGTCCTGAGAAGCAGCGGGCATGACCTGTCCCGAAGTTTCGGTACTTCATACACGATGCTCGCATTGGACAGCGAATCATTCACTGATGTCGCCTGGTACCGAGACGACTTTTCGGATGAGCCAATCGACGAGCTGATCCTGTCCCTGGGGTCCGACGAGTCGCCGCAGATTCTGGAATTGCCAGAGGATGCCCTTACGTTCACCGTAGCCCTCAAGTCCGATCGGCCGCACCCAACGGTAAGGGTCACAGCAAGACTCCGAGATGCAACTGGCCGGTACAGGACACTGTCCCTCGGCGCGCTAAACTCCGCTGACTGGACCGTTCTTTCTGCCAACCTGGCCCCGGGTGGGTATGCCCCGCCACGATCTAGCGTCCCGATTTCTCTGATCTCACTCAGGATCGATGAGACTGGGGCGGGCCGGAGGCTTCAGGCAGGCTCGATCATCGTCGATGAGATATCGGTTGGTGTGGGAGACGAACAGTTCAAGGTGGTCGAGTCCTTCGACGACACCTCGAGCTGGAGTGTACTTCGCGTCACCTCGGACGCGGTTTCAGACTCCTTGCGAGATTCCGGCGTGAGCGTCGATGGCGATGGAGGATCAGCCCTATTTTCCTGGTCAAGTGGCAACGCACTCACTTCACGTGGCCTGTACTACGGGCCGGTTCGCGGGGCGATCCCGGTGCTGGCAAGTAAGTCATTCATGCGCAACTCCGGGCACACGGCGGGCGAGGAATTTGACGTGTCGGTCGCCGGGTTCAGGATCCCTGTGATAGTCACAGAAACGGTCGACTACTTCCCGACCATGACGCTCTCGGATCAAAAATATCTGATTGCAGACCTGACCTCTGTTACCAACTACGCCAATCTCGGTGCCAGCTCCCGCAATCTCGACGCGAATGAACTGTGGCTATCCACGGCGGAAGACGGGGCGAGTCCTATTAACTCTGCCGACGGCCTCGGCCAAGTCGGTAACTTTTCGGCCAACTCCGTGCTCGACAGAAACGTCCTACTGGCAGAATCGCAGGTGGACCCCCTCGTGAAGGCCGGTTGGCGGTCGCTTCTATTCATCGCCTTTGGGGCGGTGCTGATACTGAGCTGCCTGGGCTTCCTGGTCCATGCGTACGTGTCGTTCCGGAACCGCCAGCTCCAGTTTGCACTGCTACGGACAGTCGGCTTGTCATCAGGGCAGCTGATCACGATGGTGTGGCTGGAGCAGACGCTGGTGATAGCAGTAGGGATGGCACTAGGCACGTGGATGGGCGGACGGCTAGGCTCCATCATCATGCCGTTCCTGGGGCACGACGACTTCGGCACCAAGGTACTGCCGCCATTCGCCCTTGAGGTGAACTGGGGCGCACTGTTCATCACCTACGGGATCATGGTGTTTGTGTTTGCAGTCATCACCCTGGGCATCATCTGGCTGATTCACAGGATCTCAGTCCAGCGAATCCTGCGCCTGGGCGAGATGTAGGGGCGAACCGCAGCGGGCCTCGAATACGAATATCCCTCGGTGTAGGGGCGGGGCTGGGATCCGCCCTCTTGCGGCGAGGGATGCTGTGGCAGACAGCGCGCAGACCTAGCCCCATGGCCGTCCTCTCGACTCCCTAGTGTTCTATTACCGGCAGTACTAGCCTCGACGGGTAGTCTGAGTCGTGCATCACCGTTTGCCGAGCCACCTTCAGTTCGGCGTCCGACCAGAAGTCTTTGCCCGTGTTGTGGTTGCGATCGAAGTTGGGAAAGTCTGAGCTTGAGACATCCAGTCGCAACCGATGGCCCGGCCCGAGCAACACGCCCGTTGGCCTCAGCCTTAGCACGAACTCGTAGGGTGTGCCCGGCTCCATAGGGGTAGGATTCTCGAAGCCGTCGCGATAACTTGCCCGCATGATCCCATACGTCAGGTTCACGGCCAGACCAGAGGGGTGGACATCGATGAGTTTGGCTGTGAAATCCGTGTCCGGCGCGCTCGAAGTGGCCCAGAGCCTAAGCTCCACCGGCCCGACAATTTCGATTCCCTGCTCTAATGGCGGAGTCTGATACACGAGTATGTCCCCACGGCCGTCGAGAGGGGATTGATCTCTAGGGGCGGTCTGAGAATCCAGCCCCATCAGGCTCATGACAGGATCGCGAGGATCATAGGTGAACTCGTCTAGCGGTTCTCCCGCAGGCTCCGTCGTCGACAGCCCCCCGTCTCCAGCCACCGTATTCGCCCCGCCACGACTGTGAAGGAAGAACTCCGTGTACCGGGTCCGAGCCAGCGGCCATTCGTGTTCATAACGCCACCGGTTCGCGCCCATGACATAGAGTTTTACCGGTGGCTCGCCCGCCAGACCATTGTCGATCCCCTTCAGATGGTGGTCGTACCATCTGGTGACCTCATGGATGTAGTTGGTGTCGGCCTCTCGACCAAAATCCAGCGGCCCCTGGTGTCCGGAGATCTCCAAATTCGAGTGGCCCCACGGCCCGACGATGAGCCTGTGGTCGCCCTTTAGCGAGGCAGGCCCGTTAGTAACCATCCCCGCGTACTGGTCGATAGTGCCGTTGATGCGATCATACCAGCCGGTCAGATTGCACGTGGGCACATTGATTTTCGAGTGAACATCGCCAAGAGCCCAGTGCTCGAGATTCTGCTCCGTCATGTATCTCTTGAGTGCTGGCGCCAACGTCGAAAACACCTGGTCGGGGATCTCTCCGAGGGGTAGATACCAGATCCACTTCCCCCGCTCCACCTCCTGCCAGTTCACATCAGCCTCTGGACGATCCTTCGGCCCCCAACGATGCCCTACCTGCGACGTGCGTCCATCGCCATGTTGTGGGTCCACTGGAGGCGACGTCCAGTCTCGAAGATGCCATTTGTGAGGTCCAGAAGTCCCTTGGAGATGCCGCCGACAAAGACCGCTTTCAGACTGGAAGGTCTTGCGGACGCCAGCAACCAGCTACACCACGCAGGATACGAATGGCCCCAGGTCCCTACCTGCCCATCACTTCCAGACAGCGTCGAGGCCCACTCCGCAGTGTCGTGGCCATCCTGAGCATCGAAGGTCTCAGATTTGTCCAGGAATTGCCACTTGAACTCGCCCTCAGACGTGTAGCGTCCTCGAATGTCCTGGACTACCACGACATACCCGCGCTCAGCGAGGCCTCGGGCCATCTCCTCGTTGCTGGCCTTGTCGTAGGGGGTCCTTGAAACGAGGACCGGGTGGTTGCCGCCGCCGGATGGCCGGTAGATGTCGGAACACAGCACGGTGCCGTCCCGCATCTCTGCGGGCTCATCTAGAATCTGCTGGACATCATGACCTTTAGTGCGACCCATCAACACCTCCTGTGACTACAGTGCTCCGCCCCAGCGGTCTCGATGGGCCACCTCGTCCACTGGGGTGCGCCTCGTCGGGCCGAACCGCGCTCCCTCCCCAGGGAACCCCATGGGGATGAGGGCGGCGGTCTCGACATTTGCCGGTATACCGAGCAAAGACTTTACCGCAGCCTCGCGCCCCTTGTGTATGGTCGTCAGGACCGTACCAAGACCGAGGCCTCGTGCCGCCAGCATCAAATTTTGCACTGCCGGGTAGATCGAAGAGCCCGTGGTGATACTGGTATCACCCCCGCCCGTCTCGATGCACGCCAAGACCAGGACCGGCGCCTCCCCCATTCGCTCCGCCAGGTACTGTGCGGAAGTGTAGACACGAGCGGTCGAGGCGTCGGAGTCGCTCGCCATTTTAGATAGCCCGCCCTGGTCCCAGGACTCCTTGTAGAGACGTCCAAGCTCCAGCTTGACGTCGGAGTCTGTGACAACTATGAACGACCATGGCTGCCGATTGCCGCCGCTGGGCGCCCTAATCGCAGCGTCAAGTATCTTCCGCACGAGTTCGTCCGGCACCGGTTCTTCGTTGAACCGTCGGATCGCTCGCTGACTGTGTATCGCCTCAAATAGATCCATGCTCACTACTGCCGCACGAATTTTTGGATTCGTGCGCCCTCCAGTACCTCGCCAACGTAGATATCGCCGTGGGAGTCGATCGCAATGCCGTGAGGAGCCACGAAGCCGCCCGGCGACTGATCCTCTTCCCCACCCCACTGACCGAGTACCTTTCCGTCCGAATCGAGAATTGTCACTCGAGCCTGCAGCTCTGGTACATAGACGGTATCGTCCGGACCGATGACCACCGCCGTGGGTTGCCGGAAGCCTGTCCAGGTATCCAGGTGCTCGCCATCCTGGTTGAACAGCTGGATACGATGGTTTTCCCTGTCGCAGACCAGAACCCTGCCTCGATTATCGACACCGATACCGTGAGGCAGATGGAAATGGCCGGGCTCAACCTTGCCTGGCACGCCCCACGACAGCAGGTGATTCCCTTCAGCGTCGTACTTGTGCACGCGGCAGTTTTGGTAGCCGTCCGACACAAATATAGTGCCGTCCGGTGCAACTGCTACACCCGTAGGCATGTTGTTCGGCCCCCCTATCTTGTTGACCAGCTTGCCAAGCTCAGTGCCTCCAGTGTCAGAAGGCTGGTTCCTGTTGCCGAGGGTCATGAGCAGCTCACCATCGAGGGTGAATTTTTCAATGACATGCGTGTCGCGGTCCACCAGATAGATGTTCCCATGCTGATCGACGGTCGCGGCGTGGGGCTCGATGAAATCCCGGTCCCAGGCCGTGATCATGTCTCCCTCGCGATCAAACACAATCACGTTATGGGCGCTACGGTTAAAAACGTAGACTCTGTCTTCGCCGTCCACGGCGACCCCGGCTGCCCGGAAGACTTCGTACCCTTCGGGCATCCTCCCCCAGCTTTCGTCAACCTCATATTTTCGGGATCCAATTTCGTATGTCATCAAGTCCTCCCCGTTATGGTGTTGTTCCGTCTGTAAATCTACTGGACTAGCTTTCCAACTGCTTCGCTAGGTCCAGGAAATCGGTCACGTATACGTCGAACTCTCCCGGATCAGGCTGCTCGGGAGTTGTCGCCGGCCCGAATTCCAGGGGCCGGGACACATAAGCGGCGCGCATGCCCACCGCTTGCGCGGCCCTCAGGTCGAACGGGTGGGCCGCCACCATCATCACCTGCTCGGTCCTCATCCCAAGGAGCTGTGCTGCCTTCGTGTAGACCTCTGGATCTGGTTTGTAGTGTCCGGAAAGCTCCGCCGACAACACGCAATCCCAGACCAGTCCGGCCCGCTTGGCCATGTTGATCAGCAACGCCACGTGACCGTTTGAGAGGGGTGCAATCAGGAAGTTTTTCTTGAGTTTGCCTAGACCCGATACGACATCTGGCCATGGGTCCAGACGGTGCCAGGCACGATTGAACTCGTCGCGGTCCTCTTCGCTGAGGCTGACTATTCCGAACTCGTCAAGAATGTCGTCGAGGATAATGCGATGGAGTCCATCGATGTTGGTCCAGGGTAGGTCGCCTTTGCGGACACTGTCCATCGCGGGCGTATACCCTCCGCGCCAGGCGTCCGCAAAGGCCAGCCAGTCGGCCTGAATGCCCTTCGCTTCACCCAAACGTCGGCCCTCCTCAGAGATGCTGGTACGCCAGTCGACGACAGTACCGAACACGTCGAATGTCAGGGCCTTTATTCCAGAGATACCCAGGGTACTCTCCCATGCGAGTTCGGCCGCCATCTTACCACCGGGTCGGGCTCCGCGCATCGCCGTTGACAGCCCTGATAGCCGCGTCTACACTCCAACCAGTTTGGTCCCGAGTCGAAATGAATCATCAGGGAGCATCATGACGTCATACAAGGGCGAAGGGTTTTACGAGAAACTGGGCGTCAAGCCCGCCATCAATGCATGGTCCTGGGTAACTGTGATGGGCGGCTCCATCATGCCGCCACCTGTCGTCCGGGCCATGGAAGAGGCCTCCAGGTCGTTCGTCGACATGCACGACCTCAACGCCCGTGCCGGTGAAGTCATCGCACGGCTCACGGGAGCGGAGGCAGGCCTTGTGACGGCCGGCTCAGCCGCCGGGATGTTGTTGCAGGCCGCCGCGTGCATGACAGGGACCGATCCAGCCAAAATCGATCGCTTGCCCGATACCCGCGGTATGAAGAACCAGATCGTGCTCCACCGAGCACACCGCGTCGGCTACGTCCGAACCTATAGGGCCGCGGGTGCCAAACTGGTCGAGATCGGCGACACGGACCGCACAGAGGAGTGGGAGCTTGAGGAGGCCATCGGTCGAAATACGGCAGCGGTCGCCTACGTATACGGCCCCAAGATGGGCGGAGCGATTCCGCTGGAAAGCGTCATCGAGGTAGCCCATGCACGTGGTGTACCAGTGATCGTCGACGCCGCAGCCATGCTACCTCCAGTTGAGAACCTGACGCGGTACATAGCAGCTGGCGCAGACATGGTGAGTTTTTCGGGCGGCAAAGGGGTTATGGGACCGCAATCTACGGGCATCTTGTGCGGTACCAAGGAATTGATCGCGGCTGCCTACATGAACTCTGCGCCCCACAGCGAGGGCATCGGCAGACCCGCCAAGGTCCCGAAGGAGGAGATCGCCGGCATTGTTACAGCCCTCGAGCTCTTCGTCGACACGGACCAGGACGCGCAGCGCGCCGATTGGCACCAAAAGGCCCAGGTGGTCGTAAGCGGCCTACAAGGGATTTCTGGAGTCAGAGCCATTCTTGTGGAGGCCAGGCCAGAGCTCCAAGACTCGTATTCAGGGCACGCCAGGGCCATAGTCTCGTGGGACACAGCCGCGATAGGCCTCACGGACGACGACGTCATAGCCCGGCTCAAAGAGGGCGATCCACCGATCTACCTCGGCACAGCTGGCCCCGAAGGCGGTATCGCGGTCGTACCAGTGAACCTCCGCGAGGGCGAATCCGAGATCATAGTCGATAGGCTACGGGGGATCCTGGGAGGAGACTAGGCGCTCATGTTCGACCTGCTGATCGAAAACGGACTGGTGATCGACGGCAGCGGCAGCCCAGGCTTCCATGCGGCTGTGGCGATCAAAGACGAACGCGTCACCGTCCACCGTGGCGACGTTGGACACCTCGTAGCTGCACGTACCATCGACGCCACCGGCCACGTGGTGTGTCCTGGGTTCATCGATGTGCACTCCCACGCAGGTCTCACGATTCTCGGCGAGCCACACCACGACCCCAAGGTGCGACAGGGCGTCACAACGGAACTGGTGGGAATAGACGGAATCTCCCACGCGCCGTTCAAGACCCAGGACGAGTTGCACCGCTATATATGGCTCGACTCCGGCCTGAACGGCTACCCTCCCATGCCCGCCGACTGGCTTACCGTGGCCGACCTACTAGGTCAGTACGACAATAAGGTCGCAATCAACGTCGCATATATCCTGGGCAACTCTCCGGTGCGCATCTGGGGAGTCGGCTGGAACGACCGCCCCGCAACCCCCGCAGAGATCGCCGACATGCAGGCGGTGGTCCGAGAGGCCATGGAAGAAGGCGCATGGGGGCTGTCGACGGGCCTGGACTATGAGCCCGGCGCATACGCCGACACCGAGGAGCTAGTAGCCCTATCCGAGACGGTCGCAAGCCTAGGTGGCTTCTACCACACCCACACCAGGTCCGATCTGAAGGTCCGCAGCGTAATGGCGCCGTGGGAAGAGGCGATAGACATCGGGAGGCGCTCCGGCTCCCCGGTGCACCTGACCCACTACCGCCAGAGCTTCCAGGGGGACGGCAGTCACCTGGACTACATCGGCCTGGTTGAGGACGCACGTGCCGAGGGTCTGGACGTCACATTCGACTGCTACACCTACCCCTACTCCGGCACGCACATGGTCATCGGGTTCCCCGGCTGGTCCAAGGACGGAGGACCCGAGCGGCTGATGGCAGCGCTGAAGGACCCGTCTGACAGGGCGCGCCTGAAGAAGCAGATACCGCTCGAAAAGCTGGACAATTCGTGGCTCCACAATTTCACAAAACCGCAGAACGTGGCATACGACGGTCTGCTCCTGACCGACATCGCCAAATTGAGGAACCAGGATCCGTGGGACGCGCTGTTTGACCTGCTCATCGAGGAGAACCTGGGCATATCCCAGGTAGGCCTCGGCACTAATGCCCATACGCTCCAGGCCTTCGTGTCCCACCCCTACGGCATGATCGCCAGCGACGCAATACTGTTCGGGGAATACCCAAATCCGCGCACCTATGGCTGCTTCCCCCTGGTCCTGGCCGAGTTCGTACGAGCCGAAAAACACCTGCGGCTACCCGAGGCCATTCGCAAAATGACATCATTCCCGGCGCAGCGCCTCGGCCTGCCCGATCGCGGCCTACTTCGCGACGGCTTCAAGGCAGACGTGGTCATATTCGACCCGGCGACCGTCCGAACCGATGCAACCCGCGAAGACCCAAAGCACTACCCCGTGGGCATCGACTACGTCATAGTGAACGGACGCGTAGTCATCGACCAGGGCGAAAACACAGGCGCCCTACCCGGTCGAGCCCTCCGCCGCGGTCGTGCGACGACGTAAGAGATTTACCGCGGAAACCGCAGAGGTCACGGAGAGAAGAGTAAGGGGGTGTGCAGAGGGGCGGTGCCCCTCTGCCGGGGGTGTGAGGGTGTCCCTCACAATACAAACTACTTATTCTTATTTTCTTTCTTGGATGGGTGGGGACGATCCACCACCACGCTACCGCCGCCGCCCGGCCAGAGCCAACGCCTCGGGCTGACCCCGTAGCCTCAACATCGCCCACACGCCCACCACAGGTCCAAGCGCCAGGCTGCCGAAGGCCAACGACCACCCCTGAGCATCCACGAACAGCGGCACCAGCTGTATCGAAAAAAGTGTCAGCAGGAAGCCGGTAGCGGTCTGCATCGTCAGGGCAGTGCCGACGTATTCGGGCGGGCTCAGCTCTGTCACCGCCGCCGAGAACTGGGCGGAGTCGGCGACCACAGTCAGACCCCACACCAATAACACTGGTGTTAGCAGAATCAACGGCGCATCGAAAAGCACGGCAGCCAGCAGCACCATGCTGCCGGAGGCGATCATGGCCGTCGTGGTCACGGTAGTCCTGCCATAGCGGTCTGCAAAAGCCCCCGCCGCGACGGAACCCACGCCACCTATGGCTATGACGCTGAAAGCGACAGCGGCGGCAACGGCAGCGGATTCACCCCGTTCGGCCAGCCCATCAGCCAGGAAGACCGGCACCCATGTCCACATCGCATACAGCTCTCACATGTGGCCGAGGTACCCCAGGTTCGCCAATCACACGCCCGGAAGGCTTAGCATGCATTGCGACCCGTGGCTCGAACCGGGCCTTCCCTCCGCCAAATGGTCCTTCCCTCACCAGGGCAAATACAATCGCGCCGCCCGCCAGGGCCAGCACCGACGACACCAGCACAACGCTCTCCCAGCGGATGTCTGTCAGTGACCTGACGAGGTGCGGCGAAGCAGAACCCACGGTCAGCGCCCCGACCAACAATCCTATGGCAAGTCCCCGATACTTTCGCGTCCAGGTAGCGGCCAGCTTCATTCCCAGCGGGTACACGCTGGTCAGGAACACCCCGGTCATGAAACGGAGCGCCACTCCGACAACGATGCCGTCCGCGAAGAACCCAAATCCCGCGTTGGTGGCCGCCCCAAGCAGTGCCGACGCGGCGAGCAGCTTGCGCGCGCTCATAACGTCAGGCAGGCTCAGGAAGGCGCTCAGGAACGTACCGACGACAAAGCCGATCTGAACGGACATGGTGAGCCACGCCACTCCGGTAGTCGACAGCTCCCACTCGATCTTGAGCGCGGGCACGACAGCGGAGGCGCTGAACCACAGGGTCATGGCGAGCAGTTCAGCCAATGCCAGGTACACGAGCGTGCGTTTCTGCAGCGCAGATCCTTCCACTCCACTGTCCGGCTGTCGTTTGGACGACACGCGTCGCTCCTCCTATCGTTCGGCGATACGTTATTAGATGTTCGTGGCGACGAGTTGGATG
>Ga0302135_10001187_pt1 | contig 15627 bp, 17 predicted proteins | sample CBN3_surface_MG_FD_203119 | JGI IMG/M metagenome (GOLD analysis project Ga0302135, IMG submission 203119) | Marine microbial communities from Western Arctic Ocean, Canada - CBN3_32.1 | ecosystem: Environmental > Aquatic > Marine > Oceanic | place: Canada: Western Arctic Ocean | collected...
GCGCCCGACTCAAAGAGACGAGTCGGTGGATTCGTGCTGTGGTCCATCAGCGCCGGAATCTTGGAGTTGGGGTTAATGTCGACAAAGCCGCTGCCAAATTGGTCACCGTCGCCGATGTTGATCAGCCAGGCATCGTACTCAGCACCTATATGACCCAACGCCAACAGCTCCTCAAGCAGGATCGTGACCTTTACGCCGTTCGGCGTCCCCAGCGAATATAGTTGCAGCGGGTGCTTGCCGACCGTCAACTCCTTGTCGTGGGTAGGCCCTGCAGTGGGTCGGTTGATATTGGCAAACCGGCCACCACTTTCTTCCTCCCAGGTCCAGACGTCAGGTGGCGTGTACTCGGATGAATCGCTCATGTTCCCGTTCTCTCAAGCAAAACGTGAATATACAGGCCTCGCGCTCGAAGATCAGGGCTACGTAGTCAGATGCATATGGGAATGACCTGAGAAAACCTGGCTGCAGGGGAGCGTGCGCCTCCATCAGCGAGGAGTCAGCTTTATCGGCCTTTCCATTCGGGTGGGCGCTTTTCAGCGAACGCACGGGGTCCTTCGATCAGGTCCTCAGATTGGCCCATGAGTTCCTGGGCCGCGAACCGGGTCGACATGACCTCTTCCATCGACATGTGCATTCCAGCGAGTGCAGCTTCTTTTGACGCCCTGATCGACAGGGGTGAACACTCCATGATCTCCGCCGCCCAGCGTTCGGCCGTCGCCATGAGTTGATCCATGGGCACCACCTCATTGACCACGCCCCAATCGAGGGCCGTTGCGGCGTCGATGGGCTTGCCCGTGAGGATCATGCCCATCGCCCGGCGCATGCCGAGTTGCCTCGGCAACCGATGAATGCCGCCCGCCCCTGCGAGCAGGCCAACCCGCGGCTCTGGCAGTCCAAACTTTGCGTGCTCCGCCGCAATGACAATGTCCGAGGCCAGCACAATCTCGAAACCGCCGCCCATGGCCCAGCCGTTGACGGCGGCGATGATTGGTTTGACAAAGTCCCATCGCGAGGTGTTGCCGCCGAAGCCGCCGCCGGCCGAAGGCGGCCGAAAAGAACGGTCTTCCGGTGGACGCCGGCCGGCTTCCGCAGTGGCCTTCAGATCGTTGCCTGCAGAAAACGCGCGTTCACCCGCACCGGTGACGATGACGACCCACACATCCGGGTCTTCAGCGATCTCATCGTAAATCTCGCCCAACTCCTCATGACACGGCGCATGCAGCGCATTCATCAGCTCCGGTCGGTTCAGCGTGATGTAGCCGATGCGGTTCTTCTTCTCGTATTTGACAAACTGGTATGCCATCTCTGCTCGTCTCCTTTTTCAATCTTGATTCTTCGCTCTTCGTTGATGCCGCGTGCGTGACAATACGTGCCGCCGCTCATCATGTCTTGCCTGCTCTCACACGCACCGAGCGAGTTATGCCAGCGTTCGGCTGCCGAGATTGGTAATCCCTAAAGAGTCAGTTCCCCCGAACAGCACCTCTTCGACAACCTGTTAGTTCAAGTGACCCGTCCAACGACCCGCCAGAATCGCGCCCGCCCACAACAGTAGTGATACTGCACCGGCGAGCCTCGCTTTGACGGGTGTCGCCGTCGCCGTGTCCCAACGCGCCACATCACGCAACGCCCTGACATGGAAGACCGCCACGTTCAGCCCCGCCAACACGAGAAGCAGCAGCTTCACCTGAAATGCCGGGTTTTCCGCATAAGCAGCCGGCCGTACGATGAACATGCCTGCACCCGTCACTGTCGCAATTACGAAGCCCGCCCATGACCAGGGCGTTAACTCCCGCGTCACCGTACTGATTGGGTATGCGCGCGCGGCAACACCGAGCAGTCGCAAGTCAACCATGAATATCGACCCCACCACGAGCGCAACCGCGATCACATGAATCGATTCGAGCAGGGGAAACCACCACGTCGCGCCGATCTCGAACGCCAGGTCCGTGTTGCCCAGCCAGTCCCAAAACGCGGCGAGTGACCTAGCTGAAGGGTCCGGATTCACGTCAGGACTCTCGACCGAGACCCGATGACGGACCCTAACAAAGACCTCATCAAAGACCCCGTCAAAAACCTCATCACGAAGCGGGCCAGAACAGGTAGTCGGCGTAGGCAATCCAGCGGCCGGCGAGCATGACGCCCAGCCAGAGCAGCACGGAGACCGCCGACATCAAGCGAGCCCAGACGAGGTGTGGACGGCTGCGCTCCCAAAAGCCCGCTTGCATCCTGTTCAACAAATGAAGGGTCAACGCGAGCACGAGCGCAGGGATTAACAGGGAGACTTTGATGCCAAAGACGGGATTAAAGAAGTACCGCGCCGGACGAGCAAATACGAACATGCCTCCAGAAACGACAAGGAAGGGCAACGACCACCACGTAAAGGGCAGCAGCCGTCCGATCATCTCGCTCACGTCCTGGCTGGGCACTGCCAGCCCGAGGAGTCTCAGATTGACGAAGACAATCGTTCCCATCACGACGCAGACCGCAGCAATGTGCACGGCCTGGACGATCGGTGGCAGGCCCGGGACGTTGGACAGCGCCATCACAACAAGGTCGTGTACGTCGCTGTCGCGGACCCATCGACTCACCGCCTGAAGCAACTCCCGCATGTGCGGAAACCGGCTGCTATTTCTCGACGATCGCCTCGTACATCAGGCGCTTTGATGTCAGTCGTGCCTCGCGTGAAGCACCACCGCGCGACTGAATCATGCCAACAATCACGGTGCCTTGTTCCGGATTGATACCCATCCACGTACCGCCAACGCCATACCACCAGATCTCGGACCGGGCACGCTTGTGGCTGATCTTTCCGTCCGGCTTCTCGACGATCGCGAAGTCGATACCAAACGTGTTGCCTGGATTACCAATCCGCGGGTTGATCTGCGCAATGCTGTCAGGCAACTGGTTGGTACGCATCAGCCTGACGGTCGCAGGCTTCAGCACCCGCACGCCCTCCAGAGCGCCCTCGTTCAGCACCATCTGGGCGAAGCGCAGATAGTCCGTTGTGGTCGCCACCAATCCGCCGCCCCCGGACAGAAACGCAGGCCGCGTCAGATAGTCATCACCATTGGGGGTGCTCTGTAGATTACGGTTGTAGATGCGGGCAAACCGGTCCGCTTTGTCCGCTGGAACCCAGAACGCCGTGTCCTTCATCCCCAGTGGCGTAAAAATCCGCTTTTGCAGAAACGTATCGAGTGGCTCGCCTGCCAGCACCTCGATCAGGCGCCCCTGGACGTCAACCGACACACTGTAGTGCCAGGCAGAGCCGGGTTGCTGGCGAAGCGGGATCTTGCCCAGCTTGTCCACCATCTCTGCGAGGGTCGAATCACGGTCCAGCACATTGGCACGCTGGTACAAGGTGTCGACCTGGGACCGCGAGAAAAAGCCGTAGGTCAGTCCGCCGGTATGACTGACGAGTTCACGAATCGTCATGGGATGTCTCGCCGGCTCCAGAATGGGCATCCCGTCTTCGCCATCACCTGCGGCAACTTTGAGCCCACGAAACTGAGGCAGATACTTCTCAACCGGATCTTCCAGCCTGAATTTGCCTTCCTCATGCAGCGCCATGAGCCCCACACCGATGATGGGTTTGGTCATCGAGTAAATGCGAAAAATGGTGTCCGGCGTCATCGGCAACTTCTCTTCGACGCTGCGCTGCCCGTAAACATCAAAGTTCACGAGTTTGCCGTAGCGCGCGACCGCCGTAATGACCCCCGATAGCTGCTTGTCGTCGACCAGCTTGTGCATGGCGCTGTTGAGGGCATCAAGACCCGCCTGGGTCATGCCCGCGTCCCCAGGCTTTGCTCGCTCAAGATCGGCGTGTGCACCGGGGCCGCACGCCAACGCGATGGCAACCATCAGTCGCTGCAGCACACGTACCCCAGGTACTTTAGTGATTTCGTTCATAGACTTGCCTTCGTTATTGGTATCGCCATTGGTCTATTCGCTGATGGCGAAAACGCTGCATGCCCGATACGCAGCGACGTGTGCCGCCACCTGAACCTGCGGGTTGTGATGAAAATCGGGACAATTCAGCCGCGTCTGCTCGCGCGTGATCGAGAACTCGATGAAGCTGCGACCGGGGATCAACGACTCGGGTTCGTCACCCTTGCGCTTCGTCTTGAAGATCGTCACGTTCGCCATCACCTCGATCTCGGACGCGCCGGCAGGAATGTCCTCGATCTTCTTGCCTTGGCAGTAGGTCGACAGGCCCTTGAACTTGAACGAGCCCATTAGCTTCGCGCCAAACGCGGGTGAGACGCAGAAGAGACCCAATACCACACACACCATCAGTGCTTGTCGCATACCCCTCCTTCGTCCTCAAGCGAACTTGATTCGGCAACGGACTCCGAGAGCTCTCAGCAGGGGCAGCATCTCATCCATTCGGCTGCATTCCAAGGATGCCGGGACCCTGTCCGCACTTCAATGACTAGCCATCTGGTTCCGCGAATGACGAGGATCACCGCCAGAAGCTGCAGCGACACAACGCTAAAGATAGTCCTCCAGAAAAGCCATCACAGCAGCATTACTGTAAATCTGGTTGGCTTTCTTCCTGAAGCCGTGCCCCTCGTCGTGGAATAGCAGGTACCAGACATCCTTGCCGTTCTCGCGGACCTTCTCAACAATCTGTTCCGACTCTGACGCAGGTACTCGCGGGTCGTTTGCGCCCTGCAGAACAAAGAGTGGTGCCTTGATCCTGGCCACGTTGTTGATCGGCGCGGTACGGTTCAGGTAGTCAAAAACCTCCTGTTTGCGCTCATCGCCGTACTCCTGCCTGCGATGATCGCGCCGATAGTCACTCGTGTTCCGCAAAAACGTAACAAAATTGCTGATCCCGACGTACTCCACACCCGCCTTGATTCTGTCGCTGTAGTGGGTCAGTGCTGCAAGTACCATGTACCCTCCATAGGAACCGCCGATAACCCCCACCCGGTCCGGGTCCATGTCTGGCTGCGTGTTGATCCAGTCGAGCAGCGCCCCGATGTCCCGCACCGAATCTTCCCGTTTCAGCCCATTATCAAGGCCAATGTAGGTCTTGCCGTAACCGGCCGACCCCCGGACGTTAGGTGTGATCACGACCACGCCCAACTCATTAACAAGGGCCTGCACTCGGCTTGAAAACGACGGCCTGACCTGCCCCTCCGGTCCACCGTGAATCGAAATCATGACGGCGTGCTGCCCGGATTGGGCCTTCGCGCCCGAATGAGGCCTGTAGACGAACGCAGGGATCATCCGCGGTTTGCCGGCAACGGTGTCCCAGGTCGGATAGTGGACCAGACTCGCGTCAACAAAGGTCTCCGGGTCAAGTCCGCCGACCTCACTTTGCGTCCATCGCGTCAGAGCGCGCTTGCGCAGGTTGTAGACAAAGACGTCTGCGGGTGAATTGGCTTTGCCGAGCGTCATGCTGAGGCGACGGTCATCCGGTGAGAACGTAACGCCGCCGATCACCCCCTGGGGAATTTCCCGTACGCGCTTGTAGGCGTGGGTGCGCGTGTTAAGAAGGTAGAGTTTCGATATACCGTCCTCGTTGGTGACAAATGCAAGGCGTTTCCTGTCATGGGACATCGCAAAATTTGCAATGCCCCAGTCAATTTCGTCCGTGATCGTCTCCATATCACCGGTCGCAAGATCGATGCGGCGCAGCTTGCTGAACTCCATGCCAAGGTCGCTCGCGACATACAGGCTCGTGCCATCCCTGCTGAAATCTGCGAATCCATAATCGGCAATTTCGTCCGGCGGACCCACGCGAGTCATGTCACCCGTCGCCACATTGACGACAAACGCCCGGGTATTGACCGCGGATATCGTCTGATCAACCACCAGAGACGAGTTATCGGGCGACCACGCTCCCGGCGACCAGTAAAAGCCGGTCCCCCGCACCAAAATGCGCGCGGTCTCGGGTTTATCGGCCTCTGAAACCCAGACGTCGAAGCGCTTCGCATCGTCCCGATTGCTCATGTACGCGATGAACCTGCCATCGTTCGACCAACTGACACCGCTGTTGCGAGATCCGTTGACCGTCATCTGACGGCTGTCACCCGTCGCAAGGTCTAACCGAAAGATCTGATGGTTTTCGTCGCCACCGCTGTCGCGGGTAAACATCAGTACGTTCTGACCCCGCACTGGGGAGAACCAGCCACCGCCCACGGGCTCTTTGAAAAACGTGATCTGGTGTCGCGCCCCGAGTGGCTGAGACACCGTGTGCAATTGTCTCGTGTCACCGAACCGGGATGAGATCAGCAACGAATTGCCAGAGGGGTGCCAGCTGCGAAAACCGGCAGATCGAATGTTGCTGTAGCGGGCAATCCGGTCACTCGCCACCTGCCCAATCGGTGGGACGCCCTCAACGGTCCGATTGCCCTCGGTGCGGCGCTCCGGACCTGCTAACGCGACCATACTCAACAAGACCAGACCTAAACCGACCAACAGTACTTTCATCATGCTCCGCTCTCACAACGCATCGATTGTGGCCATGACCAAACCGGTGCCCGCGTCATTTTCAGGCGAGCGTACGCCCCGCTCCCTTCGCCGACAAGTGTGCGACCGCTGGAACCCGCATCCGGCAATCTGCTGGCCGGATCGCTCCCAAAATGCGAGCATCAGCCAATGGACATGCTTCCCCCAGGCGACGTGTTGATCCGGTTGGGAAGCTTCGCGACTGTATTCGTTGCATTTGCCATCCTGGAAGCCGCGTTTCCGCGTCGAAAACGATGCATATCCCGTTGGCGACGATGGCTAAGCAACGTCGGCATGTCGGCCTTCAACCAGGTCTTCATGCGGGTTGCGCTGCCCCTCTCAGCAATGGCTGCGGCCACCTGGGCCGCCCACAACGACTGGGGACTCCTGAACCGGACTGCACTCTCGCCCTGGATCGAGGTGCCGCTTGCGGTCCTGATCCTCGATCTTGCGATTTATCTGCAGCACGCGGCGTATCACCGGGTGCCGCTCTTGTGGCGGTTCCACCGCATGCACCACGCCGATACCGAGTTCGACGTGACGACCGGTATCCGGTTTCATCCCGCGTCGATGCTGTTGTCAGGTTTGATCAAGCTTGCCCTCGTGGTCGCGATCGGGCCTTCGCTCCTTGCGGTGCTCGTGTTCGAAGTCCTGTTGAACGCGGCCTCGCTCTTCAACCACAGCAATCTCTACCTGCCGCCGCGCGTCGATGCCGTGCTGCGGAGTATCGTCGTCACGCCCGATATGCACCGGGTGCATCACTCCAGCGACACGGCCGAGATGAGCCGCAATTTCGGCTTCAGCTTCCCCTGGTGGGACCGCCTGTTCCGGACCTACCGCGATCAACCGGCTGGAGGCCACACCGACATGCAGATCGGTCTTGCACACTTCAGGCAAGACGGCCAGATGCGACTGGACCGCATGCTGACCCAGCCCTTTCGTGACAGCTAACACTGCTTGCGCAGCGCGGACCGATTTCGACCATCGCTTCATCCAACCGGATTGCAGCGCCCCCGGCCGCTAGTCACAAGAGCCACGCCCTCAACCGATGCGAGCGTGGGAGCCAACGCGCTTCTGTGGGACACTCAATCCCTCGTTCCCGGTAAAGATGGAGCACGAACTGTCCGCTGACGTCGTCCTGCAACCTGGCTATTCCTGCTCATGACAGCCGGATGCGCATACGCACTCATTGCGAGCGTGCTCATTCCCGGCACGCGCTGGTATCTCAGGGTGAAACTGCTGCGTGCCATCGAACGCCTGAACCGCAGTCTGCAGATTCAGATTCGACCCATACAACGTACCAAGCGCCAAGTTTGGACATACCACATTTCTAAGTCTTGTTTGCAGAGTATGCCTAAAGCTATGAGAGGTTGGTGCGCCTTCGCCTAGGCTTTATCGCTTACACCCGCTGTAAATACTGGGTTCTATCTATTTAATTGGCGCACCCGGAGGGACTCGAACCCCCGACACCCAGGTTCGAAGCCTGGTGCTCTATCCAGCTGAGCTACGAGTGCGTGATTTTTGCGGCGTCTTCTACCCGCCACCTTCTAGTCGGCCCCAGGGGCCCGACAAATCCTAGCATGCCAATCTGCCATCAGATGCGGGGCGCATATCATATCCCAGGCGCGGCCTGAATGCAGCGATGCCCGCTGACAGCTCAACCTGCCTCTTCTTCCGCCTCGCCGTTGGCGGCGGTCTTCTGGACCACCCGGTTGCGAAGCTCTGAGCTCGAAAAGCTGTGAGGGCGACGGTTGAAGTAGCAGCGGTCAAGAGACTCGGCGCGACCCGTGAATTCTTTGTCGCGGTACTCATCGCCCAGGATCCGAACATCCCAGTCTGCGGAGTTCAAAATCTCAACCACATCAGCTTCTGTGTCATAGACAATGACCTCATCGCAGTAGCGACACGCGGTCACCTGCACCTGACGCTCGACGATTGACTGGACCGGCCTGTTCTTCACCTCACGGTCAAGGGACGGGTCGGTCTGGATGCAGACGATCAGATAGTCACAGACCGTTTTCGCCTCCTGCAGCATCAACACATGGCCAGCGTGAAAGAGGTCAAACGCCCCGAAAGTAATACCTTTTTTCATAGTTTGTCTAAATAGTTGAAACTTGGTGAAAGTCTAATGTTTATACGACGAACGGTCGACCAATCGCCTCGCCGTTCGTCCTCATTTGCGGTAGTTTGATCAGCGAGATTGAACTGTACGGTATGTGTCCCGCGCGTACAGCCCGGAGTGCCCATTTATTGCCTCGCAGACCCGAGGAAATCGATGATACGCTTTTGGGAATTGGCACATAAAGTTTCGACCAGAAACTTTGACCATTTGACGATTAACTTAAAATAAGGAGGCTTGTATGGGAGCAGGGCCAGGCGCACAGGCTGACGTCGCCGAACACTCAACGCGAGGGCCTGCTGTCGCCCCCGAGTCCCTGCCCCTTGCCAAACGCACGGGACCGAATCGACCCGACCTCAAACAACTAATCTCGCAGATCGAATCTCGCATGAACAGCATTCGATCTTTCCTGTCCGATCGGGGCGGTCACAAACGTGACGACCTCACGGACTGAGGCGAAAGCACCTAGCATCCCTCGATAGCCACACTCAGCACGGGCATCTCTCGACAGAGGACCGGCTGCGAGCAGTACCTTTCACGTCTGGTCTTCGCGCCGGATCGTCGCTCCCGCTCCACCCTTCGTGCCACCTCTAACCTCCGAGTATCCTTCGCGCACCCCCCTCTTTCACGCGGCCCTCTTTCACTCGGCCCGCATCTTTCGCGTGACCCCCATCCTTCGGGCCTTCGCGCGCGCCTCTGTCAAAACCAGTAAACTCGCCGCTCTTCATTCGTTGCGGAATCCTTGATGCCGGGTCCACTGGATGGCTTTACAGTTATTGACCTGACCACCGTGATCTCCGGGCCCTTCGCTACCATGCTGCTGGGCGACCAGGGCGCCAATGTCATCAAGGTTGAGCAGGTATCCGGCGGCGACCATGCCCGTGGTGCCGGCTACGGTACTAATCAGTTCACTGCGTCGTTCGTTAACAACAACCGCAGCAAGCGTGGCATTTGCCTGGACCTGAAGCAGCTTGCCGGGCGCGACACCCTCTTCAAGCTTGTTGCGAACGCTGACGTGCTGATTCAAAACTTCAGGCCCGGCGTCGTTGATCGACTCGGTATCAATGAGGACGCCATTCGCCAGCACGCCCCCAATATTATCTACGCCTCGATCTCTGGCTTCGGCGAAGACGGTCCCTGGTCACACAAGCCCGTTTATGACCCGATCGTCCAGGCATTGTCTGGCCTGACCACGATCCAGGGTGGGTCGGACGATGCGCGCCCGCGACTCGTGCGCACGATCCTGCCAGACAAGCTGACTGGGCTCACCATGGCGCAGGCGGTCACAGCGGCGCTCGCCGCCCGCGAGCGAACCGGTGAGGGACAGCACGTGCGGGTGTCGATGCTCGATGCGGTGATCGCATTTCTCTGGGCGTCGGACATGGGCGGACAAACGTTTGTCGGCAAAGAGGTATCAACGCAGCGCGCTGCAACCTTCATTGACCTCATCTACGAGACCCGGGACGGCTTCATCAGCGTCTCGGCCATGAAAAATGAACACTGGGAAGCGCTCTGCCGTGTCGTCGGTCATCCCGAGTGGCTGGACGACGAGCGATTCAGCACGCCCGCCGCGCGCGACGCCCACGCCAATGAGCGGCTGGAGTTGACCCAGTCGGTGCTCTACGAGCGCACCGCGGAGGAGTGGCTGACGCTGCTCGATTCCGCCGGCGTACCGTCGGCGCCGGTGCTCACCCGGCGCGAAATGATCGACCATCCGCAGGTTGTTGCGAGCAATCTGATCATCGAGACGGAGCACCCGATCGCCGGGCCATTGCGGCAGACGCGCCCCGCAGCACGTTTTGACAAGACCCCGCCGGAGATACGGCGTGGCGCACCCCTGCACGGCGAACACACGACCGAGGTCCTTGCGGAGATCGGCCTCAGCAGTGCAGACATCGAACAACTGAAAGACCTTGGAGCCATCAAATGAAAGTTGGACTGATATCAGATACGCATATCCCTGAATCCCAGGAAGAACTCTGGCCCCAGGTGTTCGACGCATTTGACGGCGTTGACTGCATCTTGCACGGCGGCGATCTCCACGAGATCCGCATTGTCGATCAACTGAATGAGATCGCGCCAATCTACGCCGCGCGAGGCAATGGCGACGACGGCTCGGGCGGGCGCGCCATGCAACCGGACGACCCGCGGTTGAAGGAAACCTGGCTGATCGAACTGGGTGGCTTCAAGGTTGGACTCACGCACTACATTCCCATGCCCGAGATGCCGCCACACCTCACGGTGTCCCGGTGGATCAAGAAACTCTATGGCGACGTCAAACCGGACGTCCTCATGTACGGCGACACGCATGTAGAGCAAATCGATGAATTTGATGGCGTGCTCGTCATCAATCCCGGTTCACCAACCTTTCCGCACAATCTCAATCTGCAGTACGGAACGCTGGGCTTTCTGGACCTATCAGGTGAAAAACCGTCGGCAACAATCCACCAGATCACCGAAGACGGGCTCGAGCCTTTCGATTGGGCTAATTCAAGGCGGCCCTGGTAGGGCCGTTGTAGAGCCCTTATAAGATGTAGGATGTAGAAGGCGAATCGCGAGAGCCAAAAGCTCTGAGCACCTGTCCGACCCCTCTATCCGGCCTCTATCCGGCCTTTATCCGACCACTTGTCCAACCCGCAATCTGCGCGCCAGTCAGTACAGTCCCACTGAGGCGTGCCCGGGTTCGACGACCGTCTTGTCAGGATTGATATCAAGGTAAATCGGCGCGACCGTAACGCCCGTCGCCGGGTCCAGGGTGATATGCGCGGCCGTCATTTCTCGCGCGCCTTGCTCCAGATTCGGTGATCCGCAATAAGCAGCGCAGGTGTCACCGTGTACGACGGACTGGTAAACGTGCACATGACCCATCGCCAGATAATCGAGGCCGCTCGCGGCGATCTCTTCCGGCGTAATCAGGGACGAGAACATCGTCGCGCCGCGGTCAACGAGGTACCCGTGCGCCATCCCCAGCATCCAGAAGTCGTCTCGTCGCTCTACAGGCAGTCCTGCGAGTGGCTTGTTTTCAGGATGGTGGTCAAACATGGACTTGCCCCAGACGCGCAAGCCAAGGTCCGGGAAATCAAGCGTGGTGCCATCAAGATCGCGTATAAAATGGATGTGGCTACCCGCTTCACACGGATCGTACTTGTGGTAGATGGAGTAACTCGCCAGACAATCGTGGTTGCCAGTGATCATGACGACCGGGCATGACAAACGTGCCAGTTGCTCGCTTGCGAAACCCAGACAGGCTTCCTTCACCCGGTTGTGATCGAACAGGTCGCCCGCCAACAGCAACATGTCGACGTCAAGTTCCAGCGCCTTGTCGATGACGCTCATGAACCCCAACTGCCCAGTGCTGGGGCGCGTCTCGTCCACGCGGTCGTCCAGGTGGACATCCGACGTATGCAGCAGGGTTAATTCACGCATGACACTCTCTTCACTCTAATTGGCTGATTCAAATTGACTCTACGTGGCTCGACTCAAATCGCAGCAGGAGCCGGCTCAGGGAGCAAGCCACAGAGGTTGGGGAAAAAAAGTTTAAGAAAGAAGTAGCCGACGACGCAGAGGTAGCAGCTCGGAAGCTGAATACACCGCTGTGAGCAGGTAAACGCTGGAGTCTAGAGATTCAGCCCCCCTAGGGTCAAATCTACCCGACCCCACAGAGTGGAAGACCGAGGTGTTCCAGGCGTCAAATCTGCAGCGCTTCGCGCTCGCGACTGTGACTCGAAAATTGTCGCCGCAGGAAGGCCATCTGGTCGCCAAGAATCCGGCCCGAGTGGGTCAAGGCCAGGTATTCGGCGTGGTTGGGCCGGTACGGCAACGCGAGCAACTCCATCGTGCACTCATCCAGCAATTTGTGTCCCTTGTGCGCATTGCAGCGCTTGCAGGAGGTGACAACGTTTGTCCAAACGTCCTGCCCTCCCCGAGAGAGCGGATTGACGTGATCGCGGGAAAGCTGGATGTCATCGAAGTGCTTGCCGCAATAAAGGCAGACGTTCTGGTCGCGTCGAAAGAGTGCCCGGTTGGTCAGAGGCGGCTCTTTCCGGATCGCACGCCACACTTTTCCCCGGCAGGCCATGATGCTGTTCAAAGTGACCACCGTCTGCTCACCGGTCAGCCGTGAGTGACCGCCGTGCACCGACATGACCTCTTCACCGTACGTCCAGCTCACAAGCTCCCTGGCATGCAGACATACGGCTTCCTGCCAGCTCAGCCACTCGATCGCGGCGCCCGCGGTATTCACCCGAAGTATTCGCACACTCATGACCTCTTTACCGTGACTCCCCGTACCGTGACCGCTAGTACCGCAACTTCCAGCACCGTGAGCGGCGCCCACCGAAGGGTCCGCGGCCGCCGTTAAGTCTGCTGGTGACTCAGCCTCACCCGTCCACAGTAAGCCAGACATCTGAACTTCTGCAGTCTCACGGGAGTTCCCAAAATAATGTACGCACCCTGGGTGAAGCGACCACCAACGTGCGGGTATCATATGCAGGGGTGGCGATTAATCAAGTCGCGCCTGAACCGCATATCAAACCCACACGTTCAGGGTCGTTACCGCCCACCTGCACGTCGTCACCCACCCTCACATCGTCACCGCGACCATGGAAAAAGCCCCAAAAGACACCGTTTTTGCGACCCCTCGCGATGACATAGGCACGTTTCGTTTCGACGGCGAGGTGGCAGACGTCTTTCCCGACATGATCGCCCGCTCGGTGCCAGGTTATGAATTTTTCCTGTCACTCCTTGGGCTCACGGCGGCGGACTATGCCCAGGCGGGCACCCGAATCTACGACCTTGGCTGCTCGCTTGGCGCATCAACGCTTAGCATCCGGCAGAACATCACCGTCAGCGACTGCCACATCACCGCCATCGACAACTCGCCCTCGATGATTGAACGATGTCGCGGCAACATCACGAGGGACAACAGCGCGACACCGGTGGACGTCGTACTGAGCGACCTCGAAGACGTCGCGATCGATTCGGCATCACTCGTTGCGATGAACTTCACCCTGCAGTTCATTGCGCTAGCACAAAGGGACGCTTTGCTCGCGCGGCTAGCGGCAGGGCTCGTCCCGGGCGGCGCCCTCTTCCTGGCGGAGAAAATTCGCTTTGACGACGCCAGTGAGCAGGCATACATGACCCGGGTGCATGAATCGTTCAAACGCAGCAACGGCTACTCGGCGCTTGAGATTGCACAGAAGCGCACCGCCCTCGAAGAAGTCATGGTCCCGGAGGACGCAGCGACCCACGAAGCACGCTTGCGCGCCGCCGGCTTCGATGAGGTACGGATCCTTGCGCGCTGCATCAATTTTATTGCCATAGTGGCGACCCGCGCGCCTTGAACACTACTGTGAGCAGACCTTGAACACGCATCTGAGCAGGCAAAGCTACGCCGAATTGCAACGGCAGGTCATCGGCGGCACCGCCCACGTGATCGTCGCGCCGGCCATCGCCAGGCGGTTCTTTACCCACACCTCGCTTGCCGAGATCCAGCGCCTGGTTGAGCCGCCCGTGCGTTGGCAGAAATCGATCATCCTTGCTGGCCGCATCATAGCGCCGCTCATTTTTGTCGGCTGCTTGCTGACCATCGCGCGGCAGACCGGGTTGCTGGCGCTGCTGCTGATCCCGCTCATCAGCATTCTGTGGACCGTCATCGCCGGCCTCAGCAATCCTGAAGGCACCTGGCCAGCAGCGACGGCCGGGCTGGGTGCCACATTCCTGCTGATGCCCTTCCTGTCCCTCACGCTTGGGGCGACACTCGTGACCTTCTCGACATCATTGTGGCTCCATCGAATGACGTACCGCCTGGCCCCGCGTCTGCTGATCGACATCGTGATCAGCTCATACGATGCGTTCGACGAACTGACACCCCATCTGTCGGTCGCCCCCACAACCTGGCTGGACGACACGGCCAGCGACGGATCGCCGCGTGACCTTCACGTTTGACGACACGTTCGACGGTCTGCCGTCCGGCTTCGCGCGCTTTAAAGACGCGCTCAAGGATGCCATCGATACGTGTTACGCGACCCGACCAAACGGCAACGCGCCGCGTTGGGACGTTGCATTTGCAACACTGCCGCAAAGCGTTCCCGGCCTGCTCTCCTTTGACCCGCTCGCTGTGGGTGCGCCGCTAACCGCAAGCGGCGAGCGCGAACAAATGACCGCTGCGCTGCAAGACCTCATGCCCTGGCGCAAGGGTCCCATCGACGTGTGTGGTGTGACCATCGATACCGAGTGGCGCTCTGACTGGAAATGGGACCGGGTCGCACCGCACGTCGACCTTGCCGGCCGCCGTATTCTGGATGTCGGCTGCGGCAACGGCTATCACTGTCTGCGAATGCTCGCGATGTCGCCCGAATCTGTCGTCGGCATTGATCCAACTGTCCTGTTCCTTTATCAGTTTCGCTGTCTGCAGCGCTATCTTGGCCCACAGCCCGTGCACTTTTTCCCACTAACGAGCGAGCAATTCCCGGTCCGGGCGGCCTTTGACAGCGTTTTCTCGATGGGCGTCCTGCATCATCGACGGGCGCCGATCGAACACCTGATGGAGCTGAAGGCATTCCTTGCCCCGGGCGGTGAGCTCATCATGGAGACATTGGTCGTCGATGGCGCAGGCGATACTGTTTTGCTACCCGATGGTCACTATGCCGCGATGAGCAACATCTGGTTCCTTCCCAGCCCGACTGCCCTCGCCGGTTGGCTGCGGCGTTGCGGTTTTCGCGACGTCCGCATTCTGGACGTCAGCACGACGACGGTCGCTGAGCAACGCACAACGGCGTGGATGACTTTTCAGTCTCTGTCTGACCATCTGGATCCGAAGAATCCGTCGCGCACAATCGAGGGCTATCCCGCGCCCAAACGCGCGGTGCTTCACGCGATGGTCTAGCGGGTCGCCAGACCGATCGATGGATTTCATGTTCGCTTTGCGCGCCGTCGATAGCGGCAGCGCCCCGACAGCCCCTCCCCCCTCCCCCTCCCCACAAAATCGACATCGCAAGTCGTTGATTTGTTGCGAGCGGGCCGAGGCACGCAACGTCAGGACCGTCACTATG
>Ga0302135_10001189_pt1 | contig 15611 bp, 16 predicted proteins | sample CBN3_surface_MG_FD_203119 | JGI IMG/M metagenome (GOLD analysis project Ga0302135, IMG submission 203119) | Marine microbial communities from Western Arctic Ocean, Canada - CBN3_32.1 | ecosystem: Environmental > Aquatic > Marine > Oceanic | place: Canada: Western Arctic Ocean | collected...
CCGCAGTGGTACTGGTCGTGTTGCTTATCGCCCAGGTGCTCATAGGCGCGGCTAACCCGTGGAGCGGCTTCGGAGATGGCTGGAAGGCCATACATGTCGCAGCCGCCACGGCCACCTGGCTGACGGTGGCGGTGCTGGTTGCGCTTATTTACGTTAAGCGGTTCTCTAACGAGTCCGATGTGGACCCGAGCGCCGAACGGTTCCGCGGCCTGACGAGCCTGACCCAATGATGGGCGTGACGAGATTATGGGCGTGAAGAGATGACTGCCCACGTGTCGACCAGGGGCGGTTTGGTACGTGACTACGTTGCGTTAACCAAGCCTCGCATAATTTCGCTGCTGCTCATTACAGCGCTGGGCGGCATGTTTTTGGCCGCCAAGGGTATACCCGACGGGGCGACTATCGCCGTTGTGCTGGTTGCCGGTTCGCTTGCGGCGGGCGGCGCCAACTCAATTAACCACTACCTCGACCGCGACATCGACTACAAAATGTCGCGTACTCGCAAGAGGCCGGTCGCCGGTGGCCGTATAACGGGTCGGGACGCCATGTACTTCGGCGTGGCCCTGAACGTGGCCGCGTTTGTCATGCTGAGCGTTCTTGTTAACCCGCTCAGCGCCGGGCTGACGCTCGCCGCTACGGGCGTTTACGTGTTCGTGTATACCCTGGGCCTAAAACGCACGTCGCCGCATAACATCGTCATTGGCGGCGCAGCCGGGGCGTTTCCACCCATGGTCGGGTGGGCAGCGGTGCAGGGAGACGTCGGCATCGCGTCGGTGTACCTGTTCGCCATCGTCTTTTTCTGGACCCCGCCGCACTTCTGGTCACTTGCTTTGATGCTTAAGGACGACTACTCAGAGGCTGGCATTCCTATGCTGCCTGTGGTCAGCGGGGTGGATGAAACCAAGCGGCAGATCGTTTTATACGCCATGCTGCTGACCGCCCTGACGGTGATGTTCGTCGTTACCCGGGAAGTGGGTTGGATCTATGGCATTTCCGCCGCCGTGCTGGGGGTTGGGTACCTTTACTACGCCATTCGACTCATGTTGTCGCCCGGTATCGAACAGGCGAAGCCAGCCTACCTGTTCTCGCTAGCGTATCTAACCCTGCTATTCGTGGCGGTGATGGTTGACGCCTCGGTACTGTTCTAAAGGCCCGTGGTCCAGCCTCCATAGAGCCGGAGCATGGGCTACGGCTGGCTATAGACAGGCATAAATTGACATTGTGAAATGCTTGACTAGCCAAAAGTGCTCTGTTAGATTTGCTTACCGTCGCGAGGGCAGTTGTCACTCTCGTGTAACGACCCTGTCAAGGGTCGGTTAACCGCCCCGAATTAGGAGTTTCTGTTCCCGCGTGATGTCGATTTTTAAGCTACGCCCGTTAGCTGTTATAACGGGATTGGCCTTGGCACTCGCTGCGGCCTGTTCGGACCCCCACCCCCAGTCGACGTTCGACACCCATGGGCCGGTTGCGGCCTCACAGGCGAACATCTTCTACATCATCATGTACGCGGGTCTGGTGGTGTTCATCGGAGTGATGGCGCTCCTCATCTACACCACCATCCGGTACCGTCGCCGATATAACGACAAGGACCCGGAGCAGATTCACGGCAACAACACTCTTGAGATTGCCTGGACCGTAGCCCCGGCCCTGTTGCTGGTCGCCGTAGCGGTGCCCACCATCCAAACCCTTTGGAACAACTCCATTTCGCCCGAGCCTGCGGCCATGACGGTGCACGCGACCGGGAGCCAGTGGTGGTTTGAATTCGAAATTGAGGAACTCGGGGTCGTTACGGCCAACGAGCTCCACATCCCAGTCGGTGAGGTCATCAACTTTGTACTTGAGTCGACCGACGTCATCCATAGCTTCTGGGTGCCCAAACTCGCAGGCAAAGTCGACATGGTGCCCAACAACACCAACACGACCTGGTTTAAGGCCGACGAAGCGGGCGAGTTCTTCGGGCAATGCGCCGAGTTCTGCGGCGAGTCGCATGCAAACATGCGCTTCAAGGTAGTAGCCGAGTCGCGGGAAGACTTCGATGCCTGGGTGGCGGCGCAGCTCGCAGATTCTGTGGTGCCTGTCGACCCCCTCGTACAGCAAGGCCATGACCTGTTCATGTCAATTGAGGCGGGGTGCTGGGCGTGCCACACCATTCGCGGTAGCGCCAACGCATTTGGCCAGGTCGGCCCCGACCTGACCCACTTTGCCAGTCGTCGGCACTTGGCGTCTGGAATTATGGAAAACAACCACGAGAACCTGGTTCGCTGGCTCACCGATCCCAACGACGTCAAGCCGGGCAACGTAATGTCCAGAGACGCGGCCGTATACAACGACCCCGATCAGGCGCTCTCCGAGCCCCAGGTCGCTGCTCTCGCGGCATACCTTAGGAGCCTGGAATGACGAGCCTATCGGTCCCCATGATTAAGCGTCCGGTCCACCCCGTAGGGGCGTGGGGTTGGATTACGACGATCGATCACAAAAAGATCGGCATCATGTATGGGATCACCGCGTTCATTAACTTCCTCATCGGTGGCATTGAGGCCATCATCATGCGGGCGCAGCTTTCCGGCTCGAACGCCGACATAGTCAGCCCCGAGGTCTTCAACCAGCTGTTCACCATGCACGGCACGACCATGATCTTCCTGGCGGTCATGCCGTTGGGTGCAGCGTTCTTCAACTACCTGATCCCACTGCAGATCGGCGCTCGCGACGTCGCCTTCCCCCGGCTGAACGCGTTCAGCTACTGGGTCTTCCTGGCCGGTACGCTAATGCTGCACCTGAGCTGGTTCATGGGCGAGGCCCCAAACGCCGGCTGGTTCGCCTACGCACCACTCACATCGACTGCGTTCAACCCGGGCCACGGTGTGGACTTCTGGATTGTGAGCCTGCAGGTGCTGGGAATCGCGTCACTTGCGGCCGCGTTCAACTTCATCGTCACAATCATCAATATGAGAGCTCCAGGCATGCACATGATGCGCCTGCCGCTGTTCACCTGGATGACGCTTATAACGGCCATACTTTTGGTACTGGCCTTCCCTGTAATTACCGTGGCCTTGCTCGAGCTACTGTTCGACCGCAACTACGGTATGAACTTCTTCTTCACCGCCGCCGGTGGCGACCCGGTTCTGTGGCAGCACCTGTTCTGGGTGTTTGGTCACCCCGAGGTGTACATACTCATTTTGCCAGCCATGGGCATTGTGTCGGAGATATTGCCCACGTTCTCTAAAAAGCCGCTGTTTGGCTACTCCACGGTCATTCTGGCGGGCGTAATCATCGCCTTCATGGGCTGGCTGGTGTGGAGCCACCACATGTTCACCGTCGGGCTGGGGCCGATACCCAACACCGTGTTCACCATTACGACAATAGCCATCGCCGTGCCGACGGGGATCAAGATATTCAACTGGATATTCACCATCTGGAAGGGTTCAGTCGAATTTAGAACCCCAATGCTCTTCGCCGTCGGCTTTATCGTCACGTTCACCATTGGCGGCATAAGCGGCGTCATGCACGCCATGTCGGCCTCCGACGCCCAGCAACAGGACACCTACTTCGTCGTCGCCCACTTCCATTACGTGCTGTTCGGCGGCGCGATTATGGGCATTTTCGGCGCCCTTTACTACTGGTTCCCCAAGTACTCGGGCAAGATGTATAACGAGGGTCAGGGCAAAACGCACTTCTGGCTCATGTTCATCGGCCAGAACCTGACGTTCTTCCCCATGCACTTTTTGGGCATGGACGGCATGCCTCGCCGCATCTACACATACGGCGCGGACATGGGCTGGACCGAGGTTAACGCGCTTCAGACCGCCGGGTCTATCGTCATAGTCCTGTCCGTCCTGGTGTTCATGAAGAACTTCATCCAGAGCTGGCGCTCTGGCAAGCAGGCACCGGGCGACCCCTGGGATGCGAGAACCCTGGAGTGGTCGATTTCATCGCCGCCACCCGAATACAACTTTGAAGAGATTCCTATAGTGCAGGACCGTGACGACTGGTGGGCCCGCAAGCGTGGGCTCGTTCCCAGGATTGCACCCTCTGGAGCTTCTGGTGACGGACACGGTATTCACATGCCGCAGCCATCTTTCTGGCCGCTGGTCGCCGCCATAGGCATATTCGTTGGTGCCTGGGGGGTTATCTACAGCGTTCCGGTGCTGATAATCGGAGCCGGAATTATGATCTTCGGCGTGTATGCCTGGTCCTTTGAACCGGTCAATGACCCAGAATCTGAAGCCTCGACCGCCTCGGGCGATGCGAACTAACCGAGCGATTCGAATATGACTACTGGAGACGAGATGGCCCAGGCGCCCACTACCCCCCCGGCGGTAGTTCACCAAGAGGAACACGAAAAGACCACCACGGGTCTGAACCACAAGAAACTGCTCATGTGGGCGTTCCTGGCTTCAGACTGCATGTTCTTCGGCACCCTCATTGCCACTTACCTTGTTTACAAGGGGAAGAGCAAAGTAGGGGCGCTCCCGGAGGACGTGTTCAGCATTCCGGTGACGTCGGTGAGCACGTTCGTGCTGCTGATGAGTTCCATGAGCATGGTGCTGGCATACGCAGCCCTACGGCGCGGGTCGCTCAAGGGCTTCCGCATCTGGCTGCTCTCGACCATTCTGCTGGGCTCGACGTTCTTAGGGTTCCAGGTGTTTGAGTTCTATGAGTTCGTCAACCACGAAGTAACCATCGACTGTCACGAGTTCGCAGCGAACCCCGATGGCTTCTCCCCGTTTGAGGCGGGCATAGCCGGTGACGAGTGCACCGAGGGCGTGGATGAGTACGAAGGTACCCACGGTCTGACCCCGAGGACGAACCTGTTCGGCACGACGTTCTTCACCCTCACCGGCCTGCACGGCACGCACGTAACGATCGGCGTTATTTGGCTGCTAGGCCTTTTCTTCTACTCGTTCAAAAAGGGCGCTGTCACGCCTGCCCGTCACCTCGATACCGACCTCGCGGCGCTTTACTGGCACTTCGTCGACGTCGTGTGGATCATCATTTTCCCCGTTGTTTACCTATTCGGAGTGTTTGAGGGGTTCCCCACTTAGGCGATGGCAACCGAACAGATGACAGACGACCATACTCTTGCAGCGGGGCCCAATGGGGCCGCCGAGGGGTCTCACAGTGAACACCCGACCCCGCTGACCTACTTCAAGGTGGCGATGACCCTCGTGGTTCTCACCATTTTGGAAGTGGTGCTTTTCCTGATAGACGCCCTGAGTTACGGGATTATCCCCGTAATCGCCATCCTCTCGATTGCCAAGTTCGCACTGGTGGGTCTGTTCTACATGCACCTGCGCTTTGACCACCGGTTGTTCTACACCATGTTCGTGGTCGGGTTGTTTCTTGCCCTCGGCGTGGTCTTCGCAATCATGGGCCTGTTCAGCTGGTTCGACGTATAAGCTGACCGGCCCGGCTGGAGCGCGTTTTGCCTGGTAGTAGCCCGGTCTGGAACCACTGGCACGCCCACCCGGACGTGATTATCGGCCTTGCCCTGTTGCTCGGGGCCTATCTCTACGCCGTCGGTCCGATGCGCGTACGGCGCGGGCTGACCGAAGAGGTACAACCCAGGCAGGTGGCGATGTTCACCGGCGGGGTGCTGGTTATCCTGCTGGCTCTTACCTCGCCGCTGCATGAACTGAGCAACAATTACCTGTTCTCTGCTCACATGATTCAGCACGTGTCCCTCACGCTTATCGCGCCCCCGATGCTGCTCGCAGGTACGCCTGGCTGGGCGATAAGCCCATTGTTGGGTATCAAAACGGTCCGTGTAGTGGCGAGGGTGCTCACTCACCCCGTCGTGGCGTTCGCCGCATTTAATTTGATGTTTTCGTTCTGGCACTTCCCGGCGCTCTACTCCGGGTCTGTCAACTTCCGCGGTGTACACATTGCAGAGCACCTGGCTTTCATGGTTACCGGCGTCATGGTGTGGTGGCCACTTATGAGTAACTCGACAGAGCTGCCACGGCTGTCCGAACCCATGAAGATGATCTACTTGCTGGCAATGTCCATTGCCCAGATACTGGTCTTCGCCCCGATTACGTTCTCCCAGCAACCCATCTACCAGTTCTACGTGGACGCTCCTGGGATTTGGGGCATCAGCGACATGGCCGATCAGCAGGCCGGTGGCCTCATCATGAAGGTCGGCGGCGGTGTACTATTCATGACCATGCTGGTGGTAACTTTCCTGCGGTGGTTTGCCCGGGAAGAGGCCGAGAGCGTACGAGAACGCGAAGAAAACAAGCGCCGTGCACTCGGGTTGCAACGGGCACAGGCTCGCAACCGCGGCCGGGCACACCAATAGACACTCGCATTAAGTTACGGAGAAAACGATGAATCCAAACCAGATGAAACTCGCGATCCTTGTCCCGATAGTTTCCGTCCTCATAGTGGCGGTGATAGGCGGGGGGCTGGGCCTGATTTTCATCGGCACAGGCAAAGCCGGTGCGGGCGAGTGGGGAGCCGTTATCATCGGCCTCGCACTCGTCGTCTTGGTCCCGTTCGTGGCGTTCTTGTTCGAGCGCATGGCCGATAAGGGCGCAAAAGCCTAGACAGTCGGCCTGCTAGCGTCAGCCCTGCCGGGGTTAGCCAATACGGGTCCGGCCCAGTCGGCCCACACTGACCCGGGGAAACGAGGGTATGCGGTGATGTGGTGTTGGTGGAGGAGGCGCGAGGCGCTAATAGGCCTCGCTGCGGCCTTAGCAGCCCTGGTATTGGCAGCATGCGGCGGCTCTGGGACAACCGGGGGTCCGTCGCCCGAGAGCCTATCTGGCGAATTCAGGGGCACCACCCTCAACCCTCCTCAGCGTGCCGCTGACTTCACCTTCACTGATCAGTTCGGCGACGAGGTATCCCTGTCCGAACACAGGGGCAGCGTCGTCATCCTCACGTTCTTGTATACCTATTGTCCGGACGTGTGCCCGGTCGTTGCCAGCCACCTGACCGACGTGCACGAACTGCTGGCATCCCGTTCAGATGGCGGTGAAGACGTCTCGATAATAGCGGTGAGTGTCGACCCGGAACGGGACACTGTTGAGCGTGCTCACGAGTACTCCAGGCAGTACGGAATGCTCGACGAATGGACGTATCTCGTCGGTGGCCAAGAGGAACTGTCTGAGACCTGGGCCGACTACTACGTAGCACCCGCCCCACTGGTAGCTGACTCGCTCGAGGCAGACCCCCTGGATGGTGAGGGGGCAGGTGAGGGGTCAAGCGGCGGGTCGGTCGACTCGCTCGCTGAGCAGATCGCCGCTGCCTACACAGTTAATCACCAGACGCCGGTCTACCTGATAGATCGCGATGGAATGATACGCACGCTCTTCACGTTGCCGTTCGACCCCGAGGACGTGGTGGCCGACGTGCGTACGCTTATCGACTAGGCACCGTTTAGGCCTCGGTCACGGGGCCAGACAAAAAGAGAGGCCCGCCTATTGGCGGGCCTCTTAATTAGCTAAAAGGACGGTTGCGCGTTGCGGCTAAGCGGCAGCCAGCTGCTCTTTGGCCTTGTCGACCACCGCCTCGAAACCAGCGGGGTCCAGCATGGCCAGCTCGGACAGCATTTTGCGGTCGATGGCGGCACCGGCTAGTTTCAGTCCGTGAATGAGCTTGCTGTACGACAGGCCGTTCAGTCGCGCCGCTGCGCCAATTCGTACGTTCCATAGCCTGCGCATGTCGCCCTTCTTCTCTTTGCGGTGAGCGTAGGCGTATGACAGGGCGTGGAGCATGGACTCGTTCGCCTGGCGGAAAAGGTTGTGTCGGCCTGCGTGGTGACCCTTGGTCAGCTTCAGCAGTTTCTTGTGACGGCGGCGCTTGGTGACGCCTCGCTTAATCCTGGTCATGTGTTCTCTCTAGAGTGTGGTGTGGCTAAACCGCCAGGGCGTCGCCCTGGCAATGAAGTGCGTTGTTAAGGCAGGCCGTTGGGGAGAAGCTTGCGTATTGTCTTCTCGTCGGCCTTCGCCACCGGCAGCTTTTGTCCGTACATCCGTTTGACGTTGGATGGCTTCTTGCGCCGAAGGTGGCTGCGGTGCCCCTTCATGCGGCGAAGCTTGCCGGTTCCGGTAATGCGGAAGCGGGCGGCCGCTCCCTTGTGAGTTTTAAGTTTGGGCATTTGTTATTAACTCGCTGCTAGGGAAGGCTCCGACTCGGTAGCCTTGTCCGGATTGTTCTTAGCCGGCATCAGTATCATCGTCAAAAAGCGGCCCTCAAACGACGGGGCCTTCTCTACCAGTGCGTCTTCTGTAAGCTCGTCGGCCACGGCCTTGAGTACGCTCATGCCCACCTCTGGGTGGGTAATTTCACGACCTCGGAACATGACCGAGACCTTAACCTTGGCTCCTTGACCTAACAGTCTCTTTACGAGCCGGGTCTTGGCGCTGCGGTCGTGAATGCCGATGCGGGTCTTAAACCGCACTTCGCGCAACTCATTGGTTGTCTTGGACTTCTGTAGTTTTCGGGCGGTGCGGTCCTTGCGGCTGGCCTCGTAACGGAACCGGCCGTAGTCCATTATCCGGCACACGGGCGGCCGCGCAGACGGAGCTACCTCAACGAGGTCTAGCCCCCGGCTTTCGGCCAGGGCTATGGCTTCAGATGTGACCATAACGCCCAACTGTTCGCCCTCTTCGTCGACCAGCCGGACTTCCGGAATTCTTATGCGACCGTTGACTCGATAGTCTTTAGCTATGTTGTGGCCCCCGGCTCCTGTGCCGCTTGTTCTTGTTTTTTACGCGATTTCGCGCGAATGCAATATTGTCCAGGCCGTGCCTGACTACCCTCGACTATAGCATACGGCCTTAGGCCCATCAACACGGGGCGCAGGGGCCATAACGAAGGTGCGCCAAATCGCTTTTGCCCATACCTGCATCGAAACGATAGTTGGGTAGGAGGCCGCTGAACCATGTTGAGCCCTGAGATAAAGAGATGAAGCCTGAAATAACCATATATGGGGCATCTTGGTGTCCGTACTGCGTCCGCGCCAAGAAATTTCTTGCCGAGATGCGCACGCCGTTTGAGTGGATAGATATAGATGACAACCCGCACGTGCTGCCTTTCCTCGAAAAGGTCAATAACGGCAACCACACCATACCCACCATCGTGTTCGGGGACGACACCATCATGGTCGCTCCCACCAATGCCGAACTGGCCACCAAAATAGGGCTGAAGCCGAAGGCCAAACGCGAGTTTTACGACCTCATCGTCATCGGTAGCGGGCCTGCAGGCCTGTCAGCCGCCATATACGCGGCTCGGGAAGGCTACGAGACCCTCGTCATCGACGCCGCGGGCGTCGGGGGGCAGGCGGGAATCACCGACCGTATCGATAACTACCCCGGTTTCCCGCAGGGCGTCGGCGGGGCGGAGCTAGCCGAAGAGATGGCCAAACAAGCCCGGCGCTTCGGGGTGGAAATACTGCAGGCGCAGCCCGTCAACTCGCTCAGCGACATGCAGATATGCAAAGTCGTCAAAACGGCGAGTGGGGCCGAGTACTCCGCCGAGGCGTTGCTCCTGGCCACCGGCAGCAAGTACCGCAAGCTGGACGTACCGGGCGAAGACGATCTTATCGGCAAGGGCGTCCACTTTTGCGCCACCTGCGACGGCCCGTTCTATAAAGACCGCGAGCTTCTCGTCGTCGGCGGCGGCAACAGTGGCGTCGAAGAGGGCCTGTACCTGACCAAGTTCGCGTCCAAGGTAACCATCGTCGAGTTCGACGCCAAGCTGCGGGCGAGCAGGGTGCTGCAGGAACAGCTGGACAACCACCCAAAGGTCGAGGTGAGGCTGGGCACCACCGTTAAGGAGTTCAACGGCAACGGCAAGCTGAGTTCGGTGACCCTGCAAGATGTCGCCACGGGCGACACCGAGGTTATTACCCCCGGCGGGGTGTTTATATTCATCGGCCTGACGCCGAACACCGGGTTCGCCAAAGACTTCGTGGACCTGGACCAGTGGGGCTTCATAGAGACCGGCAAGACTATGGAGACGAGCGTCGCCGGGGTCTACGCCGCCGGGGACGTCCGCGCGGGCAGTACCAAGCAGGTGGCGGCCGCAGTTGGGGAAGGCGCTACCGCCGCCCTGATGGTTAGAGGCTTCTTAGAAACGACCCAGGGCAGCCGGGGCTACAAGGGCGACGAGTAGTCGGCGCTAGCCCCGGGCTGTCACCTCGGCTGTAATGCGTTCGACTATTTCGTCGATCGGCGTCGCACCCAGGTCTTCGCCCGAGCGCAGGCGCACAGCCGCCTCGCCAGCCTCTGCCTCTCGGTCTCCCACGACCAGCATGTAGGGGACTTTCTGCTTTTGCGCGTTGCGTATCTTCGCGCCCATGCGCTCGTTGCCGGCGTCCAGTTCGGCCCGCAGCCCGGCCCCTGTCAGTTGTTCGACTATCTCGCTTCCGAATTCTTGGTGCCTGTCCGCTATCGGGATTATGACGGCCTGGACCGGCGCTAACCACGTTGGAAATGCGCCGCCGTAATGCTCAATGAGCACGCCCATAAACCGTTCCAAAGACCCCAACAGAGCCCGGTGGATGACGTATGGCTGGTGGCGATCCCCATCCTCCCCGACGTACTCCAGGTCGAAGCGCGCTGGCAGGTTGAAGTCGAACTGGCAGGTCGTTATCTGCCACAGTCGTCCGATGGCGTCGCGTATGTGCACGTCGATCTTCGGCCCGTAGAACGCTCCGCCGCCCTCGTCGAGCGTGTACTCAAGGTTGCGCTCGGTCAGCGTCTCGCGCAGCGCCTCGGTGGCCACGTCCCACTGGGCGTCGTTACCGACTGCTTTCTCGGGTTTAGTGGCCAGCATTACCTCGAAGTCGGTAAAGCCAAATGCGGTAAGCAGGTGGAACGTCAGGTCCAGGACCCCGTTCACCTCGGCCTTGACCTGGTCCTCACGGCAGAATATGTGGGCGTCGTCTTGCGTCAGGCCGCGAACTCGCAGCAGGCCCGCCAGCACGCCGCCGCGCTCGTAGCGGTACACCGTGCCCAGCTCGCCGGTGCGAATGGGCAGATCTCTGTAGCTTCGGAGATCTGTCTTGTAATACGTCATGTGGAACGGGCAGTTCATGGGCTTGAGGTAGTAGTCTTGCCCGTCCATTTCCATTGCCGCGAACATATTGTCGGCGTAGAAGTCCAGGTGCCCGGAAGTTCGCCACAGGTCGGCCTTGCCGATGTGTGGGGTGTAGATGATGTCGTAGCCAGCCTTAACGTGCTCGGCTCGCCAGAAGTCCTCAATCAACCCGCGAATGCGGGCGCCCTTGGGGTGCCAAATTGCGAGTCCTGGCCCGACCTCTTCAGATATGGAGAACAGGTCCAACTGGCGGCCCAGCACCCGGTGGTCGCGCTTCTTCGCCTCTTCAATGCGTGTCAGGTGCGCGTGCAGCTCATCTTTCGACTCGAACGCCGTGCCGTAGATGCGTTGCAGCATCGGCCGCTTCTCGTCGCCGCGCCAGTACGCCCCGGCCAGGCTGAGTAGCTTGTAGGCCTTTATCTCGCCCGTCGAAGCAACATGGGGCCCGCCGCACAAGTCTTCGAACTCGCCGTGCGAGTAGGTCGATATAGCCTCGTCTTCGGGAATACCGTCGATGATCTCCAGCTTCAGCGGCTCGTCGGCGTTCATCTTCTTGGCCACGTCGCGCGGGTACTCGGCGTACACGAACGGCAGGTCTTGTTTGATGACGGCTCGCATTTGCTTTTCGATCTTCTTCAGTTCGTCCGGCGAGAAAGTCCGGTCGGTGAGGAAGTCGTAGTAGAACCCGTCGTCCGTCGGCGGGCCGATGCCCAGCTTTGTGTCCGGGTACATGCGGGTGACTATGTCCGCCATGACGTGCGCTGCCGAGTGGCGCATGCGCTTGCGTAGTTCTATTAGCTCTGGGTCGGTTTTTACGGCCATGTACTGGTTCTCTTTATTGCGCTGAGGCTTTTACGTTAGGGGACTGCGTGTCCGGCCATTACGCCGGTGCACACTTCGTCGTCTACGGCGACCTGTCCATTAACCAGTACGTAAGGTATGCCCACCGGGAACTGGTGCGGGTCGTCGAACGTCGCGGTGTCGATCATCGAGTCGGGGTTGAACACCACCACGTCGGCGAAGTAGCCTTTCTCGATCCGGCCCCGGTCGGTCAGTCCGAACCGACGAGCCGGGTTATCGGTGACGCGCTGAACCATCGTCTCCAGGCTCATGATGTCGGGCATTGAGCGCCTGAAGCGACCGAGGAACCTCGGGAACGTGCCGTAGGCCCGGGGGTGAGGAAGCCCACCGACGGGAATCTGGTCGCTGCCCACCATGTAGTCGGGACGGGCCAGCAGTTCCATCTGGTCTTTTGCCAGCAGGCGGGTTATCCCCACGCTAATAGGCGGCGCGCCCCTGAACCCGGCGGTCAGCCCCTCGGCCAAAAGTAGGTCACAGACAACGTCGCCCGGTGTCTTGCCCTGCATGCGAGCGACATCGAAGAGCCCCATTCCCTCAAGCTCTGGGTGCTTGGGCAGGTTCGTGAAGACCATCTGGTCGAGGGGCCGCACGTTGTAATCGTTGATCGAGTCAACCATGCGCTGACGCTCGGTCGGGTCGCCCAGGCGCTTGAGGATGGCTTCGGTGCCGCCTTCCTGCGATGCCGAGTCCAGCGTCATAAGCACGAAGCTGGAGCCTATTGGGTAGGGGTACAGCTCGAGCGTGGAGTCTACGTCGCCCTTGGCCGCATCCACCGGGGCAATCTTCTCGGCGGCGGTCATTACGCCGACGTCTTCGGGGTTCGTGCGGAAGTGCGAGAAGTGCACCTTAATGCCCGACCGACGGCCGATCTCCAGAGCTTCTTCCACGCCGCCGCCGCCGAAGCCGCGCTCGGTGTGCACGTCGCGCAGGTGGGTGACGTACACCGCGCCCGCCTCGTCGGCCGACTTGCACAGTTCGATCAGCTCCTCGGTGTTGCTCCAGGCGTTGGGGAAGTACGACATGCCGGTAGAAAAGGCGGCCGCGCCCTGCTCGACCGATTCCCGCACCAGGCCCTTCGCCTTGTCCAAAGCGGCGCCCTCAAGAGGGGCGTCGGTGAAGCCCACGGTCGAAATGCGAATGGCGCCGTGAGCCACACAATAAGCCGTGTTGATGGCGCATTTCTTGTGGTAGTTGCCCCTGAACGCCGTGACACTGGACATGTCCAATTCGCCGGGTGGCCGCCCGAGAATGCCCGACAGGTACTGGGCGTACATCTGGTAGTTTCCCGACGACATCGGCGCGTAGGAAAGGCCGTCTTGTCCCAGGAATTCCGTGGTGATGCCCTGGCGCAGGCCCGAAGCATGCTGCGGGTCGTTAAGCAGCGCGCCGTCGGAGTGGGCGTGGGTGTCAATGAACCCTGGCGAGACCACGTGCCCCGTCGCATCTATCGTGCGCTTTGCTTCAGACGCCGACAGATCGCCTATCGCCTCAATCCTCTCGCCGGTAATCCCCACGTCGGCCGAAATTGCCGGCCCGCCGCTGCCGTCCACCACCGTTCCGCCCTTAATCAGTACGTCAAACATTCAGTCCTCGTGCGTTAAAAATTTACTGGAATAAAACTAGGAGACCGCCTCCAGGCGTGCCCGAATCTGGGCCCTTATCTCCTTAACCCTCGGCAGGTTAGGGAACTGGCCATTCTCCTCCGCTTTGTCGTAAAGCTTGTCCCCGTCGGCGAAGACCTGCATGACGCCCCCAACACCGGGCGTCAGGGTTATCGCTACGTCGGAGCCCCCCTGGGCGAAAATTTCGGTAGCCATCCAGGCCGCCGTGCCGTGGTGGCTTCAAGGGACGCAGTAACGAATCTCCACGTTTACTTTGGCTATGGGCTCGGGCATATTGGTCTCCTAATTTAGAACCTGAGTTTAGGTTAGAGGGACTTGGCGGCCTGCCGGGTCGGTATTTTTCGGGCCACGTCCGGGTTGACCAGAGACATAGGGTACATGCCGTTCAGTATGCGGGCGGCCTCCTCGCCCAGCCGGGTCCTGCCCGCCGAGTTCGAGTGGTCCGACGCGCCCGCCGAATGGGGCGTGACGATGACGTTTTCCATGGCCAGCAGCGGGTTGTCGGTCGGGGTGGGCTCGACCTCGAAAACGTCCAGGCCCGCGCCAGCTATTTCACCAGCGTTCAGGGCCCGTATAAGCGCCGCTTCGTCTTGTGTTGGCCCGCGGCAGGTGTTGATGAAGTACGCCGTCGGCTTCATGGCTTTGAACAGGTCGTCGCTCGCCAGGCCCTTCGTCTCATCATTCAGGGGCACGTGCATCGAAACGTAGTCCGAGGCTGCGGCCAGCGCCTCCATCGAGTTGACTCGCGTCACCTCGTACTCCTCGGCCACCCAGGGCTCCAGGTACGGGTCATACACCAGCACATCCAGCCCGAACGCTTTAGCTTTGCGGGAAGTGGGCCGCCCGATGTTGCCAAAGCCGATTAGGCCGAGCGTCTGGCCGTAGATGCCTGGCATGGGGAACAGGTTGCGGTTCGTGTCGCTGTCCCACGATCCTTCGCGCGTCACCTTGTCGAGGGTGTGCAGCCGTTTGCCCAGGGCCAGCAGGAACATGATGGCGTGGTTGGCCACCTCGTCCGAGCAGTAGCCTGCGCAGTTCGTGAGCATGACGCCCATGTCGGTGGCCGCCTCGTCGTCAATGTGGTTGAAGCCGTGGCCAAGGCTGACAATGGCGGTAGCGTCGCCCATGGTCTCGATGACCGCCCGACTCAGCGGGACCACTTCGTCAATGACGAGGTCCGCGCCCTTCACAGCCTCCATAATTTCGCCCTCAGACGAGACGATGTGCCGTTCGAACTCGTGGTCCACGCCCGCTAGCTGCTCCAGCGTTAGCGAGATGTCGGACTCGTTGGGGGATATGTATGCGACTTTAAGCTTTGCCATGAACTCTCTCTTTTTTTGGCTTTCTCCGGCTTAAGCTGGCTTTTCAGGCGCCCAAAAGGCGCGAATAGTCCTGTCGCCATCGCTCGGCGAACGCGACTTCGTTGTCCCGGTTCTCGTAGTGGGCCGAATCGTCGGCCGGGTTGTTTCTATACCACTCCACGGTCTCTGCCACCCAGTCGGCCAGCGGGGTCACGTGCAGGCCGAAGTCACGCCGGGCCTTGTCTATAGACATGACGTACGGCACGGGAATGGAAAACGGGTCGTAGCTCCAGTCGGACCACGGCAGGCCGGAGCGCTGGTCGCAGGCGTCGGCCGGAACGGCAACCGTGTTCAACTCGGCACCGCAGGCTTTTGCAAGAACCTCAAGGTAGTGCCGCTGAGTCGGAATCTCGCCCTGGCAAATGTTGTAAACGTTGCCTGCGGCGTTGGGCAAGTCCATCGCGTCAATGAACGCCCTGGCAATGTCGTCCCTGAAACCTATACGAAACACGTTCGAGCCCCCGTCCCGTAACACAATGGGCCGACCGTCCTGCACGCGCTGCTGGTACCACCAAAAGCGCAGGCTCGGGTCTTCTGGGCCCATCGTTGCGGGCACACGCATAGCCACCCAGGGGAAGTCGCCCGCCTCTGAAAGGTAACGCTCAATCTGGCGTTTGCCCTGGGCGTACTCGTGTTCACTGTCGTCGTACGAGTAGGGCACAGTGGCCGAGTCGACCGATGTCTCAGAAATAGGGCACTGGGCCGTCAGGTCGATGAACTC
>Ga0302135_10001191_pt1 | contig 15601 bp, 13 predicted proteins | sample CBN3_surface_MG_FD_203119 | JGI IMG/M metagenome (GOLD analysis project Ga0302135, IMG submission 203119) | Marine microbial communities from Western Arctic Ocean, Canada - CBN3_32.1 | ecosystem: Environmental > Aquatic > Marine > Oceanic | place: Canada: Western Arctic Ocean | collected...
GCTGTCGCGGGCCGGCCGCTACCAGTCCGGCTCAAAGTCGTCGGCGTCGTTGTTGGTGAGCCGCTCTTGGCCTGTCCCGTCGGCGTTCATCACAACGATCTCACTATCGTCGTCCAGGTGAGAAACGAACGCGATGCGTTGGGAGTCGGGCGACCAGACGGGTTGCTCGTCTCGAATGGTGTTGGCGGTAAGGCGCTCTGAATTCTTGCCATCTGGATCAATCGTGTAAATCTCGGCATTCCCATCGAACTCCGAAACGAAGGCGATGCGGCGCCCGTTGGGCGACCAGGCAATGTCCGACTCCCGGGTTTCGTTGAAGGTCAACTGCTGAACTTCCTTGCCATCGGCGTTCATGACGTATAACTCGGCGTTACCGTCCCGCAGGGAAATAAACGCTATGCGCTTGGAGTCCGGCGACCAAATCGGGTTTATGTCGTTCTCGGAAGTCAGTCGCTCTTCATTCACCCCGTCCGGGTTGCGCTTGTAGATGCCCACGGCGTCCCCCGAGTGAACGGCGAACAGCAGGTCCTTGCCGTCCGGCGACCAGGGACCGACCTCGTCTGCCTCAACCGCAGTCAGGCGGGCGGGGCGATTGTCTTCCAGTTCGGTGGTGAAGACCGTGCTCTTACCGTCTTCCTCAGTCAGGTACGCGATGCGCGAACCGTCCGGCGACCAGTGGTGGTCTCGCTGCGACCCTTCGCCCTGGCTCACCCGGATGCGGTCCTTGGTCTCGCCCGTCAGCTGAATGGTCTCGACCAACGTGCGGCCGTCCTGCTCCGAGATGAATGCGATTGCGGCCTTGTCGGGCGAAAGTCTGGCCCTGTACTCGTCCCGCGACGAGAAGGTCAGATTGGCCTCTTCGCCGCTCGCCAGGTCTATGGAATAGATGTCCCGGTTGCCATCCCTATCGGAAGTGAACACCAGTCCCGGTTCCTGTGCGCTGCATGCGGCGAATAAGACGAGTGCCGAGAGCAAGCCGACGACGAGATAGCCGCGCCGCGTCGATTGCACGCGGCTGCGCGCTAAATGAAAGGGGGCGAGGCGATAAAAAGAAGAGGAGATGCTCATACGACCAGAAATCCTGATGGACGTATCCTAGAGTTGGAGCCATGGTCGGGCAAGGGTTTTAGAACCGTTTTTAAGACAAAGTCCGAAAAATTACAGCCTTTTTGCCCGGCCGCGAACAAAGCTCCGGGGCGCGTTCGAAGGCAACTTCCACGCCCTGCTCACGGCTGGCACCGGCCAGATGACTCGCGAGGCCAGTTTCGGCACCTCGACTGACATACACGTTCGGTTTTGGGCCAAAGTGGACTCGTTCGAGGCGGGGGACTCTGCCAGCTGCTCGGTCAGCCCCGACGATGCGGTTTATACAGTCGTTCGTACCTGGCAGGACGGTGAAGACGACAACGTCTACCGCTTCGAGGACATCGACGTATGGGACACGGTCTCATCGACCACATCACTGTTCTTCCGATGTGACGCCAACATTAACGCTGTCGGTGACCTGTTCTACATCGACAAACTGACCGTCGAGAGTCAGTCAGTTCCCGAGATCATCGTCGAGAACTCCGACTCCAAAGGCCCCGGCGGCCTGTTCGTAGACGGCAGTCTCATAACAGGCGGTGCCTACACAATCGAGTTCAGAAACGACTCGGCTGCCGACCTCGTCGCAGAAGCCTACGCGACAGACGGTGCCCTGAGCGGAAGCTGGGTATACACCCAGGCGTTCCGCGATTACCTCATCCGCGGGACAGCCGAGTCATCGACCATCAGCGCATTTGTCAGGCAGTTCCCTGGCCGAACAGACCCGGTCACAACACAGGAAATTTTCATCCTCAGCTGGGACGAGCCCTAGATGCGGGCTATTTGACGCCAGCTACCAGCCGATGGCGTAGCAGGCGCGCCTGGGGTCCGCACCGGCGCTCATAACACCCGTCTCGAGGTCCCTCACCGTGATAGTGGCGCCCATGCCACACACCGTCGCCCGCACCACCTTGTGGCCCATCACCTTCAGGTCGTAGACCGTGTCCTGCGACACCCCGTCTTCGGCCGAGAGTTGCCCCGGCAGATATACGTGGGGGTAAAACGAGTTGGGCACGCTGTCTGTGGCGAATCGAGCGGCCTCAATCGCCTCCTGTGGGTTCATGCCGAACACGAACGTGTTGAGAATTAGCTGCAGGTTCGCCTGCGCCTGGTGGTCGCCTCCCGGGCAGCCAAACGTCATGACCGGCTCCCCGTCCTTGGTCGCCAGGTAGTTAACCAGGGTCGTTCGGGGCCTCTTCCCCGGTGCCAGCGCGTTGGGGTGCCCCTCCTCGAAGTTGAACATCTCGATACGGGTGCTAAGAGCGAACCCTACCTCCGGGAAGAACACCGACTTCGCGAACGAGCCGCCAGAAGGCGTTGAGCAGGCCATGTTCCCCTCGGCGTCCTGCACGGCAATGTGCGTGGTGCCGTCGGTAACGCTGTGTCCGTGCGCCTGATCTCTCGTGGCCGACGCCGTAGGGCGTTCGGAGCCACCCAGTCCCGGCTCTGGGGTACTTGGGTGCGGCAGTTTCGCATCGATTAAGCCCGCGCGCTCGGCCGCGTATTCTTTCGACAACAACCGATCCACGGGGATGTCGGAAAAATCTGGGTCGCCGTAATACGCCTCCCGGTCCGCCAACGTCAGCTTCAACGCCTCCACCACCGTGTGGATGTACTGGGGTGAGTTGTGGCCCATGGCCGCCAGGTCGAAGTGTTCAAGAATGCTCAGCGTTTGCAGCAAAACGGCACCCTGGGTCCACGTTCCCTGGGCATGTATCTCGTGCCCGGCGAACGTTGTGCTCAGGGGCGTCTCGGTGCTGGACGAATAGCCGGACAGGTCTTGCTTAGAAAGCACGCCTCCAGATGCATCGACACACTCGACGATCTTGTCGGCCACGTCGCCGCTGTAAAACACGTCGCGCCCTGCCGCCAACCGAGCCGAGCGGTCCCCGGCAGCGGCCTGTTCCCCTTCGGCCATCGCCCGCAGCACGGCACCCAGTGCTGGCTGCTTCAAAATGCTCCCCGGACTCGGGAGATCCCGGTCGTCGAAAAACACGTCCCAGCCGCCGGGGGGGTAGTTGTCGAACTGGTCCCGGGTGGTGTCCGAATCCAGAGCGTCGATCATGTATTCGTAGTTGGGTATGCCGTCCTCTGCGTACTCTATGGTCGGTGCCAGCACATCGGCCAGGCTCATCGACCCGTACTCATCGAGAATGGAAACCAGGGCGTGAGCAACGCCGGGCACGGTGAACGAAAGCTGCGCCTGCATCCCCGGTCCGGTCGGAATCTCCTCCAGCCCCAGGCCTCGGTAGAACTCTATCGTGGCTTTGGCCGGTGCCACGCCCTGGCCAGAGACCGACTTCAGGTCGCCAGACGCCTTGTCGTAGAGCATGAACACGCTCTCTGCCCCCAACGAGTACGACGCGATGGGCTCAATTACGGTAGCGGCGAAAGTGGCTGCGACCATGGCGTCGAAAGCGTTGCCTCCGGCCATGAGCATTCGCATGCCCGCCATCGAAGTCAGGTAGTGCCCGGAAGAAATGACCCCTCTTGTCGCGTGAACCACCGGGCGCCCGGTAGGAGGCCTTGATGCGGCACCCTGCTCCATCTGATAGCTGCGTTCCTCAGTTGACACTCTCATCCTCCTCCTGATCCTAATTGGCTACTCATGTCTGGCTGTAACCGGCCGTACTATATCGGCCTCGTCCCGTTCGCGGCCATGGGCCCGCTAGGTGAAACTCGGGGTTGTAGCATTTGTGCCACCCTTTGACCCGGATTGCGCTCCGAATTAAACTGCGTGCCATGCCCGCCTTAATGGCCTGCGCCTGTTGTTGCAAGAGGACCGCTATTTCGGCTTAATTCCTATCTGGAGACCTGCCGTGAGCGCACCCTCGTCTGTCTGGCGGGGGTGTTTTATTGCAGGAACATACGTATGAACACATCTAAAACATCAAACAATCGCACCGGGTTAGCCGCCACTACGGCAGACGTCTTCAGCTTCCCCAACCCGGTCAACGAGATCGCGGCCCGCGGGGTCGCAGCGATGGTCGTGGCGCTAACACTGGCCACCATATTCGCCGACCAGTGGTGGCTGCTCGCCATCCTCGTCTACGGGTTTGCAGCCAGGGTCACCACCGGCCCGACCTTGAGCCCATTGGGGCTCATCTCCACCAGGGTGCTGGTCCCGCTACTCGGCAACCCGTCAAGGCCCACACCCGGCCCGCCCAAGCAGTTCGCCCAGGCCGTTGGCCTCGCATTCTCGGTGACGGCCCTGGTGCTGTTCTTACTGGTGGACTCGTCGGTGCCTTACCGGGCCGTACTCGGTGTGCTGGCCGGTTTCGCGTTCCTTGAGTCGGGAGTTGGTTTCTGCGCCGGGTGCTTCGTGTTCGGCTGGCTTATGAAGTGGGGAGTCATTCCCGCGTCGATCTGCGAAGAGTGCCTCCTCTACGAGCCTGCCGCCGCGTAAGGGCCGCTGCCCAATGGCCGCCGCGTAGGGGCAGGCTACCGTTCCAGCCAGGCGTTTCCGTAGTATGGGAGCGCGAACAAACCGACTCCCTTAAGGTCGTTCGTCGTCGGCAGCATATGGTCAAACGTGCCCAACAGCACCGTCGTGGCGTGTTCATACCTCAGCCGGTTGATCTGCCTGACAATAGCCAGGCGCTCCGACTCGCTCGTCTCAAGCGCGTAGCTATTCCGCAATTCAATCAGGCCATCGTCCTCGACGACGAACCGGTTACTGCTGCTTATCGTCGGGTCGGTCAGCGGTGAGCCGCCTCCCCAGTGTCCGTACCACCCAACAATCGCACTGTAGTTAGATATCGACTGGATGAGGCCGCCAAAAGTCTGGTAGCCGGGAGACACTTCCTCCACGGTGAACCCGGCGGCTCGTAGCGCATCGGCGACGGCTGGCACCAGCGGCGCGGTCCAACCCATGTCCGCCGGGCCGAGGACCACAACGCTCTCCCCGTCGTAGTCGGAGTCGGCCAGTAGCCCTGCGGCGCTGGCTAGGTCGCCCCCGTAAAGCTCGCCGCCGTCGCGGACATCCAACGGGCCGTCGCACCAGTAAACGGCGGCGCAGGTTGCCCACATCTCTGGGTCGCCCATCCCTGCCATCGCGGTCTGTACGTCTATGGCGGCCTGGGCGGCCAGTCGCGCTCGAACATCCCCGAAAGGTGCGGCGGCGGGGTTGAGGTAGACCACTGACCTGTTGCCCGGTCGGCCCAGCAGCACGTTTATCGCCGGGTCGTCTTGCAGATTGCCGTAAGCCGACAGGTCTGCACCGTCGATCACGTCGACCGTCCCCGCCTGCAACGCCGCGACCTGGAGAGCCGGGTCGTTGATTTCTACCCACGAAATCTTGTCAATCCAGGCGATCTGCTCCCCTGCGTATCCACTGGTGGGTTCGGGCCGGGCGGCGTAGTCACGGTACCGTTCAACGGTCACGCTCTCGCCGAACTTCCAGCCAGCCTCGGCATATGGCCCGGTACCAATAATCTCGTTTACGGTGCGTCTCGGCTGCCTCAACGCTTGCCCCCTGGGCATCACATAAGGGGTCAGGTACGGCTGGCCCAGCAGGTCAATGAAGCTGGGCAGCGACTCCTGGAAAGTGGCGATAATGGTGGACTCGTCCGGCGTCTGTAACCAGCGACTGGCGGCGAACTTGCGTACAATGCCCGCCTGTGTCGAGCCGGTACTCTTCCACCGGTCCAGCGACATCCGCACGTCCTCACTCGTAAGAGGAGAGGCGTCGTGGAACTTCAGTCCCTCGCGCAGGTTCAACGTATAGCTGAGCCCGTCCGAAGATATAGACCAGTCCTCTACCAGCACAGGCTCAGTTTTGCCGTCCTCATTCCAGCGGAAGAGCGACTCGAAAATATGAGAGCCGATCGCTGCCGAGTGGTACTCGCTGGCTATAGTGAAAAAGCTTGTCGTCACCGGGTCGAGCCGTATCACCGGGCCCGTCCAGGCAACCCGGAGCGTTCCGCCAAACCGAGGCTGACCGGGTAGCGACGGGGCGGGGCTGGTGAAGACAATTATCTCCAGATTTGCGGCGTCTCGCTCCGGCCCATCCAAGGGCGGCAAGTCGTCAGATGTCGCGCCCAGCGCCGCTTCGGTAAACGGCGGCGGTATCTCACCACCGGAGCAGGCAGTACCCAGGCCAACCACAGCGGCCACCCCAATTACAGCGGCCACGAGGAGAGCAGACCGGGCTATCGCCCCATTGAACCAGATGGCGAACCTCGGGAAACGGCTATCGAATAGCAAGGAGTCGGCCCTCCTGCGTGGAAACGTAAATCGTGTCCCCCGCTACTACCGGCGTTGACACTACCGAGCCACCCAGCCCGCGAATCTCCCACAGTTGTTCGCCCGTCGCCCCGTTCAGGCCGTACAGTCGCCCCTGCTCGTCGCCCAGAACCACCGTGTTTCCAACGACCGCAGGCGAGCCGAGCAACTGGCCCGCGGTACGGAAGCTCCAGACCTCATCGCCGGTGAGTGTATCGACGGCGTACAGGCGACCGACCGTGGCGGGTACATAGACCAGTTCGTCTGTCGCCACAGCCGTACCCATCGGGCTACCACCCGGCGGCGAGAAACCCCATACGAACCCTTTCTGGTTGTCCAGTTCAGAAGTGATGCCGTACCACCAGCCGTAGAACTTCAACTTAACCAGTGCTTTTTCCAGCGGCAGCGTGCGCTGGTGCCAGTCGATAGACCTCAGAATGCCCGCTTCGTCCCCTATGTAGACGCGGTCTCCCTGAATGCTGGGCGAACCGCCGACGAAGTCCAACCGGTAGTCAAACCGAAGCTTCCCGGAGTGGGTCTCGACCACGTAGAGCTTTCGATCATGAGCGGTGAAGGCGAGCACGTCCGCCGAGACCGCAGGAGAGGCGATGATCGAGTCCCCGGCGTGGTACTTCCAGCGAACCCCGCCGGTCTCCGCATCTATGACGTAAAGGAAATTGTCGCCCGACCCTATGTAGACAATACCGTCGAGCACGGCGGGAGACGAGAATATCTTGTTCCCCGTCTGCACCGACCACTCCTGCTCGCCCGTATGGCGGTCCAGTGCCACGACACGGCCGTCTCTGAGGCCTACGAAAACCCTGTCGCCCGCCACCGCTACCGCCGTTTCGATGGTCCCTGCCACGCCGTACTGCCACAGCAGCTTCCCGGTCTCGGCGTCCAGTGCCACCACGCCCCTGAGCCCGGCGGACAGGTAAACAGTCCCGTCCACCACGGCCGGTGGGTTAGGCACCTTGGTGCCCATTTCGAAGCTCCAGAGCACGTCTCCGGCTGGCATCACTCCCCCCTCGGAGTGATTGCCGCTGTGCAGTGGGTCGCGCTGGAACATAGGCCAGTCGGTCGATGCCGCACTAGCCGGAGCGGCGCTGACCAGGCTTTGGGGTGCGCTCATAAAGCGGACGAAGCCGTAGTACTCGGCCGTCTGCCACAGGCCCAGGCCGACAATTACGAGAGCGACCATTCCGAGCCGCATCCTGAACCGTCGTTGTCGCCTCTTTTTACGTTCGACGAGAACGTCTCGTCCTGCCTGTGCAGGGACGGGGGAGAGGTCACTCAGATCCCGAATACAGCTATCGCACCGGTTAGTTCCCAGGGCGTTCGCCTTCAGACAGGTGGGGCACAGCAGCACCTGCTCGGCGGTGTCGAGATCGAATACGGATCTATCGCTCATCATTTAAGTCTACGTGCCCGAATACCCTAAAAAACAGGGAGGGCTTCCGGTTTGGGAAGCCCCCCTATCGAAGTCGATGCTTTTTGCCTTGTGCTGGCTGGTCAGACTAGCTGGCCCCGTCAACTGACGGGGGGCCGGTGCTGCGCCCAGGGCCGGGTGCGCTCCAAGGCCGCAGCCAGGGTCACTAGGGTCTCTTCTGCCCCCCGCTTGCCCACCAGCTGCAGGCCTATGGGCAGGCCGTCTGCCGAAAAACCCGCCGGTATGCTCACCGCGGGCAGCCCGGCCATATTAATTGGGAAGGTGAACGGGAAATAGCCCCACCACGGGTCCACCTCTTGTCCGTCTATCTCGGTAACCGTGTCCAGCGGGCCCCCCGCTTTGAACGCCGGTACCGACAGAGTTGGCGAGGCGACCACGTCGAAGCGGTCGAGCTGCTCTTCAATGCTGGCGCGAATGCGGTCCATGTGGCCCAGCGCCAGCGCGTAGTCGGCGCCAGACACAGTTGCGCCGTGCTCTATCGTGTTTCGCGCGTAGTCGGTCAGGTCGCTGTCCAGCAGCGAGCCGTACGCCGTGAAGGCCATCGCCCCGAACAGCGTGTGGAAGGGGTCGAACGGGTTATCCAGCACGAGGTCCGAATCGGCGATCGTGCACCCCGACTCAACAAATCCATGAAGCGCCTCACGGCAAACGCGTGTCACTTCTGGGTCAACCGGGGCGTATCCATAGTCGGGGCTCCAGCCAATGCTGAGCCCTTGCGCCCCACGGTCGAGAGCCCCAACAAGGTTCGGCACGGGTTCGCGCATCGACGACGGGTCGCGCCCATCGTGGCCCGCCATGACCTGGAACAACACCGCCGCATCCCGCACCGTCCGGGTCATCGGCCCGGCCTGGCTGAAATGGTTTGCCGCCGGGGCAATATTCGCTCCAGAGTACTTGGGTACGCGTCCCTGTGTCGGCTTTATACCGAAAATCCCGCAGAAGCTGGAGGGTATACGAATGGACCCGCCGCCGTCGCTACCCTCGGCCAGCGCACACAGCCCGGCCACCGTCGCCGCTGCGGCCCCGCCTGAAGAGCCTCCAGTTGTCCGGTCGGGGTTCCAGGGGTTACGGGTGCCCTCGCCAAGTTTGTTTACCGTCACGCCCAACAGACCGAACTCCGGAGTGTTCGTCTTGCCCAGGATGATCGCTCCGGCATTGCGGATGCGCTCCACCGCGATCGAATCCTCTTTCGGTACCCGGTCCTTAAAAATGGCCGAGCCGCCAGTCGTGCGCAGCCCCTTTGTTATCTGCAGGTCCTTAATGGAGATGGGCACGCCGTGCAGTGGGCCCAAGTCGTCGCCCCGAGTTACGGCCTCTTCGGCTTTACGGGCGGCATCCAGCGCACCGTCGGAGTCGACCGTCAGGTACGCGTTCAGAACCGGGTTCAGCTTCTCGATCCGGCCCAGGTACAGCCTCGCCAATTCGACTGGCGAAATCTCTTTTGCGGCGATCATGTCTCGCAGCTTCGTCGCGGGTGCGAATGCGAGGTCTGTGTTGGCGGCGTCGTTATCGGTCATCCGACTACTCCTCGGTAACTCGAATCCACTCTCTAGTACATAGAGGTCGCGCCATCGTATGTACGGTCTGTGGGAGTGTCAACGAGCGCCGGTGCGACGGGGTGGGATGGTATGATTGAACCTGATTTCCCCATGACTTCCCCCCTTATAGCGCCCACGACTGCAACGGTCCGCGTTATGTACTGGAAAGAGATTCCCGTGCAGGTACAGGCCGAGGACGAGACCGGCAAGGTCTCGCTCATGCTCAACCACCGCTTCCAGGAGGGCGCCGACGCCATAGCCATGTTCGACGGCAGCTACGGGACCGACGACTACCTCGACGGGTGGGGTTGGACCGAGCCGGTCGAGGTGGGCACGAGCGCGCGCGAGGCCGCGTCGACAGTGGCGGAGCGGTACAACCAGGGCATGCCCGAAGATTTTGTAGCGAGGGTCAGGGACCTACACAACGAAGGCATGCGCGACCCCACGCCCGGCGCGATAGACGGTTGGATCCAATGACCACAGAAACAAAAAAGATGACATTTCTTGAACGCCTCGCCGAGGGCACCACGCTCATAGCCGACGGTGCCACCGGCACCTACCTCCAAGCGAGAGGCCTGGAGCCGGGCGGTGACCCGGAGGCGATGAACGTAACCGAACCCGAAACAGTCCGGGGAATGGCCGCTGACTATCTCGCTGCGGGTAGCGAACTGGTGCAGACCAACTCCTTTGGTGGCAGCCGGTTCATGCAGGCCAAGTACGGCTACGGAGACCAGGTCTCGGAACTCAATCGCCTCGCTGCCCAACACGCCCGTGGCGAAGCAGATAAAGCGGACGGACCGAGATACGTCGCGGGCTCAATGGGCCCCACCGGCGAACTGATCGTGCCAGTGGGTGAAACAGAGCCGGACGACGTTTTCCAGGCCTTTGCCGAGCAGGCCAAAGCGCTCGAAATGGGCGGAGTCGACGTCATCGTCATCGAGACTATGATCTCCGTCGAAGAGGCCAAACTCGCCGTGCGCGCGGTGAAAGAGCACACGAACCTCCCCGTCGCCGCCCTCACCACGTTCGACAAAGGCCCACGGGGCTACTTCACCATGATGGGCGACACCCCAGAATCCGCCGTGGAGGCGTTGAGTAAAGAGGGCGCCGACATACTGGGCACCAACTGTGGCAACGGCATCGACGTCATGGTCGAACTGGGCGAGCGGTTCCGGGGGGCGACAGACGGCCCGGTGTGGTTAAACTCCAACGCTGGCATCCCTTTGATCCGGCAGGGACAACTCATATACCCGGAGAGCCCCGAACAGATGGCGGTGGGCTTCAAGAAACTCTCCGAAATGGGAGTCGAAATCATCGGCGGTTGCTGCGGCACAACACCTGACCACATAAAGGCTTTAGCACAGGCGGTACGAGGCTAACGGCAATGGTAATGACTGGCAGAGAACCCGTTTCCGAGACGCTTGCCCGGCTGGGCGCATGTCTGGAACTAATACCCATCGACCCGTACGGTGACGACATCACCGTGGGGTTCTTCGAAAAAGACGGCGTCATCACGGTCTGGAGCTTCAGCCAGCGCCCCGGCACTCAGGAGCGCCTTGCACAAATTCGCGACCGCGCCGTCATGCTGGCCGGCCTGGATTCCGTAGAAGGGCATCCGACCCAGTTCCGCTTCCCCGGCGGCCAAATTTACCGGAGACCCCTCAAGTTCCTCGCCCGTCAGGCGGTGGAAAAGTCGCCTGACACTCCTGCTCCCAGTGGCCGTATTCAAGTCAAAGACCTCAAGAGCGACATGATCCTGTTCACCACTCCCAGCGATGTGGACGGCCGCTGGACCTACGCAGTTGACGGAGAAGGCGAAGCAAAACGACCCGAACTGCGCATCAGGGCCACCGTCAAGGGCATGGAGCGCTACGGCGAAATGGAGCGGGTGGGCGAAACCGAAGTAGCCTTTCCCTGTGGCAGCCGTTACGACGGGCTCGTGCGTGTCCTGCTGCCGTACGCCCGCAACGTCACCGGCACCGAAGACATGCTTGAGGCCTTCGACTCCCGGGGCCAGATGACAACCGGCTCACTCGGCTTCTCCCAAACCTAGGTGCAGCGGGAAACTCAGAAACCATGAAATCTCGCGAGCGAGTATTGGCGGCCCTGGCGGGCGACCCCGTCGATCGCCCGGCCGTCATCAACCCCGGCTCCATCATGACCGTGGAATTGATGGACCTGACCGGGGCCGCGTTCCCCGACGCCTGCCGCGACCCCGAGTTGAACGCTCGCCTGGCCGCTACCGGTTTCACCGATCTGGGCTTCGACAGCACCTATCACCACTACACCATCGTGCAGGAGTCCTCCGCCCTGGGCTGCAAAATCCAGTGGGAGCAAAAAGACAACTGGCCCACGGTAGTAATGAGCGAACCCATCTGGGACCACCCCGACCAGATAACAATTCCGCCGGGGTTCCTCGAACACCCCGACACATTGTGCGTAACGCGCGCCACCGAAATCCTTAAGCGCGAAATAGGCGGCGAGGCCTGCATCATCGGCAAAACCATGGGGCCGTGGTCGCTCGGGTACCACACGTTCGGTGTGCAGAACTTCCTGCTCATGAGCATCGACGACCCCGACCTGACCATGCGGGCCCTGCACAAGCTCAAAGAAATCTCAGTCATGTTCGGCGAGGCGCAGATAGCCGCCGGTGCCGATGTGCTCATGTTCCCCGACCACGCCACCGGCGACCTCGTCTCCGGTGATTACTATCGCCGATTCCTAATGGAACTCCATCAAGAAATGGCCGAGCGCCTCTCAGTGCCGCTCATTCTGCACATCTGCGGCTACACATTGGACCGCATGCAGTACATTGCCAACAGCGGCATGGACTGCTTTCACTTCGACTCCAAAAACGACCCCCAAAAGGCGATGGATCTCGCCGAGGGCCGAATCAGATTGGTGGGCAACGTGAACAACCCCATCACCCTGTTCTCTAAAGGCACTGAAGCGGTCAGGGCAGAAGTCGACGCCTGCCTCGACGCCGGGGTAGACCTCATCGCTCCCGAATGCGCCATCCCCCTTCAGACCAAGCTGGAGAACGTCCTGGAAATACCCAGGGCGGTCAAAGACTGGGCGGAGCGCAATCCGGGCAGCATTTACACTCAGGGCCGCACGCCAGCTACGGTAAACGGGGCATGACGCCCGTGCCCGAGATGACGCCGAGAGCGCGGGTGTTCGCGTCTCTCGCTGGTGACCCGGTGGACAGGCCGCCCATCATCAACCCCTCCAGCGCCATCACCGTCGAGCTAATGGACCTGGTGGACGCCAGATTTCCCGACGCGTCCCGTGAACCCGAACTGATCGCCCGTCTCGCCTCGACAGGACACACCGAGCTTGGTTTTGACTCCGTCATCCCTTACTTCACGCTCGTCATGGAGTCGGCCGCGCTGGGCTGTAAAGTCCAGTGGGAAGGCAAAGAGAACTGGCCGACCGTGGTCATGACCGAGCCCATCTGGGACCGGTTCGAAGATGTGCACATCCCAGGCGATTTTCTGGAGCACCCGTCCATTCAGGCCATCCTCCGCGCCACCGAAATACTGCGCCGCGAACTGCCCGACGTCAGCATCATCGGCCGTACGAACGGCCCCTGGACGATCGCCTACAACACGTTCGGAGTGCAGCAGTTCCTCACCATGTCCGCTGATGATCCCGATACGACCATGCGAATACTGCACAAACTGAAAGAAGTTTCAGTGCTATTTGGAGAGGCGCAAATAGCCGCCGGGGCGGACATCTTGCTCTACCCAGACCATGCAACCGGCGACCTGGTCTCTGGCGAGTACTACAAGCGCTTTCTCATGGACATCCATGCCGAAATGGCCGGACGTCTGCCCGTGCCTCTGGTGCTGCACATCTGCGGGTACACCATGGACCGGATGGACTACATCGCCCAGACGGGCATGGCAGGGTTTCACTTCGAGTCCAAAAACAACGCCCAGAAATCTATGGACCTGGTCGATGGGCGCATGCGCATGATCGGCAACGTAAACAACGTCACCACCATGTTCGCCCGCGGCCCAGCAGAGGTTCGAGCAGAAGTCTACGCTGGTTTGGACGCAGGGCTGGACATGATCGCGCCGGAGGGGTCCGTGCCCCTGCAAACGAGGTTGGAAAATATTCTTGAAATACCCAGGGCCGTGAACGACTGGATGGCCTCACACCCAGACAACATTTACGCGCGTGGCCGCAATGGGTCAGCGAACGGGACGGCAAGCACATGACGACAATTCCACAAATGACCTCTCGCGAAAGAGTTCTCGCTGCCTTAGCCGGGCAGCCAGTTGACCGTGCGCCCGTATGCAACCCGACCAACGTTGCCACAGTCGAGCTAATGGACCTGGCGGAAGCGCCTTTCCCCGACGCCAACCGCGACGCCGAGATGAACGCCCGCCTGGCCGCCACCGGATACACGGAGCTGGGCTTCGACGCCATCGCCCCCTACTTCTCCATCATCCAAGAATCCTCTGCTTTGGGCTGCGAAATGCAGTGGGAAGGCAAAGACAACTGGCCCACCGTGCGCATGAGCAAACCCATCTGGCAGGGGCCGGAAGACGTGCACATTCCGCCCGGCTTCCTCGAGCACCCCGACGTCGCCACCATTACCCGCTCCATCGAGATCCTCAAGTCCGAGTTCGGCGACGAGGTGGCCATAGTGGGTAAGACGATGGGTCCCTGGACCCTCGCCTACCACGTCTTCGGCGTTGAACGCTTCCTACTCATGAGCATCGACGACCCCGACATGACGCTGGACACGCTGCACAGGCTCAAAGAAATATCGGTCCTGTTCGGCGAGGCGCAGATAGCTGCCGGGGCAGACGTGCTCACGTTCCCAGACCATGCAACGGGCGACCTGGTTTCGGCCGAGTACTACACACGTTTTTTGCAGGACATACACACCGAGATGGTCGAACGGCTGCCTGTGCCTCTGATACTGCACATCTGCGGCTACACCTTGGACCGCCTCGACTCCATCGCCCGCTCGGGCATGGCCAGCTTCCACTTCGACTCCAAAAACGACCCGGCCGAGGCCGTAGCAGTGGCGGACGGCAGGATCAGCCTGGTAGGCAACATCAACAACCCGGTCACCCTGTACGCCAGGGGCCCTGAGCAGGTGCGCGAAGAGGTGTTCGCCTGCCTGGACGCGGGCGTGCAAATGATCGCCCCCGAATGCGCCATTCCCCTGGCCACTCGCATGGAAAACCTGCTGGAAATACCCCGGGCCGTGCGCGACTGGACCGCCGAGCATTCAGGCAACGGAGCCTCTTAGTTTCATGACAGCCGTCTACTTTAGGTCCAGGGCATGACAGGCATGCAGGCCATGAACTCGCGCGACCGCGTCCTGGCGGCGCTTGCTGGGCAGCCGGTGGACAGGCCGCCGGTGTGCAATCCGACCAACGTTTCGACAGTCGAACTGATGGACCTGGTCGACGCTCGCTTCCCCGACGCCAACCGGGAGCCCGAACTGAACGCCCGCCTGGCTGCCACTTCCTACACCGAGCTGGGCTTCGACTCGATAATGCCCTACTTCACCGGAGTACTGGAGTCGTCAGCGCTTGGTGCGGAAATCCAGTGGGAGGGCAAAGACAACTGGGCGACCGTGCGCATGAATGAACCCATCTGGCGCACCGACTCCGACGTCGTTTTGCCCGCCGACTTCATGGAGCACTCCGACACGGCGGGCCTGGTCCGCACAATCGAGATACTTAAGCGCGAGTACCCCGACGCCGCCGTGCTGGGTAAGACCTTTGGCCCCTGGACGCTGGGTTACTTCCTGTTCGGCGTGCAGGAATTCCTTACTATGAGCATTGATGACCCCGAAATGACCGTGCGGTGCCTTGAGCCCCTCAAGGAGATATCTTTCGTGTTCGGCGAGGCGCAGATAGCCGCCGGAGCGGACGTGATCGTATTCCCCGATCACGTTACCGGCGACCTGGTCTCCGGGGAGTACTACGAAAAGTTTCTGCTGGAAATCCACCAGGAGGCCGTCGAAACCTTACCTGTGCCGCTCATCATGCACATCTGCGGCTACACGCTGGACCGTCTCGACACGGTCGCCCGTTCGGGCATGGCGGCGTTCCACTTCGACTCCAAAAATGACCCCCAAAAAGCGAGGGACATAGCCGGGGACCGCATCGGGCTGGTAGGCAACATCAACAACCCCGTCACGCTTTACTCGAAAGAGCCCGCAGACGTGCGCGCAGAGGTGTTCGCCTGCCTCGACGCCGGTGTGGACATGATCGCCCCGGAGTGCGCCATACCTCTCGCCACCCGGTTAGAGAATTTAATAGAGATCCCCCGTGCAGTA
>Ga0302135_10001192_pt1 | contig 15588 bp, 18 predicted proteins | sample CBN3_surface_MG_FD_203119 | JGI IMG/M metagenome (GOLD analysis project Ga0302135, IMG submission 203119) | Marine microbial communities from Western Arctic Ocean, Canada - CBN3_32.1 | ecosystem: Environmental > Aquatic > Marine > Oceanic | place: Canada: Western Arctic Ocean | collected...
TTCAGATGGCTCAGATGAAAATTTCATTCGCCGCTCGTTTCATTCCACATTCCTGTGAAACTCACCGCAACGGGGCCAGTCATGAGCACGTCGCCTGTATCCAGCCACTCGATTGATAATGTGCCGCCATCAAGGATGACATCCGCCTTGCGATCCGCAAGTTGGCGGCGATGCGCAGCGACCACGCTCGCACAAGCGCCGGAACCACAGGCTAGTGTTATGCCGACGCCGCGCTCCCACACGCGCATACGGACATGACCCTCGTTGCGTATTTCTACAATCTCTACGTTAGTGCGCTCGGGGAAAATTGGGGCATGCTCGATTTGGGGGCCCAGCCGTTCGAGATCAATATCGTCTACATCATTGACGAAAAAGACGCAGTGCGGGTTACCTACATTGACCGCGACAGGGTCGTTGAGACCGCCGACGTCGATGCCAACATGTAGGGTGTCCTGTTCCTCGGCGAGCGGAATTTCGTGCCAGTCAAGCAGCGCTGAACCCATATTCACGGTAATCTGTCCATTATCGGCGATTGAGGCTTCAAGGAGCCCCGCTGCAGTTTCGAGCATAACCTCGCCTCCTCCGAGCTCTTCCATCAGCGTGGCTGCAACACATCTTGTGCCATTGCCGCAGGCCGCTGATTCGCTGCCGTCGGCATTGAGGATGTGCAAGTAGGCTGCCGCACCAGTCAATCGTGGTGCTTCAACAACGATCAATTGATCACAACCAATGCCGCGACGACGATCGGCCATAGCGCGGACTTGGTCGTGGTCGAGGGATATATCACCCGATCGCGCATCCAGGACGACGAAGTCGTTGCCGAGACCGTGCATTTTTGTAAACGAAATCATGGTTCTTGCCCGCCTCCGCGGGTTATATGGCCTGCGCGGCGGGCAAGTCCACCTGATTTACCGGAGTGGCTCGCCGGTACAACGGTCCGAATCCCTTGACGTGGCTGTAAACTTAGGGGTAAAAGCCGCTGAATTCATTGGTTTAGTACCGTCCGGCCCCGAGGGGCCCCGCCAGTCCGCGAAGGTTCGCGCACTGGCGTTTAATGCGTTGTGAGGTTTTTGACCGAATGTTCGACGCTCTTTCCGGCCGCCTCGGCGACATCTTTGAGAAGCTGCGACAGCGCGGCGCGCTAAATGAGCGCGATGTAACCGAGGTGTTGCGCGAAGTTCGTGTGGCACTTCTGGAGGCCGACGTCGCTCTGCCGGTCGTTAAGAAGTTTATTGAAAGTGTCAGCGAGCAGGCGGTTGGTGCTGAGGTTTTACGGTCGGTCACGCCAGGCCAGATGGTTATCAAGATTGTGCACGACCGATTGGTCGAGATGCTCGGCGAAGAGGCTTCTGGATTAAACCTTGCCGCGCAGGCGCCCATCCCGATTTTGATGGTCGGGTTGCAGGGCTCGGGTAAAACGACAACTACAGCAAAACTGGCGCTGCGGTTTCGCGTGCGTGAAAAGAAAAAAGTCTTGATGGTTGGGCTCGACACTTCGAGGCCAGCAGCGCAAGACCAACTGCGGGTGCTGGGGGAACAGGCTGAGGTTCAAACCCTGCCCGTAATCGCCGGTCAGCGACCGGTCGATATCGCCGAGCGCGCGCTGCAGGCGGGCAAACTCGGCGGTTACGACGTTGTATTGTTGGATACAGCGGGCCGCGGCCATGTTGACACACAGCTTATGGCCGAACTTGCGGATATCCGTGATCGAGTTCAGCCTGTTGAGACGCTGCTCGTCGCAGATGCCATGACGGGTCAGGACGCCGTTAACCTTGCCGAGGCATTTAATGAACAAGTTGGATTGACCGGGATCATCTTGACCCGGGTTGATGGCGATGCGCGCGGAGGTGCAGCGCTTTCTATGCGGGCGGTCACCGGCTGCCAGATTAAAATGTTGGGTGTCGGGGAAACACTAGACGCCCTTGAAGACTTTCATCCCGATCGCCTTGCAGGCCGCATTCTTGGCATGGGTGATGTTGTTAGTTTGGTTGAGAAAGCATCAGAGTCGATTGAGGCAGAGGATGCTGAAAAGCTCGCGCGCAAGCTTGAGAAGGGCGAATTCGATCTCGACGACTTGTCCCAACAACTGAGTCAAATGCGCAAACTTGGCGGACTTTCGGGTGTGATGAGCTTGCTGCCGGGGGCAGCGCGGATGAAGAGCCAAATGGCTGACCAAAACATCGACGACCGGATGCTTGGTCATCAACAGGCAATTATTCAATCGATGACACCTGAGGAGCGGCGGCGGCCAAAGATTATTCAGGCATCGCGCAAGCGGCGAATTGCTTCAGGAGCCGGCCGGTCCGTGCAGGAGGTCAATCGACTGCTTAAGCAATATGTGACCATGAATAAGATGATGAAGAAAATGGGCAAGATGGGAAAGAAGGGCCTAATGCGTCATGGGTTTCCAGGTCAAATGCCAAGTTTCGGCAATGGCTGACTATATCTTCGCCAAACTGCACATCGAAGAACGCAACTAACGCAACACTGAATTCAGAGTTATCATCGGGAAAGGAATACCAGAAATATGTCATTGAAAATTCGTTTGGCTCGTGGCGGCACGAAGAAGCGACCGCACTATCGTATTGTCATCGCAGATGCACGCTCACCGCGTGACGGCCGATTTATCGAGCGTGTCGGTACATACGATCCGATGTTGCCAAAGGAGCATCCGGGGCGTGTCACAATGAAAGAAGACCGTATCCGGCATTGGCTTTCCATGGGCGCACAGCCATCCGATCGGGTTGGACGTTTCCTAAGCGCTGTCGATATTATTTCTAAGGCGAAAATTCCAGAGCAGACAACGAAACATCTGCCGAAGGCAAAGGCACAGGAGCGTGCAAAGGCCGCAGTGGAAGCAGCGGCCGCTGCCGCTGCAGCACCAGTTGAAGCAGCACCAGTTGAAGCAGCACCGGATGAACCCGCGCCGACTGCAGGCGATGAGGGCGACGCAGAGTCTGCAGACGCATCCAATGAGGAAGTTGCTGAGGCAAAAGCTGCGGAAGATGCGCCAAGCGATGCCCCACCTCAAGTGGATGCCGTCGAGATTGACTCTGGCGCCGACACCGGGACTGACACTGAGGCTGCTACCGAGGCCGATGCACAGGCGGACGAACCAAATGATGAGGCGCCGCAGTCGGCCGCTCCAGACGCTGAGCCTGCAGACGAGCCGGTTGCTGAAGCCGAAGCTTTGGACGACATCAAGAAGCCCGACGAGAAATAGCGGAACTGGAAACCGTTGAACTCGGCGACAAAAGCGGATGATAGGGTATGTGTCGGGATGGTGACCGGTGCCCATGGGCTGCTTGGTATTGTTCGTATCAAGAGTTTCACGACGGATCCGCGTCATGTTGCGGCCTATGGACCTGTTTCTGACTTTTCGGGAAGCAGAACCTTTCACCTTACGCTTACAGGAGATGCGAAAGGGGCCGTGTTAGCGCGTATTAAGGGCGTGAAAGATCGTGACGAGGCACAGGCCCTAGCCGGAACGGAACTTTTTGTCGATCGTCACATGCTTCCGGAGACGGCTGAGGACGAGTTTTATTATGCGGATCTGGTTGGGCTTGCGGTGAAGAATCTTGGTGGGGAACCATATGGAACGGTTCACGCTGTCCATAACTTTGGGGCTGGCGATGTGCTGGAGATAGAACGGGCGACTGGAGGTCGCATTATGTTGCCTTTTAGTCGTGAGACGGTGCCAGAAGTTGATTTGGAGGTTGGGCTCGTGGTGGTCGACCCGCCACCCGGCCTTGAAAATGATGCGAGCAAGAAACAATGAATGCTTGGACGGCACATGTGTTGACGTTGTTTCCGGAGATGTTTCCGGGTTCACTCGGTCATTCGATTGCGGGCAAAGCACTTGAGCAAGGTCTGTGGGCATTGGAAACGGTAGACATTCGTGATTTTGCGGGCGATAAACATCGGACAGTTGACGACGCGCCGTTTGGTGGTGGACCAGGAATGGTTATGCGACCCGATGTCGTTGACAGGGCGCTTGCTGCGACCGATGGGGGCGATGCGCCGGTTATCTACCTGACGCCGCGTGGCGAACCTCTGGATCAGGAATTGGTGCAGAGCTTGGCAATGGGGTCGGGTGTTGTGTTGCTGTGCGGTCGCTTCGAGGGGATTGACCAGCGGGTTATTGACCTGCATGAGCCTCGCGAAGTGAGTATTGGAGATTTTGTGCTGTCGGGTGGTGAACCGGCGGCACTGGCACTTATTGATGCCTGCGTGCGTTTGTTGCCGTCAGTTTTGGGCGATAAGCGTTCACTGGAAGAGGAGAGTTTCGAAAACGGATTGCTTGAATATCCGCATTACACGAGGCCGTCAGAGTGGCGTGACATCACGGTGCCGGACGTACTCTTATCTGGCCATCATGAGCGAATTCAAATGTGGCGGACAGAACAAGCGAAACAGTTAACGAAGGAACGACGGCCCGACATGTGGTCGCGCCATCTCGACACTAACAGTTGAGGCAGATCTGAAGTTTGATGACTTAGGCTTCGACGATCTGATTTTGGACAATAGAGGATGATGGACGATGGATACCCTTCAGAAAATTGACAACGAACAGGTCAAGAAACTGCTCGCCGAACGCACTGTTCCTGAATTTAAGCCGGGAGATTCACTGCGTGTAATGGTCAAGGTTGTCGAGGGCACACGCGAGCGCATCCAGGCCTTTGAGGGCGTCTGCATCAGTCGCAAGAACGCCGGCGCGAATAGCGCATTTACGGTCCGCAAGATAAGTTACGGCGAGGGAGTGGAGCGTGTCTTTCCGCTTTACAGCCCGCGCATCGAATCGATCGATGTTGTGCGCCATGGGGTCGTTCGCCGGGCAAAACTTTACTACCTTCGCGGTCTCACAGGAAAACGTGCGCGCATTGCTGAGCGAGTCGTGCGGCGAGCTTCGGCAAAAGAAGGGGCCAAGCAATCAGCAGTTGTTGAAAAAGTTGAAAATAAGAAAGAAACAAAGGCTGCTAAAGGCAAGTCCTGAGGCAGAGGTCACAGTACAGCAAACATCACGAAGGGTAACGCCATGGAAAATCCGCAGACCCTTTTCGACAAAATTTGGCAAAGCCACCTCGTCGATCGGCAGGAAGATGGTACCTGTCTCATTTATGTCGACAGACATTTAACCCATGAGGTGACAAGCCCACAGGCTTTCGAAGGATTGCGAGCTGAGGGTCGATCGGTGCGCCGGCCTGATCTTACACTCGCTGTTGCGGACCACAACGTGCCGACGGAAAATCGGGCTGGCGGCATTGCGGACGAGGAAAGCCGCATTCAAGTCGAGACATTAGAGAATAACTGCCGTGAGTTTGGCATAGAATATTTGGGCATGGATGATATTCGCCAGGGTATTTGCCATATTATCGGGCCAGAACAGGGATTTACCTTGCCTGGGATGACGATCGTCTGTGGTGATAGCCATACCTCGACGCACGGCGCTTTTGGTTCCCTGGCTTTCGGTATAGGGACGTCGGAAGTTGAACATGTGCTGGCGACTCAAACGATCATTCAGAACCCAGCCGACAACATGCGCATTTCGGTCGATGGTGATTTGCCGTTGGGCGTCACTGCTAAGGATTTGATCCTCGCTGTTATAGGCCAAATCGGTGTCGCCGGCGGTACGGGTCACGTTATCGAGTACGCTGGTAAGGCATTTCGGGATATGTCGATGGAAGGCCGGATGACCGTCTGCAATATGTCGATAGAAGCCGGTGCTCGCGCAGGTTTAATTGCTCCAGACGAGACCACTTATGCCTACTTGAAAGGCCGTCCGATGGCGCCTAAAGGCGCTGCCTGGGATCAGGCCGTTGAGTTTTGGCGGACATTGCCGTCCGACGATGATGCAAAATATGACAAGGAAGTGCATCTCGACGCCTCAGATGTGGCACCGCAGGTGACCTGGGGTACGAGCCCGGAGAACGTCGCTCCGATCACCGGCTCGGTTCCGGATCCGGCTGACGCCGCCAATGCGGGAAGGCGCCAATCGATTGAGCGATCACTGGAGTATATGGGGTTGACGGCAGGGACGAAGTTGACCGACTTAGAAATTGATAAAGTCTTTATCGGGTCGTGCACGAACGGCCGTATGGAAGACTTGCGTGCGGTTGCTGAGGTGGTCGAAGGACGCAAGGTTGCTGATGGCGTTTACGCCATGATCGTCCCCGGTTCCGGCTTGGTTAAGCAGGAAGCCGAAAGTGAAGGCCTCGATAAGATTTTTCGTGAGGCGGGATTTGATTGGCGCGAACCTGGTTGTTCGATGTGTTTAGCAATGAATGCTGATCGACTGGAGCCAGGCGAGCGATGCGCATCAACCTCCAACCGGAATTTCGAAAGCCGGCAAGGCCGTGGGGGCAGAACACATTTGGTCAGTCCGGCAATGGCTGCTGCTGCTGCGGTGACTGGACACTTAGTGGACATTCGCGAATTGATGCGTTGAGCAAGTTGCGGTGCCGGTTGAAAACCAAACGACGGAGATGATGGGGACCAATGGATAAATTCGTCAACCTGACCGGCGTTGCTGCGCCGCTCGAAATGATCAACGTCGATACAGACAAGATCATACCCAAGCAGTTTCTCAAGACGATCAAGCGCACAGGTCTTGGGCGAAATTTGTTTGATGAAATGCGATTTAAGACAGATGGCACTGAAATTCCGGAGTTTGTGCTGAACCAGCCGGCATACAGAAACGCCCAAGTCTTGATTGCCGGTGAAAACTTTGGCTGCGGATCGTCACGCGAGCACGCACCCTGGGCACTTCTTGACTTTGGAATACGGTGTGTAATTGCGCCTTCGTTTGCCGATATTTTCTATAACAATTGTTTCAAAAATGGTGTTTTGCCGATCACGCTGCCACAGGACCAAATCGACGAGTTGATGGAAGATGCGAAGAATGGTGCAAACGCGACCTTCACGATTGATCTTGAGGCGCAGGAAATCGTGCGGCCGGACGGTGCCCGTATCAGTTTTGAGGTTGATGAGTTTCGTCGGCATTGCTTGCTGAACGGGCTTGATGACATCGGATTGACGCTGAAGAAAGAGGATGCAATCAAGGTCTTCGAAGAGCGCCAGAAAAAAGAACAAACGTGGCTCTAAGACACTGCGATTCGTACTGATGATGCGAGCGGTTTAGAGGCGTGAGAACAGGATACGAAGATGGCTGCAAATAAAAAATTACTGATCTTGCCGGGCGATGGAATTGGGCCCGAAGTTATGAACGAAGTCGAACGCATCATCGAATGGTTCGCAAAGAATAGAGCCGTTGGTTTCGATGTTTCTCAGGGGTTGATCGGTGGCGTTGCCTATGACGCGCATGGCACACCGTTGTCCGATGAAACATTGGACGAGGCGATGAACGCGGATGCCGTTCTATTGGGGGCTGTCGGTGGCCCTAAATATGATTCTGTGAGCCGTGAACTTAGGCCGGAGGCCGCCCTCCTTAAGATCCGCAAAGAAATGGATTTGTTCGCCAATTTGCGTCCGGCAAAAGTATTTGATGCTCTTATCGATGCCTCGACGCTGAAGCCTGAGGTCGTGCAGGGTCTCGATATATTGATCGTGCGCGAACTGACATCGGGTGTCTATTTTGGCCAACCGAGGGGCATTGAAACACTGGCTGACGGATCTCGCCGTGCGTTTGATACGCAGGTTTATACTGACGCTGAAATACGGCGTGTGGCTGCTGTGGCGTTTGAACTTGCGCGCGCGCGCGGCGGAAAGATGCATTCGGTCGAGAAGGCGAATGTCATGGAAACCGGTGTATTTTGGCGTGAGGAAGTATCCAAGTTGCATCAGCAAGACTACGCCGATGTGACGCTCGAGCACATGTATGCGGATAACTGTGCGATGCAGCTTGTCCGCAACCCGAAGCAATTTGATGTTATTGTCACGGATAATTTATTTGGTGACCTACTCTCGGATTGTGCGGCCATGGCCACCGGGTCACTGGGGATGCTGCCATCGGCATCGTTGGGGGCCGCTGATGAAACCGGTCGCCGCCGCGCATTATACGAGCCCGTTCATGGCACCGCGCCGGACATTACTGGACAAGGCCTTGCAAACCCCTTGGCGAGCCTGCTTTCATTCTCCATGTTGCTCCGCTATTCATTCGACCTTGGCGATGACGCGAAGCTGATTGAGACGGCAACCGAACGTGTGCTTGGGTCTGGCTTGCGGACAGCGGATATCATGGCGCCCTCTTCCAAACAGGTATCGACCGGTGAAATGGGCGACGCTGTATTGATGGAATTAGATAAGTTGGCGCGCTGACATTGACCGCAAAGACTTATCGGTCGCAATCGGCTACGCTACCCTAACGGTCTAACTTAAGAGATGGGGTACTTGTATATGAACAAGCTTCTCATCCCCGCGCTGGCAGGATTTGCTATCGCCGGGTTCGCATTGAGCGTACACGCTGGTCCAGCCGGTAAAGGCCCAGGATGTGCCTGGAGCGTTAGCAAGCAGCAAGTCGTTCATACGCCGATGCCGACTGCAAGCGAGCTCCTCAAAGTGACAAAAGTTCCAAGTAAGGCTGACAGTTCGTCGCTGGAGGCATTTTTGAAGACTGTGCCGACCGGGAAGAAGACGGGCAGCTAAGCGGCAACAAAATTCTAGTCGAATTTGGGTTCGCCGGTTTGGCGACTCTTTTTTATTTTGAAGACAGAAATAGCGGAAGAACAACGCTAGAGATGGATATAAAAAAATGGGATATAGAATTGCAGTAGTCGGCGCGACGGGGAATGTGGGTCGGGAGATTCTGACGACGTTAGCCGAACGAAATTTTCCGGCGGATGACGTGTACGCAATCGCCTCGGAACGGTCCATTGGACAGGTGGTATCGTTTGGCGAAAACGATTTAAAAATCGCGGATCTTAATCAATTCGACTTCAAGGGCATCGACATTGTTTTGTCGTCGCCGGGCGCGAAAGTATCTGCGGCCTTTGCGCCTGCTGCGGCGAAAGCCGGTGCGGTTGTGATCGACAATACATCACATTTCCGCATGGACCCGGATGTGCCGCTGATCGTGCCAGAGGTCAACGTCGAGAGGATGGCAGACTTTAACAAGCGTAATATTATCGCCAATCCTAACTGCTCAACAATCCAGTTAGTCGTTGCGCTGAAGCCGCTACACGATCTTGCGACGGTCAAACGTGTATCAGTCGCGACCTATCAATCGGTTTCTGGCGCGGGCAAAGCTGCCATGGAAGAACTGTTTAAGCAGTCACGCGCGATCTTTGTGAATGACCCTATCGTCAAGGAGCAGTTTCCGAGACAGATCGCTTTTAATGTCATCCCGCATCTCGATGTTTTTATGGATGATGGTTCGAGCAAAGAAGAATGGAAGTTGATGGTCGAGACGAAGAAGATCCTCGACAAGAACATCAAGCTCAGTGCGACCTGTGTGCGAGTGCCTGTATTTATTGGCCATGCCGAAGCGGTTAATGTGGAGTTTGAAAAACCGATTGATGCAGCGCAGGCCCGCCAAGCGCTGGCGGATGCGCCGGGAGTTTCGATAATCGATCGCCCAGATCCAGAGACTTACGCGACACCGGTCGAATGCGCGGGAGAAGATGCAGTTTTTGTGAGCCGTGTCCGCGAGGATTCGACTTTAGAAAATTGCCTGAATATGTGGGTGGTTTCAGATAACTTGCGAAAGGGCGCTGCGCTTAATGCCGTGCAGATAGCCGAAGCGCTCGTTGAGGGTCATCTGGACCGAGCCTCTTAGATCGCGTCGTGGCTGCGCTATGGAGTGCCTTCGGCGAAAAAAAATGGCACATCTGAAGTGTCGTCGCCTCAGTCGGATCTGTCCGCGGAAATAAATCGGATGTTTGTTGCGGCCCTACGTCACCACAAGGCGGGTCGCGTAGGCGAGGCAGTCCAACTCTATCAAAAAGTCACACGTTCCTCGCCGGCCTTCGCGCCGGCATAGACTAACCTAGGCGTGGCATTACGGGCTCTGCGATGGTACGAGGCGTCTGTTGCCTGTTTGCGGCGCGCAGTCAACTTCGCACCGGACGATGCAGCAGCACAGTCGAATCTTGGGAACGCCCTCCGGGCAGTGAGACGGTTAGGCGAGGCTGCTTCGCATCAACGTGCAGCATTGGACTTGGCACCGGAAAGTGCCGGAACTCACTATAATTTGGGGTTAACCCTTCGCGATGGGGGGATATTGAGGGCGCGTTGCTCCAATTTCAGCGAGCCGATCTGTTTGGCTATAAGTCGGCAGACCTTCATTGGGATTGTGCGTTGACCTACCTTGTGAGCGGCGATCTAGAGCGCGGTTTTTTGGCATACGAGTGGCGATGGCGGTTGCCCGAAGTTAAGCAGCGATCACTTCCCGGATTGTTGTGGAGTGGCGAGCCTCTCAAGGGCAAACTATTATCGTCTACGCCGAGCAAGGCTTTGGTGACACTATTCAGTTTGCCCGCTACGTCCCTTTAATAGCCGAACGCGGTGGCCGTGTTGTTTTTGAATGCCAGGCCTCTCTTTACCGCTTCTTCTAAAAATGCAGCGAGTTTGACAAGGTTGAGTTCATCAAACAGGGTGATAAACTTCCGAAGTTCGATTTTCATTCTGCTCTTCTAACTTTGCCCCATTTGGTCGGCACTACCCTCTCCACAATTCCTGCGGCGGTTCCTTATCGTGTTATATCGCCTGAAGCTAGTCGTCCAAGGGCCGGTGGCCCGCGTGTATCGGTAGAACTTGCTTGGACCGGCAAACCTGAGCACCAAAATGATCGAAACCGTTCGATTTCACTTAAACGTCTTGCGCCGACCCTGGAGGTGCCAGATGTTCGGTTCGTTAGCCCGCAGGTTGGGTCTGCCGCACAGGAAATCACGGCAATGGGTTTCAGTTCGATCGTTTAGAACATGGCGCCGGAGCTAGAAGATTTCGCCGATACCGCGGAGGTGGTAGCTGCTGTTGATCTGATCATTAGCGTCGACAGTGCCATTGTGCATCTCGCGGGTTCACTTGGTCGGCCGGTTTGGGCCTTGGTTCCCTACGTGCCCGATTGGCGGTGGATGCTTGAGCGTGAAGACAGCCCTTAGTATCCGAGCATGAGTTTGATGAGACAACAAAGCCCGGGGGGCTGGGATAAACTCATACAACGCGTTGCAGAGCGTCTGAAAATCTATAAAGTTGCTTAAGAATCATTGTAATATGCGCACGTATTAACTGGATGAAGCGGCGCGGTGCTTGGTTCATCGTTTAATGAATATGGATCATCTGACGCCGACCGACCGCAGCATGGCCTTTCATAGAAAGGGGATGCTGCGGCGGCCTCCGGTGACGGTTTGTTGAAACGCCGGACCCCGGATCGAAGTAAACCACGACGCGGCAGCGACACGGTCTGCAGTCGTCGACGTCGTTAAATCGGCGACTTCGTAGGCGGGGGGGAAATGGTTCAGCAACAGAGAGATTAAGTCCACTGAATTTGGGACTTCTCGTTGAGAATCTTGTGCATAACTTTGCGAAGTTTCCACATTGCATCAACAACTTATCCACAGAGTTATCCATCCCTGGCTCTAAGTGTGAGTGACCCTGTAGAAAATGTGATTCTGTTGGGGGTGATTTACCAGCGGGCAAGACGTGGAGTCGTCGTTCGGTGGCGCCCAAATAACTGGGCGATCAACATTCTGAAACTTAAGGCTAGCACCTGGCCCGTCTAACCGCTGGCAATGGTGTTGCTGTCGGGTCATTTGTGATCCTCCCGCGTTGACTAATACGCGTAAGCCGATAATGATAGGCACCTGTATTCTGCGGTGAAAATTTAATATCGCCGTTTTGCTTCACGAATTGGTCCAATAACCGGGATCGCACATGTCTGCCGAAAATCGGCCTCTTTCACCACATTTGCAGGTCTACAAGTGGTTGTGGACGATGATGTTTTCCATCATTCACCGCGCCACAGGCGTTGCGCTAGCCGTCGGTACGCTGGCGCTTGTCTGCTGGCTTATGGCGCTGGCAAGTGGTCCTGAATATTTTGATTTCGTGCAAACCGCGTTCGGGTCGATTCTTGGACGTATAGCCCTGTTGGGGTGGACTTGGTCGCTATTTTATCACCTGTCCAATGGCATCCGGCACCTTGTGTGGGATGCGGGATGGGGATTTGAGCTTGGCGTTGCCCAAGCATCTGGTTGGATTGTCATGCTCAGTTCGGTTGTTCTAACGCTCATCGCGTGGGGCTTTGGCTACATGGCTCTCGGCGGACAAATGTTATGACGTATCGAACGCCACTCAGCAATGCGCGTGGCCTAGGGTCTGCAAAGAGCGGTGCACATCATTGGTGGATACAGCGCCTCACGGCTGTAGCGCTGATCCCACTCACACTGTGGTTTATCCTGTCTATCATCCAATTGACTGGCGCCGATTATCAAACTGCTGTGGTCTGGATTTCCAGCCCCACAAATTCAGTACTGATGTTGCTTTTGATTGCAACAACATTCCACCATATGCAACTTGGGCTTCAAGTTGTCATCGAAGACTATGTTCAAGGCGAGGGCGTCAAAATATTTGGCATCGTCTTGGTAAAGTTAATTAGTGTGTTGCTGGCCGCTGCTGCCGCCTTTGCGGTGCTGAAAATCGCGTTTGGAGGTTGAGCGGAGATGTCCGAAGCGTATCCGATTGAAGATCATTCCTACGACGTTGTCGTAGTTGGTGCCGGTGGAGCCGGACTCAGAGCCACGTTCGGCATGGCCGAAGCTGGTCTACGAACAGCATGTATTACCAAGGTATTTCCGACCCGAAGCCATACAGTCGCTGCGCAAGGTGGAATTTCTGCCGCGCTCGGCAACATGGGTGAAGACGACTGGCGCTGGCATATGTATGACACCGTCAAGGGCTCCGATTGGCTCGGCGATCAGGACGCGATTGAATATATGTGTCGGGAAGCCGCACCGGCGATCATCGAATTGGAGCATTATGGTCTGCCGTTCAGTCGTACCGCGGACGGCCGTATCTACCAACGTGCATTCGGCGGCATGACAACTCGCTATGGCGAAGGGATGGCGCAGCGAACGTGTGCCGCAGCAGACCGCACCGGGCACGCCATGTTGCATACACTCTACCAACAGGCGCTTAAGCATCAGGCGGAATTTTTTATCGAGTATCTCGCCATCGACTTGATCATGGATGAGAATGGCGAGTGCCGCGGTGTCGTTGCATGGAACCTTGATGACGGGACGATTCATCGGTTCCGGGCGAAAGAGACGGTTCTCGCGACTGGGGGATATGGCCGTGCATATTTCTCGTGCACATCGGCACATACGTGCACAGGTGATGGCGGCGGCATGGCGCTACGCGCCGGCTTGCCCTGTCAGGACATGGAGTTCATCCAGTTTCATCCAACGGGAATTTACGGAGCGGGCTGCCTTATTACGGAGGGCGTCCGTGGCGAAGGCGGCTATCTGACAAACTCCGGGGGTGAGCGATTTATGGAGCGATACGCGCCATCAGCGAAGGATTTGGCAAGCCGTGACGTGGTCAGCAGGGCGATGACGATTGAAATTCGCGAAGGGCGGGGCTTTGGCGCGAATGAAGATCACATTCACTTGCATCTGGAGCATCTTGATCCCGCCGTCGTCAATGAACGGTTGCCGGGAATCTCGGAGACGGCACAGATATTTGCCGGCGTTGACGTGACGCGCGAACCAATCCCCGTGATCCCAACTTGCCACTACAATATGGGCGGCGTTCCGACGAATTATCATGGTGAGGCTGTTACAATACGTGATGGCAATCCAGACGCTATTGTTCAAGGATTAATGGCCGTCGGCGAGGCTGCGTGTGTTTCGGTTCATGGTGCCAATCGGCTTGGCTCGAATTCATTGCTCGATTTGGTCGTCTTTGGTCGGGCGGCCGCAAACCGCTGCGCTGAAATTGTTGATCGGAATGAATCGCACAAGGATCTGCCAAAGGATGCAGGCGACTTGGCGCTATCCAGATTCGACAAAGCGCGCAACGCAAACGGCGGCACGTCTACTGCGGAGTTGCGGCTTGAAATGCAGAATATCATGCAGTCCAACTGTGCGGTGTTCCGGACGGGCGAGGTCCTCGAAGAAGGTGTTCAGTTGCTCGAAGATGCCTGGAGCAAAAGGGGTGATCTTCGCGTTAGCGACAGATCAATGGTCTGGAATTCTGATCTCGTAGAGGCACTTGAGCTCGACAATTTATTATACCAAGCGAAGGTAACGATTCACGCAGCCCTGAGGCGGCAGGAATCGCGCGGCGCCCATGCACGGGAGGATTTTGCGGGTCGGGATGATGTGAATTGGCACAATCACTCGGTCGCTTGGTGCGGCGAAGACGGCAAAATACGCATAGAAAACCGCCCAGTGCACATGCAACCGATGTCCAACGATGTTCAATCATTCCCGCCGAAAGCGCGGGTATACTGATGGGCAAGAGGGAATCAGATGGTTGAATTCAGACTGCCTCGTAATTCGACGGTCAAGAAGGGGCGGACATGGCCCGCGGCTGCGAGTGTATCGCGAACCAAATCGTTTCGCGTTTATCGTTGGAATCCAGATGACGGTCAAAACCCACGAACGGACGTCTACCAAGTGGATCTCGACGACTGCGGACCGATGGTCCTAGACGCTCTCATCAAGATTAAGGATGAGACTGATTCGACGCTGACATTTCGCCGGTCATGTCGTGAAGGCGTGTGCGGGTCGTGCGCGATGAATATCGACGGTACGAACACGCTCGCTTGCACAAAATTTATCTCTGAGATCTCCGGCGACGCCAAGATTTATCCGTTGCCGCATTTAAAGGTCGTGAAGGATCTCGTGCCCGATCTCACAAACGCCTATGCGCAACTCGCATCCGTTGAGCCCTGGATGAAAACGCAGACGCCGCCGCCGCCCGACTCTGAGCGTTTGCAGTCAGAGGATGATCGCCGCCAGCTTGATGGCCTCTACGAATGTATTCTTTGTTTTAGCTGCACCACGAGTTGCCCGAGCTATTGGTGGAATGAAGATAGATATTTGGGTCCGGCAATTTTGTTGCAGGCTTATCGTTGGATTGCCGATTCTCGTGACGAATATACCGGCGAGCGCCTAGATGCCTTGGAAGATCCGTTCCGGCTTTATCGTTGTCACACAATTATGAATTGCTCCCAGACCTGTCCCAAAGGTCTCAACCCAGCGAAGGCGATCGCTGAAATCAAAAAGTTGATGATACAACGGCAGCTTTAGCCGCCGCATTGGTCCAAGTTGGCTAACCGCGCCACACCGACTTAGCCTAGACCAGAGAAATATCGCCTTCTATGACCGCCTCAACGTCGACACCGTCGACGACGAGGGTCATACGGGCAGGGAGCGTTTCATTGCCTTTGATCTTGCCCGATGCGATTGCCTTGCGGACGGCGTCTTCAATTTCGCGCTGTGAATTAACGCCAACATTTTTAAGGAACTTCCGGACCTGCATGTTGAAGGTTTCTTCGTCCATTTCTACTGCCTCTAAATTTCGTTGATATACTCTTATTATTTTCGTGCTTGGCGCTCGTGGCAATGGCAAGTGTGGCGATAAGCGCTCGACTTGAATGTGTTGGCGGGGCATAAAATGATCCAACGGTCCGTG
>Ga0302135_10001197_pt1 | contig 15560 bp, 12 predicted proteins | sample CBN3_surface_MG_FD_203119 | JGI IMG/M metagenome (GOLD analysis project Ga0302135, IMG submission 203119) | Marine microbial communities from Western Arctic Ocean, Canada - CBN3_32.1 | ecosystem: Environmental > Aquatic > Marine > Oceanic | place: Canada: Western Arctic Ocean | collected...
TCTTACGTTGCTCACCATCGGGTCGATTGAAACCCCACAAGGCAACCAACGGGGAAACCGTGACATCAAACGCCCCGTCACTGAGCTCGCTGATGCGGCTCGCCTCTTTCAAAACGCTGACGGTTGCTGTCGACACCTCAAACCAGTCGGTCGAGTCGGAAGTGTTGAAACGGGAGATCTCCGAGTCAGGACGCCAGGTCGACATCTGGTCGTTGACCTCTTCCAACCGGCGATCGATCTCGGTTTGCAACGCCTGTTTCGTGACTCCTGCCGGAAGCTGGTTCAGTTTGACGGAGTAGGTTGTCCCCATTGTCTGGCCGGTGATGGCCACAATGGGCTGGGATTGTCCGTCATCACTTTCAGAACAGCCGACGGCGAATTGCGTTGCAAGGATCGTGATCAAGACCACGCTGCGTGCGTGAAGCATTTTGTATTGTTGGGCAATTTGCATGGTTGGCTTGCCCTTCATTCATCAGCAGGCTGACGCCCGCCGCTCGCCTGATGACTAGCCGCCGAAGTCGTCGAAGAGGATGTTCTCTGATTCGACACCTAAGTCGTCGAGCATCTTCAGAACCGCTTGCAACATCATGGGCGGGCCACAGATGTAGTATTCGACATCTTCGGGGGCGGGGTGATCTTTGAGGTAGTTGTCCATCAGCACCTGATGGATAAACCCGACGTAGCCGGTCCAGTTGTCTTCGGCCATTGGTTCGGAGAGGGCGACGTGCCAGGAGAAATTCGGGAACTCGCGAGCGATTTCCTCGAACTCTTCCTGATAAAATATTTCGCGTAAACTGCGTGCCCCGTACCAGTACGAGACCTTGCGACCCGTCTTGAGATTCTTGAATAGCTCAAACGTATGCGATCGCAACGGGGCCATGCCCGCTCCACCACCGATGTAGACCATTTCCGATTCGGTCTCTGTGAGGAAGAATTCACCGTAAGGACCGGAGATGGTAACGTCGTCACCTGGCTTAAGGTCGAAGATGTACGATGAAACCTGCCCGGGCGGTGTCCCCTCCGGAGCACGCGGCGGAGGCGTGGCGACGCGCACGTTGAGCATAATGATGCCCTGCTCGCCAGGGTAATTCGCCATCGAATAGGCTCGCACCACTGGCTCGTCGACGTCTGATTCAAACCGCCACAGGTTGAATTTATCCCAGTCTTCGTGGTACTCGTCTTCGATGTCGAACGTCGAATACTTCAAGTGATGCGGCGGGACTTCGATCTGAATGAACCCGCCCGCCTTGAAGCCGACTTCTTCGCCTGTCGGAAGTTCGAGCACGAGTTCCTTGATGAACGTGGCCACATTGCGGTTGGACTTGACCTTGCACTGCCACTTCTTCGTCTCGAAGACCTCGGGCGGGACTTCGATTTTCATGTCCTGCTTGACGGCCACCTGACAGGAAAGACGCACGCCCTCGCGGGCTTCCCGGCGGCTGATATGTGTGCGCTCGGTCGGCAGAATCTCTCCGCCACCTTCTTGGATTTTCACCACGCATTGTCCGCAGGTTCCGCCACCACCACAGGCCGAGGAGATAAAGATCCCCTGGCTCGCCAGACAACCCAGCAGTTTGTCGCCGGCGGGAGTCGTCAGCGTTTGCTGATCGTTGATGAGGATGTTCACGTCGCCCGAGGCAACCAGTTTGGATTTTGCCAGCAAGATGAGCACCACCAGCACCAGCACCACGCCGGTGAACATGCCCACGCCCAGCAGAATTTCGCCAAGACCGCTCACAGTTGAATTCCCGAAAACGACATGAAAGCCAAGGCCATCAGGCCGACGGTGATGAATGTGATTCCCAACCCACGCAAACCAACCGGCACGTCACTGTATTTCATTTTCTCGCGAATGCCGGCCAGCGCCAAAATGGCCAACGCCCAACCGAATCCCGACCCGAAGCCGTACACGACACTCTGTCGGAACGTGTAGTTGCGTTCGACCATGAACAACGTCCCGCCGAGGATCGCGCAGTTGACCGTGATCAACGGGAGAAAGATCCCCAAGGCGCTGTGCAGCGCGGGGAAGAAGCGGTCGAGCGTCAACTCCAGGATCTGAACCATCGCCGCAATGACGCCGATGTAGCAAATCAGCCCCAGAAAGGTGAGATCGACGGACGACAGGTTTTCGCTTGCCCAGCCGAGACCGCCCTCCTTCAACAAGTGACGGTAAATCAGATTATTTATCGGCACTGTTATCGCCTGAATCACGATGACCGCAATGCCCAGTCCCCACGCAGTCTTCACGTTCTTCGAGATGGCCAGAAACGTGCACATCCCGAGAAAGAACGACAACGCCAGATTCTCGATAAAGATGCTCTTTACGAACAGATTGAGATCGCCGCTCATGTCCTAGTTCTCCTCATTCTGCTCGGGTTTCCATGTCCGAATGCCCCAGATGAGGAATCCGATGATGAAAAACGCACTGGGAGGCAACAGCATCAATCCGTTCGGCACATACCAGCCCCCGTCATTGACGGTCGCCAGTATCTTGACGCCAAATAGAGATCCCGAACCGAAGAACTCACGTAGCATGCCGCAGGCAATGAGAATCGCACTGTAGCCCAGACCGTTTCCGATACCGTCAAGAAAACTCAGTTTCACGTTGTTCTTCATCGCGAAAGAAGTCGCGCGGCCCATCACGATGCAATTTGTGATAATCAGCCCGACGAACACCGAGAGTTTTTGGCTGACTGTAAATGCGTAGGCTTTGAGGAATTGGTCGACGACGATCACCAGCGTCGCAATGATAGTCATCTGCACGATGATGCGAATGCTGTTAGGGATCTGGTTGCGAATCATGCTGACGGACGCATTGGAAAACGCGACAACGAAAATTACAGCCAGGCACATGACAATCGTTGTCGTCATCTGGGTGGTAACCGCCAAGGCCGAACAGATACCGAGTACCTGTAAGGCAATCGGGTTGTTATCGACAATCGGGTCCAGCAGTGCTTCGCGCGGTTTCATTTCAGTCATCACCGCCCCCTTCGGCTCGCCACTTCAGGTACGGTCCGAAGCCGTTGGCTCCCAGCCAGAATTCGAGCATGTTCGACACGCCTCGCGAGGTGATGGTGGCCCCGGCGAGGCCGTCGACTTTGAAGTCCTTCTCCGGATCGTTCGGCAAAACGGTGCCTTTGATGACTTGAATGGAGACCTTGCCGTCCGCGTCGAATGCCAGCTTGCCCTGCCACTTGGCTTTCCAGTCGGGATTATCGACTTCGCCCCCCAAGCCGGGCGTTTCGGCGTGGTCGTAATACGTCAGACCGCGAATCGTGTTGCCGTCGCCGTCGAGAGCGAGAAAGCCCCATAACGTGGACCACAACCCATACCCGCGAATCGGCAAAACGATTAACTGGCTGCCGTCCGGCTTTTCGACGAGATACACCGCAGAGTATTTCTCCCGACGAATGAGGCTGGCGATGTCATCGGACCGATCCAACGGTGCGCTGAGTGTCGCATCCGACGACGCTCTGCGTTGGTCGTAGGGCATCGTCAGGCCGTCGATTTCGCTTGCGTCAACGACGGTTCCCTGGTTGAGGTCGACGAGGATTGCAATGACGTTCTTGTCGTAGATCGATTCGATGTCGTCCGCCGAAGTTTTTCCATCCGTAAACAACCCGGCGACCACCAGAATGTTCCGTTTCCGTTCGCGTTCCTTGTTCGCCTGCTGAATGTCACGCAGCCCGACAGCCGCAGCGGAGACCAAAAACGAACAGAAAAGGCAAAGCAGGATGGCGACCAGGAATGTGTGGCCGATCGATTCACGTTTCATTGCGGGCGAGCCTCCGTTTAATGTTCGCCTGCACGACGCACCAGTCGATCAGCGGTGCGAACACGTTGCCGAACAGAATCGCCAGCATGATGCCTTCCGGAAAGGCTGGGTTAACGACGCGAATGAGGATGGTCATCAGCCCGATCAGTCCGCCGTAAAACCATTTGCCGGTATCGGTCATCGCGGCCGAGACCGGGTCGGTCGCCATGAAGACGGTGCCGAAGGCAAACCCGCCGACGACAAGGTGCCAATGCGGGGCCATTGCGAACATCGAGTTCGTGTCGCTGCCGATGGTGTAGAGCAACGCGGAAGTCGCTCCGGCTCCGGCGATGACACCCGCCATGATCTTCCAGGAACCGATGCCGGTGCCGATGAGAATGACTGCGCCAATCAGGCAGGCCAGCGTTGACGTTTCGCCCATCGAACCTTGAATGCTGCCGAGAAACGCCTGCATCCAATCAATGCCCAACCCGCCGTCTTCCAAGGCTCCCGTGACAGATTGCATTTTGAGATCGGTATCGGCCCCGGCCAGTTGACCGAGGATGGTGGCTCCGCTGAAACCATCGACGGCGGTCCAGACGGTGTCGCCCACGATTTGTGCAGGATACGCGAAGTACAAGAAGGCCCGCGCAGTGAGTGCCGGGTTGAGGAAGTTCCGCCCCGTTCCTCCGAAGACTTCCTTACCAACAACGACGCCAAAGCTGACGGCCAACGCGACCTGCCAAAGAGGAATCGTGGCGGGCAATGTGAGTGGCAGGAGCAGGCCCGTGACAAGAAACCCTTCGTTAACATCGTGACCACGCATGCAACCGAAGAGGACTTCCCACAATCCGCCGACCGTCATCGTGACGATATAGACGGGCAAGAAGAAGAGCGCACCGTAAACGATATTTGCTCCCCAGCAGGTGGGGTCGTGTTCCAGTCCCAATCCGAGAAGACAAGCCGAACGCCAACCTTCGACGGATGCGAGCCCTTGCCCGGCGATCGCTGTGTTGGCCTGGAAGCCCGTGTTGTAAAACGCCATGTAAACGCACGGGAGAAGAGCCACGGCAACCGTTGTCATCATCCGCTTCAGGTCGAGGCCGTCGCGAACATGCGATGCAGTATGGGTGACCTCACCGGGCGTGTAGAGGAAGGTGTCGATCGCTTCGTAAAGCGGGTACAGCTTCTCGAACCGTCCACCTTGTTCAAAGGCCGGTTGAATGCGGTCGAGAAGGTGTCGCAACGGTTTCATGGAAGTCGTAGGTTTCTTATCGCGCTGGTCAGTGTGCGGTTAGTTTTGGTTTTCGTGTCAGAGCCGTTAGTTTCAGATCTTCTTCATTTTATTTACCACAGAGGACTCAGAGAAACACAGAGGCAGGAAAGAGAAGTTGACCACGCCCTTCCGTTGTCAGGGCATGCCACCCGCACCACAACTCCCACATTCACTTCACCAATACAAAGCCCTTCCTCTGTGACTCTCTGTGTCCTCTGTGGTTCAAATTATTCAGTCGGCTCAATCAACCTTCACGCTCAATGTTTACCAGACTCTTGCGGAGCAATGGCCCCCAATCGGTCTTGCCGGGACACACGAAAGTGCATAGCGCCAAGTCTTCTTCGTCGAGTTCGAGACACCCCAACGCCTGAGCCTGCTCGGTGTCTCCGACTTCCAATGCCCTCAGCAGGAACGTCGGCAAGATGTCCAGCGGCATTACTTTTTCGTAGGAACCGATCGGCACCATCGACCGCGGACTGCCTTCCGTTGCCGTCGTGAAACCGAATTCTTTTGCTGCCCCGGACAATGCCGAAGCAAACACACGTTTGACGGAGAACTTATTGAAACCCGGTTTGTTCCAGCCCAGAAATTCGCGTTCGCGGCCTTCTGCGAGAACGGAGACCTGTAAGTGATGTCGCCCGAGAAAATCGAACGGCCCTGTGGCTGTCCGCCCGGCGAGCACCGAACCGGAGATAACGCGGTTATCGCCTTCTTCCAGTTCTCCGGAAAGTAGGTCGGAAAGATTCGCCCCGAGGCGTGTTCGCAGTAAACGCGGATTCCGGACGACAGGACCACCGATCGCCACAACGCGTTCGACGGGAAGCCTGCCCGTGACAAACAACCGACCGATCGCGACGACATCCTGGTAGTTCACATGCCAGACGGTTTTCTTCTCGCTGATGGAATCGAGTGAGTGAATGTGCGTGCCGGGCAAGCCGGCAGGATGCGGGCCGGCGAACTCGGTGAGCTTCACAAAATCGAGATCACCCCCCGGGATGTCGGCCCCTGGAGCCTTGCAGAGGAACACGCCGCCTTCCGTCAAATGGCGGATGACCTGTAACCCATAGATAAAATCGTCTGGGCTTTCGGCAATCACGGCGGCCGGGTCGGCTGCCAACGGTGACGTGTCGATGGCCGTAACGAATATCGAATGCGGCACGGCGTCGGCCGTGGGCACTTTGCTGTACGGTCGCGTGCGAAAGACGGTCCACATCCCGGAATTCAGCAGATTCTCGCGGACCTGGTCGGCGGTCAGTGTGCTGAGATCGGTGTTGCCGTAGGAGACGAACGATTCTTCGTCAGCACCACTCAACTCGATCACCACTGACTGAAATGCTCGTTTGGCCCCACGATTGACTGCGGTGACCGTGCCACAACCAGGTGACGTGAATTGCACGCCGGGCGTTTTCTTGTCAGTGAAGAGCAACTGCCCCAGCTTGACGGCATCGCCCTCGTGGACGGCCATCGTTGGTTTCAGGCCGATGTAATCGTCGGCAACCAAAGCCACGGACTGAACCTGCGAACTCTCAACGATCGTTTGTTGGGGGCAGCCTGCGATCGGCAGATTTAGTCCCTTCTTGATCGTGATCATCCTTGTCCTAGCTCCCGCCACGGCAGATCCGTCCTGATGTTTCTCGCTATCTTATCGAGCCTGCGAGATTTGTGTAGTGAAGCGGAAGCGGATTCGGCTGGTTTCGGAGGAACGGCTGACAGAACTTGGCGGGCGGATATCGACAGCCGCGCCTGTTCTTATTCCCGCACGCAATCACTTCCCTGCGCGGTACAGGTGCGTTGCGCTGCCGAAGGCCGCCAGTTCGACCGCTTCCATTACGGTCTCGGAGAGTGTGGGGTGGGCGTGAATTGTTTCGGCCAACTCGGTGACGGTGAGTTTCTGCTGAACCGCCAGCGTACCTTCGGCGATCAACTCACCGGCTCCGCTGCCGACAATGCCGACGCCCAGAACCTGTTTTGTTTCCGGGTCGAAGATGATTTTCGTCAGCCCATCTGTCCGGCCGATCGTTTGAGCACGCCCAGAGGCAGCCCAGGGATAGCGGACCGATTTGACCTTCCGCTTCGCAGCGCGGGCCGCCGATTCGGTCAAGCCGCACCAGGCGATCTCGGGGTCGGTGAACACGACGGCGGGCACAACAGCGTCGGCTTCACCCAGTGATTGACCGTTGATCGCCGCGATCACGTCCTTCCCGTCGCGAGTTGCCTTGTGGGCCAGCATTGGCTCACCGGCGACATCGCCGACCGCGAAGATCTCGGGAACGCTGGTTCGCCCGACGGCATCCACCTCGATGAAACCACGCTCATCAAGCCGGACATCCGTCGATTCCAGGCCTAGATTGCTCGTGTTCGGTCGGCGACCGACGGCAACCAGTACACGGTCGAAACATTCTTCTCGCTCGTCATCGCCCTGCGCAAGTTGTGCGGTAATCCCCTTCTCGCCGGCTTGCAACGTGCCGACGGTGGTGTTCATCGAGATGTTCTCGAACAGCCCATCAAGTCGTCGCTTCAACGGCCCGATGAGATCACGGTCGACACCCGGCAACAAGCCGGACGCCATCTCGACAACCGACACCCGGGCACCAAGACTGGCGTAGACTGTTCCCAATTCCAATCCGATATAGCCCCCTCCGATGACCAACAGGCGTTCGGGGATCGACTTCAAGGCCAGTGCCGACGTGGAATCCATGACGCCTTCATCATCGACCTGCCACACACTCGGCATCGCCGGCGTGGAACCGGTCGCGATGATGGCGTGCGCGAAGGAAATTCGGCCGACTTCTCCATTGGGCCGTTCCAGCGAGACGGTCAATGAGTCCTCGAACCGTGCCGTGGCTTGGATCACGCGAACCGACCGTGCCTTGGCGAGTCCTTGAACGCCGGTGGCCAAGCTGTCGATGACTTCCGCCGAGAAGGATCGCAGGCGGGCGAGATCAATTTCCGGCTTGGCAAACCGAATGCCCCAAGACTCTGCCTCGCGTGTTTCCTGAATCAGCCGCGCGACGTGAAGCAACGTTTTTGAGGGAATACAGCCTCGGTGCAAACATGTTCCACCAAGAGCCGCACCGGAATCGACCAGAACGACATCCATCCCTTGGTCGGCCGCCTCAAATGCGGCCGCGTAGCCGCCAGGCCCGCCGCCAATGACGAGCAGATCTGTCGATTTTTGGAGTTCATCTTGAGGGATTTGCATTTTAGCAGGGTTTCTGTCGTGACACGTCTCATTTTTCAGCGTGGATATCGAAATGCCCGCGCCGCAGCAGCGGAATCCAAGCATTTACCTAGTTTGCCTTGGCTCACCTCAGAAATCCATTCATAGACGAGTAATGGCGAGGATTCAGATAAATTCGGGTAAATAAGGGTATTTTCAGGGAAAATTTTTTTAGCACAGTTCTTGTTGTCATAAATGTTTTTATGGTAACCTGACCTGCCTTGGTGCAAAGGGTTATGTACCAATGTTAGGATTTATCAATTCATACTTTCGAGCCATTTGGGATGACTGACCACACCACCTGTACCATAACGACCGCTATCGATTCCCCATCGAGGGTGTCGCTTGAGGAACACATTGCCGAGTCTTCGGAGAAGCGACCTTCCTCGCGAAAGTCGGCGTTGAATTTTTCATACTCGCCTGACGAACAGGAACGCGCGCAGTGTATACTGGAAATGAAGGTCGAATTTATTCCAAGTGATTCTTTTTCCGAATCGGGAGCGGCGGAACAGATTCTTGGCGAACTGCCACGAAAGTCTGACGTGGATTCGAGTATCGATCTTCCCAAAGCCCCCCGCGACACGCCCCCCTATCTGGCCGCCCTGTACGCCATTCCGCTGCTCGAACGCGACGAAGAACGAAACCTGTTTCGCGGGATGAACTTCCTGAAGTTCCGCGCTGGCGAACTTCAGAAAACGATCGACGTCGAACAACCCCGCTCCGAACTTCTGGATCAAATCGAAGCGCACCTGGCAGACGCCCTACGAATCCGCAATCGTATCGTGGCAGCCAACCTGCGGCTTGTTGTTTCCATTGCAAAAACAGTTGTCGGCCCGGCCAACGAATTCGATGTACTCATCAGCGATGGCAACGTGCCGCTGATTCGAGCCGCCGAGCTATTCAACTTCGAGCGTGGAACGCGGTTCAGCACCTACGCCACTTGGGCAATCCGCAATAGCCTTTATCGATCGACCCCGCGAAATCGTCGACAGCAGAAACGATTTGCGACAGGCACCGAGGGGGTCTTTGAAGCGGCCACCGACGACCACACCTCAGAGCAGACCGACATCGCTCTCGAAAAGGAAACGAAGAAGCTCGTCGTCAGGATGATTGCGTGCCTTGACGACCGCGACAGGCGAATCGTTTCTTCTCGCTTCGGCTTGGGAGACTGCGATCAACCATTGAAGTTCCGCGAAATCGCCGAGCAACTGGGCATCAGCACCGAACGTGCACGGCAACTGCTCGTGCGTTCGATTCGCCAACTGCAAGAACTCGCCGACCGCGAGCAGCTCGAACCGGCCAGCTAACCTCCACCTCAGTCGCTCTCACTCGTTCTCTGTCGGAACGTTGGTTTCGTCGTCGGTGCGGTCAGCCGTCAACAACGCCAAAATGCCCAAGCCGTAAAATGTGTACTCGACATCGGCTTGGTCGTCCCATGTGGCTCCGCGGAATCCGCCGGTCGGAAATTCAAGCTCGCTGGTCAAAAATTCTCGCACGTGAGCCGACAACAAAATGCCGTCCAATCCGAGGTCCTGGGCCGTCAGCAAGCCGGTGAACGTTGAAAGTCCATCGGCGAACGGAACGCGACTGTTGGCCTGAAAGCCTCCTTCACCGCTGCGGGCGTCGCGTAGGAAATGCGTGATGTCCTCCCGGATTTCGTCATCGACAGAGTCGAACATTCGCAGAATCGCGATGGCAGCAGCCGTGGGATTTGTCCCGCTACGACGCATCGGAGCAATTTCGACAAACCCGCCGTCATCGCGTTGGCGGTCAAAAATGAATTGCACCAGCGAATTCGGCTTGGGGATGTCACGCCCCAACAGTTCGTAGGTGAGGGCAACCAGAAACGATGTGTACGTGCTCCCGGCTGCCCCTTCGTGGGTTTTCGCGTAGCCGCCGTCCGCCCGGCGATGCCCCTCCAGCTGGGCAACGAGTTCATCGGCCCAATTCGGATCCGCCTCGGCCAGCACATCTCCTCCGCCAGCCAATTGAACCGCCAAAGCCGAGTACATCCAACTCACAACATCGACGACAGACAGTTCGTTCAGCGGCTGAGATTTCAGGAACCCCGCAATTCGCTCGGCTGCGGTGGCGTCGAGTTCGTCGAGAATCATCAGCGATCGCACTGCGAAACCGGTGTAGTAGACGTCAGATTCTCCCTCGCGGCCTCGAAATCCGCCATCGGGCATTTGTCGAGACAGCACGAAATTCCGATGACGCCCACGTCGCGGTTCAGCCATATCGGCTAACCCCGTCAGCAGGCGACTGCCCAAATTCATCAGGTAGGAATCGGTAGACATCGGCCGGAATTGCAGATAGAGGCGAATAGAAGAAGACCGGTCGACTGCCAATTTCGGCTGGAAGTCGACATGATGGAGTACCAAGCGTGAACCGAAGTTTCTTCAGCGGTGTCGAGTCGAAGGCGGGCTGCACGAAGTGATCGATCGTAGCGTGCTCTCGCCCAACCTGTCGACCGTGACGACCGTCATTCTCAGCCTCCCCCAACACGAATTCCCTGCAACGTGTCAACGCCCACTCATCGTCCCGGTAGCTTGAAAGAGCTGCTCGCCGTCTCGCTGCCGCTGGTGCTCAGCGCCGGTTCGCTGTCGTTGATGAATATCGTCGATCGCATTTTCCTCACGTGGCATTCCACCGCCGCCTTGGCCGCAGCCACACCGGCTGCCGTGTTGCATTGGACGGTGATCAGTCTCGCGCTGGGAACGGCAATCTATGTGAATACGTTCGTGGCTCAATACGAAGGAGCCGGCCGACCCGATCGGGTGGCCGCTTCGATCTGGCAGGGGCTGTATCTTTCGTTCGGTGCTGGGGTCATCCTCTTGGGCGTCATCCCCTTCACGCCCTGGATTTTCGCGGTCGTCGATCACGCACCGGCCGTACGGGAATTGGAGATCGAATACTTCTCGATCCTCTGCACCGGCGGCATTCCCTTCATGCTGACCGCCGTGATGGCCTGCTTCTATAGCGGGCGCGGAAAAAGCATGGTCGTGATGTGGATCAACATCGCCGCCGTCGCGGTCAATGCGCTGCTCGACTGGTTCCTGATTTTCGGACACGGACTCTTCCCGGAAATGGGCATCGGCGGAGCCGCCCTGGCAACGGTCATCTCCAAGAGCCTGGCGGTCGTCGCCTATGCCGTCCTCATGCTCACCAGCGTCGACGGGAAGAAGTACGGCCTTTGGGAAAACCGAGGATACGATCGCGCGCTCTTCGCCCGGCTCATTCGCTACGGCCTGCCGAACGGTCTGCAATTCTTCGCCGACATTGCCGGTTTCGCGCTGTTCATCTTTCTGCTGGGCCGCTTGGGAGAAGAGGCGTTGGCCGCCACCAACATGGCCTTCACCATCAACCAATTGGCGTTCGTACCCATGTTGGGTTTCGGAACGGCCGTGATGACACTCGTCGGAAAACGGATCGGCGAAGGTCGACCAGGCCTCGCGGTTCGCACCACCTGGACCGCCTTCGCATTCTCCAGCGCGTACATGATCGCCTGCGCGTTGCTGTTCGTCGTATTTCCCGACGTCGTGATTGCACCGTTCGTCGCGGTCGGCGAAACCTCGGGAAACACGGCGTTAGTCGAACAGGTCACCGTGCTGTTGCGGTTCGTTGCGGTCTTTGTGATCTTCGATGCAATGGCCATCGTGTTCGGCTCAGCCGTTCGCGGCGCGGGCGACACGCGGTTTTCACTTGTGCTCGTCGTGCTCTCCGCCTGGTTGGTTATGGTGCTGCCGGTCGTGCTGATGGCCGTGTTTGCCGAGGGCAGCCTGATGGTCGGTTGGACGGCGTGCACCCTCTACATCGTCGTGGTCGGTATCGGCTTCGTCTGGCGCTTCCTGGCCGGTCACTGGCAGCATATGCGGGTCATCGAATCGAGCGAAGAACTCGCCCAGGCCGACGAGACATTACCGGTTGTCGCCGGGCCCTCTGCGCCAGCCCTCCAACCCACCGCCGAACCGGACGTGTGGAATCCTGCTTGCCTTTCACAGGGCAACCTTCGACAATATCCACATATATACAGTAGATAATAGTCGAGTGGATTCCCGAAAACGACGGAACAAACAATTGAAACGCTTCCTGAAGGTTGTCGGATTCCTGGGGTTCGTGCATTGGATCGCTTCCATGCTGGTGCTCAGCCGGGTGACGTCTTTGGTGCTTGCCGGCAAGTCCTCCGATCAGCAAGCCTGACGACCGTGGTGCGATTGGCTGTTCGGCCGGTATTCCCTGATGCGGTTCTTCCCGTCGAGCGTGTACGACTGGGAAAACCCGGACGAGCAGATGGTCCTTCTGCTGCTGGCTCACAGTTTCGTGCTGGCGTTGTTCGTTGTCTGTGTCGTGTTTCTGTCGTGGCGATTTCTGCGTGGATCGTTGCAGGGCAACTCAGCGAAATCTACTGAGACAGAATAGATCATGAACGAAACCCCAAACGATCCAACACACAACACAGCGGATGAGCACTCGAGGGTTTTCCACCTCGATCACGTTCTGTACGCCATCGCGGTCTTCGTCTCTGCCGTGACCACGTTCGGCGAGACCGGCATTCTCCCCGGCGTACTGATTCCAGTCGCATGGGCGTGCGTGTTCTACAGCCGCTCGCGCCCGACGGCGTTGGGAATTGTGTGCGCGGTGAGCATTCTGTGCGCCTGCTTGATTGCCATGCTGCTGCCTGCCGTGCAGTCGCACAGAACTCACGCGCGGCGATCGGTATGTAAGTCCAACCTGAAGCAAATTGGATTGGCGCTGCACAACTACCACGACATCTACGGATCGTTTCCCCCGGCATACATCGCAGACGAAAACGGCAAGCCCATGCACAGTTGGCGGGTATTGATTTTGCCGTTTATTGACCTTCCCCAACTTTACGAGGAGTACAGCTTCGACGAGCCGTGGGACGGCCCGAACAACAGCAAGCTCGCGAGCAAGATGCCGCCGACCTATGCCTGCCCTTCCTCAGCTACACACAGGGGCGGACGCGGAGAATCGACAAGTTACATGGCAGTTGTCGGCCCCCACACATCCTGGCCGGGGGCTACCGGAAGAAAGTTCGACGAATTCCCCGATGGATTGTCGAACACGATCCTAGTCGTCGAATCGAATTCTGGCATCACCCCACGATATGAGCTTTGATGACGCGCTCACCGACTTGACTACATCCGTCCCGAAGTCGCAGGGGGGACACGGAAGCGAGGATTTCTTCCATGAATACTACCACGCGGGACGAAATACCATGTTCGGTGACGTGAGCGTGCGTTTCATTCCGAACGGAGACTACCGAGACATCTGGTCGAAATTGCTCACCATCGACGATGGTGGTTCTGTGCACATCTTGAATACTCTGCGGTCGGATTCCTTCACATACCGGAAGCTCAAGCTGGGCAACTGCATTCGAGTGGCGATCTTCGTGTTGCTGTTCTTCCTCCCGCTACCCTGGGTCTGGCTGAACCCCACGTCCGGCCGGGGTACTCTCTGAATACCAGCCCGAAGCGCAAGCGAGTGAGTTCACGGCAGGGGTGGCCCAGATTCTTGAATCTGGGCGACGAAGTCGCAAGAGGTTGCAGGACGATTGGCGAAGTAAATCGGGTGGCCTCTTGCGGCCTGTGGCCGCTCAGGTTAAAGAACCTGAGCCACCCACGTGCCACACGATCCGGGAACCCACTCGCTGGCGCTGCGGGCTTGTATTGCGTTACTCGGCGGCGGGGCCAATGGAGAAGGTGCGTTCTCGGCGGGTGATGTTGCCTTCGCCGTCTTTGACCGAGACGATGATGCGTGCGCGCTTGGAAAGGCTTGCCGGCTTGGGCAGCTTCCATTCCCATACGCCCTGCGACGTCTCACGAAATTTGGTCGCCACGTTCTCACCGGCTGGCATATTGCCTACGGGGACATCGAGTTCGACGGTGAAGCTGTCGGTTTCCAAGCCGGTGAAGTAATCGTGCATGCCGATGATGATGCGATCGAGCGTGCGATTGTTGCCGACTGTGGGTGAGTTGATGGTGAGGATGGGGCGGTTGTCGTCGACCAGCCAGCCTCGGCCGCGACGTTTGGGTTGTTCCGGGTCGTAGTCGAAATCGATTGGGCAACCCAGGTCGATCCAGCGGACGAGTGTGCGGCGGTCTTCATCGGAAAGCGGTTTCACTTTCCCAGCTGCGACCGCTTTGGGGGGCGGCATGATGCTGCCGACGTAGTCGATGTCGAGTTTCGCGCGGTTGCGTTGAATGTCGACCGGCTCGCCGTGATGCAGCAGGTCGCCGGCTCCCGGTTTGGATTCGGACGGGTGATCGTCATTGCTGAACCCGTCGAGACGTTGGCCGAACAGTTTCCAGACGAGCACGCTGCGACGTGACTGGAACATGCGGATGGTGCGCGAGGCCTGCGGGTAGCCCCAGGAATCGTAGCCGACCATTTTGTGGCCGTACTTCGCACGACCGTCCAACGCCAGTCGGAAATACGTGCCGGGGAACTTGCCCTTATTGGAAACGTTTTCGGTGAGGGCGTCGGCATCGAGATCAAGTTTCGCAGCAGGTGTCTTGCCGTCTTTCGACGTATGACAGGCCACGCAACTGCGCACCAGAATCGGTAGTACGTCGCGATGGTATTCGACGTTCGTGACGCCGACTTTGGCGGTGAGAAGTCCTGCTTCGTTCTTCACGTCCCACTGCCTGCCCGAGGTGTCCTGCTTTTTCGAGGTGAGTAGGGGTGTGGTGTTAACGAGATCCCAGACTTTGTAATCGGGATTGGACGCAGCGGTGAGTTTGAATTCGGTCGGTTGTTGACTGTGAGCGTGACATCCACCGCAATCGTGTCGCACTTCGCCGGGGCGAAGTTGATGCCAGGTTTGCGACATATTCAGCACCATGCCGTCTTTGTCGAGCGTTTGAAAAGTGAAGGCGGTGTCGGCGGGGATCTTGGCGAGAAAGCTGGTATCGGGGTTGCCGTCGGGATCGTTGAGCTGTTTGCCCTCAACGATTTTTCGCACTGGGATCTCACCGAGGATTCGCAGCCGTTCGGTGGCGTGGTTGTAGAAGCGACGTCCTGAGTTCGCGCCACGATGCCGATCGGTTGTTGGCTCCATCGCCAAAATACGGACGGCGTGCACTTGGTCGTTGGTGTAAAGCCCCGCATCGCCGCCCTGGTTATGCCAGTTGATGGGCATGCCGTTGCCGTGACTGGTGAAGGCGTCGAGACCTTTCCAAGGATTCTTTCCCCCGGCATAGGTCGAGGTGACTTGGCCTTCGGGCACGACACCGTCGGGATAGCTTTCCCGTTTATACATGCTGGAAGTGCCGATGAGGCCAAAC